>ERZ791825.567-NODE-567-length-26696-cov-12.397320_pt1 | contig 26696 bp, 16 predicted proteins | sample MGYA00510298_ERZ791825 | MGnify/ENA primary metagenome ERZ791825 (study PRJEB30046, sample SAMN00792010) | human gut metagenome | study: EMG produced TPA metagenomics assembly of the A metagenome-wide association study of gut microbiota in type 2... | reverse complement strand
CACATATTGGAATTGGACAATTAAAATTAGGTATGGCACCAGATGAGCTAGAAAAAACTCTTCTGCAAATGAAGAGACAATGGTCGAATTCTTCTAATGAAGCAATGCAAATGGAACGTTGTGCGGAAACCGATGACCCTAATTTGATAACCGGACGATATATGGATAATGATTCGTTCTTTCTAGTGCAGTATCGGAACGGAAAAGCTACTGAAATCGGCATCCAGAGAGATCTGTCTAAAGTTGCGTCAATAAAACTGTTCGGAATGGACATGTTTAATACAACCGCCGAGTGTATTATTGATAGCTTAATGAAAAAGGACAAAGTTATTTGCAACGAAAAGGACTTGCAACTTGGGACGGAATATATTTTTCCCAAAAGTGGAGTCCGACTCTGGAGAGAGCGAGCATTTCATCCCAAATTGTTGAAAGACCCGTTATACATGGAAGAAATGCAGGCGGTATTAGAAGACGAATACCAGTATCAGTATTTTCAGATGGTCACCATAATAGATTGAACTACTAACTAAGAGCCCTCTATTTGTAACGACTGCAAGTAGAGGGCTGTTGATCTGTTTGGAATATTTCAATTAAAGGTCAATCTTCCAGTCTGCCATGGTCGCAGCCAAGTGAAAGGTAGTGTTCAATCTCACCACTCAGCACAAGCTGGGCGTACTCCAATGGCTTATTGTAGAGCAGCCAGTCCAGTTCTGCCCGCTGTGCCGGGGTGTTGCCGTACTCGTCCTCAATGGCAATGCAGTCGATGGCAACAGCAGAGCCGTCCGCAAACTGGGCTTCCACCCGGTTGGTGTCCATATTGTAGTGGCAAGAAAGCAGTTTGTTCATAGTCGTGTCCTCCATGACTTGATTTTGATGTTCGGCCACTCAAACCAATGCCGTCAAGCCGGTGGGGGATAGAGCGATTTTATTTGTCGGGGAGTAAGTGCACGGTTTCTGCACGGATTTTGCACGGTTTCAAAACGTGCAGAAGGTGCTTTTCGTTACAAAATCCGACAAAGGGTGCAGAAATTACTGGGTGAAAAATCACGTTGTCTTGATTAAAAATAACGATGACTCGAAACTTCCATAAATTGAGACGAACCGGCGGCTTGCTCTCTTAATCAGTGGGCCCAGGGTTCGAGTCCCTGGAGGTGCATCACAAAGAGCACCAGGCAGAAATGCTTGGTGCTTTTTCTTTTGTTTTTTCAGAAAGTAAAAAGACTTCCGCCTGAGGGTCATTCTCAAAGCGGAAGTCTTTTTCTGTTTGTTGCTCCATCGTGCCGTCACCGCCCATCAGAGCCATCATCTCACGGACCGTCAAGTTTATTTCTGACTGTATCCCAAAAGCCGCTGCACGAAGGGCCGGAGCGAGTGGATGAACGCTTCATCCGAAAGCTCTGTCTGATGTTCCAGTTTCCAGACACAGAGATGATGGAAAAATTTTCAAAAAAGTTGCAGATTGTGCAGGAAAAATTTCTTGTAGTCCGTTTTGTTAGGTGGTATCATTATAACGGTTTGCGCCGCTAACCCGGGGCAGTATCTCGCAGACAGGTCATTTTTGGCGGACGCTGTGGGGGAAAGCGCAGAACGAATGAAAACAGGCAGAAAGAACTTTTCTTTTTCATGAAACACAGGAGGTCAGGCTTTTCATGCTAGGTTTCAACAAGAAGACACAGGACGCCTCTCCGCAGGAGAACACCGGCGGAGAAAATAAGGTGCTCCATTTTATCAGGACCCACAAAAAGCGCTGCATTGCGGCGGTCGTGGCCGTGGCAGTGCTGGCGATGGTGGTCATCCCCCGCAGGAGCCGCAGTGCGTCGGCAGACCTTGCCTACACGCAGGAGAAGCTGGGACGCCGCGACATCGTGAACGTCTACGACGGCAGCGGCACCATCAACGCCGCCGATTCCTACACCGTCAAGTCCCTCGTCACCGGCACGGTGCTCACCGCCGATTTTGAGCTGGGCGACAGCATCGAGAAGGGCGATATTCTTTACACCATCGACATTTCGGATGTGGAAAATAACCTTGCAAGCGCACAGCTCTCGGTGGAGCAGGCACAGCGCAATTACGATGACATTGCGGATATGCAGAATGTCCGCACCAGGATCAGCGGTGAGGTCAGCTCCTTTGCAGTCGCCGCAGGCGACGCCGTGCAGGCTGGTCAGACTGTGGCCACCATCCGCGACACCTCCGTGATGCTGCTGGCCGTGGATTTCCCTGCCGCAGAGGCCCAGAGCTTTGTCGCCGGTCAGGCCGCACAGGTCATGCCGGACACCACCTTTGAGACGCTGAACGGCACCATCCGCTCCGTTTCCGGTGCAGACCCTGCCGGCGACGCCAGCCTGATGACCTGCACCGTCACCATCGCTGTTCCCAACGCGGGCAGCCTGACCACCGCACAGGCCGCTGTGGCACAGGTGAACGGCGTCAGCTCCCTCAACTCCGCACACTTTACTTACCAGCGCGAGGAGACTGTCGTGGCAGCTGCCTCTGGTACCGTGTCCGAACTCTGCGTCAAGGAGGGCAGCACCGTCCGTCAGGATGACGTCATCCTCCGCATTACCGGCAAGGATCTGGACAAGCAGACCAAAAACGCCGCTGACAGCCTGCGCGCTGCCGAGCTGCAGATGTCTTCTGCCGAGAAGACCATCAGCCACTATACCATCGACGCCCCGATCAGCGGCACCATCGTGGATAAGAAGGTCAAGGCCGGCGACAAGCTCAGCGCCAACGACACCGCCATGCAGAACCTCTGCACCATCTACGATATGAGCTATCTGGAAATGAAGCTCAACGTGGACGAGCTGAAGATCCGCTCCCTCGAGGTCGGCCAGGAGGTGGACATCACCGCCGACGCCGTCCCGGGTGAGACTTATAAGGGCGTCATCAGCAGCATCCTCGTGGCAGGCACTACCGCCAACGGCTCCACCAGCTACCCCGTCACCGTCCGCATCGACGACATGGGCGAGCTGCTGCCCGGAATGAACGCCACTGCGAAGATCACCACCGCCAGCGTCAAGAATGTTCTGGCCCTGCCCAACGCCGCCCTCGTCCGGGGCAGCTATGTGCTGGTGACCAAGGATTCACCCAGCGCTGCCAATGCTGAGACTTCCATGACCGCCCCCGACGGCTACGTCTACGTCAAGGTGACCACCGGCATCAGCGATGACGATTACATCGAAGTGAAGAGCGGCCTGCAGGAGGGCGATACCATCGCTTACGACAACTCCAGCGTCAGTGCGACCGACTTCTACAGCAACATGATGGCCTCCGCCGAAGGAGATGACGAATGAGCACGCTGATAGAATTTGATGAGGTCTGCAAGTATTACCAGATGGGCGACACCCTCGTAAAGGCCGCCGACCACGTCTCTTTCAAAATCAACAAAGGCGAGTTCGTGGCCATCGTCGGCCAGTCCGGTTCTGGTAAATCCACTTGTATGAACATCATCGGCTGTCTGGACGTGCCTACCGAAGGCACTTATCTGCTGGACGGCAAGGATGTCGGCAAGATGAGCCGACGCGAGCTGGCACACATCCGGAACGAGAAGCTGGGCTTTATCTTCCAGCAGTACAACCTGCTGCCGAAGCTGACCCTTTTGGAGAACGTGGAAGTTCCCCTTGTGTATGCGGGCATCCCCGCCGCACAGCGCCACGCGACGGCAAAGGCTGCCCTTGAGCGGGTGGGTCTGGGCAACAAGCTCAAAAACCTGCCCAACCAGCTTTCCGGCGGTCAGCAGCAGCGTGTGTCCATTGCCCGTGCGCTGGCCCGCGGCCCGGCGGTCATCCTGGCCGACGAGCCGACCGGTGCATTGGACTCCCACACCAGCCGCGAAGTTCTGGGAATGCTGCAGGATCTGCACAAGCAGGGCAATACCGTCGTCCTCATCACCCACGACAACTCCATTGCTGTGCAGGCGGAGCGCATCATCCGCCTCGAAGATGGCCGCGTCGTCTACGACGGCGACGCCCACGCACCCGAGGCAGTCGTTCAGCCGAACTTCATGATGGCAGAGCCGAAAGCCGGAGAGGAGGGGACGCAGGCATGATAAAGGAGACCTTCAAACAGGCCGTCCAGAACGTCTTGAGCAACAAAGTCCGCACCTTCCTCACCATGCTGGGCATCATCATCGGCGTCATGGCCGTCATCGTCATCGTCGGTCTCGGCAACGGCATGACCAACATGATGCAGGACTTCTACTCCGACATGGGCAGCGATATTCTGGCCGTCAACGTCATGACCGCCAGCACCCGCACGGTGGAGGTCAGCGATGTGTATAACATCATCAACCAGAAGCCCGAGTATTATAAGGGTCTTTCGCCGATTGCCAGTGTCGGCGACACGCTGCGGGTGGCGGGCGAGAAGTACCGCCGCACCTACATCAGCGGCGTCAACGAAGATTACACGACCATCAACAACTACAAGGTGGCCAAGGGCCGGGGCATCCAGTACACCGATTTGATAGACAACAAGAATATCTGTGTCATCGGCGACTATGTGGACCGCAGGATCTTCGGCGGCAACGGCCTCGGCAGCACCCTCAAGGTAGGCGCCAGCGAGTACCGCATCGTGGGCGTGCTGGAGGGCCGCTCCAGACCCGCCTCTCAGTACGAGGGCGGCAACGACGACATTGTTCTTATCCCCTATACCACCCTGATGAGCGTCAACAACACCAGCAGTGTCAGCCAGTATTATGTGGTCCTGCAGGACGCGGACCACTCGGATGAGGCACAGGAGTATATGCAAAAAAGCATCAAGAAGCTGGTCAGCAAGGACGACTATGTCTACGTCCAGAGCCTGAGCGCAGCCATGAAGCAGATGTCCTCCATGATCAACGTCATGGTGGGCGTCCTGACGGCCATTGCAGGCATCTCGCTGCTGGTCGGCGGCATCGGCATCATGAACATCATGCTGGTGTCCGTCACCGAACGCACCCGTGAGATCGGTATCCGCAAGGCACTGGGCGCACAGGAGAGCACCATCCTGACCCAGTTCGTCGTGGAGGCCGGCGTCACGTCGGCGCTGGGCGGCTGCCTCGGCATCGTGCTGGGCTACGTCGTCTCGGCCATTATCAACCAGATCCTTCCGTATATCCTGACGGATATTACCCTGAACGTCACCCCCTCGGCGGACGCAGCAGCCATCGCCGTGGGCATCTCCTGCGGCATCGGCGTCCTGTTCGGCTTCCTGCCGGCCCGCCGTGCCGCCAGCCTGAACCCCATCGAAGCGTTGAGGTATGATTAACCTCTCCGTCAGCGCTGACGCGCTGCCACCTCTCCTATCGAGGAGAGGCCTTGGCATTCCGGAAAGCCTTCTCTCTTCGCCAGAGGCTCCCCTCGGTAGGGGAGCTGTCGAGCGAATGCGAGACTGAGAGGTTTATACACTTATAAGGAGTTTACCATGAAAAAACGATTCCTCGCATTCCTGCTGGCTGTCTGCGTGGCTGTTTCCATGCTGGTGCTGCCCGCCTCTGCGGTCGGCTCCAACGCGGCAGTCCAGACGGCGACGGCACTGGGCGGCCTGACCGCCGAGCAGGCCGGTTCTCTGGGTGCGCCCCTCACTCGTGGGCAGGCGGCCCGCCTCCTCACCGCATTCTCTGCTTACCGCGATACCACCACGGCACAGGGCCGCACCGGCCGCCTCTACAGCGATGTAGACAGCGACTCTCCCTATGCGGTCTACATCCGCACTGCCGTCCAGAACGGCTGGATGACCGGCTACTCCGACGGCAGCTTCCGCCCGGACAACACCGTCACGCTGGAAGAAGCCTGCACCATGGCGCTGCGCCTGCTGGGCTATGATGTGGCAAAGCTGGGCGGTACCTTCCCCACAGCTCAGCTCAGCAAGGCCAGCGCACTGGGCCTGCGCAATGAGATCAATGCCCGTCAGGGCGAGACTCTGACCCTCGAGCAGGGTACCATGCTCTTCTACAACGCCCTCACCGCCATGAACGGCAGCGGTCAGGTCTACGCCTCCACCCTGGGCTTTGCCGTGAGCAACGGTCAGGTGGACATCTCCTCCGTCCTGCTGGACAACGTCAAAGGCCCCTTCGTGGCAGATGCTTCCACCGTCCTGCCCTTCGCCCCGGCGGCCATCTACCGCAACGACGAAGTCACCACCTCTGCGGCCCTCTCGCCCTATGATGTCTACTATTATAACGAGAGCGCCCGCACCGTCTGGATCTACAACAAGCGCGCCGCAGGCCGCGTGACGGCTGTCTCGCCCTCGGCCAGCGCTCCGACCTCTGTGACCGTGGCCGGCGTCACCTACGCCATCGCTTCGCCCTCTGTGGCCTACCAGCTGTCTTCTCTGTCCGGCGGCGGCGTGGGTCAGGTGGTCACTCTGCTGCTGGGCATGAACGATGCAGCTGTCTCCGTCCTCACCGGCGACGCGGCAGATGCTGTGTTCTACGGCGTGGTCCAGTCCTCATCCCGCACCCTTGTGGAGACGAACAGCGCTGAGGTGCAGCAGGCTGTCTCGGTCATGTGTACCGACGGCACCGCCCGCACCGTCAATGTGGACAATAAGCTCAATTTCCCGGCCGGCAAGCTGGTGGAGATCAGCGTGGACGGTGACGGCGAACGCGTCCAGTCCATCTCGCCCCGCTCGACCAGCGGCACCGTCAGCGCCGACGGTGCCGCGCTGGGCGACACCCCGTTTGCAGACAACGTGCAGATCATTGATACGACGTCGGAGGGTGTGGCTGGGGCAGTTCGCCCCAGCCGCCTATCGGGGGTGACTCTGAGCGAAAGCGACGTCCGCTACTACACCACCAATTCCGCAGGTCAGATCGACCGGGTCATCCTCGACGATGTGACCGGTGACCTGTGGGAGTATGCTGCGCTGGATTCTGTCCGCCGCCTGACGGACGAAGCCGCCAAGAAGATCGACAAAAAGATCAGCGACAAGGCACAGGACGCCGCAAGAGAGGCCGCAGGCCTCCCCGCTGCGACCACCACCAAGGTAGACAAGACCGATGAGGAGACCTTCCAGGATGTGAAGAACATCCTTGTTCCCAGCACCAGCGATGTGCTCTACGGCCTCATCGACGGCAGTGTCGTCAGCTCTACCTGGAACACCCTTACCGGCAAGACGGATCAGCTGTTCAGCTATGTGCTCCGCCGCACCGGCGACAGCGTAGGCGGTACGCTGGGCGACTTCCTCAACTATCTGGGCGAGGGTGCGACCTATGTCTGCTACTCCGGCGGCAAACAGGTGGCCTACAGCACCGCCACCAAGTACCCCGTTATCGCAGGCGGCATCGCCATCGGCCGTTCTGCTGACGGCAAGGCCATCAACCGGATGCTCCAGCTCTCGCCGGTAGTCATCGATAAGCTGGGCGCAGCTTCGGTCATGAGCGGCGACAAGCGCTATGAGACCGCCGACGATATGCAGGTGTATCTGTGGTCGAACGGCCAGTATTTCGCCACCTCGCTGCCCAAGATCAACACCGAGGATTATAAGCTCATCGGCTGGTACGACAACTTCGGCTGCTCCGGCGGAAAGAAGATCCGTATCCTTGTGGCCGTCAAGACGAACTGAGCCTGAAATTTCCAATCACAGAACAGCAGCCTCGCAGCAGATGAAGCGGGGCTGCTGTTTTATTCTCCCATTTGCCACACGCCCTATTTCGTGTTACAATGAAAACCAGAGAAATAGCGGAAAAAGGAGGTGCGGCAATGATACGCATTGCTCTGGTCGAGGACGAGGCAGAGGTGCGGGCGCAACTTCAGGGCTATGTGCAGCGGCACACCCGGCAGTACGGCACCGAGTTTGCGGTGACGGAGTTCGCCGACGGCATGGAGCTGCTGGATGATTACCGCCCGGTGTACGACATCCTGTTTCTGGACGTGGAGATGAAGCATCTGGACGGCATGGAGACGGCCCGGCGGGTGCGGGAGCTGGACAAGGACGTCATCATCGTTTTTATCACGAATATGGCGCAGTATGCCATCGGCGGGTACGCCGTGGGCGCGCTGGACTATGTGCTCAAGCCGGTGCCTTATTTTGCGTTTTCGCAGCAGCTGCGCAAGGCCGAAGAACAGCTGCGCCGCCGCGCACGGCATTATCTGGCCCTGCCGGTGGAGGGCGGGATGCGGCGGCTGGATTCGTCCCTCATCTATTATCTGGAAAGCGAGGGACACCGCGTCCATTTTTATACCGAAGAGGGCGATTTCGTGGCGGCAGGCACCCTGAAAGCCTTTGAGGAAAAGCTGGCCGATCGGCCCTTTGCCCGCTGCAACAGCGGCTACCTTGTCAATCTGGCACAGGTGAAGAGCGTGCAGCAGGGGATGGTGCAGGTAGGGCCTTATGAATTGCAGGTCAGCCGCCCCCGGCGGAAAGCCTTCCTCGCGGCGCTGGCCGACCACATCGGGGGTGAGGGTGCATGACGGCACTGCCCAGCATCCCGCGCCTGTATACGGCGCTGGCCGAGTGTCTGGCCGTGGGCATCTACGCCCTGCCGCTGGGCATCCGCTTCGGCAAAACGGCCACCATCGCTGCCAGTGCGGCATGGGCGCTGGCCCTGAGTGCTTTTTTGCAGGCCACGGGCAGCGTTCCGCTGGCGTGGTGGATCCCCTGCATGGCGGCAGCTGTGGGGATACAGTATTTATACCTCTGGGTCACCCACACCATCTCCCTGCTGGAAGCGGGCTATGTCTGCGCCCGGGCCTTCGTTCTGGCAGAGCTGGCGGCCAGCGCCGAGTGGCAGCTGCACTGCTTCCTCTGGCCTCAGCGCAGCGGGGCCGACGGCCTGTCACTGCTGCTTCTGGTGGTGGTCTACGGCGGCGTTTTCGGCTGCATCTGGGTGCTGGAGCATAAGCACAAAAGTCCCAAGGGCCATATCGTCATCAGCGGAAAAGCGGCCCTCGTGGCCGTCGTCATGGCGGCGATGGTCTTCGCGGTGAGCAACCTGCTGTTCTTGGGCGACCGCGAGGCGGACATGAGCGTCTACTACATCCGCACGCTGGTGGATTTCTGCGGCGTGCTCATCCTGACGGTCCAGCACGAGCAGATGCGGGAGGCGGCGCTCCACAGTGAGCTTGCCGCCATGGACGAGGTGCTCCACCGCCAGTACGAGCAGTACAAGCGGAGCAAAGAGGGCATCCGGCTCATCAACAGCCGCTATCACGAGCTGAAAATTCAAATCGCGGACATCCGCGCCGAGCGCGACCGGGCCAAGCAGGACGCGGCTCTGGCCCGGATGGAGAGCGGCCTCCGGCAGTATGAGGCAGAGAACAAGACCGGCAACCCGGTATTGGATACCCTATTGACCGCCAAAAGCATGGACTGCCAGCAGCGCGGCATCAACATGACCAGTGTGGCCGACGGCAGCCAGCTGGGCTTTCTGAGCACGCGGGAGCTGTGTACCCTCGTGGGTGCGCCGCTGGACAACGCCATCGAGAGCGTGCTGGCCGAGCCCGACCCCGAAAAGCGTCTGCTGCGGGTGGCCATCTATAACCAGAGCGGCTGCGTGATGCTCCGCTTCGAGAACTACTGCGCCCAGCCCGTGGAGATGGGCGCGGACGGTCTGCCCGTCCACAACGCCCACGGCGGCTACGACCTGCAGGGCGTGCAGGCGGCCGCCCAGCGCCACGACGGCACCATGACCCTTCATTGGGCCGACGGCTGGTTCACCCTGCGGATCCTGCTGCCGGTCCCGGAAAAGTAAAATATAATAGGAATAACCTCTCAGTCTCGCTGCCGCTCGACAGCTCCCCTAGCGAGGGGAGCCTCTGGCGAAGAGAAAAAGCTTTGCGTTATGCCAAGGCCTCTCCTCGATAGGAGAGGTGGCATCGCGTAGCGATGACGGAGAGGTTTTGTCATTCTGCACAATGAAACCGTTCTCGGAATTGTGGATTAGTACAATAAAATTTGATGCCGATTTGAAATTTTTGCAAAGTATGCCGCCAGAACGACAGGTTGTGCAGGCGGCGGCCACAAAATGTTCACATTCTATTATAATAGTGCCAGAAAAGCGGGGCATACCCCCATTTCCCGGAATCAGAAGGAGGAAAACATGACTGGTATTCAAATCGCATGGGAAGACGTGTTCAGTGCGCTGGATATGATCAAGATCCCTCTGGCGGTCATCGTGATCGGCCTTATGGCATGGATCGCGTTCATGGTCGCCGCAAAGAAGATGCCGAAGGGCAAGCGCCGCTTTGCGCGCTGGCAGTCGGCCGTCGCATTCGTGCTGTTCCTTGGCATCATGGTCAACGTGATCTGCCTCGGCTCGATGCGCAACACCCTCGAGATGGCGCTGGGCGACACCGGCCACATCACCGCCGAGACCGCTGAGAACTCCCGCCAGGTGGTGCAGGAAGTTTCTTCCGAGGGCATCATCCTGCTGAAGAACGATGACGGCGCTCTGCCTCTGGCCGACACCACCAACATCAACGTCTTTGGCTGGGCTTCCACCAATCCCATCTACGGCGGCACCGGCTCCGGCTCTGTGGACGTTTCCACCGCTGTGGACCTGCTCACCGGCCTGCAGAACGCAGGTTTTAACACCAACACCGAGCTGAGCGATTTCTACACCGCTTACCGCGCCGACCGTCCGGCTATCACCATCAACAATGGTCAGGACTGGACCCTGCCCGAGCCCACCGCCGCTTCTTACACCGATGAGATGCTGGCAAACGCAAAGGCATTCTCTGACACCGCTGTTCTGGTGCTGGCCCGTTGCGGCGGCGAGGGCGCTGATTTGCCCCACGATATGGGCGCTGTCATGGACGGCACCTATCAGAAGGGCACCAAGTACACCAACGCTCTTTACACCAACAACGGCGATTACGACGACTTCACCACCGGCATGACCTATCTGGAGCCGAGCAAGACGGAGCAAGACCTCATCGACCTCGTTACCTCCAACTTTGACAAGGTCATCGTTGTTTACAACGGTGCCAACCCTCTCGAGATGGGCTGGATTGAGAACTATCCCCAGATTAAGAGCCTCGTCGTCTGCCCCGGCGTCGGCGCTACCGGCTTCAATGCTCTGGGCGAAATCCTGAAGGGCGACGTCAACCCCTCCGGTAAGACCACCGATACTTGGGTCTACGATTTGACCACTACCCCCTACTACAACAACATCGGCCACTTCGCCTACACCAACACCTCCGCAGTCTCTGACGCTGCGAAGGCTCACTGGGAGAAGGCTGACGGCGTCGTCACCTTCGTGGACTACGTCGAGGACATCTACGTCGGCTATAAGTTCTATGAGACCGCTGCCGACGAAGGCCTCATCGACTACGAGAACACTGTTCAGTTCCCCTTCGGCTACGGCCTGAGCTACACTACCTTCGAGCAGAAGATGGGCGACCTGAAGGCCTCCGACGGCAAGATCAGCGTAGATGTGACCGTCACCAACACCGGCGACACCGACGGCAAGGACATTGCAGAGCTGTACTACAACCCGCCCTACACCAACGGCGGCATCGAGAAAGCTTCTGCAAACCTCATCGCCTTCGGCAAGACCGGCCTGCTGCAGCCCGGCGAGAGCGAGACCCTGACCCTGAGCTTTGATGTTCAGGATATGGCCTCCTACGACGACACCGGTTATGGCTGCTACGTCCTCGAGGCTGGCGACTACATCATCAGCCTGAAGAGCGATTCTCACAATGTCATCGACTCCAAGGTCTACACCGTGGACTCTGACATCGTTTATGACGAGTCCAACCCCCGCGACGGCGATCTGGTCGCTGCTACCAACGAGTTCGATTTCGCACGCGGCGAAGTGACCTACCTGTCCCGTGCAAACGGCTTTGCAAACTATGCTGAGGCCACTGCTGCTCCCGCAAGCTACGAGCTGCCCGACGGCTACGAGGTCGTGGCACACGGCACCTATGATGTCGAAAAGTACAATGACCCCAATGATGAGATGCCCACCACCGGCGCAAAGAACGGCCTGAGCCTCATCGACCTGCGCGGCGCATCCTACGATGATGCCAAGTGGGACACCCTGCTGGACCAGCTGACCGTGGACGATATGGTCCAGATGATCGGCTTCGGCGGCTATGGCTCTCCTGCTATCGCTTCTGTCGGCAAGCTCAAGGCTCTGGACGCTGACGGACCTGCCGGCATCAATGCCCGCGTCAGCGCAACTTCCGACAGCACCAAGGGTCTGGGTTATCCCTCTGAGATCGTCATCGCAGCAACTTGGAACACCGATATGGCCAAGCTGGCCGCCGAGGGTCTGGGTGCTGAGGCCCGCGATCTGGGCGTCGATGGCTGGTATGCACCTTCTATGAACACCCACCGCTCTGCATTTGCAGGCCGTAACTTCGAGTATTACTCCGAGGACGGCGTCCTGAGCGCAGAGATGGCTGCTGCGGAGTGCGAGGGCATCTACGAGTACGAGATCTATCCCTTCATCAAGCACTTCGCCCTGAACGATCAGGAGACCAACCGCAACGCCATCCTCTGCACCTGGACTACCGAACAGGCCATGCGTGAAATTTACCTCAAGCCCTTCGAGAAGTGCATCAAGGAGGCCGACGGCAACCCCATCACCGTTATGAACTCCTACAACAACATCGGCACCCAGTGGGCCGCTGCCTGCCCCGAACTCAACAACGACGTCCTCCGCGGCGAGTGGGGCCACAAGGGCATGGTGCTGACCGACTACTTCGGCAACTACGGCTACATGGATGCTGACCGTGCAGTGCGCGGCGGCACCGACATGATGCTGGCTACCGCAGGCAATGATGCTATCATGACCGACACCACCAGCGCTACCAGCGTCAAGGCGATGCGTCAGGCCTGCAAGAACATCATGTACACAATGGTCAATTCCTACACCTACGTCAACTACGACCCCAACCATGTTTCCACTTGGGTCATGGTCTTCTACGTCGTGGATGTGGCTGGTCTCATCGTGCTGGCTGGCTGCGAAGTCCTGCTGCTCAAGAAGCGCAAGACTTGGGCCGAGGCATAATCGAAACCACAAACCCTAATCAGAACAAACGCAAAGGGGCGGCGGGCAGAGCGCCCGCCACCTCTTCTTTTTTATCAGGAGCGATCCATGAAACACGCTGACATCATCCAGAAACTGAACTTAGAGCAAAAATGCGCCCTGCTCTCGGGCGAGACCGTCTTTACCACCCGCGCTCTGCCGGGCAAGGGCATCCCGGCCATCACCCTTTCGGACGGCCCCAACGGTGTCCGCAAGCAGGCCGGTGCCGCCGACCATCTGGGCCTCAACCCCAGCGTTCCGGCAACCTGCTTTCCGACCTCTTCCGCCACTGCGTGCAGCTGGGATGAGAAGCTGGGCGAAGCCGTGGGCGAGGCACTGGGCGAGGAAGCCGCCGCACAGGAAGTGGCTGTCCTGCTCGGCCCCGGCCTGAACATCCAGCGCAGCCCCCTCTGCGGCCGTGACTTCGAGTATTTCTCGGAAGACCCCATCCTCGCGGGCAGGATGGCCGCTGCCTATGTGCGCGGCATCCAGAAAAACGGCATCTCTGCCTGCCCCAAGCACTTTGCGGTCAACAGTCAGGAGCTGCGCCGCATGGCCAGCGACTCGGTGCTCGATGAGCGCACCCTGCGGGAGCTGTATCTGACCGGCTTCGAGATCGTGGTGAAAGAGGCAAAGCCCAAGACCATCATGACCTCCTACAACCTCATCAACGGCACCTATGCCAACGAGAATGCCCACCTGCTGCAGGACATTCTGCGGAAGGACTGGGGCTTCGACGGGGCCGTCGTCACCGACTGGGGCGGCTCCAATGACCACGCCCTCGGCGTGAAGAACGGCTCCACCCTCGAAATGCCCTGCCCCGGCGGCGACTCCATCCGGGAGCTGATGAAGGCCGTACAGGACGGCAAAATTTCCGAGGCCGACGTGGACGCCCGTCTCGACGAGATGCTGGAACTGGTGCTCTCCACCCACGCTGCGGTGGAAAAAGCGCCCCGCACCTTCGACGCTGCCGCGCACCATAAGCTTGCCCGCCGCGCGGCCGCAGAGAGCATCGTCCTGCTCAGGAACGAGGGCGGCATCCTGCCGCTCAAGCCCAATGAGAAGCTGGCCGTCATCGGCGACTTTGCCGAGACGCCCCGCTATCAGGGCGCAGGCTCCAGCGCCGTCAATGCCCTGCAGGTGGACACCCTGCTGGAGAGCATCAAGGCTGACGACAGCGGCATCACCTTCGTGGGCTATGCCTCCGGTTTCGAGCGTCAGGGTGCAGCGGACGCCGAGAAGCTGGAAGAGGCTGTGGCCCTCGCAAAGAAGGCCGACACCGTTCTGCTCTGCCTCGGCCTCGATGAGCTGAGGGAGAGCGAAGGTCTTGACCGCGCCGACATGAAGCTGGCCGAGAACCAGCAGCAGCTTCTGGCCGCTGTGGCTGCCGTCAACCCGAACGTCGTCGTTCTGCTGAGCGCCGGTGCGCCGGTAGAGACGCCGTGGGTCGGCCAGTGCAGGGCGCTGGTCTACGGCGCACTGGGCGGACAGGCAGGCGCCGGCGCAGCCGCAGACATCCTCACGGGCAAGCTCTGCCCCTGCGGCAAGCTGTCCCAGACCTGGGCGCAGGCTCACGACGACACCCCCGCCAAGGCGAACTTCGGCGGCGAGGGCCGGAACGTGGAGTACCGCGAGGGCCTGTATGTGGGCTACCGGTACTATCAGACCGCCGGTGTGCCGGTGGCGTTCCCCTTCGGCTACGGCCTGAGCTACACCACCTTCGAGTACAGTGATCTGAAGGCAGACGAGAAGGGCGTGACCCTCACCGTCACCAACACCGGCAGCTGTGCCGGTGCCGAGATCGTCCAGCTCTACGTCGCAAAGCAGGACGCAAAAGTCTTCCGCCCGGCGCAGGAGCTGAAGGGCTTTGCAAAGGTCTTCCTTGCCTCCGGCGAGAGCAGGACGGTGAGCATCGCTCTGGACGACAAGGCGTTCCGCTACTGGAACGTCAAGACTGACCGCTGGGAAGTCGAAGGCGGAAGCTATCAGCTCCGCGTGGGTGCATCCAGCGCGGACATCCGCCTGACAGCGGAAGTCTCCGTCAAGGGGACCGGCGCTCCCGACCCCTACGAGGGTCTCGACCTGCTCCACTACGTCTCCGGCCAGATCGCCTATGTGACCGACGCCGAGTTCGAGGCTCTGCTGGGCCATCCGATCCCGGAGGATGTCGTCCGCATCGACCGGAACATGACGCTGGGCGAGATGGACCATGGCCGCAGTCCGCTGGGCTGGGTGGCACAGAAGGTGCTGCGCTGCCGTCTGGACAGCAGCTTTGCAAAAGGCACCCCCGACCTGAACACCGTGTTCCAGTATAATATGCCGCTGCGCGCGCTGGCCAAGATGACCAACGGCATGGTGAGCATGGGCATGGTGGACGGCCTCGTCTGGGAGCTGAAAGGCTTCTGGTTCGTGGGCATCCTCCGGGTCATCTATGAGTTCGTCAAGAATCTCATCCTGAACAGCCAGATGGAAAACCGGCTCAAAAACAGCTGAAAGGAATAAGGCCATGAATTTCTGGAATAACTTTGCCGCAAAGCATCCAGCCGCGGCCAAATGGGTGCGGGAGGGCGGACTGTTCGTCATCGTGTCCAACCTCATCACCGTGTTCAAATATCTGCTTCTGCAGTTCCTGCCCAAGGCATTTGCAAGCCTGCCGGTGGTGGACTTCGGCTGGCCGGGCATCGACATCACCCTGTTCGGCGAGACCTTCAAGTGGAACATCCTCGGCTATGACGCGGCCCACGGCGGCCTGCCCTACTTCTGCGCCTACATGGTGGCCATGGTCATCGGCGAGTGCATCAATTTCCCCATCCAGCGCAGCCTCGTCTTCCGCAGCAAGGGCAACCTCGCCAAGCAGATCGGCTGGTATCTGCTGGCCTTCTGCCTCATCACCTGCATCGTCAACTCCATCAACTGCATCTGGGTGGCTGTGGCCGGTCTGCTGGTGCCTGATTTCATCTACAACATCGGCACCACGGTACTCAACGGCGGCATCTCGATGATCATCTTCTTCTTCGTGAACAAGATCATCTTCCCCGAAGGCGAAGCCGCAAAATAATCTGTCATCTTCTTTGTTTTCATCATTTTCTTCATCCGAACCAACAGGCCGTCCTCCGGAGGAGGACGGCCTGTTGGCATATTGAGCGGTTTTGGACGCTGCAAAGGACGAAATTTCGGTCATAGGGGAAGAATCTGCCCAGGGGTCTTGCACTTTGATGCTTTACTGTGGTAAAATCAGGCCGTGCTTTTATCATAGAGGAAAAAAGCACCAAAGGGGGAACGTATATGAGTGAGATCTGTATCATCGTCACCATCGTCGTCTATCTTGCGGCCATGCTGCTGGTGGGTTTCGCCTACAGCAAGACCAACAACGACAGCACCGACTTCTACCTTGGCGGCCGGAAGATGGGGCCGCTGGTCACGGCCATGAGTGCCGAGGCCAGCGATATGTCCAGCTGGCTGCTGATGGGTATGCCGGGTCTGGCCTATCTGACAGGCATTGCCTCGCCGGGCTGGACGGCCATCGGCCTTGCGCTGGGCACCTGGCTCAACTGGCTCATCGTGGCCCGGCGGCTCCGCCGCTATTCGGCCAACCTCGACGCCATCACGGTACCGCAGTTCTTGTCGCTTCGCTTCCATGACCAGCGCAACCTGCTGAACGCTCTGGGCGCGGTCATCATCATCGTCTTCTTCGTGCCGTATACGGCCTCGGGCTTTGCGGCCTGCGGCAAGCTGTTCCACAGCCTCTTCGGCGTAGATTACATGGCGGCAATGCTGGTGTCGGCCCTCGTCATCGTGGGCTATACCATCCTCGGCGGCTTCCGCGCCGTCACCACCACCGACCTTATCCAGTCGATGGTCATGTCGCTGGCCCTCATCGCGGTGCTGGGCTACGGCATCGTCGTGGCAGGCGGCTGGGGCGCTGTGGTGGAGAACGCCCAGAGCCTTTCCGGCTACCTGACCATGACGGCCAGCCACGACGCCGTGACCGGCGGGGCAACGTCCTACAGCCTGCTGGACATCGTCTCCACCATGGCGTGGGGTCTTGGCTACTTCGGTATGCCCCACATCCTGCTCCGCTTCATGGCCATCGAGGACGAGAAGAAGCTGGTGCTCAGCCGCCGCATCGCCACCGTCTGGGTGGTCATCGCCATGGCGGCGTCCATCGTCATCGGCATGGTGGGCCTCGGCATGACCAGGGTCGGTGCGCTGGAATTCCTCGGCGGCTCGTCCAGTGAGACCCTTATCGTCCGCATCGCCAGCCTCATCAGCCGGCACGGTGTGCTGGCGGCAGTCCTGGCCGGACTCATCCTTGCAGGCATCCTGGCGGCCACCATGTCCACGGCAGACAGCCAGATGCTGGCCGCTGCGTCCAGCGTGTCCCAGAACATTTTGCAGGAGTTCGGCCACCTCAAGCTGAGCGAGAAGCAGAGCCTCTTCGCAGCCCGCCTGACCATCATCTGCGTCAGCGTGGTGGGCGTGGTGCTGGCCCGTGACCCGGATTCCAGCGTCTTCGGCATCGTCAGCTTTGCGTGGGCCGGTTTCGGCGGCTCCTTCGGCGCTGTCGTCCTCTGCGCCCTGTTCTGGAAGCGCTGCAACTGGCAGGGTGCGCTGGCCGGTATGCTCTGCGGCGGCCTGATGGTCTTCGTCTGGAAGTACCTTGTCAGCCCGCTGGGCGGCGTCTTCGGCATCTATGAGCTTCTGCCCGCCTTCCTCGTCTCGCTGGCCGTCTGCGCGGTGGTCAGCCTCGTGACCCCGGCTCCCACGGAAGATATTCTGGCCGAGTTCGATGCGGCAAAATAACCGGTAAAAACAAGAGGAGGGCCTGTGCTGAAACCCGGCACAGGCCCTCCTTTTATGCTTGTGTGACGCTTCCGTGTTCCACCCGGTAGACCTTGTCAAACTGCTTCATGAACGCCCCCGAGACGTCGTGGGTGATGGCCACCACCATGCAGGGGAGCGCGAGCAGATTTTTCATGATCTGTCCGCTGGTGTCGGGGTCGAGGCTGGCGGTGATCTCGTCGGCGATGATGAGGTCGTACCGGCGAAGCGCCAGCCGTGCGATGCCGATGCGCTGGCGCTGCCCGCCCGAGAGATTCTTGCCGTTCTCGCTGATGAGGGTGTCGAGGCCGTCGGGCAGGGTGCTCACCCAGTCGGCGAGGCCCGCCATCCCGATGGCGTGGGAAAGCTGAGCCTCGGGGAAGTCCGCGCCGAGGCAGATGTTGCTGCGGAGGGTGTCATTGAAAAGATAGGTTGTCTGGGCAATGTAACCTACCCGCTGGTAGAGGCTCTGACGGTCGATGTCCCGCAGCTGCTGGCCGTTGAAGAGGATGCTGCCGGTATAGTCTGGGTAGTACTGGAACAGCAGCTTTGCCAGTGTAGACTTGCCGCAGCCGCTTTCGCCCACGAGGACGGCTTTTTCCTGCCCGGAGACCGTCAGCCGGACGCCGCGCAGCACCGGTGCAGCGGCCCCGGGGTAGGAAAAGCCGGTGTCCTTGCACTCGATGTGCTCGAGTTTACCGATGGCCCGGCCCGCAGAGACTTTTTCCGGGCCGGACATGGCTGCTTCCAGCCGCTGACGAATGCCTTTCGAGGATCTGACCTTGGCCCAGCACTGGGCGATCTGATTACAGGGCGTGATGACGAAGTTCGCCATGCTGGCGGCGGTGGAGACGGTGCCCATCGTCAGCCGCCCGTCGAAAGCGAGAAAAAGGCCCACCAGCATGACGATGGGGAAGATGAGGTTGCTGATGAGAGAGGTGTTGACCACCATGGCGTTGAGGCTCTGCTGGTAGGCCTGCTCGCTGTCGCGGGCCTGCCGGGCAGCATCCCGGTGGCGGGTAGCATAGGCGTCCTCCCGCAGAAAGCCCCGGATGACCTCGAACCCGCCCAGAAGCTCCTTGAGCTGCTGGGTGTAGCCCGCCATCTGGAGCGAAAAAGCGTCTCGGGAGGCTTTGAGCCGCTCATTCATCTTCCGGGGCAGGACCAGCGGCGGCACGGTCACAAGCAGGATGGCCGCCAGCATCACCGGGCTGATGTAAAGGTACATCCCCAGCGCACAGAGCATGATGCCGCCCCAGAACGCGATGTTGAAGAGGGACATATAATAGTCGTCGTAGAGGGTGCGCAGGTCGGTGGTCAGCAGGGAGAGATAGGCTGCGTCGCCCTCCCGCTGATATTGGGACACCGGGCGGCGCAGCACCCGCTCCATGACCTGTCCCCGCACCTGCTCCACGGCGCCGCAGGCGAGTTTTGTAAAGGAGCGGCGGCTCAGCCGTTCGAAAAACCAGCTGGTGAAGGTGATGAGGAACACCAGCCCCATATAGCCCAGTGCCTCCTGCTTGCTCTTGGAGTCGATAAGCCACTTGAGCTGGAAGTTTTTCAACGGCGCGAAAAAGGATACCGCCGCTGTAAAGAGCGCGAAGAGCATGAGCTTCACCCAGTGGTGTCGGAAGTAGTCGTTGACCGTTGCTTTTTTCATGTGCAGTATCCTCCGCAGAGTGCTATAAAACGAGATGGATCACAAGAAAGACCCATCCGACTTCCTTTTTGCGGGAGATCGGATGGGTCTTGATCTTATGGCCTTATGTAAGAGGTGCTGTCAGCTTACAGCTGGGGGCCGGCGGAGACCAGAGCCTTGCCGTGCTCGTTGCCCTCGTACTTTGCGAAGTTCTTGATGAAGCGGCCAGCCAGATCCTTGGCCTTCTCTTCCCACTGAGCGGCATCTGCGTAGGTGTCGCGGGGGTCGAGGATAGCGGGGTCAACACCGGGCAGAGCGGTGGGGACCTCAAAGTCGAAGTAGGGGATCTTCTTGGTGGGAGCCTCGTTGATGGCACCGCTCAGGATGGCGTCGATGATGCCGCGGGTATCCTTGATGGAGATGCGCTTGCCGGTGCCGTTCCAGCCGGTGTTGACCAGATAAGCCTTGGCGCCGCTCTTCTGCATCTTCTTGACCAGCTCCTCAGCGTACTTGGTGGGGTGCAGCTCCAGGAAGGCCTGACCGAAGCAGGCGGAGAAGGTGGGGGTGGGCTCGGTGATGCCGCGCTCGGTGCCGGCCAGCTTTGCGGTGAAGCCGGACAGGAAGTAGTACTGGGTCTGCTCCGGGGTCAGGATGGAGACCGGGGGCAGGACGCCGAATGCATCAGCAGACAGGAAGATGACATTCTTGGCTGCGGGTGCAGAAGAGATGGGGCGGACGATGTTCTGGATGTGGTCGATGGGGTAGGAGACGCGGGTGTTCTCGGTCACGCTCTTGTCGGCGAAATCGATGTGGCCCTCAGCGTCCAGAGTGACGTTCTCCAGCAGAGCGTTGCGCTTGATGGCGTTGTAGATGTCGGGCTCGGAGTCCTTGTCCAGGTTGATGACCTTTGCGTAGCAGCCGCCCTCGAAGTTGAAGACGCCGTTGTCGTCCCAGCCGTGCTCGTCATCGCCGATGAGCAGACGCTTCGGGTCGGTGGACAGGGTGGTCTTGCCGGTGCCGGACAGACCGAAGAAGATGGCAGTGTTCTTGCCCTCCTTATCGGTGTTGGCAGAGCAGTGCATGGAGGCCATGCCCTTCAGCGGCAGGAAGTAGTTCATCATGGAGAACATGCCCTTCTTCATCTCGCCGCCGTACCAGGTGTTGATGATGACCTGCTCCTTGCTGGTGATGTTGAAGGCAACGCAGGTCTCGCTGTTCAGGCCCAGCTCCTTGTAGTTCTCAACCTTAGCCTTGGAGGCGTTGTAAACAACGAAGTCAGGCTCAAAATTGGCCAGCTCCTCAGCGGTGGGCTTGATAAACATGTTGGTGACAAAGTGTGCCTGCCAGGCCACCTCCACGATGAAGCGGATAGCCATGCGGGTGTCCTTGTTGGCGCCGCAGAAGGCATCGACGACGAACAGGCGCTTGTTGCACAGCTCCTTCTTGGCGATGTCCTTCACGGCAGACCAGGTCTGCTCGGTCATGGGGTGGTTGTCGTTCTTGTACTCGTCGCTGGTCCACCAAACGGTGTCCTTGGAGTTCTCGTCCACGACGATGTACTTGTCCTTGGGGGAACGGCCGGTGTAAACGCCGGTCATAACATTGACAGCGCCCAGCTCGGTGACCTGGCCCTTCTCATAGCCGGTCAGCTCGGGTTTGGTCTCCTCCTCGAACAGCATCTCATAAGAGGGGTTATGCACGATCTCGGTCGTGCCGGTAATGCCATACTTAGTCAAATCCAGATCTGCCATGTTTACATATACCTCTTTCTCTATACTTTTGGCTGAATGGGGGACAAGGGGACTAAGTCAGCCTCCTAGTGCCCCATCCTGACATTTATTATACAAAGATTTCGGCATAAAAGCAAGTTCAAATTCTTTCAAAGATTGTGACATTATTGTAAAATAGTTTGAATTTTACATATTGTATCCCCGCAGGGGCGGATTCTATATCCGCCTGTGCCGTTCCGCATACCGCGCGGCCCGCGGGCGCATATAGAATGTGCCCCTGCGTTGCAGGTGTACCAGCAAAAAAGGACGCGCCCTCCGGCACGTCCCTTCTCAATATCATTTACGCATCCGAGCGCGAATACGCATTCTTCATGCCGCTGCTCAGCTCAAACAGGACCTTATTCAGGGCGTCCGTCGTCTCGGCCCTGACCATAGCGGCCAATTCCTCGTTGGCCTTGGTGCGCAGGGCGGCACGGGCGGCGGGGTCGGCCTCGCCGTGCTGGGCATCGTCATAGGCGTTAATGATGCCGTTGGCTTTGCTGCCGACGCTCAGCGTGTAGCGCTCGATGTGGAACACCGATTTTGCGTAGGACGCATCGGCCATAGCGGCCAGCAGACGGCTGGCCCAGTAGAAGTTGTCGGTGGAGACATCGCCCGTCGTGTTGGACAGGTACTCCGGCGTCGTGTCCACGTTGGCGTAGAAGGGCACCATCGTGTTGAAGGCGTTGGACGCAAAGGCCAGCCACTCCACAGCGCGGAAGTCCTCCGGTACGTCGGGGCGCATTTGCAGCAGTGCCATAAAGTCGTTGCGGTTTACGCCGATAGGACGGTAGATACCCCTCTCGGAAGCCGTGGCCGCATAGGGGTCATACGGCGTGCCCTGATAATGGCTCGACAGCACGTACTTTACGTCCTCGGGCGTGATCTTTTTCTCGGGCACCATGCACCAGGGCAGGTCGTCGGAGCGCGGCGTAAAGTCGGCGTCCGGGCCGTCCCAGGCGAACGTATTGGGATTGAAATAACGCAGCATGTACCAGCCGCGGGGCGTGTTGTAGACATGGTCGGCATCGTCGTGGCTGCCGAAGGCGTCGCGCGGATTCAGCGCACCGTCCAGGGACAGGTCAAGATGGTACTTGTCGATAAAGCCGCGCAGGTCAGCGGAGCACATGAACTCCTTCTGCTCGCCCAGCGCGTCGTCCAGATCGAGCGTGTCAAGGCCGAGCTGGTTCGGCATGACCACATAGACGTCATCGGGCACGCGGCGGGCCATCCAGTGGTGGCCGCCGATGGTCTCGAGCCACCAGACCTCGTCCACATCCTGGAACGCGATGCCGTTCATCTCGTAGGTGCCGTACTGCTCCAGCAGACTGCCAAGGCGCCGGACGCCCTCGCGCGCGGAGCGGACATAGGGCAGGACCAGATAGACAATGTCCTCCTCGCCGATGCCGCCCTTGACGAGCGGGTCAGCGCCCAGCACGCGCGGATTGGAGGTAATGGTCTCGGTAGCCGTCATGCCGACGTTGGCCGCGTTGACGCCGCTGGCCGCCCACAGGCCCTTGCCCTCAACAGCGTTGGGTACCGCGGTGATGCGCAGGCCGCTGCCGGGCAGGGGGATCTCGACGCCCGAAATGACGGATTTATAGACCGCAGGGTAGTCCTGCGGCTGAAAAACGGTAAACTTTTTGGCAGTGAAATGGCCGGAGCCGGAATCGTCGTTGCGGGCGATCATCGTGGACCCGTCGTAGGACGCATTTTTGCCGACCAGAATGGTGGTGCAAGCCATGGTTAAATCGTCTCCTTTTATAAGTCTATATAAGAATGCCGCGCGGTAGGGGCCGGGCATGCCCGGCCCGCGGGTTTCCCGCGAGCGTGTGCTCATGGACAGGTACCGGGCCGGACATGTCCGGCCCCTACGGGCATCCCACTATTTCCCTATTATAGAACAATCTGTGCAAATTTCAACCGTCACATTTCCTGCGCCACGCCCTGCGCGATCACACCGCTCTGGTAGGCTTCGACCAGGGCTGTCAGGTCACGGATCAGCGCCTGCTTGCGCCCGCCCTCGTCGGTGTCGCGCACCAGAATGCGCTGGGGCGCAGTATAGATATACTCGCTCTTGCTGGCAATGTCCTCGTCCTCGTGGATGGCCTTGTCCACGCTCTCAAACGGCTGGTGGGTGCGCAAGATCAACCCGCGGGAGTTATAGACCAGTGTGTAGCCGGCTATGCCGGTGCGCCGGTGGTAGGCACGGCAGAAGCCGCCGTCAATAATGATGAGCCGTCCGCCGCCCTTGATGGGGCTTTCCCCCTCGATAGCGCGGACCGGGACATGGCCGTTCACGATGTGGCTGCCCTCGCCGGACAGGCCAAATTCGCGCAAAATATGCTCGGCGGTGCGCGGGTCGGCAATGTGCCTGTAGTAGGGGTCCTTGATCTCCACCTGGGCCGCCGGGTCGGCAATATAGAGCCGCTCAAACGTCGTCATGGCGCTGCGGCCAAACAGCGGCGATTTTGCCCCGCACCACAGGTACCACAAAAAGTCCTGTCCGGCCAGCCGTGCCGGGCTGCCCGCGGGCGCGCTGTAGCCCTGGCGGGCGCGGCGGTCACAGTAGTCGAACAGCTGCTTGCCGCTGCGGGCGGTGCCCTCAAACCGAATGGCCGCAAACGCGCCGTCCTCGGTCATCGGCACTGCGCCGTGGTAGAGCAGATTGCCGTTGCACATTTTATAAAACGCGCCGTGGGCGTACAAAAATTGCACATGGCGCTGCAGGCGCTCGCTCTCGGCAAAGCTGCGCACCAGCTCGGCGGCGATCTTTTCCTCGTCGGCAGTCAGCGCGGCGGGGTTGGCCGGGTCAACGGTGGGAAAGTCGCAGTCCAGCAGGGGATAGGTCGTGCCGAAATAGTCCACCGTGCCCGCGGCAAAGTCAATGTGGTTCAAAAAGTCGCGGCCCTGCAAATCAAAATCCGGGTTGCGGGCAATGACCTGTGCCTCCAGCTTGAGCATCATAACGGTCACGGCCTTGTGCATCCGCGCGGCGGCGGTCAGGTCGCCTGCCGCTGTGCGCTGGTCGGCGTGGGGCAGCCAGCGCGAAACATCGGAATCCGCGTAAGTATGCTGGGCAAAGCGCTCCAAGCGGCGTAGGCTGATGCCGTAGCCACCCTCCAGCGTGTCCAGATTGTTGTAGGCCAGCGTTGTTTTCAGCACGGTCATAATGCAGAGCGGGCTGCCCGCTGCCGCGCCCATCCAGACCACGTCGTGGTTGCCCCACTGGATGTCCACCTGATGATGCGCCATGAGACTGTCCAGAATGCGGTCCGGGCGCGGGCCGCGGTCAAACAGGTCGCCCACAATGTGCAGACGATCCACAGCCAGCCGCTTGATGACCTCGCAGAAGCGGATAATATAGGCGTCGGCGCGGTCATAGCGGATGATGCTCTCAATGATCTCGCCGTAATACTGGTCCTTGTCGTGGTCCTCAAAGTGGGCGTGAAGCAGCTCGTCGAGGATGTAGCCGCAGTTCTGCGGCAGACAGTGGCGCACATGGTCGCGGGTATGCTTGCTGGACACGAACCGGCACAGGTCGATGAGCCGCAGCAGCGTCATGCGATACCAGGCGTGCAGGTCTCTCTGGCGGGCTTTCAGCTCGGGCAGCTTCTGATTGGGATAATAGATGAGCGTCGCCAGCTCGGCACGCTCCTCGGCGGGGACACCGTTGCCAAGCACCGTGTCGATTTTTTCACGGATGACGCCCGATGCGCTGTTTAATATATGTACGAACGCTTCGTGCTCGCCATGCAGGTCACTCATGAAGTGCTCGGTGCCCTTGGGCAGACGGAGCAGGGCCTCAATGCGGATGATCTCGCTGGCCGCGGCGGCCACGGTCTGGTATTTCTGAGACAGCAGGCGCAGATAGCGCAGATGCTCATCGGAATATTGCACGGGCAGAACCTCCCTGTACTTTTCTTACGGCAACACCGCATAATTCCCGCCTTACGGCTTAAGCACCGCTCCGGCGGCTGCGGCACGGCATCTGCGTTGCCAAAATGCTCGATAAGACATCCAGTATTATCTGCGCTTTTGGCTTAGCAGCTGCCGCACCTCGCTCGCCGTATCGGCACTTAGAATTATGCGGTATTGCCTTACATCTACATGGAATTATAGCACACCTTGCGGCAAAACAAAAGGCCGCAGCCCGGAATTTTGGGCTGCGGCCTGATGATTTTTAGGGCAGGGACTCTGTAGGGGCGGATTCTATATCCGCCCGTGGACGTTTACCCTGCGTTCATCTTTTTTCACAACGGGATGCTGCCAAGCGGGCGCATATAGAATGCGCCCCTACGGTGCAGCATGACTGCACATTTTTTTGCAATCACTCGATCTCGATCAGCGTCTGCTTCGGCTCGAGCTTCTTGGCCTCGGCCTTGGGCAGATGCAGGGTCAGGATACCGTTCTCAAACTTAGCGCTGATGTCCTTGGGCTCCAGCTCCTTGCCGACATAGAAGCTGCGTGCGCAGCTGCCGGTAGCACGCTCCTGGCGGATATAGCGGCCCTCGTTGTCCTTGTCATCCAGCTCCTCATTGCGCTGGGCGCTGATGGTCAGATAGCCGTTGTCCAGATCCAGCTTGACATCCTCTTTCTTGAAGCCGGGCAGATCAACGAACACATCGTAGCTGTCCTTGTTCTCGCGGACATCGGTTTTCATCACATTGGCGGCACGTTTGCCAAACATACCGCGGGGCGCAGCGGCCTTCATGGCGCGGTCGAAATCATGCTCCCAATCGTTGCTGAACAGATCATCCATCAAAGCCTCATTGAACATATACGGAACCATCATCATAAGTCATTCCTCCAATTTTCATCGGCCGCCCGTTTTGTTTGTGAGCGGTTGACTTTTGATACACATTGTTGCGTTCCCCTTGGGGATTCGGTTCTTCCGTTCCTCTTTCCCTTGGAACGCCTCTATAATAGCACCGAGCATTAGCACTGTCAATAGTAGAGTGCTAATGTTTACATGTTATGTAATGTTTGTTCACAAAATATGTAATAAGTTTTGTTGAATTACGATGATACGTCTGTTTTGCTAGCCCGTAGGGAGGGGTCTTGACCCCTCCGGGACGTTTGCGGCAGCCGCAGACCACCCCGGGACGCATGTATGCTGCCTAGGAAAGTGCATCACTGCCACAAGCCTCCTGCGGAGGGGTCAAGACCCCTCCCTACGACTTACCCGCAAGTGCCCGCTAATGGGAAGCCTGCGCTCCGGTCATGCCCGGGGCAGCCTTTGCTTTCTAACGCCTGCTCACGGGGGGAGAAGGCTCCTCATCTTTACATTATGTCGTATTCAATCGGCGTCTCAAACAGCCGTGCCGCCTTCTCCCGGTCCTCGGTCTGGCCCAGCGCCCACATCAGCTTGACGGCGACAGCCTCGGGGGTCATGTCGCGGGCCTCCAGGACGCCGGGCAGCTCACCGACGGCGCGGCCCACCTCGTAGACGGCAAGGTCACACCCCTCGTGCGGGACCTGCGTGGTAAACACCGCCAGCCGCCCGCTTTCA
>ERZ791825.546-NODE-546-length-27437-cov-23.880250_pt1 | contig 27437 bp, 25 predicted proteins | sample MGYA00510298_ERZ791825 | MGnify/ENA primary metagenome ERZ791825 (study PRJEB30046, sample SAMN00792010) | human gut metagenome | study: EMG produced TPA metagenomics assembly of the A metagenome-wide association study of gut microbiota in type 2... | reverse complement strand
TCAACAAAGACGCCACGGTGACTGTTTCCAAGCTAAAAGACAAGGCTGGAGTAGTCGGGGCCTGCATGCTAGCACGGAGCAGAATGTTCGAAATTTAAGACGGCCGTTGCCAGCATAATGGGATTGACAAAGAGTATACTAAAAACGCAACTATCATATGCAAAAAATAAAAAAGTGAGGCAGTAGTTGGTTACTGATAAAAGCACAGAATAAACCAGCATCATGATAACCGATTTCCAATACTGCCTCATATTGTGGAATTCGAAAATGCAAATTATTAAACTGTCAATAAAGAGAAGATGGAATCTATAGGATGAAATATTACGAACATAACGAAGATTGGGGAGAGTATACCCTAAGATAACGTGGGTTCGATATAGACGTCAGCGAAGATAAGCACTTTTTCTGGAATAAAAAAAGAATATAGGCTTGTGCTCATTTATTAATATTGTTTGATTCTGTTGATTAGTAAAACTCTATTTCCTTTATTTAATGCGTTTGTTATAGAGTCGGGTAATAAGTTGTAATCTTTGCACATATTGTTCAATTCAGGGCTGATAAGACTAATTATAGACCCTTTGTTATCAGAAAACATAGGTTCTATAATATCATATACAGAAGATTTCCTTGTAAATTTCTTATATCCAAAATTATTGGTGAATGGATTGAAAACAGCTGTGTATTGATTGTCCCCATCTTCTAAAAGTCCTATCCAAATGCTGTCAGAAATGCAGATTGGATTGTTGGCAAAGTGCAAATAATCTGTAGATTGTTCTTTTTGGATAAATGTAATATAATCAGTCTTTGCAATTTGAGGAACTGATTTGTTTAAAAAGTTAAAAATTACAAACGATTTAATTTCCCCATCTTTATCCAATATTGTTAAGGAATCTGATGGTGACCGGTAAAAATTCAATCCTGTTTTATTGCTTCTTATGATATGATTTGTTGTATATCCTCCAATATAATTGTTTCTATAGTTTAACGATTTACTAATAGTATTCATTTCAGAATCTGTATAGATTATGCTTGGTTTCTGTGTCCCATCAGGTGTTGTATTGAATATGAAATTACCATTTTTAAGCCGTTTTAAAGCATCTGCAAAAAAAGGAATTTTCCTTTCTTCTAAGAACGAACCTTCTTCACTATAGTGGATGACTTTTTTTGATTTTGTGTCTAAGATATACAGACCTGTTGTATCTATATCAAAGTCCCATGGTGAAACATATTCTCCTGGACCTTGTCCAATTCGCCCATATTTTGTTATAGGATTTCCGTCTTTTTTAAATGAAACGATAGAACGAAGAGTTTTATCCAAAATAAAATATTTATTATTATGTTCTATTATCTTATCAGCATAAGAAAACATAATGTTTTCCTTTTCTTGAAGGATTACAAATGCAGTGTCTGATATCAAGTTAATAATTGAGTCGTAGTAGTTTTTGTTTGTAGATACTTCTACTTTGTATATATTGTAATTAGGAGAAATAGTGCTCTCAAAATTGTTTTTCTTATTAGAACAATTTGAAAAAGAAAGCAACAGAATAAACAATGCTGTTATGTTTTTCATGAACGTTTCTTTGTTAGGTAATTGATATTATTCTGTTCTGTGTGAATTCGAATGTATCGTTTGAATGAAAATAGTACAAAAAAACTTTTTACTCGTTTATTTTGTACTATCGGACAGCTTATGTAGTATTACTCTGAAACAAAAATAAGCATATGTTTCAGAGTAATACTTAATCAGTAAAGTACTAGAAGCAATCGCTATCTTCGCATGGGTTAGAATTAATGCCACGACATACCATTTTATGCCCACCTCCATAGCATTTTACTTGCTCTCTTGGTCCTGTATTTGAGGTTCCTGTTTCGCCATTAGCTAACGCCTCAATATTAGCCAAAACGAGTTCGGACAATTCGGATTTTTGCTGTGATGCGTACACGCCATAACCGGCTGCTAATGTGATAACCAGTGCCTATGCAATTTTCTTAATGTTTGTCATAATCGTATATATTTAAAGTTGCTGTTTGCAAATATAAAAAAAAGCAATCAATAAGCAAAATAAATTCTGTTTATATTGGATTACAGTTCCTTCAATTTCTTTTTGATAGCTCCAATAACGTAGGCTTTTTCGCTTCTGGCCTTCCTTGCTCCACCTTTCAGCCCTGCGAGAAAGTCTATGAAGTTAGGGATTCGGTTCTGCCCATCAACGAGCGTTTTCTTGTTCCTGTTGATTTCGGGGGATTCGAACCCAAAAGAGTACTTGAAGTAATTGTAGACCTCGTCATCAAGCTGCAGCCGTGCTGTTACCTTGGCCATGCGTGCCTGTTCCTGTAGTGCTGGATCTTCCCTGTCTTCATAGAACACAGGGAACAGAGTCCAGCCAATATTTTTTTTCCCTGCTTTTTCTTCTTTAGCCACAAAAGAGTATGGAGATGATTCATCAAGTTCTTTTTTGGCTACATCAATAACTTTCCTTCGAAAGTCGTTTAAATAAGTCGTTATATCCTTTTTAAATAAACATTAAATAAGTCCTTTTTTAATCCGGCATTTATCCAACCTGTACCCTCAGCACAATGGACTGAGGAGCTATATCCAGCCATGCATTCTTTATCCTGCTTGCCCCGAGAATCCTGGCGCTCTTCCGGTATGCGTCCAGAAAGTCGGTCTGACTTATATGATAGGGATAGCCAAATCCTGGAACGGGAAGTGTCGGGAAAGGAACAGGCATCATAAAATCCTTGTATTCGTGGGCGGTCATCATGAAGGCATCCGCATCCATCATATCTTTCGCCGGATCTGCATTATAGGAACTGTAGTCAAATCCCCGGTGAAAGGACATGGTGGTCATATTTCCGACTGTGCATAGTTCGAACCTGACCCTGCCCTTACCGATTGCACTGTCCAGATACTCCTGAACCGATGCTTCAACCTCATTCTTGTCCATTACTTGCAGGTCATACACCTTGCCTGCTACAAATATTTTCTTATCTATCATTTGACTGTTATTAGCTATATTCTTGTCCATACATTAATTTTTTATTCGTTAATTATTACCCTTTATCCGGCGAGAGCATAACCGCCCCATTGTAGAGCCATCACATCCATTCAGTATCATTCGACATCAGGAGACGGTATCACTGCCGGATTCCAACAAAGTATCTATTCAAGGAAGGAGTAGCGGTAGGTTCCATCCTCTGAAGGCCTGACACTGCCGGTTCCGGATACTACACCCGGATAGTTCCCGGCGAAAGTATAGCATTTTGGGGCTGACGATGTCGTACTTCCGGGAGATATCGTGAAAGCGTAGTTCTCCTCACCCGCCCCAAGGGAGGAACCGTAGGTGAGCCTGCATTCCACGATGACAGTGGAGGTGACTTTATAACTGGCAGATGCATATACGCTGTAAATGTCATAGGCACCATCCCTGCTTTGCCAGCTGTAACTCAGATGTATGAAGTTGACGGACTTGATATCTGCACCCATCTGATCCAAAGGGACGTTTATGCTGGCAGAGTCTGACTTATAACTATCGGTGGAACCACTATAATCAGATGTTTGTGTCTGTGTCAATTCCAAATTACCCTCTCGAGTTGATGTACTACTATTTGCACCTGCTGTTACAGAAGTTCCTGAAACAGAAAATCCTGTTCCACTACTTATTCTTCCGGAATAACTTGACCAAGTAGACCAGGAACCTGCACTTTCATCAGTCAAACTTCCATTGGTATAAGTCAATGTAACCGGTCGTCTCCTGGAAGTAACTGTTACATACTGCGTTCCACCATCTGCGCTAAAACTTAATGAGGCAGGGCTTACGGAAAATTCATACTGATATTCAGTTTTTGTAGTTATATCATCCTTTTTGTCTTGAGTCACTGTAGCACCGACAGATTTTGAACTATCGCTACTATGAGTTACAGTGAAGGAACCCTTCCTTCCGCTACTTGTACTGGAATTGGCTGTAGCACTTACAGACACTGTATTACCGGACTTTGACGCGGTAATTCCTGATGGTAGACTTGTACTTAAACTATAGCTTCCTGAAGGACTATCATACCAATCCCCCCAAGATATCGGACTTCCAGCCCCCTCTCTTGTCTGAGAAGTCACTGTAAACGACGTGGAACCTCCTGAAGCTCCGAAATCATAAGAAGCTGGAGATATTGAAATTCTATAGTCATAATCTACATTGGCACCTTGCGTAAGTGTTACAGAATCACTGGTATATGCATTACTTGCACTCAAGGCACCACTTCTGGAGGATGTTCCTGTATTATTGGAATCAGGTCCTACTGTTGAACCGGAGATTGAGAATGGACCGGTCACACTCGAAGTGGCAGATATATTGGTATAGCTGTAACCGCTCCAGTCACTCCAGTCTCCCCAATTCCAGGTATTGCCTCCATCTGTAGAGGTACCTGTACGATATCTGCTACTGGTACCTCTTCTGGAATCCACTGAAAAACTTCTCTTGGATGTATCATTCCAAGACCAACTAGTATTTGATATACTGATACTACATATATTGTCATACCGATAGTCATATTCTGTATCTGTAAGTATACCCGCTTCCTGATTAACGGTTACAGTATCTTCAGCGCCCCCATAAGAAGCTGTAATAACCGTGCTTCTTGCTGATCCGTTATTAGCTGACACAGTCAGAGTTACGGTTGTTCCAGAACTTGAAGATAAAGAGAATCCGGAAGTATTAGATAAACTCAGTGAAGGGGTTCCGGAATCACTGGCTGAAGATGTTGAACCCGAACTCCAAGTATGTGTACCGGTTCTTGTCGCACTTGCCCTTACTGTTGTAGTACTACCCTCTCCGGGGAAATTTGTTTTATCAGCACTGACAGATACGTTCCAAGAGTTCCAAGAAGTATTTTCAATCCGGTTTTCAGCCTGACAAACATTAGCGCTAGATGCTGGACTGGATTTACCATTCATCGTAATGGTCAATGAAACAACAGCTACGGTAGTTTGTCCGGATTGGGTTGTACCTTTAGACCCTGCATCAGCTAAACCACTCGAGGAATTTACAGTTGCTGTTCCTGAGGTTCTGTCAAATGATGGGGTTCCACCAGATGTAAGTGTTGTTGTTTTTCCGGATACCCAATATACAGTCTGTTCGTAGGAGTAACCAGGTGTCGAATTACCTCCAGCAGCCGGAATAACTGTAGGATAACTGAAAGTAATGATTCTTGGATTGCTGTAACCATTTCCGTTTGGTTTAATGGAATCCGCATTTTGTTTATGAGTTGCAGTAGCTGTTTTCTTAGGATCAGAACCGAAAGATTCGGATTGGGTCCATGTAATAATACCATTTTTCTCCGCTCCACCAGGATTGGAGGAATAACTGACAGTATCACTCGCGGCGGTCCATGTTCCGGAGCCTGAATTTTCTGAGGTATAAGCTACATTAGTCTGTGACCCCTCCACATAGATACGGTTTCCCGCATTACTGTAACTGTACTGTCTCTTATACGAGGTCACCGTGAATTTCCGTGAACCTCCCGCCGCAGATATGGTAGCTGTCGCAGGAGTCACGGAGAAAGTATATTCCCAGTCAAGACGCTCGATATGGTCTTCGGGAACAAGCTGGTCGGCCGCATAGGTATAACCCTTCTTTATATGCAACCCGGCCGATTCAATTTGACTTCTTGTAGGGCACACCATCGTATCTCCCGTGAAAGAGACGGGTTTGAGTGTGTTGCAGAAGTCCTTTGTCGCTATTCTGAAATATTGTGCCATTTTGTTATCCGTTCTTGTTTTGATCCATACATTATAGTGTAATTATGCCGCCATTTTTCCTCCCCACTGGAGAACCATCGCATCCGCTATCCCGGGAAAGGTCTTGCTTCTCAGCTTTCTTCTCTCTTCACATGCTACCAAGACATTCATAAGGATTAAAAGATTATCTGCATTAAGATACGATCCGAATAGCATCTCAGGCCTATATGCTCCACTGTCTGCCCCGTCTCTTCAAACAGCTGGAATTTATAGAACCTGATGAAAGCCGTTACATCCGTGTAGAAATTCTTCCCGGCAAAACTCAAGGGATAAATCATCGGGTATCCTCCGACTTGTTGTGGCTGGAAGGCGCCTATTCCCACTCCGGTTATCAAGGCCATGTCAGCGTCAAAAATGATCGGTTTGTTTGGATCATAGTCGAAGTCCCTGACAAAGAACATCCTGACCTCCTTCTCGCTGATTTCCTTTATTCTGAATTGCGCCATTCCGGAAGTGTTCTCGTCTAATAATTCCTGTACCCGTGATTCCATTTCTTTAATGCCCATATTTGTATTGAACACTTCTCCGTTTGCTATAAAATAGTTCTTCATAATGATTTAGGTTTAGTTTTTTGTGATGTGATTGTTAGTGTGATATTCCATTCCTTTTTCAGATAAGAGACAAGACCGGAATAGGAGTCAATACGTCTCCTTTCTCTATGCATGATTGATAAAGCCTCTTGAAGTGTAAGATTAATACAGAGACCGGTTTTAAAAGCGTCTCCATATTTCTGTCGGAGCGCTTCTATGTCTCTTTGGTATTTTTCAGAGATAGGTTCGGATGATACCGCTTTTTCGGTGACATCAGGTGCGGTAAAAGTATCCTGACGATTGGGCATAGGCTCCCGCTCAAGTCCCAATAGCTGATTTATGAACTCTTTAAACATAGGGTTTATGCTATTTTATTATTCAGTTATTAGGTTCTGGCAGGCTGTGAATGGTGTTTTAGCGATTTGGAAGAGAAAAAAATAAGAAGAGCGCCGTTCATTTCCCCGGTCATTCCCTTTGCCTTTTCCCGGCTATGGCAATTTATATTCAGGTATTTGTTTCGGCGCCCTTCATTGTGAGTATTTGTTTCTTCGGTAATAAGGCTTTGGGAGGATGCTGGACGTTGGGCAATTATACCTTATATATATAATAGCGCTCCAAATATGAAAAACGCGCGCCATTTCCAGTCATGCCCTAATCTGTGTAATAAGGGCATGTTCCAGTGAGCATGTCCAATCGATTAATCAAACCAATTTTTTTAAACAATGAAGACTGACAAGAAAGAAATTGTGAGGAAATCAGAACTCCTCGCACAGATCAGAGCCGACCTCAAGGCATGGGAGGAGGCGGAACCCGACTTTGACGACAACTACTTCGACGAGTCGGACGTGATATCATACTATGAGTTCCTGGTCAATAAGTACCGGGACGAGTGGGTCATAATCGACGATACCAGGGAAGGAGGCGGCGATGAGGGAGCTGTTTGACATCACTCCCCATTCCACGGGCCCCGGTTTCAGGATGAGGCTCAAGACCGGGGAGATAGATGTTCCCGATGGGCGTGGCGGATACATCGTCAGCTCGGGGATGGGTTCGGGAAAGACCGAGAGCATCAAGAGCCTGATCCGTCACAAACATGATGAGGGTATTCTATATTGTGTCGATACCAAAGACGAGCTGGAAAAGATGTTCGGCTGGATAGTGGAGAACCTTGTGGTGGAAGGGGTATTGAGGATGGAGGATGTGATGATCATATCCAGTGACCCCGGGAGAGCCGATTTCCTGGGGCAATACAGGGACAACCCCGGAGTGCTCATGGAAAAGAAGGTGATTCTGATAACTCATGTACGCTTCTGGACAGACCTGATAAACCATTTCCTCATCCATAAGCCACAGAAGGAGGTGGCACCGTTCGACGGTGACTTCAGGACGTTGATGGGAAGGGATGACCTGAGGGGATATGTCATCTTTGACGAGACGCCGACCTTCATCAATCCCTTTGTGGAGTTCGACAGGAGCATGCTGGGGATATTCGGAAAGACCGATGAGAACGGCAATATCGTCTGCAAGCCCCCTGAAGAGCTGGACCGGTATTATGACCTTTTCATCAGGGGCGGAAAGAACGACCTCTTCAACCAGGCCTACAGGATCAACCGTATGAAGCGTGACGTGGTGCTGGGGCTCATTCCAAAGTATTATGGTTCATGGGTGATGTCCGATACCGACAAGGTAGGCATTACATTCTACCCGGTTGACCTCTGTCCCGGGAGCATGACAATCTCCACGCATATCCTCATCTTCGAGGGGGCGGGCAATATCCTTTTCAGAGGCTCCACCCGCTTCACCCTTCTGGATACGGAAAGCAAGTACAACACCGTAACGGATTTCAAGAGGATGGATTTCGGACTGTCCAGAAAGTGTTTTGATGAGGCGGGGTTCGGCACATTCGTAAAGAGGATAGGCAGGCTGATAGACAAACCTTCCTTGATTGTATGCTGGAAGGATATAAACGGTGACGATGACGGCCCGGGAAAATCCGGATATGCGGAACGTTTCAGGAGGTTACTGGTTGCCGAAGGTGTCGATCCCGGGTTGTTCACCGTCACCTATTATGGAGCGACCGACAACAAGAGCACCAACTCATACAGGGATGTTGAACAGATTCTCCTGTGTGGTGACTGGAACCTTCCGAACACCGAATCGGCAAAGATCCGGAGGGCCTATGGTACCTCCACTGACCCGCACAGTCAGAAGGACTGGTATTTCTCACAGCTCATAACGAGGATAGGCATCAGGAAGCATATCGAGGGTGAGGTATATACGGTCTGGCATACTGATGATTTTGATGAAAGGTTCATAGAGAGAATGGACGCCTACTTCAATGAGAACAGGGTCATAGGCAAGGCTTCCGTTTCTCATAATGACTGGGAAAAGAGGCTGGAGGGAATGAAGATCAGGAGTAACATTAAAGAGGAGATCAGACTGTTGGCCAGGTATGACAGGGATATGCAGAGGGCTATAACCATGGATAGTGAATATACGAAGGAGGTTACTTTTACTTATCTGGAGATGATTGGTATAAAAAGAGGCAAAAGAGAAAGGGGAAGATATAAAGCCCTGATTGATGTTCTGAAGACTATGGGGATAAATCTGGTGATAGCATAGTATATTCCGGATTCCTTTTTTACAGTGAAGGAGCTAAGATAAGATTTATTGTGACACCCCCTATTTTTTGATGGACATTCTAATATATATAGAGAAGTAAAAAAAAGGGGGGGTAATATAGTAAATAAAAGGAGTATACAATGGATAATGAAGAAAGAGACCTGCTTCGCGGTCTACCAAAGTGAGAGGAAAAGAATAAACAAAACAAAAAACATCCTTCTTCTCTCTCACTCTGGAAGGGTACGAAGTAGCCTCTCTCTTCAATCTTTCATCAACCGTTTCCATAGCTCCTTTACTGAAAAATAGTGGTTCTTCCTGAGAGACGAAGATACTGAGAGGACCGGCTTTCTTCCAAAGTAAAGCCTGGTCCGGTCTCTAGGAAGGTTCACGATACAATAAAACGAATAACCTATAAAAACAAGTTACCATGATAAACAAAAACATAAGCTACTACTTTAATTCAAGCGATTCAAGGAGTAGAATCTATTATAACTTCGACCATATCCTTGAACTTATAGCATCCGACACTAAACTTTCCAAGCAGACAGACATGGTTAGAAAACAGACAACAGAGAAGGCTTACAAGGAGGAGAAACACAGACTCCCCATGATAGCACCTTCCGGAATATTCGACTATAGGAACGATGACCCGACCAACCTGCGCCAGTATTCCAATATCCTTGTGCTTGACTTTGACGATTTCGGGTCACATGAGGCGGCAGGAGAATTCAAGGAAAGACTCATTCAATATGCCAATCCTCTCCATCTTTACGCAGTATGGTTCTCCCCGGGTAATAAAGGTGTGAAGGCGGCTATGGTTCACGACAACACCAACCCGGAGCATCATTACAATCTTTTCCGGCAGGTGAAGCAAAGGTTATACCCGAGGACTGATGAATTCGATAAGAGTTGTCATAATCTAAGCCGCACGTTCTTCCTAAGTTTCGATCCTGATGTCTATGTCAACCCGGAGAAAGACACGTTGATTCCCTACCACTTTGAATATGACCCTTCCATTCCCGAACCTGCTGCGAAGAGTTATAATCATGGTGGTTCCGGCGGTTGTTTCATTCATACGCCGGAAGAGATTGAGAGGAATACAGGTTTTCAGAGGTTATGGAAGGACAAGACACTGATTAACTACGTGGACAGGAAATGGAGAAAAGAGTATCCGGACAGTTATGAAGATGGAAATAGGCACAGTTCCATACTCTCAAGAGCAAAATGGTTATGTCGGTACGGTGTCTTATACGATGCTGCCCTGGAATATCTCATCGGTACATTCGGCAGGCATGGTATCTCTGAGGATGACATTGAAGGGATGGCAATCAACAACTATAATGCGAACCGGGGGAATTTTGGTATATCAAGGATGGAACTGTATTCAAGGAAGGAACGGGGAATAGTGTACAGGAACCAGAAACTGAGGGAGAATACGCCGTTTCAGTAAGAGCCAGGGTGGTGATTGATAATAAGAGGCACGTTTTGACAGTTTGCCTCTTGTTATTTTTTTAGACTATTTACATGAAATTGTCAGTTTGATGGAGCACTTGCATTACCAACCATCAATCATTGACTCACCAACTTCGTGCAGTCGGTCTTCGCCATAGGAACGGACAGCAACAATCCCTCGACAGGCAGATACGTGAAGCAGCTCAAGAGCAGGAACGGCAGGATAGTATGGGACGGGAACCATGTGATACCTTATGTAATTGACAAGACGCTCGTTCCTGCCATGCTCCGTTTCATACAGCCCGCACAGCTTCACCAGACCGGAACAGGCACCCAAATTCCTATCCAGACTGCCAGGGAGTGTGACCTATTGAAGAATAGTGACAATATGCAGCTCGAACAGATTAGGGAATTGCACGGGCAGGGTATGTCAAGCAGAAAGATAGCCGAGGAACTGAACCTCCCACCCACCACTGTAGGGAAAAGGTTGAAGGAGATGGATATTGAGGATGGGGAGTAGTGGAAGCGAAGGGATTGGCTTTTGAGGGCCAATACTTCACATTGTATATTTATAGGGGTATATGAACATGTGTGTATCAAAAATCTGCAAATTTTATAATCCAAAGATAAAAAATATTGCAAAGTTATCAATGCATCCATTGTTGTATTACACTGTGAATCTGTAACAAAATCTATTTTCAAGAAATAACTATACAATTATGCTTCATGACAGAATTGTTATGAGGTGTCAGAAATAGACCTATATTAAAACAGAACTTATAGAGTATAATATTTACGGATATGTAGAATAAGTCTAAATGAATTAGAAAAATTCCAACACAAAAAGTACAAAAAAACACATTTTCTCTTGCAAAATTAATATATTATTAATATATTGCAGCCATATTGATTTGAATAATAGTTTTAAGTACCATAATTATCAAAAATTGGCATCTCAACAAAAGAAAAAATGTCTATTTGAGTAAACGTTATTATGTCTTGATTAAACTAAAATATTATGAAAAGAAATTTTTTGGGCATTATTACCGTGATTATTGTCGTTGTAGCTGTAGGATATAATATGTATGCCATACAGAATAAGAAAACCAGGTTAACAGATCTCACATTGTTTAACATTGAAGCGCTGGCACAAAATGAAGGTGGAAATTATTCATGCACAGTAACTGTGGATTGTGGTTTCCCTCTATCTGGTTCGATATCTTGTACTGGTAATGTATGTGAGCGAGGTCTGGATTGGTCAAACGGTGCTTATGTTGAATGTGATGGAAATAGAACATATTGCTGAAAGTAATGAATAAAATATTATTAAGTATCATTGTTATTTTGTGCCTATCCTCTTGTCGGAATAATAAAGAAGGCGGTGGTTTGACATACTGTCAGCTTGAAAGCCAGATAATGGAATATCCTGATTCCAGTTTTTTTTCCGATATTACATGTATGACTTATAGTAATAATAAAATATATGTTTTGGATAAGAAAAGGGGAGATATTGTGGCTTTAAGTGACAACTTAAAAAAGATGGAATATATTAGTAGACATGGTGAAGCTCCTTATGAAACAGTAAATCCATTTACTTTTAATGTATTAAATGATACAGTATATGTGATTGATTCTGGCACAAAATCAATGAAAAAGTTTTATAAAAAATCCTTCGTTGGCAGTTTCTTGCTCTCAAATGCGAATGCGAATAGATTTAGCCTCAATGATTCTTTAATATTTCTATCTGCAAATACAGATTCAACAAGTTTTTTAGTTATTGATATAGACCATCCGAACAAGCAAATTCCAATGGGACAAGTCATACATGAAAAGACTCCATTTAAAACCATTATATCTAATAGAAAACACATCCTTTACGATAAAGAAAGAGGTATATTCTCTGTTTCTGATTGTTATCCTTATATAGAACAGTATGATGTTTATGGAAAACATATTAAAACATTTGATCTTTCATCAATTCCAATAATAGAAAAAGCGGTAAATACTGCAAAAAAACTTTCAGATCAAGAGAAGTCCGTTTACATATATATACGTGATGCTTATCTTGCAAACGAACATATATATATATTGTGTTCATCATGGGATTCTCAAGGCGATTATAAGGTAAATAGTATTTTGGAACTATCTATCAATGATGGAATGAAGCATGTTTCTACCTATATTCTTCCACATGATATTTATTCCTCTTTTTGTATCTCAGACAGCTATTTATTCGCTTCACAAGAAAGAACTGGAACAACCATTGAAAAAATAAAAATAGGCAATGCAAAAAAGTAAATTCTTAATATTGTTTATACTGCTTTTTTCTATATTTGGATGCGGTAATAAACAAAAAGACAGTATAGATAAACAGAAGAAGAAAACTTATAACTTAATAGGAAAAAGGATTACTTCTATTGATTCCATTGTGCCGGATAAGAACCCTAGAGTTATTTTCCTATTTAATTATTATGATTGTGGGAGCTGTGTTGACTCAGGATTTTCTATTGCGAATAAGATAGACTCTCTATGTAGAAAAAGAAAAGTAGCTATCATTTCAACCATGGGTAGCCCTTCATTGTACCAAGCACGTAATGCATATTATGAATATATACACCCTGATCCAAAAGATTTGATAAGAAAAGAATTGAAATATGTTCCAACACCCATAGTCTTTTTATTAGACTCTTCAAACTGTATAAAAGATTATATATTGCCTAATTCTTCTAATAGTAAAGAGATTGGTTCATTTATAAAATCAGTTTGTATTTCGGTTAAAGAATGATATTGAATAATTATGTAGAGCAGGTAAAATCAAATATAAAAATTAGAATAAGATTCAAACAATAGCAATAAAAGTTTTTGTGTGGTCATTGTTATAGCTGCAGTAAAAGAAGTATATTTTTTTTAATCCACTTCGGCTATTTTTCAATATCCTATCAGTAAACATGCTGCTGTGTCTTCCGTCGCCGCATTATGATTACCAAAGAAGAGATGATTTTTTGTACTTAGAATTTAAATAGGCAATACTATTTTTGCCGATGGATATGACCTTAATATTTATATGTTTATCCTAAAGGAGCTTTCTGTCTGTAATAGGGTGGAAAGCTCTTATTTCTATTTTTTTAGAGGATTGGATTTTAGATAATTAATAAAAAATTGTTACCTGCCTTTTTCCGGTGTACATACTAATATATATAGAGAAGTAAAAAAAGCAGATGAAATAATAATTAAATGAGGATATAGAAGAGTAGACCGGCTTCGCAGTCTACAAAAGTGAGAAGAAGAGAAATAGACAAAACAAATCTTCTCTCTCCACTCTGGCAGGGTACGAAGTAGCCTCTCTTCTTCAACCTCTCATCAACACCAACCATAGCCCCCTTCATCCAATTCCGGTGCCTCTCTTTTCTTCGGGTCATTCCTTATTCACACAGACCGGAAAGAAGAAAAAAAGAAAAGGGAAACCATACACAGTTTCCCTTCCGATTTATAATACATCATCTACAGCCCGAACTCCTTTTCCAATCTCCGGACCGTACTTATACTCACTCCCTTCAGTTCCGGCTATCATCTTCATCGGATAACCATTGCCGAGAAAGCTTGACATACCGAAACGACTGCCGGACAAATCCATCGGACCATCATCCACATATTCTTCCACTTCAACTTACACACATAAAAAAACTACCGTCTGACAAAACCCCGAAATCCTTACATGTGTGAGATTTGATACCATAACAATTAATTTAAAATCAAACAAAATGAAAGAAGAAACAAAAAGAATTTTGGAAAAGGCCCAGGCAGGTGATGCAGAAGCTCAGTATCTAACCGGTCTGTATTATGAGGATGAGGGAAATGCCGACGAGGCTTTCCTATGGTATGAACGGTCGGCTACGCAGGGATTCGTATATGGAATCAACGCCGTTGCCGTGTATTACCTGAAAGGGATGGCTGTAGAGCAGGATACCGGCAAGGCAATCGCCCTTCTGGAAAGCATCGCGGAAAAGGAACCCACAGCCAAAGCCAATCTGGGCCATATATACCTGGAAGGGCAGGGATGTCCGCAGGATATACAGAAAGGTATCGGGTTACTCGGGCAGGCTGCGGATTCAGGTGACGGACTGTCGGCTTTCACAATGGGACATATACGCCTCAAAGGGCTGTTTGGGACTCCCGTAATGTACAAGGAAGCGACAGGATGGTTCGAGAAGGCCTATGAACTGGGGATATACGACAGTGTGGATTTCCTCTGTGACCTGTATGAGGGTCTGTATTCACGGGGCATGAGGGACATCAGGAAATACAGGTTATGGTCGGATGTCAGAAAAAGCCTTGAAAAAGTTCCCTGTACCGGTCCGGCAATGCCATCATCCGCAAACGGAGGCAATGTACCGGTATTCGGGGAGGCAAACGGCAGACAGTATATCATCATCGGCGGGGAGAAGGCATATGTCGATCTCCTCGTTGCTGAGACATTCCTGGTCAATCCTGATCCGAAGGCCTATACGGAAGTGGAGCATATTGACGGCGACATGTCCAACAATGCGGCTGATAATCTCAGATGGATAAAAAAGCAATAAAGTCTATGGTAAGGAATATGAAAGTAACATTGACAGAAAAGATTAATTGGACAAAGTACAACCTGACTTATCCGGGGCTGGGTGATATTATACAGATGATTCGTACGGGAGACATGCAATTACATGACAATGAGTTTGATGGCTATACATTGAAGCAGGCAATAGAGCATATCAGGAGTGTAGCCCCGGGTGACATGCAGAAATGGAAAGCCAGACTCCTGCCCGCTGTTGCCTATAACGGTACATTCAGGGAACTTAACGGTGCGGGGCTGATTGAATACTCGCGTGTGACGGCATTGGATTTTGACCATATAGCAACACCGGATGAAATGATCCGGTTACGGAACAAGCTGATGAGAACCGAATGTGTCCTGAGTGTTTTTGTTACACCCAGTGGAAATGGACTGAAGGCTCTGGTCTTGCATGACAATACAGATCCGGCCAGACATGGGGATTTATATGAGCAGCTACTAAACATGTTCTATGTGGCTGACAGGAATGATGCAGGCTGTAAAGACCTTGCACGCAGAAATTACCTGAGCTACGATCCGGACATATGGGTCAATCCAAATCCTGAACCGTACCCTTATGTCCCCACCATAAAGCCACAGGTACAGATGCCACAATCATCCGGGACAAGAACAGTGTCGGACAAAAGCATCATCAGCATCATGAACTCCCACTGGAAGAGGAACAATCCTGAATATTGGAAAAAAGGCAACAGGGGAAACTGCATCTTCAGGTTAGCCTGCTGGATGTGCAAATGGGGTGTTGACGAGGAATTGGCTACTGAGTATTTCATTGATGGCTGGGAAGATGACACAATGGATGAAAAGGAAATCAGAAGCCATGTGGGCAACGCCTATAAGACCGAAGAGAAGAACTTCGGAACATTGATATTTACAATACACTGATTTAATCAACCCTTTAAAAAAACAATTATGGCACTGACAAAAAGCCGGGGTAACATGTATCCTTTTGTTACCCACACGTGGAATGCAATAAAAGGGATATGTTTTCATGACTGCCCCTATTGTTACATGAAAAAATTCGATGGTCTGCTTCCTATACGGTTTGACCCCAAGGAAGTGGAAGTAAACCTGGGTAACGGCAATTTTATTTTCGTTGGTAGCGGAACGGATGCCTGGGCTTTCGATATACCTTCGGACTGGATTACCCGGTTCCTGGATTATTGTAACCTGTTTAATAACAACTATCTTTTCCAGTCCAAGGACCCTTCACGTTTTTTGGAGTTCATGGGTCATCCGGTAATGAAGAAATCGGTTTTGTGCACGACCATAGAAACCAATGTCTTTTATCCGGACATCGTAAGGAATGCTCCAGGTACCCGGAAACGTGCCAAAGCCATGCAAAAACTGGCGAGCCTTGGAATGAGAACCTATGTGACCTGTGAACCTCTGATAAAATTCGACTTGCCCGAAATGGTTGAACTTGTCAGCATGTGTTCTCCTGTACAAGTCAATATCGGCAGGAACTCACGACAGGACATTACCCTTCCCGAACCGACAAGGAATGAAGTGCAGGCATTGATAACCGAGCTTCAGAAATTTACCAAAGTGGTAGTCAAATCCAATGCCAAGTGCTGGATTTGAGAATGTACTGACTGATTGGAAAGATAAAGGAGATGCTGCATAAGCTCTCCTTTAAAATTTCGTCAAAGCCAATAAAGAATCCATATGTCAAGGATACAGGTGAAAAATATTGCAAAATAACACCTTGTGAGTTAACACTAAGTTTATTATACATATACTGCATATTTATTATAATCCCCACTCAGGCGGCGTGAGCCTACAACAAACGAAAGAAGAAAGATATACAATAGTTTCATGCAACTTTTTTTGTCAAAATGAGAGATTTTACTTAAAAGAAATAGATTGCATAAGGAAAAATATTGATGCGTTCCGTTTACTCATCGAAGTGTAAAAAGGGTATATAAAAACATTGCAAACCTTTATATATGAAATGAGTATAAACAAAAATAAAACAATTATGGATAATAATATAAATAATATGATATCAATTAGTATGCCGAAAGGTTGCAGGTATATGAGTGATTATGAAAATCTCTTGAATGGGGAATTACCATTGGATGGTAAGTTTATCCTGAACAAGACTATAACCGGTTGTGGTGGTACATCCCTGTTTCTCAATTGGAACTTTCCTGTGGTAATAATTTCGCCACGGCTTCAGGTGTTGAAAGAGAAGCACAGACAATACCCCGACAGCTTCCACTTCCATGTCCCATTGTGTGGTAATAGAGGACAAGCAATAATCCAAATGATGCGGGATCTTGATTCGTACTTGGACTGTCATCATGGAAGCACACCATTTACCCCCTTGCCAATGAGACCTGCCAAGATACTGGTTACACTGGATTCATCGGACAAGGTTCTTGGTGTCCTTAGAGGAAATAATATGCTGGATTCATGCCTCTTTGTGGTCGATGAGTTCCAGTGTCTTATGGGTGATGCGACGTTCAAGGGCAGTACGGACATGAATTTTCTCATCCGGCTTGACAATGAAGTGAAACGTATCTGTTACTTGTCAGCTACACCTGTCCCTGACATCTACCTTGACTACATACCTCAATTCGCCAACATTCCCTACTATAAATTGGAATGGGATCCTGATGTGATTATGGAACCGACATTGAAGGAGAGGCAAATGAGGAATGGTGAGACTGCGGAGAAACTGTGTGGGGAACTGATACAACGTTACAGAAGGGACGGATATTTTGAAAGGAAAATAGTGGATGGAAATATAGTCTGTTCCCGTGAAGCCTGCATATTTCTCAATGAGGTCAAGTCAATCATAAGAATAATCGGGCAAAACAGTCTGAAGCCGGATGAGGTGACTATCCTGTGTTCTGAAAGCCAGTCCTCAAAGCTGCCCAAAGGATTCACGATAGGCGGGTTGGATACGGACAGGAACAATCCCCAAAATAAACCTTTCACTTTCTGTACGAAGTCATCTTTTGAAGGTGTGGATTTCTACTCGGATAATGCAAGTACCTATATCTTCATCAATGCAGGGAAGGAGTGGCAGACATTGGACATCATGCTGGATATACCTCAGATACTCGGCAGACAGAGGCTTGATACAAATCCGTTCCGGCATGATGCCACGATATATTACAAGACCTACCCTGCCACTATGACGGAAGCGGAGTTTGAACAGAAGCAGAAGATGATGGATTTGAAAACAAATAACATCCTCAATGTATTCAATAGTGCTCCTGAAGAATACAGAACTGTATTAATAGATTCTTACAGAAAAATGGAACCAGACAAGAAGTTTACAGATGATTATACTGACCTCATACAGGAGAACGGGCAAACGACGATAGGTTACAATCATCTGGTAATGGCGGCAATGTGGAACAGGTGGTACCAGAGAAGTTACTATTATAACAATTCCTGCCAGCTGTTGACGAGCATTCAGTCTGCGGTCGGGATGCGGAAGAAGCCGGATGAGGTGAAACAGTTCGAGCAGTGGTATTATAGTGCATCTGACAAGGACAGGCTTGCAGGATATGCGAATTTCAGAAACCAATGTCCGCAATATGACACCCTGCTCTTACAAAATCCGTTCATTGATTTCAGATTTCACGAGTGGTATGGAACTCTTGGTTATGATACCCTGTCAAGTCTTGATTTTCGTGAGGCTGATGTTGAGGATGCCTATAATGTTCTTTGTGCACAGGCTCCGATAAGTGAGGCTTGCAGGCAGGAGTTCGTTCCAGGTATGCTTTATTCCAAACAGGAGGTAAAGGCCAAGTTACAGAAGATATACGACAACTTGGGACTTTCCGGGAAAACAGCCAAGGCAACAGAACTGAAACTGTATCTTCCTGTTCGTGAAAGGCAGAAATTGAATGAAGAGGGCAAGAGGGTGTATTTTATCGAAACTCTGAATATATAAACAAATGACATGGCAGTACGTTCATACAATGGATGGTACTGCTCGTTTTTTCTTGCCGGATGTATGCTGATATTGTTCAGCCAATGGAAGCAAGGGGATATAAAGTCACATTATCCATATATCACATAAATAATGGTATGCGAGAGTTAACTGAAAGCCAATTATATACCATATGATTATTACAATTGATGATAATATCCACTCAGGCGGCGTGAGCCTACAACAAACGAAGAAGAGAATAGTATATAATTTCAGATCAACTTTTTTTGCCAGAATGAGGGAAATTACTTATAAATGATATGTTTCAAAGGAAAAAAATTGATTGATGCGTTCCGTTTACCCTTTCAATGATGATTTGGAGAACTGGAAAAATTGATAATACGGAAAAAGTGTATTATTGCCAAACTTGCCACTTATTCTTCCGGTTATATATTCCCAAAAGGTAGCAAAAGAATTGGGATTTTATTCATTCTAGCCAAGGTATGATTGCTATAAATGAAGATATAGCAAATCGGACAATGCAATTTTTCTGTATAACCAAATTACTGCTGGATGAGTTAACGGTACGCATCACTTTTTTTCTCAATAAAATCTTTCTCTTTTAAGTAATAATCCACATTTCAGCAAAAAAAGTTGATTTTGGGATATAATATTTTCTCTTTCGTTTGTTGTAGGCTCACGCCGCTTGAGTAGATATTACTATTAATTATAGTAACAGTATGATACAATGGGCTTGCAGTTAACTCTTCCATCTCACCGTTTGGATAATGCATGAATGATGACCTTGCCTTTTTTCCCTGGCTGAATTGGCATACTTATACATTGTTTCAACTCCTCATTTGCCATATACATATTGTTTTAGGAAGTATGGGCAAAAGTGTATCAGTATAAGCAGGGATCCGATAAACCACTCCCATCACCCTTACAATGGATCCGGTTTAAACCAGGCTACATATGTTTCCCGTTAATATTGCGAGATAGTCCTTGCCCCGGTGAATGGAATGAAAGAGTAATGTTGAAGAGCTGATATGGTTACTTCACGGCTATAATCGACGGGCAAACCTATGACAGTGCCGGAAAACAGGTGGAGGAAATATAAAACTCTCTCCACATACACCAGGCACGTTTATCTATTGCCCGTTCATCCCCCTTGCCTTGTGGAGTATTAAGGTATGAAACTGAAGGGATATTATCATTCAGCCGGTAAGGATAAATACTTAATACAACAGCTGGTCATAAAGAGGCGATGAGTATAGGATATAAGTTCAGCATCGGTAGAAGGGTTATCTCAGTATCAGTACAGAAACTAATCCGGTAACCGGACTCTGTATTGGCCACTCATCCACTCTATTCATCATTACCCGTACGGATTTGGGATGAAGTGTTGGTTATATGGCTACTTGAAAAATGGAATAATGTAAAATATTTTATATATCATATAATACTATACCCGTTCTGTTGGGCATGAAAAGACAGTCTTTTTTCTTATATTTATATTATATATAGGTGGGTAGCGTTTTACACACTCTAGGGATAGATAGTTTTGCGTCGCTTAACCAATTAATATTCAATTCAAAAAGTCGTATCATATTGTATTTTCCAAGGAGCTGTATTTTGAACGTTTACCCGTCTGAAATATAGTATTTACCCACCAGCGAATGATATTTACCCCCCTGAAAAAAGAAAAAGGAGGGCACCTTTCGTATACCCTCCTTGGTTCGTTTCATCTCAAACCGTTTCTTCTCTCATATCTTTTGAAAGCATTTTTTACGCTGTCCCGGTCCACTCCGATCATTTTTGCTATCCTCCCGTATCCCAACGGCTGGCCGTCCTCACCGGGAGTATGCCATAGAGGATACCAGCATTCAACCTCCTCGTCTGTCAGCTTACGCCTGAGAGGTGGGCAGGACATCTTCTCCATCTTCGGATACGCCCCCTTATAGTATTTGTGGAGGAAACGTTCCATGCAGTGGTTGGCAATATATACGGTCAGTTTGCAGACTGCCTTGCGCATCTTCGGGTTGTCCTCACCGGGTTCTCCGGCGAGCATGTGCAGCACGATGGCGGCATGGAAGGCAATGGTGGCCATACGGGGGGAGACCATTCTCCTCATCCTGTCATCAGCCTTCTTCTGTTCCCCGATCCAGTTGCCCAGTGGGCCATGTACATAGGAGAGGTCAGTAAGATACTCGTCGGCGGGAATGTCCGTGCCATCCTCCGCAGTCCTGAGGCAGTATTTCTCCCGCCATTCCCCTAACTGGTCGCGCATTCTCTCAAGTTCCTCACCCTCCGGCAGATCGAACTCGGGAATTGAACGGTCCTGTTCGGGAATCGCGCAGAAGCAGATACGGGATGCGGTGCCGTTCTCGTAGTCCTCATCCGTAAAGAAGCGTCCGACAGCTCCGGGAGTACCGGTGAAGGTATAGTTCAAACGGACAGAAAAATCACCGCGGCAGTCATCACGGGTATGCTTGTTGTCCAGGGAGACGGCCTCACCGGAGAATGCCTTGCGTAGCAGGTCACTCGAGAATCCGCCACCTTTCGAAGCGGATTTCCGTATGGTGTCGATCTCCGTTTCCAGTGCATAGAGGGAAAGACCCCGGCTGTTGGCGATGACCTCCATCAGCCTTGCCTTTGAAATGTCGGTACCCACTATCTGGACAATCCGGTCTGTCCTGCCGGTTCTGGATTTTAGCCTGTTGTCCATGACCACCCTTTGAAAGAGGTCCTGCTCATACACGTCCTTGAACACACTCTTTCCGGAACCCTGCTTACCCTCGATAATCACCTGCAGGCTGGGTGAATGATACCGTCCATCCAGATATCTTGCCCGTACATTTGAGAAGGCCAGTGCACCGTGGCCACCGAGCAGATGGAAGAGCATGGCAGGCCTGAAACCTTCAGGACAGCCGTCAAGAATGGTACTGATGTGGGGGATGGCAGAGTGGCACGGCATGGGGAATTCCCGGTTGAACCATTGCAGCCATTCTCCAAGACTGACATCTTCGTGCGGGTTCTGCTCTTGCCCCGTACTTTTCCCCATTGGACCGAACTCCCGACGGATTTCAAACAGAGCACGCGTCTCGTCAATCCTTACCTGGCTGAGCCCTTTTGCTTTCCGGATATCAAGGTCGCACTGCTGTTCAGCCTCGTCCTTTTTGATCCTGCTGTTCTCGCATGCCTCATCCTTCCTGATTACGCTTTTCTGTTTCTCGTTCTCAATCCTGGCCTTTCCCAACTTCTTCCTGATTTCGGGCAATACGAACAGCCCGACTGCAACCGTGATGCCGACAACGGGACCACCGATTTTCCAGAAAGATGAAACGGTGCCCTCATAGCTCCCTCTTACTCCACCCGGTCCTACACTCGCTCTCGCTTTAATGGTGGAAGGGGCACTTGCATTTGAAAAATTTCTACTCATAATCAATGTGATTTTTTAAAGTTGATAAATCTTGTTTAATTACTGCATCGTCTGTCGGGACTGTCAGACAGACCGGAGACTTCACGTTTTTGACGGCCTGCCTTCTGTTGACATCTGCCAGATGACGGTCCACGGTTACCAATGAGACGACATACATGGTAGCGATTTCCCTATGGGTCATCCCTTTCTTCGACGCCAGATACCATTCTCTCACCATGCCACGGGTGACTTTTGTTCTGCTCCTGGTACGTTTGGTAGAGAGGGGAACCTGTGATGGCACAAGCTCTTCCGCATCATTTCCCACCTTATCAATTACGGCAGGTGTTTCCACTATCCGACCGTATCTCTTTACAGACCTCTTATAGGCCAATATACCGGCAAGACCGATGACAGCCATGCCAAGTTCCATTAGGAATATTCTTTTAATGTTCATAATATTAATTATTTATTTATTGGTTATAATAATACACTCAGATTCGATACCCCGACCGCCACTGGAGAAAGATAGCCGGCATGCTTTCCCTCATGTGAAAGCCGGAGAACGGAGAGGTGTCATTGTCGGTGATAAGCCTTCACAAGCTCCAGAGCGAGGTCAGCATCAACCACGATGAGACGCCCGTGCTGCACTATGGCACTGTCCAGAATACCGCTGCTCTTGATACGCTGGGCAGTGGAGACTGAACAGCCGAACAGCTTGGAGAGACCGGAAAGGCCGTATACATAATTCTTCTTGACGGAAGGGGCACCGGAAGATACCACCTCATGCTCACCGGTACACCCGCAGAGCTTGAACACTTCGACAAGGTCGGAAACTGTGGCCTGGAACAAAGGCTTGTTAAGCATATCAGATATATTATTTTCGCTTTTCATTTTATATGTTTTTTTAATTAATAAAATCTTATCAAGCTTGAATCGCGGGAGCAAATATAGAGATTATTCAAATACAACAAATTGAATTACAGCTATTTACAAAGATATAATTGAGATATTTGGAATAGCAGGAATATAGCAGAGAGATAGCTTAAAAATAGCAGGAATAATTTGCAGAAAAACAAAAAATCCCCTTGTCCGGGAAAGGACAAGAGGAGCGGATAAAGAAAAAATGGAAAGATGGTTTCAGAAGGTTGGGAATCCGGAAAGAAGCACAAGAAGGGATTTCAAGTCATTATCCTTTTCACTTATAAAGCGGGCATTCTCTTTTAGTGTAGAAGATACCCTGTTGTTTTTCACTAAATCATGACTGACCATCCTATTGAAGTCACATGAGGGATTCTTGTTTATATTCCCGGTAAAGAGTCCCTTGCATATTTTCCATTTGTCACGGTAAGGAGCACATACAATGCCGATGAACAGTGAGAAGCTCCTGGGAGAGGCAATCCATTCAATGGATATGACACCTTCAGGCTTCTTACCTTTACCGGTCAACACATAGGTAAACTGCTCCAGGGATGTCCTTTTATGGAAGTACTTGCCATGCATTTTATCGAACAATTCCTTGATAACCCCTTCATCAAGAGAAAGGCAAAAAGTGGAAGTGGAAAAGGCAACGGAGGATTCAACGGGTTGTCGTTTGCCCGAAAAAGCCCCCCCGGAAGCTGGATTTCCGGATGACTGGGGACTCATAGTTTCGGAATCTTGAGAGACAGATGAACCGGAAGCGGCGACCGTATCCTCTGACAAAGGCTCACGGGATGTTTCCGTATGATTGTTTTCGGAAAAACGCACGTCCTCTTTATGGGGGCTGTCAGCGGAATTGATTGTAATATTCGTGGTATTCGTCACATTGATCTGGTTTACATAGACTGTAGTATAAACATTCGTATGACAACCGTTTCCTTCAGATGTACGACTCTTGCAGGAAGAATCATCCGGAGAGGATGCCTTGGAAGTCTTGGAATTAGACACAGCGGACAGTTTATTCCGTATCCTCACACTTGTGATAATCAAAGCAGTGCTTACAGCGGCATCAAAAACGAAGTCAGTTACTTTCTCAGTTACTTTCCCTAATGCAGTAACAGTAGCCAAAGAAAGCCGTCTACTCGCAGCGTATAACATGTAGTTACATGCATTGCAAGCAATATAGCCAAATGCGGTTTCCATATCTTTAAATTTTCAAAAACGATCACCATTTTTAGAGAACGCCCCAAATATAGCAAAAATATAATCACACCATATCGTCCGCACTGTCAAAAATAGCCACAATCATGTATTTTATAGCCTACTCAAGGAGTTTTTATGTCTTACAGCATCCAAAATACTATTCAATTCTGCTGGACTAAGGGATTTCAGAATTTCTGTCAGGTCAGACCTATCATCAGACGAAATATCCAACAACCTATTATTATATGACACCTGCTGTTCATGAGGGAAAATATCTATGTAGCGTGCGGTTACACTTTCATTATGAGAATGCCCCATACTCTCACTGATATAGTTTATTGGTACACCGGCATGAGTCAGATTGGTAGCAAAAGAGTGTCTACACCATGTACTACTCGGAAAAATCTCCCACCCCAAAAAAACGACCAACTTCTTCATACGGTCTTGAATATTGCTGTTCTCCAATGCTATCATTTTACGAATGGCCATTTCATCAGTCTCACCTTTCAATATAGAAGGGAACACCAAAGCACCTTTTTCTTCTGGAGCAGCGATTTCCGACAAAATATTCTTTAAAGGCTCAATAATTGGAATCACGACTTCACTATTATTTTCACTTCTATCTTTAGTTTTATATCGCATAAATTGAAACGCCTTTTTACCGCTAAAAAAATAGTAATCATTATATCTCAACCGTGCAGCATCTGCCAAATTAAAGCCATTACACAAATACTGTAACAAAAATAAACCTAAAGAAAAATGTACCTTTTCTCTATAAACCTTCTGCCACGATTCTGGATATTGCTTATTAATAAATACTTGATACAACTCCGTCATCTGTGCTACATTCAAATATTCTTTCTTCCGCGTACTACCTGTAGGTATAGTGATTAAAGTTTTATCTTTACCAAATGGATATTCTTTCCCACTAAGAAAACCTCTCTGAGTACACTCATTCCATACAACCCTACATGCTCTCAGATATATTCCAATAGTCGTTTTCGTAAATCCATCATTTTCCATACCTTTAATCCATTTTTCAATCAAAGTCTTAGATACATTAAAGCCTGATATTACACCAACATACTTGATAAATGATTTTTTTGCTGTTGCATAACTGTCCGCAGTTCCCACAGATCTATTTCTAACAATATCATCCCAAATTTGCAGAAACGAATCTTCTTCATTTTTTCCTGTCAATCGGGTCATAATCATAGCCAAACTTAATTTAGCAGTTTTATCCAAATCCTGCACTATATCAACATAAGATTTGAATGTTCGTTCTAATTGCACTTTACGTTCAAAATTCGTTTCCCTTTCATTTTTTGTACTGGTTCTACGACCAGTATTCTTTGCTCTACAAATAGCATCAAATTCTTTTTCTGTATATTTTTCCCCTAATGAATAATACAACCTTTTCCGATCTATAGTAAATCGTAAAGCTATAGGGTATTTATTATCACTCTTTAGGTGCCTTCTATCCAAGACCAAACTTATTACACAAATACCAACCTTATCATTAGCCAAACAACTTATATACTCTTTACTTTTTTCAACCATAGTTTTCCTCCTTTATACATTTAAACAAAATACTATAATCACTCATCCGAGAACACAAGTGGGAACACAACGGGAACACAAAAAGCTCCATTTTTTTAAAATCAATTCCAATCAGACGGCATCACAAAAATAGCAAATATTTGATTAACAAGCAAATATAAAGTGCAAGAATAATCATAAAAAATCATCCTAAATGATTCATAATCATGAGGTCACCGGTTCAATCCCGGTTCCCGCTACTAAGTCGAAAGGCTTGTAAATTAGGCAATTAGGAGGCTTCCACTCTTGGTTGTCTTTTTTATTTATAGAGGTATTTGCACAGATTTTGCACGGATTTTAATGTAAAACACTGATAATCAATGAAAACGTAAGATAATTCTACTTTAAAATCTCTTTCTTCTGTTTTCTTTTCATTGCTTGGTTTTTCTTAACGGTAATGTTCGAGATAAGACTTAAGATGTCCAATGATGAGGCTTGAATCACAATAAAATCATTCTCGAATGATGTTTCTTGCACGAAATCTTGCACAAATGAATATGAGAAAAGAGATAAGCTACACACCGGTAATTACCTCTTTTCATCGCGATAAAATTGAGTAAGAAGTACATATCTTACAATTTTCTTGTTTTCATGTAATATTACTATCGACAACCAGCTTTCAAGCAAAAGCACTTTCAAACAGATTAAGCGTATTCAAGTTATAAAGTTATACCTCATGAAAGAGCATCTCACCGTTAAGTGATTTGATAATCGACTTTCAAGCAAGAACACTCTCAAGCCAATTAAGTACATTCAAGTTATAAAGTTATACCTCATGAAAGAGCATCTCACCGTTAAGTGGTTTGATAATCTATTTTCAAGCAAGAGCATTCTCAAGCCAATTAAGTACATTCAAGTTATAAAGTTATACCTCATGGAAGAACATCTCACCGTTAAGTGATTTGATAATCGACTTTCAAGCAAGAACACTCTCAAAGCCAATTAAGCGTATTCAAATTATAAAGTTATACCTCATGAAAGAGTATCTCACCGTTAAGTGATTTGATAATCGACTTTCAAGCAAGAACACTCTCAAGCCAATTAAGCGTATTCAAGTTATAAAGTTATACCTCATGAAAGAGCATCTCACCGTTAAGTGATTTGATAATCGACTTTCAAGCAAGAACACTCTCAAAGCCAATTAAGCGTATTCAAATTATAAAGTTATACCTCATGAAAGAGTATCTCACCGTTAAGTGATTTGATAATCGACTTTCAAGCAAGAGCATTCTCAAGCCAATTAAGCGTATTCAAATTATAAAGTTATACCTCATGAAAGAGTATCTCACCGTTAAGTGGTTTGATAATCGACTTTCAAGCAAGAACACTCTCAAGCCAATTAAGCGTATTCAAATTATAAAGTTATACCTCATGAAAGAGCATCTCACCGTTAAGTG
>ERZ791825.520-NODE-520-length-28959-cov-3.538299_pt1 | contig 28959 bp, 22 predicted proteins | sample MGYA00510298_ERZ791825 | MGnify/ENA primary metagenome ERZ791825 (study PRJEB30046, sample SAMN00792010) | human gut metagenome | study: EMG produced TPA metagenomics assembly of the A metagenome-wide association study of gut microbiota in type 2... | reverse complement strand
CGAGTGCGCATCCTCGCGGAGCATTTTTATCGTATGGAAACGAAGTTTCCTATACAATAAAAAAGAGGCTGCCGCAGATGCGACAACCTCTCAATTCCCGATAACAGAGTGTCCGTAGATCGTACATTCTGTTATTTTTTATTTCTTTTTTCTGGATCAAAAGTTGAATCCTTATTTCGTCTTCAAAGCCTGAATCCGTTTGATCGCTTCTTTTGTATTTTCATGTGTTCCGAAGCCAGTCAGGCGGAAATACCCTTCGCCGCTTGCGCCGAATCCTGAGCCGGGCGTGCCGACTACCTGTGCTTCGTTTAAGAGCTTATCAAAGAACTCCCAGGAGGTCAGGTTGTCCGGGGTTTTTAACCAGACATAGGGAGAATTGACACCGCCAAAGGCCTGATAACCCGCTGCAATTAAGCCCTCGCGTATCTGGCGGGCATTTTCCATGTAGTAGGCAATCTGCTCCTTGATCTGCGCCTTTCCTGCCTCCGAATAAACCGCCTCACCTGCGCGCTGGACGATATAAGGCGCGCCGTTGTATTTCGTGCCGTGACGTCGAAGCCATAAGTCATTTAAGGACACACCATTGCTGAAAAGTTCCTTGGGAACAACCGTGTAACCGAGACGCAGTCCGGTAAAGCCCGCGTTTTTGGAAAAGCTGCGCATCTCGATGGCACAGGTCTTTGCACCCTCACACTCATAGATGCTGTGTGGGATATTCTCTTCCGTGATATAGGCTTCATATGCCGCATCAAAAAGAATGACCGCATGAATTTCATTTGCATAATCGACCCATTTCTGCAGTGCTTCCTTTGTAATTGCCGCACCAGTCGGATTATTGGGAAAGCACAGGTAGATCAGATCCGGTGTCTTATCAGGAAGCTTCGGTGCAAAGCCGTTTTCCTGGGTACAGGGCATGTATACCAGTCCCTCATATGTGCCCAGCGCTTTGTCATATACACCGGTTCTGCCTGCCATGACATTCGTATCCACATAGACCGGATAAACCGGATCGCAGACCGCAACAAGATTATCGGTTCCAAAAATCTCCTGAATATTTCCGACATCACACTTTGCACCGTCCGATACAAAAATCTCATCCGGAGAAATCTCGCAGCCCCGTGCCGCAAAATCCTCTTTTGCAATCGCGTTTAATAAAAAATCATAGCCCCGCTCCGGTGCATAGCCATGAAAGCCTTCCTTTGTGCCCATCTCGGCAACCGCTTTCTGCAGCGCCTCGATAATCGCAGGTGCAAGCGGCAGCGTCACATCTCCGATCCCGAGACTGATGACTGTTTTGTCCGGATGCATGCTTTTGTAGGCAGCCACCTTTTTTGCTACCGTGGAAAAAAGATAGCTTCCCTGCAGCTTTAAGTAATTTTCATTGATTGTAAACATGTTCTTTTTCCTCATCCGTCATAAATCAGCAGCAGAATCATCTGCGCGGTTTCAACCATGTTCGTGCCGGAATCCATGCTGCTTTTCTGAATATAGCGGAACGCCTCCTGCTCTGTCATATGATTTCTTTCCATCAGCAACCATTTTGCATTGTTAATATAGTTCTGTTCCTGTTCCGTTCTCTTTTTCGGCTGGCTTTTGCGCTTCTTTAACCGTCTGTCCAGCTGTGTCAGCATCATCTCCACAGTACTGGCAAGATCGTTTGGACGAATCGGATATGTCAATGTCACCATATCGTGCGGTGCACTTTCCAGTTCCGACGTAGAAGCAAGCAACAGCATATCAAAATAATCGGGCAGATATTCCGCCAGCTGTGTATAGTGCATGTCCCTGATCCGATAACTGCAGATCACGACACCGCTGTCTAGCTGGTGTACCTGTGAAAGCGCCATGGAAGCTGTTGTGCAGAGTGCAGCAGCCGTCAGTCCCCGCCGGGCGAGGATGTCTTTGATATGTTTTGCGTCCTCGAGTTTCGGCAAAACAATTATGATGCTGCTCATCCTGTCACTCCTTTAAGTGCGATACAGATATTTATCTACTTCCCATTCGGATACCTGGGACATGTACTCATTCCACTCAGCTTTTTTTGCTTCTACATAAAGATCCACGAACTCCTGTCCGAGAACCATTTTTACAAAAGAATCCTCTTCCATGAACGCAACTGCTTCACGCAGCGTATCCGGCAGATGATCGATACCGGCTGCAGCCTTTTCTGCCTCCGTTCTGCTTGCAAACAGTCGTGCAGATTCCGCTCCGGGATCCAGATGCTTTGCGATTCCATCCAGTCCTGCGGCCATACAGAGTGCAATCGTCAAATACGCATTTGCAGACGGATCGGGAAAACGCAGCTCGATCCTGGTATCCTCTCCCCGCATAAAGGGAATCCGAAGCAGGGTATTATGGTTTTTGGTTGTCCAGATGATATCTCTTGGCGCGTCGCAGCCGGAGGTCAGACGCTTATAGGAGTTGACCAGAGGGTTCGTCACAGCACACATACCTTTGACATGAGCCATAATACCGCCCATGAACCATTTTGCTTCCTGACTTAAACCATCTTCCGCTTCCGGATCGCTGAAGATATTTTTCCCATTCTGAAACAGAGAAATATTGATATGCATGCCGGAACCTGCCGTACCAGCCTTTGGCTTCGGCATAAAAGTCGCATAAAGGCCGAACCGCTTTGCAATGGAACGCACTGCCGTCTTGAACGTCACAATCCGATCCGCGGTTTCCATCGCACCCGCATATCGGAAGTCAATTTCATGCTGCCCGGGCGCTTTTTCATGATGAGAGGATTCGATTTCAAACCCCATATCCTCCAGCGTCATCACCATATCACGACGGGCGTTTTCTCCCAGATCCAGCGGGCTGATATCCATATATCCGGCCTTTTCATGAGTTACGGTTGTCGGCACGCCGTTTTCATCCTCGTGGAACAGGAAAAATTCACATTCCGGATCAATCTGAAACGTATATCCTTCCTTTTCAACCTTTTCCATCGTCTTTTTCAGGATTTCTCTCGGGCTGACCGCAAGCGGTGTTCCATCTGCCCTGCAGACATCACACAAAAGTCTTGCAACTTTTCCCTGCTGCGGTCTCCATGGCAGGATTACAAAGGTATCCAGATCCGGGCACAGATACATATCCTCTTCCCCGTTTCTCAATTCTCCGTACATGCAGGAACCATCAATCAGATAGCGGTTGTCTTTCATATACTGCAGCTGGGTAGCGGTCACGGCAACGTTTTTGAGCGTGCCGAACATGTCTGTAAACTGCAGACGAATGAATTCAACGTCTTCCTCCTCTACCATTTGCAGAATTTCTTCTCTGGTTTTCATGCTTCTCTCTCCTCTTTAGCGGACAGTCTGTCCGCCTGTTCCCTGAATTGTTGTTGTGAATTTTCGAATGCTTCGGCGAGTCTCCAGCCCTCATAGCCTTCTTCGTGCAAGCACGGTCGGCTTTTGGACTGGAGACCCGGTGTGATGTCACTCGTAGGTGTATCCCATCAGCGACTTGTCCACTTCCTTTGCGGCTTCCCTGCCTTCGGCAATCGCCCATACGACCAGTGACTGACCTCTGTGCATATCTCCCGCAGTGAAAATCTTCTCTTTTCCGGTGCGGTAAGAGCCGTTTACGGTTTCCACATTGGTTCTCGCATTTAATTTTACACCAAAACTCTCTGCAACGTAACCCTCACTGCCTAAAAATCCGGCTGCAATCAGCACCAGATCCACCGGAATTTCCTTCTGTGTGCCCTCGATGGGAACCATCGAAAGCCGTCCGGTCTTTTCATCCTTCTTCGGCTCAAGGCTTACCAGCAACGCACTGCATACGGTTCCGTCTTTTTTCTTTTTAAATTCTGTTACGGTTGTCTGGTAAATTCTCGGATCATGGTCGAATACATCGATCGCTTCTTCCTGACCGTAATCAGTCTTTAAGACCTTCGGCCATTCCGGCCAGGGATTGGACGCTGCCCGGCACTCCGGCGCTTTCGGCATCATCTCCAGCTGTGTCACGCTTGCCGCACCCAGACGAATCGAAGTTCCGACACAGTCATTTCCGGTATCTCCGCCAATTACCAGCACATTTTTTCCTTTTGCCAGCTCATAGGGCACTTTTTCAAAATTCGTATCCAGAAGCTGCTTTGTTACAGTTCCCAGAAAATCCACCGCAAACCAGATGCCTTTTGCATCCCTGCCGGGCACATGGATATCTCTTGGATGGGAGGCCCCGCCGCAAAGAATCACGCGGTCGTATTCTTTTTCCAGCTCCTTGCCGGAAATATCTTTTCCAACGTCTGCATTGCAGATAAATTTGATGCCGGCAGCCTTCATGACTTCGATCCTTCTGTCGATGATGCTCTTGTCCAGCTTCATATTCGGAATGCCGTAGCGCAGCAGACCGCCGACTCTGTCATGACGTTCATAGACCGTTACGCTGTGTCCGCGTTTGTTCAGGTTCCAGGCTGCAGACAATCCGGCCGGACCGCTGCCGATGACCGCGACCTTCTTTCCGGTGCGTACCTTTGGTTCTTCGCCTTTTACCAGACCATTCGCGTAAGCATATTCAATGACCGCACGTTCATTTTCCTTCGTGGAAACCGGTTTTGCGTGCAGCCCGCAGGTACAGGCCGCCTCACACAGCGCGGGGCAGACCCTGGAAGTAAATTCCGGGAAGCAGTGAGTCTTTGACAAACGGACATAAGCCTGTTCCCAGTTGCCGTGCCAGACCAGATCGTTGACCTCCGGCACCAGATTGTGCAGCGGGCATCCCGAAGCCATTCCGGCAATCATTGTACCCGCCTGGCAGAAGGGAACGCCGCATTCCATGCAGCGCGCTCCCTGCAGACGCTGCTCCTCTTCCGGCAGCTGTCCGTGAAATTCCTTAAAATTTTTGATTCTTTCCTTTGGAGCCGTCACCGGTCCGTCTTTACGCTCATATTCCAAAAAACCTGTAGGTTTCCCCATGACTGTTTCCTCCCGTTACGCTCTGCTGCCGACACTCGCATAGAATGCCTCAATCTGCGCTTCCTGGCGGCTCATGCCCTGTTCCTCAAACTGGGAGGACAGCTGCAGCATCCGCTTGTAATCTCCAGGAATAATCTTTTTGAACTTCGGCAGATACTCTTTAAAGTGATCCAGTACCTCCTGTCCCTTTTTGGAACCGGTATTGCGCACATGCGCCTCGATCATGGCACGGAGCTCCTCCTGGTCAAACTTGGTCTCCACCTTCTCCATGAGTACCATTTCCTTGTTCAGGTTTTTATACAGACAGCTTTCTTCATCCAGTACATAAGCGATGCCGCCGCTCATACCTGCCGCAAAGTTTTTGCCGGTAGGTCCCAGTACAACCACATGACCACCAGTCATATACTCGCAGCCATGCTCTCCGACGCCTTCTACAACAGCAGTTGCACCGGAATTGCGGACGCAGAACCGTTCTCCTGCCACACCTGCGATATAAGCTTCCCCGCTTGTTGCGCCGTAAAGGGCAACGTTGCCGATAATAATATTTTCTTCCGGTTTAAATTTCGCTTTTCCCTGTGCAAAGACTGCCAGCTTGCCGCCGGAAAGTCCCTTGCCGAAATAGTCGTTGCTGTCACCGCACAGCGATAAGGTCAGACCTTTTGGCAAAAATGCACCGAAGCTCTGTCCGCCTGCGCCTTCACAGTGAATCGTGATGGTATCCTCGGGCAGTCCTTCCGGATGCTGTCTTGTGATTTCTGCGCCCAGAAGTGTGCCGAAGGTACGGTCGGTATTGGTCAGCTTCACGCTGCAGGAAATTTCTGTTCCGTCCGCAATGGCTGCCTTTACTTCTTTCTTCTTTAATAAAACGGATTCATCCTTTGTCTTTTCCAGTTTGAAATCATATGCGCATGCAGGATCGAAAACACTGACCTTTCTTTCCGCCTGTGCGCCCTCGTACAGGATTCTGCTCAAATCGATCGTCGCTTTTCTTCCGGTCAGACCATCCTTTTTCTTTAACAGATCGGTACGCCCTACCATCTCATCTACAGTTCTGACACCGAGCTTTGCCATGTACTCCCGCAGCTGCTGCGCAATAAAGGTCATGAAGTTAATGACGTATTCCGGTTTTCCGATAAAACGCTTGCGCAGCTCCGGATTCTGGGTTGCGATACCCATCGGACAGGTATCCAGGTTGCAGACACGCATCATGACACAGCCAAGGGTTACCAGCGGAGCAGTTGCAAAGCCGAATTCCTCTGCTCCCAGAAGCGCTGCCATCGCAACATCCCTGCCGCTCATGAGCTTACCGTCTGTCTCGATGACAACGCGGTTTCTCAGACCATTCTGCAATAGAGTCTGATGGGTTTCTGCCAGTCCCAGCTCCCACGGAAGTCCTGCATTATGGATGGAGCTGATGGGCGCAGCACCTGTACCGCCGTCATAACCGGAAATCAGGATTACCTGTGCACCTGCTTTTGCAACACCGGCTGCAACGGTTCCGACACCGGCTTCCGAAACCAATTTAACGGAAATTCGTGCATATTTATTTGCATTTTTCAAGTCGTAAATTAACTGTGCCAGATCCTCGATGGAATAAATATCATGATGAGGCGGAGGAGAAATCAGGCTCACACCGGGTGTGGAATGTCTTGTCTTTGCAATCCAGGGATACACCTTCTTGGCAGGAAGATGTCCGCCCTCGCCGGGTTTTGCCCCTTGAGCCATTTTGATCTGAATCTCTCTTGCACTGACCAGATACCGGCTCGTTACGCCGAAACGTCCGCTTGCCACCTGCTTGATCGCAGAGCTTCTGTCATGATCGGTTCCTGCGGATTCCAGACGCTCATCGCTCTCGCCGCCTTCACCGCTGTTGGATTTGCCGTGTAGTTTATTCATGGCGATCGCCAGCGCTTCATGCGCTTCCTCGGAAATCGAACCGTAAGACATCGCACCGGTCTTAAACCGCTTTACGATGGACTCTACGCTCTCTACTTCTTCAATCGGAACACCAGTCTCCGGGAAGTTGAAGTCCATCAGGCTGCGCAGATAACCGGTTTCTTCTTTATCCACCATCTTTGTATATTCGCAGAACTTTTCGTAGCTGCCATCCCTTGTTGCCTGCTGCAGCATATGGATCGTCTGGGGATTGTAACGGTGTTCCTCGCCCTGGCTGCGCATCTTATGTCTGCCCATGGAGGACAACGTCAGGTCTGTTGCCAGTCCCAGCGGATCAAACGCCTTGGAATGCTGCGCATCCGTCTGCGCTGCGATATCTTTTAAGGTAATACCGCCGATCCTGCTGACGGTTCCGGTAAAGTACGCATCGATGACCTCCTGCGAAATGCCGATCGCCTCGAAAATCTGGCTGCCCTGATAGGACTGAATCGTGGAAATGCCCATCTTGGACGCAATCTTTACGATGCCCTGCAAAATCGCATGGTCATAATCTTCTACTGCCGCATAATAATCTTTGTTCAGCAGACCGTCTTCTACCAGCTCTGCGATGGTGGAATGGGCCAGATACGGGTTGACCGCGCACGCACCGTAGCCTAACAGCGCCGCAAAATCGTGCACCTCCCTCGGCTCGCCGGATTCCAGGATAATGGACAGTGCCGTACATTTTTTCGTCTTGACCAGATGCTTGTGTACGGCGGAAACTGCCAGCAGCGACGGGATTGCAACATGGTTTTCATCCACACCGCGGTCAGAAAGGATCAGGATATTCGCACCCTCCCGGTACGCCTTATCCACCTGTACGAACAGATGCTCCAGCACGCGATCCATCGGTGTGCTCTTATAGAAAATGATCGGCACACAGACAACCTTAAAGCCGGGCTTTTTCATCGTGCGGATCTTCAACAGGTCGAGGTCTGTCAGGATCGGATTATTGATCTTCAGTACCTGACAGTTTTCCGGCTTCTCTTCCAGAAGATTTCCGTTCTTGCCGGCATATACGGTTGTGGAAGTGACGATTTTTTCCCGGACCGCATCGATCGGAGGGTTCGTTACCTGCGCGAACAGCTGCTTGAAATAATAAAACAACGGCTGATATTCTTTGGAAAGGACAGCCAGCGGTGTATCCACACCCATCGCGCCGATCCGTTCGGTTCCGTTTAACGCCATCGAGCAGATACCCTCCCGGTATTCCTCGTAGGTGTAACCAAACGCTTTCTGCAAACGCGCCCGTTCTTCTTTATTATAAGAAGGAATCCTTTCATTCGGAATTTTTAACTCATGCAGCGTAACCAGATTGGAATCCAGCCATTCGCCGTAAGGCTCCCGTTTCGCGTAGGTCTCCTTGATTTCTTCGTCTGTTAAAACTTCGCCCTTTACGGTATCCACCAGCAGCATTTTACCGGGATGCAGTCGCTCTTTTTTCAAAATATGCTCTGCGGGAATTTCCAGGACACCGACTTCAGAAGAAAGGATCAGTCTGTCATCGTCTGTAATATAATATCTGGAGGGACGCAGACCGTTTCTGTCCAGAACAGCGCCCATCAGGTCACCGTCCGAAAACAGGATGGAAGCAGGACCATCCCAGGGCTCCATCATCGTCGCATAGTACTGATAAAAATCGCGTCCCTCCTGGGAAATCGTATCATTGTGGGTCCAGGGCTCCGGGATTGTAATCATGACCGCAAGCGGCAGCTCCATTCCGCTCATTACCAGAAATTCCAGTGTATTGTCCAGCATTGCGGAGTCCGATCCATTTGTATTGACTACAGGAAGCACCTTCGTTAAATCATCTGCCGAGAACCGCGGTGCACACATTGTTTCCTCCCGCGCCAGCATCTTATCCGCATTGCCCTTGATCGTGTTGATCTCACCGTTATGCACAATAAACCGGTTCGGATGTGCACGCTCCCAGCTGGGATTCGTATTGGTAGAAAAACGGGAATGTACGATGGCAATGGCAGAATCATACTCTGCATTCTGCAGGTCCTTAAAGAAGGTTCTCAGCTGTCCCACCAGAAACATACCCTTATACACGATGGTCCGGCTCGATAAGGACGGCACATAGGTATTATCGTTACTCTGCTCAAATACGCGACGTACCACATAGAGCTTTCTGTCAAAGTCCAGCCCTGCTGCAATATTTTCCGGCTTTTTGACAAAGCCCTGGCAAATGACAGGCATACATTCTCTTGCCTTATGTCCCAGCACCTCCGGCGCAGTCGGCACTTCTCTCCAGCCTAAAAACTTCATGCCTTCTTTTTCTACAATAATCTCAAACATCTTCTTCGCCTGGCTGCGCTTTAACTCGTTCTGCGGGAAAAAGAACATGCCGATTCCGTATTCTCTTTCGCCGCCGAGCTCGATGCCGATTTCCTGACATACTCTGGAAAAAAAGCGATGGGAAATCTGAGTCAGAATTCCGACGCCGTCTCCGGTTTTTCCCTCCGCGTCTTTTCCGGCGCGGTGTTCCAGCTGTTCTACAATTTTTAACGCATCTGCAACAATCTGGTGGTCTTTTCTGCCTTTGATATTAACCACAGCTCCGATGCCGCAGTTATCATGTTCAAAGCTCTGGCTGTAAAGTCCCTGCTGTACCTGATTTTCTCCCATGGTAGTCCTCCTTATTTAAACGGCGCTGCTGCCTGCCGTTTCATATGCTACTGCCGCTTTTACAAAGCCCTTAAACAGCGGATGCGGCAGGTTCGGTCTGGATTTGAATTCCGGGTGTGCCTGTGTTGCAACAAAGAACGGATGCTCTTTTAATTCGATCATCTCCACGATCCTTCCGTCCGGAGACAGTCCGGAAAGTACCATGCCGTTTTTCGTCAGCACTTCCCGGTAATCATTGTTGACTTCATATCTGTGACGGTGACGTTCGGAAATCTCTGTCTTTCCATACAGCTTATGGGCCAGTGTTTCCGGCTGCAGGACACAGGGATATGCGCCCAGTCTTAAAGTACCGCCAAGATTGGTAATTCCGTTTTGTTCCGGCATCAGTGCGATGACCGGATCAGGCGTTTCGGGATCGAGCTCAATGCTCGCCGCTTTGGAAAGTCCTGCTACGTTTCTTGCAAATTCAACTATCGCAAGCTGCATGCCAAGACACAATCCAAGATACGGAATTTTGTTGCGTCTTGCATAACCGATTGCAAGAATCTTTCCTTCCGTTCCTCTCTGTCCGAATCCGCCCGGTACCAAAATGCCGTCCACATCGTGCAGATATTCCTCCAGGTTTTCCGGTGTCAGCTCTTCTGCATCGATCCAGCGGATGTTGACCTGTGTGCGGTTTGCGATGCCGCCGTGCTTTAAGGCTTCCGCTACGCTCAAATAAGCATCATGCAGGGCTACATATTTCCCAACCAGCGCGATGGTGACAGAACTGGTGGGATGCCGCAGATCCTCCAGCATCTTTTTCCAGTCTGCCAGATTCGGCTCCGGGCAGGGCAGATTCAGACATTCACAGACCGCCTGAGCCAAATGCTCTTCTTCCATCATCATCGGCACTTCATAAAGGGACGGTGCATCCAGATTCTGCAAAACATGTTCCTTTTTCACATTACAGAATAATCCGATCTTTTCTTTCATTTTTTCATCGATCGGATAATCCGAACGACAAACCAGGATATCCGGCCAGATCCCCATACTCTGCAGCTGCTTGACGCTCATCTGAGTCGGCTTTGTTTTCATTTCGCCGGATGCCTTTAAATATGGAATCAATGTAACCTGGATCAGGATGGCATTTTCCCGTCCCATCTCGTGCTGAAACTGACGGATTGCTTCCAGAAACGGCTGACTTTCGATATCGCCGACTGTTCCGCCGACTTCTATAATAGAAATGGTATCTTCCTCCGGGGACTTCTCCCGGTAAAATTTCGATTTAATTTCGTTTGTGATATGAGGAATGACCTGTACGGTACCGCCGCCGTAATCTCCATGACGTTCCTTGTGCAGAACCGACCAGTAAATTTTACCCGTTGTAACGTTGGAATTCTGATCCAGGCTTTCATCGATAAACCGTTCGTAATGTCCCAGATCCAGGTCTGTCTCCGTGCCATCATCTGTTACAAATACCTCTCCGTGCTGGATCGGATTCATCGTGCCCGGATCCACATTGATATAGGGATCCAGCTTCTGCATGGTCACATGATATCCTCTCGCTTTGAGCAGCCGTCCCAGCGAAGCTGCGGTAATTCCTTTTCCAAGACCGGACACAACGCCGCCGGTCACAAATACATATTTTACGCCCATGCTCTCCTCCTTGCTGCCCTGCAACAGCATTTCCTACTGTCAGTGTGCCGTTCATAAAAATACTTTGATACATAAAAGAATGTGCCTTGGCTCATTCTCGCGCCGAGCGCAGTCGCTTGCGACATCTTTTCTCTTCGCGCGAGTGCGCATCTCAGGCACGTCAGTGCCTCTTTCTGTAACATGGAACCCATGTTACAGAAAGAAAGGGGTCAGGAAACCTGCAATGCAAGTTTCCTGACCCCTTTGTCAGCCTACATCTTATGCACGACACTATTTTTCATGCAATGTAGTCTACCCTATCTTTTTTCATTTGTAAAGAGGTTTTTTAATTTTTCCAGTTCCCATGTAGCTTTCTGCAGGCAGATTTCATGCGCCGGGGTTCTCCCCAGCCGCGCCGCCTTTATGCACCAACAGCCTCCGATACGTTTTGTCCATCCCGATCGCTCCAATCGGCGCGGTCACGAGAATCGAAAGCACTGCAACCGAGAGCACAAGCTGTCCGCACGGCAGACCGAGACTCAGCGGAACCGACCCGACCGCCGCCTGTACGGTTGCTTTCGGCAGATAGGCGATCACACAGAACAGCCGCTCTTTTTTATTCAGCTGCGTCCCTGCCATACACAAGAACACGCCTGTTGCACGAAACAGGAGCGCAATCCCGATCATCAAAAGTGCATTCGCACCAGCGCTTGCTGTATACCGGATATCGACCGCCGCGCCGACCAACACAAACAGCACGACTTCCGCTGCCAGCCAGAGCTTGCCGAACTTTTCAGACAGGCGCTTCGAAACCTCCGGCACACATTTTGCCTTCAACATGCACGCCATGCTCACAACCGCCAAAAGCCCGGATATCGAAACGATTCCTTTCAGCCACGTTTCCACTGCCATCAGAAGAAACGACAAACCGAGCACCAGGATCACCTTCATGCTGTTTCGGACGCAGTGGGCACGGGCATATGCCGTTTCAAAAACCCTCGCCAGCACATAGCCTGCAGCGGCTCCCAGCACAACGCCGAGCCCGATCGAAATCGGAATCTGCACAAAGTCCGACGCCTTTGCGCTTCCTCCCTGCGCCATGCGCACAAATGTCGTGAACAGAACGATGACGAAAATATCGTCGCAGGATGCACCCGCCATAATCATCTGAGGGATGCTCTTTTGCGTCCCATAACTGTTTTCCATCAGCTGTACCATCCGCGGAATCACGACCGCCGGGGAAACCGCCCCAAGCACTGCACCCATCACAGCGGCTTCTATCCGCGTAATTCCAAGCACATACGGTGCGAATAAAAAGAACGCAAGGATTTCAAAACTCGCCGGAACAAACGCCATCATCACGGCAGGGCAACCGACCTTCTTTAAATCCGCAAGGTTTAAGGACAGACCAGCTTTTAACAAAATGATAATCAGCGCCATCTGGCGAAGCTCCGAGGAAATGCCCAGAATCGACGGATCCAGCAGATTCAGCACATACGGTCCGAGCACGATGCCCGTGACCAGCATTCCGATAATCCTCGGCAATCCGATCCGTTCACAGATCGCCGCCATGGCAAGACCTGCCAGAAAAATAAACGCAAGTGAAGTCAACATGTTTTTCTCCATTTCTATTCTCTGTGGAATTGGAATGCACCCGCTGCGGCATTGCTCTGCGAACATTCTACTGTCAAAAATCAAAAAAGCCGATGTCCTCTGCGATTTTTGTTGCACACAAACATCCTTTCTGCGGACATTTGCAGTCAGCCATCGATGCCAAAATCCTGTCGCTTTTGCATCTAAAATCACAGAAGTCATCAGCTTAAAATTCTTTCAAGCGGTTCCGCCATACGGCGCGGGAGAACCTCATTCCCGGAGAGTATTATAACAACACTGCTCTGGTGTGTAAAGGAAAAATCCAGCCTTTTATTTCATCCCCACGAATTTTGCATCCGCTTCATCGAAATAATCGGCCATATTGCTGCTCAATCCGCTCGCTTTCCATGCCTGATCGAAGGGAATGCTTTCCTGATTGCTCAAATAGATAAACGTACTGTCGCTCTCTGCCGCATTCATCCTGCCGCTCACTTCCAGCCGGTACTTGTAAGAATGCCCATCTTCGATCTGCCAGGTTCCGTCGCTCATCTCATAATAAGGAACCATCGTCACTTCCCGTCCTGCCGCCATCTCTTTCTCGACATCCAGAACGTCCGTAGCGGCATAGGTCTTTACCACGGTCGCTTCTTTTTTGCCACATCCGGATAATGCAAACAGCAGGCATAATACAAAAGCGGCACGAATCATTTTTTTCATAGGCATACTCCTCACCGCTTCGCAGATTCTTCAAATACAGGATATTTTTTCTTATCTGCGTCTGTAATTTTGCGAATCACCCTGCAGGGATTTCCAGTCCGCACCCTCTCTGTTCGCTGTCAATCGCATGACCGGCTGTTGAAAATACGCAGTTCGGAGCAATAAATACATTGTCTCCAAAAGTGACCTTCGCGCCATCCTGTATCGTGACATTATGGTTTGTATAAAAATTTTCCCCTACAGAAATATTGAATCCATAATCACAATAAAACGGCACTGTAACGACCGGATTTTCTTTTATGCTTCCGAACATCTGACTCAACAGTTCACCCTGCTATTTACTCTCTGACGGTTTACAATTGGTGAAATTCATAACATAAATCCGCACAACGGGTTCTTGCCTCTACAATCTCCTGGTCATAGTTTGCATCATATAAATATCCGTTCTGTGCCTTTTCCCATTCTGTCATGTTCTTTCTCCTTTTTATTGCAATTACCTATTATAAAATTTTGCAAATCATCTGTATTTTACAGCCATTCAACGATCACATCCCCTATTTTGATCTATTCTCACAGCCACCATTCTGGCGTCAGATCCCCCAGTGTTATCACTTCATCTTCGATACCTCGCGCGGGCGAATCACAGCGACTGCCGCTTTCTGTAAGTCTTCCCAGATTTTTTCCATTTTGTTTCTCCCTTTGCCTGTTCCCGCCACAAGCCCGCGCAAAACGCGCTTTATTGCCTACTGTGCAAGCTGCCCGTTCGCTAATGGCACCCGAAAAACAAATGACGCTGACGCATCGCTTGTTTTTCATCGGCACCATTATAGCATACCTTCTGCTACTTGACTGTTCCAAACCGTAGAAATAAAATAATCTTAAGGATTTTTTGTTACCTGCGGACCATTTTCGCGCCCGCAGATAAATCTGCCATCAGAATGGAGGTATTCCCAAAATACTATGAAAAAAAGAGCAATCGAATCCCGCGTGGAACAGGTCTACCAGATCCGTCCGGAGCATTTAAACGGCGCGGGGCGGCTTTTCGGCGGCAGGCTGATGGAATGGATTGACGAAGCCGCCGGGCTCGTCGGCATCCGGCATTCCCAGTGCAACGTCATCACCGCATCCGTCGATAACCTGAAATTCATCCGCGGCGTGTACCAGAACGACCTTGTCGTGCTGGTCGGAACCCTCACCTGGGTCGGAAACACTTCTATGGAAGTCCGGGTTGATACCTATGTGGAAAAGCTTGACGGCACACGGTATCCCGTAAACAGGGCTTATCTGACGCTCGTCGCCGTCGACAATAACGGAAAACCGACCAAAGTTCCCGGTCTTTTGATCGAATCCATCGGACAGCAGGCGGAATGGGAAGCCGGGCAAAAGAGAAAAGAACTTCGCATCCAACGAAATAAGGAAGGATTTTAATCCTTCCCTTTTTTCATCTCCTGTATCCGTTCATTCATCTCTTTCGCTTCCCGGCGGTAATGCAGCAGAAAGAAAAACCAGATCAGAAATGCTGCTGCCAGCTGGGCAGCCATCATCCCGATTTTCTGCCAGACTCCGGCCTCTGGCGAAATCCAACCAACCGCGCATGCGACCAGCGTATAAATCACGCAGCCGCTTCCCATATGGATCACAACACGGATCGGCATCGGCATATTTTCTTTCCGGTAAACGACAGCCGGAATGCCAAAGCCCCAGCCGACCACCACACAACCGACCACCATCTTCGTAAACTGATACCCGGAAAGGCTGAAATTTCCGCCATAATACAGGTCAAATATCATTCCGACAAAACAGAAAATTCCAAGTGCAATCCCTGTGCTGATTCCAACATATTTCGCTGCTTCTTTTACAATCGCTTTCATGCTTTCCTCTCATTTCTGCGCACGCTTTTTGAGCATGCGAGTTTGTGTCAAGTGCGCGCAGACACAAATCTCGTGATTGAAAAATTATATTTTTCAATCTTTATTCCTCCTACAGACCAAGATATTTCTTAAATTCCGGCAGATATTTTCTGGATACATAATCCTTACAGCCGTTTTTCAGCTTCAGAAGAAGCGTTCCGTTAAATCCCGCTTCGATGCTGTCCAGATAGGAAAGATTGACCAGCGTGGATTTCGAAATCTGCATAAACTGCTTTCCAAGCTGCTTTTCTAATTCATAAAGTCTCTTTCTGGAACGATATTTCGAACACTCTCCAAAAAGAATCGTCTCTCCTGCTTCCACCCTCACCATGTAGATTTCCTCCGGCTGCAGAACGACGAGATTTTCCTCATTCTGCAGCGCCGTGATCGGCGTTTCCTGCCGGCTGAAGCTTTCCATGATCTTCTGAATTTCGTCCGTTATTTTATCCGCATAAATGACTGCATACGGAATCCGGTATTCCGGTGAAAGTTCAATGCTCACTTTCATGCCCAGACCTCCTTTCCTTTCATTGACAAAAGCATACACGAAAACATGCGGTTTGTCTCAGGATCGGAGGTAAGTTGACAAAAAAGCTTTCTCAAATGCACCTATGGATTTGCTGCTCGAATTTTCGTTTTTATCAAAAAAGGGGCTTGACAACCGGAGTATTTGTGAGTATGATACGTCACATAAAGCAAAGGCGCTTTGGAGAATCTTCTCCGAAGTGCCTTTTTTCGTTCTAAAGAATAGGTTCTGCAGGACGAAACGTTTCGTCAGACAAAACACCGAAATGTACAATGCTTACCCTACTGTTGAAAGGAGATTTGATCTATGTCAAAAAGTATTCCTGAAATTTACGGCAGCCTGGTCTTTAACGACAAAGTGATGCGCGAAAAGCTTCCTAAGGATATTTACAAAGCGCTGCGTAAAACCATCGAAAATAACACCCATCTGGAACTGGATGTTGCCAATTCCGTTGCGGTTGCCATGAAGGAATGGGCCGTTGAGCACGGTGCTACCCATTATACGCACTGGTTCCAGCCCATGACCGGTTTCACTGCAGAAAAGCATGACAGCTTTATCAGTCCGGTGGGAGATGGTCAGATCATCATGGATTTCTCCGGAAAAGAACTGGTAAAGGGTGAGCCGGATGCGTCCAGCTTCCCGTCCGGCGGTCTGCGCGCTACTTTTGAAGCAAGAGGTTATACGGCATGGGATCCTACTTCCCCCGCTTTTATTAAGGATGGAACCCTTTACATTCCTACCGCTTTCTGTTCTTACAGCGGCGAGGCACTGGATAAAAAGACTCCTCTGCTGCGTTCCATGGAAACTCTGAACACAGAGGCAGTCAGGATTCTGCAGCTGCTCGGAAACAAGGATGTTACAAGTGTTTCCACCACCATCGGTCCTGAGCAGGAGTATTTCCTGGTTGACAAAGCTCTGTATGAGCAGAGAAAAGATCTGATCTTTACCGGCAGAACTCTGTTCGGCGCAATGTCTCCCAAAGGTCAGGAAATGGAAGATCATTATTTCGGCGCATTAAAGCCCCGCGTATCCGCATACATGCATGATCTGGATGAAGAGCTCTGGAAGCTTGGCATCCCTGCAAAGACAAAGCATAACGAAGTTGCTCCTGCCCAGCATGAGTTAGCTCCGATTTTCGACACGGCAAACGTTGCCGTCGATCACAATCAGCTGACGATGGAAGTCATGAAAAAAGTTGCTGACAAACACGGTCTGGTATGCCTGCTCCATGAAAAACCCTTCGACGGTATCAATGGTTCCGGTAAACACAACAACTGGTCCATGATTACAAATACTGGTGTAAACCTGCTGGAGCCCGGACGTACTCCTGCTGAAAACGCACAGTTCCTGATTTTCCTGATGGCCGTCATCAAAGCGGTTGACGATTATGCAGATCTGCTGCGTATCTCCGTTGCCAGCGCAGGAAATGATCATCGTCTCGGTGCAAACGAGGCGCCTCCGGCTATTATCTCCATCTTCCTTGGTGATGAGCTGACTGCTGTTCTGGATTCCATTGAAAATGACACCTTCTTTGGCAAGCATCCTCTTGTTCAGATGGATACCGGCGCAACTGTACTGCCTCATTTCTTTAAGGATAATACCGACAGAAACAGAACCTCACCCTTTGCATTTACCGGCAATAAATTTGAATTCAGAAGCCTTGGCTCTTCCAGCTCTGTGGCAGGTCCAAACATCATCTTAAATACAGCTGTTGCAGAAGCACTGCGTCAGTTCTACGGAGAATTAAAGGCCTTCCCCGAAGATCAGATGGATGAAGCAGTTCGCGCTCTGGTAAAGAGAGCGATCCTGAAGCACAAAAAGGTTATCTTTAACGGCAACGGCTATTCTGACGAATGGGTTCAGGAAGCTGAAAAGCGCGGTCTGTACAACTTAAAGTCCACTCCTGATGCGCTTCCTTATTTCATTCACGAGAAGAATATCGACCTGTTTACCAGCCATCACATCTTCTCCAAAGAAGAGATCTTCTCCAGATATGAAATCCTGCTGGAAACCTACAGCAAAACCATCCATATCGAAGCAAAGACCATGGAGGATATGGTTCGCCGCGATTTCCTGCCTGCCCTGATGACCTATACAGACGAGGTTGCAGCATCGATCTCCGCGAAAAAAGCAGTTCTTGCAACACTGCCCTGCACCGCACAGGAGAAACTGCTGACCACACTTTCCGGCTATTACGAAGCAATTTATACCGCGGAAGAAAAGCTGGAAGCAGATCTTGCAACAGCAGAAGGCATGACCGATCAGCCTGCCCTGTCCCTGTTCTATCACGAGACAATCCTGCCTGATATGGATGCAGTCCGCAGCGCTGTAGATGCTGCAGAAACCTATATTCCTGACAGCATTCTGCCTTACCCGAACTACGAGAAGCTGCTGTTTTCCGTTTAAAACAGCCGGAAGGGACACTTTAAAATGAGTTTTTTTGATCCGGAACAAGAGGATAAACTGAAAGAGGAATGCGGCGTCTTCGGGATTTATAATCCCGATGGCAGCGCCGCTGCCCCTTCCATCTACTACGGGCTTTCTGCTCTGCAGCACCGCGGACAGGAAGCCTGCGGTATTGCTGTCTGTAACACAAATGGGCCGAAAGGAAATATCACCTGGCACAAAGACATGGGGCTTGTCAGCGAAGTATTCCATGAAGAATCCCTGGATTCCCTGAAGGGAAATATCGGTATCGGCCATGTCCGCTACTCCACCACCGGCGCAAGCACCGTGGAAAATGCGCAGCCCCTCGTCTTAAACTATTTAAAAGGCACACTTGCGCTTGCCCATAACGGCAACATCACAAATGCATCCGAACTCCGTCAGTCTCTTCAGGAGGGCGGCGCTATTTTCCGCTCCACGACAGACTCCGAAGTCATTGCCTGCGATATCGCCAGGGAAAGAACCAGAACTTCCTGTGTAGAAGATGCAATTTTACAGACAGCGCGCAAATTAAAGGGCGGTTACGCTCTCGTCATCATCAGCCCCAGAAAACTGATCGGTGTCCGAGATCCGCTCGGCTTAAAACCATTATGCCTGGGCAAACGTGGGGACAGCTACATCCTGGCATCGGAAAGCTGCGCCCTGACAGCTGTAGACGCAAAATTTGTACGTGATATCCTTCCCGGTGAGATCGTTACCATTACCGAAAATGGGATCAAATCCGATTCCCGTCTCATCGAGGAAAGTAAAGCTGCACATATTCCTCACGCACATTGTATTTTCGAATACATCTATTTTGCCCGTCTGGATTCCACGATGGACAATGTAAACATATATGATGCCAGAATCCGCGCCGGAAAAGCCCTTGCCGCTTCCTATCCGGTCGAAGCGGATCTTGTTACCGGAGTCCCGGATTCCGGTCTGGCTGCAGCAATGGGCTATGCGCAGGCCTGCGGTCTGCCCTTCGCCCTTGCGTTTCACAAAAACAGTTATGTGGGAAGAACTTTCATCAAACCCACCCAAAAGGAGCGGGAGTCCGCTGTTCACCTGAAACTGAGCGTACTCTCCAGCGTCGTCAGAGGCAAACGCATTGTCCTGATTGACGATTCTATCGTCCGCGGCACCACAATGGCCAGCCTGATCCGTATGTTAAAGGATGCCGGCGCAACTAAGGTGCATGTACGTATCAGCTCTCCTCCTTTTCTTTTCCCCTGTTACTACGGAACCGACGTTCCCAGCAACGATCAATTGATCGCATCCTCCCACACCGCTGCCGAAATCTGCGCCTCTATCGGCGCAGACTCCCTCGGTTATATGAAACTGGAGGACTTAAAGCAGATGACCGGGGATCTTCCACTTTGCAAAGCATGCTTTGACAGTCACTACCCTGTATAACTCTCCCCTGACTGTCAGATGCATACTTTATACATCTGTACCGGAACTGCACCGGTATGGAAAATGCCAGCCCGCAGGATTGAAGCCTGCGGGCTGGTGTTATGTACAATAAAAACGTCCCGCAAAAATTCTTTACTTATCAACAAAACGACAGTTTTTGAAAGCCTTCCTGTTGTGCTTCCAGCTCCGCAAACAGGTTCCAGACCCGTCTGGTACTTTTCCTTGCCTCTCTCTTTCTCGCCTGATTATAATACATTTTTTCTTTATTGCTTCTCTGCGGAAGCAAATGATAATCCTGTTCCATAATCTTCTTAGCACGGTCATGACCGGCAATATATTTCAGATATTTCGCAGGATGACTATTTTCTCCTGCATCCACCTGTCTGTGATACCTGGCTTTTTTTGCCTGCTCCATTGTCATCTTTTTCCCGCCAAACGGACAGTGGAACAGCTTGTAACACTGCTTCCGGTCAAAAAATACTATTTTCCATGCAGCCATATCCGTAAGTACATATAAAATATCTCCGTCATACTCAATACTCATATGATGCTCTTTTGCCTGACGCTCAATATTCCACGCAGCTTTCCGGTAAGCTTCCGGATAAGATGCTGTTCTCTCTTTTCCTACAAGCAAAGCTATTATCTTCTCAAGCTGCCCCGTCTCTTCTTTCCCATCATATCCGCTGCATTGTATCAGATTCGTCCGTCCTATCGTCTCATCCCAAATTTTCTTATACAGCCTGAAATGCTGCTTTGCTGGATCAAACCGGATTTCCCAACAATAATTTTTCGCCTGGATTTTGATCTGATTTTCTTCCAGCTTCGCTAATCCGTCAACCTCTTCAAGAATCTTTTTCATCGCCGGTTCGTAGTCCCTGTACATTTTGCTGAGCTTACAGCAACATTTACAGGGAGATAATTTTCCAGCTGTTTTCTTCTGTAGCTCCACTAATGTCAGATATCCTTCCTTGATACGATTCAAATACTGACATCCCGGTCTGTGATATATTTTTGACTTACTGCTCATCTGCACGATCATACTCATCTTCTCTCTTTCTGTCCCTGTCTGGAACAATTCCAGCATAACAGATAATGTGTCCAAAAAAACGGACTTGCTCTTTGGATTTTCAAGTTTATAAATTTTTCATTTTTTCCTTGACACGTTCTTAGCACGGTGCTATACTGCCAACATAGCAAAGGTGCTACGACAAAACGTCGCAGCACCTTTTTTTATCCGACAACCCAACTCGATTTCGCATGCGGTCGGATAAACATACTTCGGTTCTCGGGCAAACCGGATTGTCTGAGATCCACCTGAAACGATGCAATGGGGCTTCGAAACACAGAAAATCCCTGGCATCGTTTTTTTATACCACAAAATGAGGAGGAAATGTTCCTCTGCTCCTGCAGAGAGCAACCCACGCAAGCGTGGGTGGGCATTTCCCTCCGGGAAACGAGGAGGAACTATTATGACAGAAGAAATCTTAAGCGTTTTAAACGGCGAAGTATTCGGTGTCTGGTTTCTGATCGGCGCCGCGCTGGTATTCTGGATGCAGGCCGGATTCGCAATGGTGGAAACCGGCTTTACAAGGGCAAAGAACGCCGGCAATATCCTGATGAAGAACCTGATGGACTTCTGTATCGGTACCGTTGTTTTCATCCTGATCGGCTTCAGCCTTCTCCTTGGAGAAGACATGGCCGGCATCATCGGAAAACCCGGATTTGACATTTTTACCGATTATGCAAATTTTGACTGGTCAAACTTCGTATTCAACCTTGTGTTCTGTGCAACAACCGCTACCATCGTATCCGGTGCAATGGCAGAACGTACAAAGTTCATTTCCTACTGTGTGTATTCCGGAGTCATTTCCGCAGTCATTTATCCGATCGAAGCACACTGGACATGGGGCGGCGGCTGGCTTTCCCAGATCGGCTTCCACGATTTCGCAGGTTCCAACTGCATCCACATGGTCGGCGGTATTTCCGCTCTGATCGGTGCAGCAATGCTTGGTCCCCGTATTGGTAAGTTTGTAAAGGATAAGACAGGCAAAGTAACGAAGGTAAACGCATTCCCCGGACATAACCTTCCTATTGGCGCACTGGGTGTTTTCATTCTGTGGCTCGGCTGGTACGGTTTCAACGGTGCTGCTGCAACCTCCGTTGAAGAGCTCGGTTCCATCTTTGTTACTACAACCATCGCTCCCGCTATTGCAACTGTTGTTACCATGATCCTGACCTGGGTAAAATATGGCAAGCCTGATGTTTCGATGTGCTTAAATGCTTCCCTTGCCGGTCTGGTTGCCATTACCGCAGGCTGTGATGTTGTAGATGCTTTTGGTTCTATCGTAATCGGCGCAGTTGCCGGTGTTCTGGTTGTCTTTGGCGTATGGTTTCTGGATTACAAGCTTCATGTGGATGATCCTGTCGGAGCAGTTGCAGTACACTGCTTAAACGGTATCTGGGGTACAGTTGCAGTCGGATTTTTCGCTACTCCTTCCGCTCCTGCCTTTGCAAGAGGCTTCGGTGATGGCGTAAGCTTCGGTGCAAACCAGATCGCAGGTGCAGGTCTCTTCTATGGCGGCGGCTTCAAACAGCTTGGTTTACAGCTCTTTGGTATGCTCGCTACCATTGCATGGACTGCTGTAACCATTACGATCGCATTTATTGTTATCAAAAAGCTTTTCGGTCTTCGTGTTTCCGAAGAAGAGGAAATTGTTGGTCTTGATGCAAAAGAACATGGTCTTCCGTCCGCATATGCCGGCTTCTCCATCATGGATATCTCCAACACCATGACAATGGATGTCAACGAAAACACCGATCTCGGCGTTTCGGATTACGACAAAGCTTCCGAATTCCAGAAGAATGCAGCGGTCAAGGTTGTGGAAGCTCCGATCACTGCTTCTGCAAGCGGCATTTACAAGGTTGTCATCATTGCAAAGCTGTCTCGCTTCGAAGCACTGAAGACTGCATTAAACGACCTTGGTGTAACCGGTATGACCATGACACAAGTAATGGGCTGCGGCATCCAGAAGGGTGCAGGCGAAATGTATCGTGGTGCAGAAATCGATGCAACCCTGCTTCCTAAGGTAAAGATCGAGGTTGTCGTCAGCAAGATCCCTGTTGATTCCGTCATTGCAACTGCAAAGAAGGTACTCTTTACCGGTCACATCGGCGATGGCAAGATTTTTGTATACAATGTTGACAGAGTCGTAAAGGTCCGCACCGGCGAAGAAAATACCGCTGCACTGCAGGATGTAGAATAATAACACAGCAAAACAATCCATAAACACGGCAACATGTCGTATAAAAAATCCCGGACTCCTGTTCCAAACAACAGGAGGCCGGGATTTTTATTCATGACAATAGAATGCTCGCAGAGCGTGCATTCTATTGTTTCATCATCCATCTCGTAACTATAAGACTCCAGAAAATCACATTCCTTTTCCCCCTTTCTGACATTTTCTACACAGACTTTTCCCTTCTCCTATGCTATAGTCAGCGTAAATAGCCTTTAACGCTCTTGGGGGAATATCATAATCCGGGAAAACACCGCACGCTGCGATCTGTTTTCCCTATAAAAAGGAGGACTTACCAATGACAAAAGAATATTCCTGGATGCTCGGCCCTTTTGAAAAGGCTGCCGAAGCCAATCCCTGTCTGGTTCCCAATGCAGTATCCCGTTTTTTCTGCCCGGTTCAGGAAAAGGAACTCGGCTGGGAAGCAAAGGATGTATTTAATCCTGCGGCCGTCGTAAAGGATGACCGCGTTTACCTGCTTTACCGCGCAGAAGATCACGAGGGAAAATATGCAGGAACCTCTCGCATCGGTCTGGCATTCAGCGACGACGGGCTGCATTTTACCACCATGCCGGAGCCTGTCCTGTATCCCGAAAAGGACGAATTTTCTGTCTATGAATGGGAGGGCGGCTGCGAGGATCCCCGTATTGTAGAAACAAAGGACGGAAGATATTTTCTCTACTATACTTCCTATAACGGAAAGGTTGCACTGCTCTGCTGCGCAGAAAGCACCGATCTCGTCCACTGGGAAAAGCACGGACCGATCTTCAAGGATGCAATGAATGGGAAATATAAAAACCTCTGGTCAAAATCCGGCGCAGTTGTCTGCAGGCAGGAGGGTGACCACTTTTATCCGGTCAAGCTCAAGGAAACCTACTGGATGTACTGGGGAGAAAGTGACATTTATGCTGCCACCTCCGATGATCTGATCCACTGGACACCGGTGGAATTTCTTGCAGATGGTGCAGACCCGTCCCATTCCTTCAGCCAGCACGATTCCCGCTGCAAAGATAACGATGAAGTTGCAAGAGTCCTGCTTCCCATCATCCGCCCCAGAGTCGGCAACTATGATGAATTTCTGTGCGAGCCGGGCCCTCAGGCAATCCTGACAGATGCCGGTATCGTTTTAATCTACAACGGCAAGGGTGACAACCCGGAACGTCTCGGGGGACATGACACTATGTATCAGGGCGGTCAGCTCCTGATCGATCCCGAAAATCCGACCTGTCTGATCGCACGCACCACCCGTCCCTTCATCAGCCCGTCTGAATCCTTTGAGCTGGAAGGACAGGTCATGCCGACCTGCTTTTTGGAAGGTCTTGTCAGCTTCCACGGACGCTATTACATGTACTACGGCACTGCGGACTCCAAGGTAGCCGTTGCATCTGCGCTACAGAAGTAAGGCAGACCCTGCAAACGTGGCGGGGATGTGCATAGCTTCTGCAGCCTACGCAGACGTCTCATTTTTCATAGAAATTCCGATTAACCTAAAGGCGCTGTGCAACCGGAGATTATCTCTCACTTCCGTTACACAGCGCTTTCTTCAAAACGTTCTCCAATATCCATTTTCTCTATGACATCACAATATATCGCCACTACTGTCCTGTTGGCCCACTTTCTCCGTTTCTCTCCTACAGCAATTTTTCATAGAATCCCACGATTTCTTTTGCAATCTCCACATCCCGCAGCACATGCCCTGTTTCGATCGAATGATTTCCTCCTGTATAAGCGTGATGCTCGATTCCATGCTTCCTGCAAAAATCTGCCAGCAGTTCCGGCTCCATCCACTGATCCGCTGTGCCGGAAAAGACGATCTGGGACGAACCCATTTTTGTGCCGTTTTTTGCTTCGGTCAGATATTTAAACGTCGGCTCAATCGGCGTGAGGAAAAGGTTGACGATCTGCACACATCCGCCTGTTTCTGCCAATCTTCGGGTCAGGAAACCCGCCGCCACGGTTCCAACACTTTTTGAAACAAACGCAATTTTATCATATTTTTCCCAATCCACATGTTCCGCCCATGCTTCTGCGCAGGCGCAAACTGTTTTGGCGGTCTCTTTTAAATTATCAAACGGATGCTCCGGCATCCGGCTATATTCCAGTTCCAGAACTTCGTAGCCCTTTTCCTGTCCCATCCGTTTCGCATAATATAAAAGCGGACGCGCAGTCGAATATCCGACGCCCGGAAACAACACCAGTAATTTTCTCATTTTCTTTCCACCTGCCCGATCGTATCACGATACCAGACGCTAAACCGCTTTTCCACATCTTCCATTCCTGCAAAGGAGCAATCCGGCGCGGTCTTTAACTGCTTCCAGCCATCCTCGAGTTCTTCTGCCATCAGCTCCTTAAACTCCCAGGAAAGCATCGCATCATCAATCTCAAAAATCTGTCCGCGTTCCTCTTCGCTCAAAACCCGTCCCGGAATAAAAAACGCCCACAGACGATCCTGAAGCAGCGCTTCCACTTTTAGATAATAGTCCAGGTCTTTTTTTACCGGTCTGGTCACATCCGACAGATATGCCTCACTCGCATCGTGTAAAAGACAGCCAAGCTGCACCCTTGCCGAATATCCGCGTGCCTTCGCCTCCTCCGCACATGCGATGCTGTGCTGCGCCACGGAATAAAAATGTTTCATGTGTCCGTTGCCGCGGCACAAAAGCGACAGCGCATGGGAAATATCCGTTAAATCAAATAACCCCGGCTCCGGTTGTATCGGGTCAAAATGTTTTCCGGTGTAGGTTGTAATGTAGCTCATTTGTCAGTTCTCCTTCTATTGCGTAAACGCATCCACAGACCCGGCCTCTACAGCATGGCAGGCTTTAGTCCATTTTTTCTTATATTTTCCAATTCTTCTGCCGTCAGACACTGTGCCTCATAAAGTTGCAAATATTCTTTTGATACGTCGGAATCAAAAATCAATACGTCATCCGAATTTATCGTAACATCGATGCCACTGCGATACAGTTTTCCAATCGGATGCTCCGCCATATCCGCAACCCTTCCCAGTAAAACGTTGCTCGTTGGCGTAATATTTAATCTGATTTTATTCTCAGCCAAAAAGCGAATGACGGATTCGTCTCCAGCCGCCGCTATACCATGCTGAACCTCGTCAAGCTCCAATTCTTCTACTGCCGTTCTGATGTCTTTCGCGGTTCCCCATTCTCCAACATGGGCTTTCAGGCGTAATCCTTCTTTTTTTGCCCTTCGGTAAATTCCTTTAAAATTTTCAATCGGCTGCGCGAATTCATCCCCATACAAATCAATCGAATAAAAATTTTTATTTCCCCAAAAATAAGACAAACAATCTTCTAGATAACTGATCGGACAATGCCTTGATAACCCAATCTGAAGCCTTAATTCTATCTCGGGAGCGATTTCTCTTTGTGCACTTGTAAAAGATTCCACCAGCTCATCGATATCATTATGAAAAAATTCTTTTAAGCCCCAAACGTCCTCACCGATTTCGAGCACCGTTACTCCATCTTCTTTCGCCTGTTGAAAGGTCGCACGGATTAAAAGTTTTCTTCCCTCGGTGCTGTTAAAATACTGACCGATATATTTTTGACTCCATTGATCCATCTCTGCCATGGATGCCAAAGGATGCACTAACGGCTCAATTTTTTTACCGGTTGCCTGATATAAGAACCTTCTGCTGCCACCGAGCGCAAAATGATTGTGCAAGTCTGCCTTGGGATATTTTCTTAATGTTTCCAGATTTCCCTGTTCCAATGCGTCCATAAACCGGTCCATAAATCAATTTTCCCCTTAAATGTTTAGATTTTTCCTGTATCCCCATCTTACCATAATCCACCCCCTCCATCAAGCAACGCAACCGCTCCGATCTTTACCATTTGTCCGCGGTATTTGGATTTTATATATGCTAAAAATCTTATTCCATGCACCAAAAACTTGACATTTTTCTTCGAAATATATATACTGAACAATATGTTTGTCGGATCTTTGATCTTTTCTATCTGTAAAAGCTCGACAGGCATAAGATATGTAGAGAAGCAATGGCGCTTTTATCCACAGACAGGATAACTGCGCCTGTTTTTATGACAGGAGGAAAATATCATGTGTGGAATTGCAGGTTATATCGGAAAACAGCAGGCGGCCCCCATCATTTTGGATGGGCTTTCCAAGCTGGAATACAGAGGCTATGACTCTGCCGGAATCGCCGTTTTTGATGGTCAAAAAATCCATATGGAAAAGGCAGTCGGCAGGCTTCGCGTTCTGGATGAAAAAATAGACCACGGTGCATTGCTGCCCGGCTTTTGCGGTATCGGACACACCCGCTGGGCGACCCATGGCTGTCCCTCCGACACAAATGCGCATCCCCATATGAATGAGGAGCATACCATTGCTGTCGTCCATAACGGCATTATCGAAAACTATGAAAAGCTCAAGCAGCGTCTGGAAAAGAAGGGCTATCGTTTTGTATCCGAAACAGACACAGAGGTGCTTGCACACATGCTGACCGAATATTACCGCGGTGATCCGGTCGAAGCGATTGAAAAGGTCATGCACCGCGTAGAGGGCTCCTATGCTCTCGGCATCATGTTTTTGGATCATCCGCATCACATCTACGCTGCCCGCAAGGACAGCCCGCTGATCGTTGGCATAAACGATACCGGGAAATTCATTGCTTCCGACGTTCCCGCCATCCTGCAGTATACCCGGACGGTTTATTATATGGAAAATGAAGAAATCGTCTGCCTTTCCAATGAACATACGCGCTTCTGTAATATCGACGGCGAGCCCCTTGAAAAACAGCCCGTCACCATAGACTGGGATATCCACGCTGCAGAAAAAGGCGGCTACGAACACTTTATGCTCAAGGAAATCCACGAGCAGCCAAAGGCGGTCCGTGACACGATTTCTCCCCGCATTCACGATAAGGAAATCGACCTGGGCGAAATCGGCATGACAGACGAAGAAATCAAAAATCTCCGGAAAATATCCATCGTTGCCTGCGGCTCCGCCTATCATACCGGTGCAGCCGGAAAATATGTGATCGAAGAACTGGCCCGCATCCCGGTTGAAACCGATCTTGCAAGCGAATTTCGCTATCGAAATCCGATCTATCAGGAAAACTCCCTCGTCATCATTGTCAGCCAAAGCGGTGAAACCGCCGATTCCCTTGCTGCTCTCCGTGACGCAAAGGCCCATGGCTGCAAGGTTCTTTCCATTGTCAATGTTGTCGGCAGTTCCATCGCCCGCGAATCTGATGCAGTGCTCTACACCTGGGCAGGTCCTGAAATCTCCGTTGCAACAACAAAAGCCTACAGCTGCCAGCTTGCCGTGTTTTATCTGCTTGCCTTAAAATTTGCCCAAATCCGTTCCACCATTACACCGGATACCTTCCAGACCTTACTGACTGCTCTAAAGCAGCTGCCTGACCAGATAGAAGGACTTCTTTCTCAGAAAGAAAAGATCCAGTTCTTTGCAAACCACTACCTTGCGACAGAGCACATCTTCTTCATGGGACGGGGTATCGACTATGCGATTTCCATGGAAGGCTCCCTGAAGCTAAAGGAAATTTCTTATATCCACTCCGAAGCCTACGCTGCCGGAGAATTAAAGCATGGCACAATTTCCCTAATGGAGGATGGTACCCTTGTGGTTGCCCTGGCTACTCAGGATGCCCTTTATCCGAAAACAGTCAGCAACATGATCGAGGTAAAAACCCGCGGTGCCTTCGTGATGGCACTGAGCACCAAAAAGCATCCGGACATCGAAAAATACGCCGACTACGTCCTCTATATCCCGGAAACCCAAAACCTGTTTGCCGGATCCCTTGCCATCATCCCGCTGCAGCTGTTTGCTTACTACGTTTCTCTCGGACGGGGTCTGGATGTCGATAAGCCCAGAAACCTCGCAAAATCTGTAACGGTGGAATGAAACGTCCATGGATAAAAGAATGTGCCTTGGCACATTCTCGCGCCGAGGCGCGGTTGCCTCGGCAACCA
>ERZ791825.506-NODE-506-length-30204-cov-4.460413_pt1 | contig 30204 bp, 23 predicted proteins | sample MGYA00510298_ERZ791825 | MGnify/ENA primary metagenome ERZ791825 (study PRJEB30046, sample SAMN00792010) | human gut metagenome | study: EMG produced TPA metagenomics assembly of the A metagenome-wide association study of gut microbiota in type 2... | reverse complement strand
GGGGCGGCCATTGGCCGCCCATTTCTTTACCTCTACGCAATGCCAGATTCCGTACTGCTACACATATCGGCTACTCTCCGCAGGCGCGACACAAGGTGAATTGCCCGAAGGGCAAGAGAAGGTCCCCTGGGGGATACCCGTGTCGCGCAACTCGTTTGTCTGGATATTACGGACGGCACCTACGGATTTCACCTATCCATCAACTCCTACCTCCTACCTTGCAGAACCGCTCACCTTGACACCAACAAAAAAGGAGAACCCACCCGGGTTCTCCTTTTTCATTACGCCATATCCTTGAGCAGACCATGCTTCTCATAGGTGGTGGTGCGGACGATCTTATTTTCCTCATCCACGAACACGACCTGCGGAGCATAGCCGTTCTTGACCTCCTCCGGCGTCAGCTGCGCGTACGCCATCAGAATGACCTTATCACCCACGCTGACACAGCGCGCCGCCGCGCCGTTCAGGCAGATCATGCCGCTGCCGCGCTCACCGGCGATGGTATAGGTCTCAAAGCGGTTGCCGTTCTCAATATCCACGATGGCAACCTTCTCGTATTCATAAATGCCGGCCGCATCCAGCAGATCGGCATCAACCGTGATCGAACCGACGTAGTTCAGCTCGGCCTGCTTGACCGTTGCACGGTGAATTTTACCCTTGAGCATCTGTACTGTCATGGCTTAACCCTCCACCGAAAAGTTGTCGATCAGGCGTGTTTTGCCGATATAGACCGCCATAGCGACCAGTTCGCCGCCGTTGATCTCATGCACCGGCAGCATGGTCAGGCCGTCCACTGCGGAAACGTAATCAATACGCGCGAGCGGCTCCTGCTCGATAAGCGCACGCATGGCATCCACGACCTTATCCGCGTTTTTCTCGCCGTTCTGTACCAGCTCCTGACCGAGCTTTACAGCACGCGACAGCACAAGCGCCGCCTTGCGCTCCTCTGCGCTCAGATAGGTATTGCGCGAGGACTTCGCCAAACCGTCCGCCTCACGGATGATCGGGCAGCCGACAATCTCAATGCCCATGGACAGGTCGAGCACCATACGGCGGATGATCGCCAGCTGCTGTGCGTCCTTCTGACCGAAGAACGCCTTATCCGGCGTTACGATGTTGAACAGCTTGGAAACGACCGTGCACACGCCGCGGAAATGAATCGGACGGGTCTTACCGCACAGCTGGCGCGGCATTTCGGACTGCACCTCAACAAAGGTGGCAAAGCCGTCCGGGTACATCTCGGACACCTCAGGATGGAACACCATGTCACAGCCGCACTCGGTCAGCAGTGCACAGTCGTGCTCGAAATCACGCGGATAGGTCTCCAGATCCTCACCCGGACCGAACTGGGTCGGATTGAGGAACACGGACGCTACCGTGCGGTCGCACTGCTGCACGGACGTTTTGACCAGACTGGCGTGTCCTTCATGCAGATAGCCCATGGTCGGCACCAGACCGACGGTCAGACCCTGCTGTTTCCACTCGCGCACCTGTGCGCGTACTTCTGCGATGGTTGTTGCGATTTTCATTGTATATGCTCCTGTTTCTCTCAAAATTCAGCGTCGAGTTTGGCGAGATATTCATCGCTGCAGTCGGACTTGACAAAGCTCTGCTTTTCGGTCGGGAACGTGCCGTTCTGCACCTCGTTCATGTAAGCGCGGAACGCGTCCACCATGCGCTCACCGATATTGTCGAACTGCTTGGCGAACTTGGGCGTAAAGTCCATGTTCATGCCGAGCATATCCTGATAAACCAATACCTGTCCGTCACAGCCTGCGCCCGCACCGATGCCGATGGTCGGGATGGTCAGCTTTTTCGAGATGAGCGCCGCCAGCTTGGGCGGTACGCACTCGAGCACGACCGAAAATGCACCGGCCTCCTGTACGGTGAAGGCATCCTCGAGCAGCCGCTTTGCCGCATCCTCGCCCTTGCCCTGTACCTTAAAGCCGCCGAACACGTTGACGCTCTGCGGCGTCATGCCGATATGTGCCTGCACCGGAATACCGGCGTCTGTAATCGCGCGAATCTGCTCGGCAACGGCTGCGCCGCCCTCCAGCTTGACCGCGTGTCCGCGCGCCTCCTTCATCAGCCGGCCTGCGTTGCGCACGGCTTCGGAAACCGACGCCTGATAGCTCATAAACGGCATATCCATGATGACCATAGTGTTCTCGCACGCGCGCACGACGCAGGCACTGTGGTGGATCATGTCCTCCATCGTAACCGGCAGGGTCGTGTCATAACCCATCATGGTCATGCCGAGCGAATCGCCCACCAGAATGGCGTTGATGCCCGCTTTTTCCACCAGCTTGGCGGTCGTGTAATCGTAGCTGGTAATCTCGGTGAGGCGTTCGCCGTTTTGCTTCATCGAGAGAAATGTACTCACTGTGTTCTTCATTCTTTCTGCTCCTTTTCCCTGTTCAGCAGGGCGGCAAGCGTGCCGTAATCCTGCTCAGGATGTTTTTCCTGTGCCATTTTGACCTGTTCGAGTCCCAGCAGCGCATAAAGCTGCCGGTCGTCTCGTTCCATCAGGCACGACAGATGCTTTTGCACGGTCTGCGTGTCGCCGCGCTCAATGGGTCCGGTCAGCGCTGAGACGGCACCGTGCTCGATTACATGCGCCAGATTGCTCCGCATGAGCGGCGCAAGCGCGTGCAGTGCGTCCGTTTCGGAGAATCCGCAGCCGCTCAGTAGCTCTGCGCTGCGCTGCACAAGTGCGCAGACAAAGTTGCTTGCCAGTGCACAGCTGAGGTGGTACTGCGCCTTGCTCTCCGGCGAAATGGTCTGCACCTGCAGCCCCAGTCCGCGCAGCAGCGGTACAAAGACCTCGACCGCCTGCGCGTCACCCTCGACGCAAAAAAAAGCACCTGCCAGCTCCCGCCAGCAGTTATACTTGCTGCTGATCGGAAATAGCAGATGAATGGATATTGCATAGGCTCCCTGCGCGTGAATACCCGGAAAGGCTTCCTCGGCTGTGCAGGCGCCGCTGCAATGACATATATACTTGTCCTGAATTTCAAATTCTGCGACCTGCCGATACACCTCGGTGATCGCATTATCCGGAACGGTGATGAAAATCGCGTCACTATCTTCTATGAGTTTGCCCAGGTCGGTATAGTGTCCGGAATTTGTAAATTCTGCGGCTTCTCTTGCGCTGTCGGAATTGCGGCTGTAATAGCCGGATATCCGCACGCCTTTTTCGGCAAGCAGTCTGCCGAAGGAAAAGCCGACTTTTCCTGCTCCAACAATGCCAATATTCATGCTGTCACCCGCTTTCTGTGGTGTGACGCAACGTAAAATCACTGTCGGAAAAATTTGAAAAACATGTTGTGACAAGGTATAGCTTCCGCTCTGCGGAATGCCATCCATCAATGGGTATTATACCCGCTTGAGATAAGAATGTAAAGGAAAAGTTTTCGGCTCCGGGGAGCCATTCAATAGTGAACATGCATTCATTTATGCAGATTTCGTTCTGTAATTCTGCTCATAATTCTTAAAACCGCTCTGTATCAAAAGATACAGAGCGGTTTCCGGTTATGCGTAATACGCGATCCTGAGCAGCTCCTCCGGTGTAGTAACACCCTGTTTTACCAGCTCCAGACCCTTTTCCTTCAGGCTGCGCATGCCCTGCTGCTCCCGCGCGTAGGCCTCGATCTCCTCGATTTCGGCGCCGCGGCTGATCATGCGGCGGATATTGCGGTCGATCATGACGATCTCATGCACAGCAATACGGCCGCGGTAGCCGGTGCCGTTGCAGTGCGTACAGCCTGTGCCGCGCTTGATGGTCGTGATATCCTTGCCGAGCAGCGCCTGCTCCTGCGGCGTAACTGCGACCTCTCTGCCGCAGTGCGGACACACCTTGCGCATCAGTCGCTGCGCGACCAGACCGACCAGCGAATTTGCGATCAGATAATGGTCGATGCCCATATCGGCCAGACGGACGATACTCGAGACCGCATCGTTGGTATGCAGCGTACTCAGCACCAGGTGACCGGTGATGGCGGCACGAACCGAAATACCGGCGGTTTCGCCGTCACGGGTCTCACCGACCATGATGATATCCGGGTCCTGACGCAGCAGTGCGCGCAGACCGGACTCAAACGTCAGTCCGGCAACCGGATTGACCTGCGTCTGATTGATGCTCGGCACGTTCTTCTCCACCGGATCCTCAACCGTGGAAATATTCACCTGCCGGTGCGACAGATACTCGAGCACCATGTACAGCGTAGTGGACTTACCCGAGCCGGTAGGACCGGTGATATAAATAATACCGTTCGGTGAGTTGAGCATAGGCAGGAACCTTGCATAGCTTTCGTCATCCATGCCGAAGTGGCCGGCGTAATCGACCTGACCGGCCGTTGCCAGAATTCGCAGCACCGCCTTTTCTCCGAACACGGTCGGCAGCAGCGATACACGGATGTTGACGTACTCGCTCTGTCTCACACGGATACGGAAATGACCGTCCTGCGGCAGACGGCGCTCGGCAATATCGAGGTTCGCCATGATCTTGATTCGCGCGATCAGCGGCTGATGCACACTGCGCTGCAGCGTTACATAATCGACGATCGTGCCGTCGATACGCATGCGCACGCGCGTGCTGCCCTCAAACGGCTCGATATGCACGTCGCTCGCGCCGGTGCTGATTGCACGGTCGAGCAGGCTGTTGAGCAGCTTGACGATCGGCGCTTCCGGATCACCGCTTTCGCTTTCTTCGACCTGCAGCATCTCCACATTACGCTCTGCAAAGTCCTCGTTGGCGGTCTGTGCCGCCTGCTGCGCGCCGACCTCGGCGTAATAGTAGCGAATCGCGCTCTGCAGCGGACCCATTTCACTCAGGCGGATGACCACCTGACAGCCGGTCAGCTGGCGCACTTCCTCAAAGGCAAAGTAGTTGAGCGGATCGTTCGTCACGACCTCGAGGCTCTTGTCCGCAAAGCCGACCGCAAGCAGGTTCTGCTTTTCCGCCAGCTCGCGCGGAATCATGCGGACAGCGGTCAGATCGACCTGCATCTGTCCGATGCTCACAATTTCCAGTCCCAGACGGGCAGCCAGCGCCTCGATCACCTGCGTCTCGGTGACAAAGCCCAGCTCGATCAGGATTTGACCGACTCGCTTTTCACGGTGCTCCTTCTGGTAGGCGAGCGCCTGCTCCATCTGCTCCTGCGTGATGTAATTGCGCTCCATCAGCACTTCGCCGATACGCAAATTGGTTTTCATGCGTCCGCCTCCTTGTCGCTGACACACATATAGATCTCCAGCGTGCCGGTGATCAGATTGGTGCTGACCGCCTGCGTGTTGTTCTCCACATAATCATAGTCTGCAATACTGAAATTGGTCACGCGCAGACCCTTGTACCTGTGCTCTACCTCATCGAGGAAGTTCAGCCACTGGGTTACGGCGCCCTGCGCCGAGATAGTCGCAGTGCCGATGTAAACGCAGTTGACCGGCTGCACCGGCGCTGCCGATGTATCGTCGGTCGAATCGGCGGATTCCGTATCGGATGAGGTGTCCGCACTGCTGTCCGTCTGTGCAGCTTCCTGCTCGGCGAGATACGCGCTGACCGCACCCGGAACGGCTTCCGTCAGCGTCAGCGACTGCGGAAACAGTCCGTTCTCGAGCGCGATACCCGTGATGATATCGTCCATCTGACGGGTTTCCAGATCGCCCTTGTAGTATTTTTCGCTTGCCGTGTTCAGCGCGGCTTCATTCTGCGCGATAATATCGTCAATCGTCGCAAGTGCGGTAATCTGCGTCTGATATTCCTGCTGTTTCTGTTCGGCGGCGTCATACTCGTTCTGCAGCGTTTCGTGATTTTCCATCGCAGGACGGATGAGGTACATGCCGAAAATGACGATTATCGCCAGACAGGCCACCAGCCGGAGCAGCTTTTTATCACGTTCGGTTACAACGATGTTCATTCGGCTGCCTCCTCTCCCAGCAGGATACAGTTCAGGCTGAGGACGTACACGCCGTCCTCATAGGTATAGCCGGTGTAGTCCACCTTGCGGAACAGGCCGGTTTTCTGCAGCTTGAGCACATAGCTCGGAATGTCGATAACGCTGCCGCTTTGTGCATCAAACTGCAGCGCGCCGGTAGCCGCATCGTAGCCGGTCAGCACCATGCTGACCTGAGCGCCGCCTGCCGCGCCGATTTTGCTCATCAGGGTGCTGTCCACCTGCGGATAGGTGGCAAGCGCGTCCGTCAGATTGCGCACCTGCTGCAGTCCCTGCACCAGATTGTCATTGCGCTGCTGCTTTTCGGCAGCTTCGTTGTACTGCTCGATCACAGTCGGATCGTTCAGCCAGTTATTGATGTCGTCGGTCCTGTGGCTCAGGCTGCTGTTCATCCGCAGAAACACACACCAGACCGCAGCGCACACCACCAGACACACCGCAATCGGTGTGTAGAAGCTGTGCAGCAGGCCGGTCTGCTTTTTGCTGCCGCGGGACAAACGCCGATAGCTGCGGAGCAGATCCAGCTCCTTGTTTGCACGAAGCACGCGAATCAAAGCCTCGGCGCAGCCGAGCCAGTCGTTCAGCCGCTCGCCGTTCGGCAGGGCGCGGAACGCACGGCATTCGGGCAGACGGCTCACTTCCAGACCCAGACCGCGGATACCCGCCAGACACACCTCGAAATCATCATCCGAGCAGCCGGCGTAATACACATCGGTCAGCGTGCCGCCCGAGCGGCTTGCCGTGTGGAACTGCATCGTACCGGAGACATCCCTCGTCATCTCGGTGCCGAAATCCACCGTGCCCGGCTCACTGAAAATACGGTTGCGACTGGAATAACGGTACTCTCCGTTCTCGACCAGCAGCGAAAGCACGCTGCTGCCCTCAAAGCACAGCCAGATACAGGTCTTGCCCTGCATGGGCTGCATGGCATGCAGGAGCTTGAGCCGTCCTGCCATGGTAACGGTAACGTTTTCCAGGCGCAGACCGAGCCGATCGGTCATTGCAAGGTATTCCTCCATCGTTTCCTTGCGGCAGGCAGCGCAGAACAGCTGCTGACGGCCTTCGGCATCTGTGCCGAGCGGCACATAGTCCGCCGCCACAAGCTGATCCTCCCGCGGACGCATTTCGTGCCGCACAAGCTCCTCCAGCTTGTTTTCCGGCATGCTCGGTGCGGTGATAGTCTTGGTGGCAACCGCCTCATCCGGCAGGACGAGCGTGATGCCGCGGGTCGGCAGCCTGTGCTGCTGCCAGAGTGCGCCTATCGCCTTCTCCCAGTTTTCCATGCCGCCGCCGTGTGCGGGGGCACTGTAAAGCGCCTGCACGGAAGGCTGCGCGCCGGACTTGCCGACCGCGACAAGCACCTGCTCCTCCTGCAGCGCCAAAACGGTTGTGTTCATTCTCATTTCTCCCCTTTTGTGAGGTTTACACGTTTCCGAGGTTATACGTTCCCCGAACTCTCTATCGCGCTGTACGAGCCGATAATCGGCGACATGACCGCGATAATGATAAAGCCGACCACAAACGCCATCAGCACGATCAGCATCGGCTCCAGAATGGTCATCATACGCTTGCTCGCCTGCTGTGCATCGTACTCCATCGAATCCGCAATGGAATCCAGCATGGAGTCCAGACGGCCGGTCTCCTCACCAACTGCGATGCTGCTGCACAGCTTGCGCTGAAAGCCATCCACCGTCTCGAGGGCGGCGGACAGGCTGACGCCCGAACGCACCTGCACAAGCACGTCACCGAACTGCGAAACGATGTAGGCGTTGCCGATGGTATCACGGGCGGTCTGCAGTGCAGTGACGATCGGCAGACCGCTCGAGTACAGGCTGCTGATGGTTCGCGCGAACCGCGCCGTGCAGATAACCTGATTGAGCGGACCGAAAACCGGCATTTTGAGCTTTCGCCGGTCCATTTCCAGCCGGACGGCCGGAATGCGCAGCAGCGAGCGGATAACCATGACCACAGCTGCGACACCCAGTATCATCAGATACCATTTGGTAACCATAAAACCGGAAAACGCCATCAGCGCCAGCGTAACGCCCGGCAGCGAATCCATTGTGGAGAACAGATCGCTGAACTGCGGCAGCACGAAGGTTACGATAACGATAACGACCGCGACCGCCAGAATCGCAAGGATCATCGGGTACATGAGCGCCGACTTGACCTGCTGGTTCATCTGGTGCGCCTTCTCATAGTGGATGGCGAGCCGCTCCGCGACCTGATCTATCTTGCCGCTGCCCTCGCCTGCGCGGATCATGCCGAGCATGAGCGTTGGGAACACCTGCTGCGCCTCGAGTGCGGCGGACAGGCTGGAGCCCTTCCGCACCTCACCCAGAACATTCTCGTAAATGCGGCGCAGACCTGCGCTGATGCCCTCATCCTGCGAGATGATCGTCAGCGCGCGCACCAGACTGACACCCGAAGCCAGCAGCGTGGACAGCTGACGGCACAGGTCGCTCAGCTCCTGCGGACGCAGGGTGCGCGGCTTGCGGCCCGCACCGCGGCGGGTCGCACTCTGCAGATACAGCCCCTGAGCGAGTAATTGGGTATACAACGTGTCATAGTCCGCAGCCTCCATTGTGCCGCGGACTATCTTTCCGTCTATGTCCTTTGCCGTGTAGCGGAACAGCGTGTGACTGCTGTTCGGTTTGACCGTGACGGTCAGCCTGCGGTTGTTGGATGCAGCCATGCTGACCCTCCTCTCCATTCATTACAATAATCCCATATACCAGTCCGCGATCGTTTCTCCGAAAAACATGGCGATCGCAATGCCGATGCACAAAAACGGACCGAATGCGAACTGGCTTTTCCGGTTTGCCTTCTTTTGGGCGAGCAGCAGCGCGCCGAAGCCGCCGCCGAGCAGAATGCCGATGAACGCGGCAACGACCGTCAGCTTTGCGCCGAGAAAAAAGCCCGCGCCGAACATCAGCTTGATATCACCACCACCGAAGCCGCCGGGCACGATGAGCGCCAGAAGCAGCATCGGTACGCTGACGATCACGCAGCCGATCAGCCGCGATTTTATCCCCAGGCTGGGGATAAGTATGTGCGCAGCGATGCCGCAGACAAATAGCAGCGCCGGAAACCGGTCGTAGATTTCAAGCGTGTCCATGTCCATGAGCGCCACGACCGTCAGAATACCGAGCACAACGAACGCCAGCGCCGCCTGTGCGCTCTCGCCGCCGAAGGCGTATGCACAGGCACAGGAGCACAAGCCGCCGAGCACCTCGATCCAGAAATCCCTTGCGGGGATTTTTGCACCGCAGCCGCGGCATTTGCCGCCCTGCAGGAGAAAGCTCAGGCACGGGAGCAGCTCCGCCGCCGACAGCGTGCGCCCGCACGCCGGACAGTGACTGCGTCCCTTCACCACGCTCTCTCTGCGCGGCAGGCGCCATACCACCACTCCGAGAAAGCTGAATACGCATGCGCCCAATGCAAACCGTAACAGCCATAATACAGCATAGGCGATGTAAAGCATTGGTTTCCTCCTCGTTTGGGTTGGTTTGAAATGATTTTTTACAAATAGAATCTACCATGCAGAAAACCGCATGGCAGGTCACAGCCTGTTAAGGGGCTGTGACCCGCCATACCGTCCGACGGCGAACGCGCACCGTGCGTTCACTGTGCTGCGGCGGCATGAATCAGGTCAACACCGACGGACACGTTCCAAGTGACCGGATCGGCGGTGTAGGTTACGGTGAAATCCCCTTCGGTGTAGATCATCTGCTGTACGGTATAGCCGTTTTCGTCGGTCTGCAGCACCCAGAAATCACCGGGCACCTTGCAGGCTGTCAGCACCTCGTTGTAAACCGCCTCCGAGACCCCGCCCTCATGGGCGGAGTCCGTGAAGGGACGGTTTTCACCGTAGGCCTCGATCGAGGCGGCGTATAGCGCCATATGCACCGTTTTTGCATTGCCGAGCGCCACATGCGCGTCTGCCCGATAGAGCAGACCAAGCACGCTGCCCGCCGCCGCGATCACAGCCAGAAGGATCACACACACCACCGTCAGCCACCAGCTTACCGCGCCGTATTTTATCGGCGCAGTCGGTCCGTGGCGTTCGGTGCGGTTAGGCATGATTACTTAACCGTATACTGGTTGTCCTTGTACTCGCAAGTCTTACCGTTCTTCTCATATACAACCTTGCTAATCTTATTATTCTTAGTCTTATCCGAGCTCTTGGTCGTAACTTCGATGTCAGTAATATTCTTAACCTCTACTTCTGCCAGACTAGCAACACTTGCATATGCAATTACGATACCATCATCTGCCGTCTTATCTTTAGAAAAGCTCGGGAAAGTGGTTGCATCGGTAGAAATTGTACCATACTTTTCATCATACAACGTCTGTGCAGCCATTACAACCTGACGGCACTCAGCGGTGATGGACTTCTCCTTCGCCTTATCAATATAACCGGTCAGCGCCGGAATCAGCAGTGCTGCCAGAATTGCCAGAATAACCAGAACCACGATTAGCTCTACCAGCGTAAAGCCGCCCTTCTTGCTGCGGCGCTTCTGCTGCAGCGCGATCATTTTTTCCATCATGATCTTATTCCTCCAATTTTATTTTTGTTTTTCTATCTCTGTAAGCTGCGGCGGTGCTCCGCAGAGTTACACATATTACATTGCCGTTATGCCGGCTTTTTCGTTGCCGTTACCTCGGTTTTCACCGGAATATCGTACCGCAGGTCGATGATGAGCGAATCCGAATAAATTTTATCGGTCAAATCCTTATCGCGGTAAATTGTCACGGTGGCGGTAACGGTGTGCTTTGCTTCGTCGATTTTGAAATGCAGTCCGGCGCGGAGACCCATATAAAAGCCCTCTGCGTAGGTTTTCGTCATGGCTCGGGCAATGGGATTGCCGTCCGCATCCTGACTGTAGCCATCTTTATAATAGCGCTCGACAAGATAACCCTTTTCCACCTGAGGCTGCTCACCGGAGTCCTTATCGGCAATCACGATTTTGGTTGGTCCGCAGCCGTCTGCCGTCAGCAGTTCCGCCGCGTTATATCCCTGTTCGGTCTCATAGCCAAACTCGATCGCCGAGCCTTCGGACGAGCCGGTTTTATTCGTCACATCCGTGCCGCTGTCGTAGCATTTGATGTAATCCATGGCGGTCTCCACCTTGCTGCGCACGGTTTCGAGCAGGTCGTCCGCGATCAGCTCGGCGCTGTTCAGCTCCTGCGTGCGGCGCGATACCTCGGCCGCCGGCCGCAGCGACGCACTGAATACGCCGATGACCAGACACAGCAGTCCGGCGCCGACCACAAGCTCCACCAGTGTCATGCCTTCCCGGCCGCGCAGGATTGAGCGAATGCGTTTCATGCCGTCACTCTCCCTTCGCAAACCGGTAGAAGGGCACGGTTTTGCCGTCCTCGGTTTTGGCGTTTACGGTCTGCTTTTTTACCTTTACGCGGAAGGCGTCAATATCGGTATCTTCGCCGTCCGACGTCGTTACCTTAAAATCGTACGCGGCAGCTTCGCCGTCCGCGACTTCTGCATTCCCGCGCACGCTTTCCTGCAGTTCGGTCGCGTCCCTGCGGAGCTGCTCCGACTTGCGCTGCGCATTTGAGGCAAAGCCGACTGCGCCGTTCAGCGCTCCCAGCAGCAGCATGAACACCACCGTGGAAACCAGAATTTCCACCATGGATTCGCCCCGGCGGTCGCGCAGCACGCGAATCAGTCTATTCATCGGCTGCACCTCCGGTTGTCCCGGCTGCCGGCTTGTGAATGGGCTCGTATCGGCTGTACGTTGGATTGTTGATATCATAGGTGTAGCTGATCTCCACATGCTCCGTGCGGGCATCCTTGCCCTCGCCAATGACCTTGGGCTCTACCGGCTCCTCGCCGTTGGCACTTCGGCAAAAGCGGCCGTTTACCCAGTAGACCGGGAACTGTACGCCGTCTTCTCCTTCCCATGTGTAGATTGGCTGAAAACTGTCCTTTCGGCGGTATTCTGTGGTGTACATGTAGCTGTCCGCTCCCTTTTCCGCCTTGACCCCTACCCAAACCTGATGTCTGTTAAAGGTTGTCTGCTCTGCCTTTTCGGTGCCTTTGTCACGAGCATCGTATGCAAAGGTATCGCCTGTGATCGGGTCCTGCGCATCGGTAACATCACGGAGCAGAATCGTAATCCTGCCGTAGTTATCCTCGGTCGAACCCGCATTATAGCAGGCAGTGGTTTCATCCGAACGGTCCGGATCGTAAATACCCAATCCCGTATCTTCCGCTAAAATGTTGTTCACTTCACGGTAGAAACAGCCTTCCGGCGCAAAATTGGTATCCAATTCCGGCTTTATTGTTTTGTATTCCTGCAGTTCGCTGTCCAGCACCTGTGCAAAGGACTGCGCCAGCTGATAACAGCGTTCCCTGCCGATCTTGCGGTTGGCCCGCGAGAGCAGCATGGATGAGGAATACACGATACTGAGCGAAAGTCCGATCAGGACGGCGACAGCACAAAGTGCTACGATCAGCGAAACACCGCTTCGCCTGCTGCGCCGCAGGGTGTTCCAGCCCTGACGTATCCGCTTCATGTCTGCCGCCTCCCTTCACAACTAAAATCTGCGCTCAGCAGGATCGGATTCCGTATAACGGTCGCTCTTGCTGTCCGCAATGACAGTTACCCTGCTGATCTGTATACCATTTGTCAGCTGCAGGGTCTGATTCTCGTGCGTTACCACGGAGAAAATGTTAGGCAGCTTCAAGGTAAATGTGCCGTCCTTCACCTGCAGCATGGTATCCGGCTGATAGCTGTAATAACGAATGCTGCCATTGATAAGGCTGTATCTGCCGTTGACCGCACTGCCCTGTTTTACAGTATACCAGTCATCCCCTGCAACTGCAAACGTATTTTGACCATTTATGATAATCTCCGGCAGGTTCCCGCTCATATCGACGGTAACCGTCGTGGAATTATCGTCCTTATCGGTCAATTCAATCCGATACAGGTCAGCGTCTGCCACCTCGTCCCACGAGAGCGCGGTAAGCTGTGCAGCCCACTCTGCCGTGTTGATAAGACGATTCATCGGGCCATAGCTGACCGCAAGCGTCTCATTCACGTTTGCAAGCGACGCGCTCGGCGCTTCCAGCTTCACACGCGGGAATACCACATCGCCGCTCGATACCCAGACCGAGCTTACCTGTCCCGCCGACTGCGAAATACGAGCCTCAAACCGTACAGAACAGCCTGCATATTTCGTATCCAGATCGGTCAGGCTGCAGACGTAGCTGCCGCCGCTTTCGCTCATTGCGGAAACGGGGTAAGTCACTGTTGTGCCGTCCGTCCCGATGATTTTTGCCCGCAGCAGATAGGTGCTGCCGCCGGGCGGTACGCTGGCCTCATTCTCCGGCGTAACGGTGACCCGCAGCCCGCCGCTTCGGAAGCCGGCCGCCGGAATCGGGTTGTTTGCTGCCGCATTCCAGTTGTACGACCACTTGACGCTCGGCGTATCCAGACGCCTCGGCACGGTCATCGTGTACACGATACCGTTCGGGCTGTCCGCGTAACCGGAATCGTCAGCAGCCACCGCCACCAGATAGAGGTCGATGGTCCTGCCGGCGTAATCCTCCAGACTGCGGCTTACCGAGCAGGTGCCGCCCCTGACGGGCACAAGCGCACCCAGGGCAGCGGCCGTTTCGCCCTCCGGCTGCACATAAATCTGATAGCCTGCACAGCCGTTTTCGCTGCCGATGGCACTCCAGCCGATGGTGTATTCCAGCTCGTTGGTATCCGGGTTGATTACCAATGGCTGTCCCGGACGCTCGAGGCGCTGCTTGACAGCGTACTTCTTCGTCATACTCAGGCCAACCTCGCCGTATGCCTGTCCCAGACGGGTAACGGTCAGCTCAACCTCGGCGTACTGCCAGTCGTCCGCGCTGATGGTAAACGATTGGGAAGTATTCGGATTCTCCTGCGTACCGTAAACCTCGTTGACCGGAATGCCGATTCTTGCGCCTGCCGCCGTAATGCCGGTCAGCTTGACCGTGTACTGCACTCCGCTCTCATTCGGCTGTGTCCACGAGAATTTGTAGCTCATGCTGCCGTTATCTTTCTGTATCAGTACCGGGTCGTTCAGCTCCGGTGCCGTCAGCGGCTTGATGTTCAGCGCCGCAGTTCTAATGTAGTTTGCAAAGTCATTCGCGTGACCAATGACATGGCTGTAAATGATCTTGTCCTGCTGCTGAACGCCCTCCGCGCTGTAAGTCCGCAGCGTAACGGACGCATCGCCGGTCTGCCGGGTATCACCATAGGTGTAAACCGGTCCCAGACCGGAGGCGGCGTACCATGCACGCACCCGACGATTTGTGACATTCTCCGCGAAATACTCCTTCGGCAGGTCGCGGAAGTTTGCCGTAACCGTGTTGCCCGCCGAGGTCAGCACATCCTCATATGCAAACACATACTCATTTGTGCCAACCGTGCCGAGCACCTCGATACGGTAAATCGGCGGTGTTTCCATCTGCGACTCGTGGACCGTCAGTGCAGCCGTGACCGTGCAATCATCCACCGTACTGCCCGAGTACGATACCGACAGTTTGTTGATGCTGCCGTCCGGCTTGTACTTCGGCGTGTCAGTCGGGATGGTATCCGTCACGGAGGCCGGCTGAATGCCGTTCGTAATGCCCGCCGCTGCCGTGACGATCAGCTCCTTCAAATCATCGCCGTTGATCTCGGCGGTATGGTTGTTCTGATCAATGGTCACGGTCTGCGAGCCGAGCCTGAAGGTGACTTTCCAGTTGCTGAAGACCGCATAATCCGCAAGGTTTTTCAGCGAGATCTGGTATTTCGCGCCATTGTTCCAATGGCTCACCAGTCGGATATTGACATCCGGTGTCGGCAGCACCGACACATCCTGCGTCGCCGCAGTTTTCCATGCAGAAGGCGCGGTATCCTCAAACAGACTGACAGCACGAACCGACAATGTAACGGTCTTGCCTGCTGTGTCTGCCGCAAGGCTTGCCGGCAGCTGGAACGAACCGCTGGTCGTACCGGAGCCGTACGCCTGCGTGCCGTTCAGCTTCGGGTCCCACTGTCCCTGTCCCTTTCGGTTCGGGATAAAGCGCAGATTGGACATTACTTCCTTGTCATCAACGAGCACTGTACCCTCGTAGTACAGAGGACGGTCCGTATCCTCGATGGATACATCGAAACTGCCGTCTGTCTGCTGTTTCAAATCGACCATGAACGAGGCATCCAGCTTTTTGCTGTTTTGGCCGTGCTCCATGTCGCGATAGTTCTCTCGAGCATACTCATCAAACAGCTTTCGCTCTGTGTTGAACACCGTATTCTTTTGATACAGCAGCGGGCGCAGCCACGAAGCACCGTGTCCATTCGTCTGTGCAATATCTCGATATGTTGGTGTATCCGGCATGGTGAACAAAATTCGTCCCGTAATTTGGTCAGAACCATTGATATTCGTACGGATAATGCCATGCTCATCGATCGTAGAGTTTGCCGTTGTTACATTGTAATACATCCGGTTGTCTGTATAGTCGATCACGCCAAGCTGCGGACCGGCAATGGCGGCAAAGCTCTTATTCGCCCATTTGCCGTCACTGCCTGCCCAGTATCCATAGGCAACCATGCGGGAAAATCCCTTTCGTGATTCATTGCGCGTATTGCTGATGTTAAAGGCGTATCCGGCAGTGTTCGTCAAGCCCCATGTATCAAAGAAATAATAATTGTTTCCCACCTTATCGCCGCTCAGGGAACTGCTCAGGCTGGCGTTATTCAGCGATACGATGCCTGTACTGGTATCCGCACCCGAACCGATGACCGAGTAACAGTTCTGGATATAAGTATTATCCTGCGCCACAGTGCCGTCTTTATACCGGTCGCCAAAGATGCCGGCAATATAATTGTTGCCGCCGACCAGTGTTTCCGCATAGTTGCGGCAGCGGTCGATATTCAGCACGATATTTGCGGTCGAAGTGCCGATCGGACCGCCGTTCACGCTGCTTGCCGTATCTGTTGAGAAGTAACCCACGATACCGGAGGCCATGGAGGATGAATAGATCTTAACGCCCGGCGCATTGACACAATCCGAAACGTTAATGGTGAACTTCTGTGCAGCATTTATATCATACGTCGTATAAACCGTAACGTTGCCAAGGATGCCCGCACTGTCGTTCGCGCAGTCCTTGACCTTCCTGCTGTTCTCCCAATGATAATAGCTTGCACCATCCCGGCCAAAAACGCTGCCGTGATTCTGACAGCTGATGATATTGAAATCCTGACCGGAGGCCGCATGATACAGCTGTGCCACGATACCGCCGGATGCACCGACCCAGCCGGTTTCATACGTGGTCTGCAGATTGCCGTAGTTGTAGCAGTTCTCAATCGTACCGCCGTTATTGGTCCACTGGCCGACGATACCGCCCGAATAGTGCGATTGATAGCCGTATACCGTGCCATAGTTGACACAGTTTTCGATCGTCCAGTCGGTTGTGGTCTGATTGGTCTGTGTGCCGATGATGCCGCCTGCAAATCGGCTGGTCGCGCCGTTTGCCAGCTGGCGGCCGACAAACGCCTGATTGAGCAGATAGGACAGGTCCTTTTCGCTCTCGTTCATGCCGACAATACCGCCGGTGCCGACACCGATGCCGTCCGACTTGTTGACCAGCAGCCAGCTGCCGCTGACGCAGCGATTCAGCTCACCGGTCGGCGCATTGTAGCCCGCCACGCCGCCAAGGTTGCCGTTGCTCGATACGATGATCTGCATGGTGCGGTCTGCCGCTACGCTCTTGCTGCCGCCGTTGTAGGATAGTCTTTCCACATCCGTCCGGTCTGCCCACTTTACCCAGGTGGAATCCGCAGACAGCTTCTGTGCCTCGGCATTGGACAGCAGGTCGCTCACCTTGCTGACATTTTCCATCAAGGCTTCGGTGCTCTTATCGCCGGACATGGTGATCGTGCCCTTGTTATAGCCGGTCACACCGCCGACCATGCCGTTTTTGACCGTGATCGTGCCGGTTCCGGTATTGTCTATGTAGCACTGCTCGATGATGCCGGTCGTATCATTCTTGCCTGCAATGCCGCCGATATGCGAGGACAGGCGTTCCTTCTCTGCCGCCGAGCTGGTGGAGGTTGCGGTGTACACACCGTCCGCCGTCAGTGTCAGTCTGGAAACGGTGCTGCCCTGCAGCAGACCGCCGTTCAGTCCGGCAATACCGCCGTAGCAGTTGCCGACCGCACTCTTTCCTTCGTCGATCGTGCCGGAGTAAGTGCATTCGGTTACCTTGCCGCTTGCATTATTCTGACCGACTACACCGCCGAGATAGGTATACTTCGTGAATTTCTCGAAATTCGAGGTGACCTTCACCTTGCTGACCGTACCGCCCGCTCGATTGATGCCGACTGCACCGCCGACCTGCAGCGTGCTTGCGGAAACGCTGTATGTCGGCTGCTGCGAAACCTCGGTTTCCGTGACCGTACCGCTGTTGTCTCCGACAACAGCACCCAGAATGAATGCACTGCCGGAAATCGTGATATGATCGCCGAGTACCGCTCCCTGAACCGTGCCACCCTTGTAGTTTACCGCACAGATCACGCCTGCCGCAGTCTTGTTGCGGGTGATAAGCGTTACCCTGTTATCCGTGCCGACGCTGCAGCTCCTGATCGTGCCGTAGTTTTCGCTGGCAACGCCGCCTGCATAGCCGTCGTTACTGGTGACGCTGCCGTTGCCGATACAGCTCTCGACCGTGCTGCCCGCGCTGTTCATGCCGACAATGCCGCCTGCCGCACCGACATTCGCGGTCACCTGACCGAGATTCTTCGCGTACCGCAGAACAGCCTTTGCGCCCTCCTGCGCGCCGACAACGCCGCCTGCACTGCCCGCCGCTGCGCGGACCTCTGCCGCCCGATTGGTCAGGCAGTTGATGCTCGTGCCGCCGAGTGTGCCGCGGTTGATGCCGGCAATACCGCCGACCATACTGCTGCCGCGCACGGTCAGCCTGTTATCCGCAGCAATGACATCGCCCTGCACGCTGCCGCTTGCCGGACTGAGCGTGCCGGTTGCGGTATTCACGCCGATCACGCCGCCGACACCGCTGCCGCTGCCGTTGACACGGCGCTTTCCTGCCGGTGTGCTCGAAAGCACGATCACACCGCCGTTTTCGCCCGCAATACCGCCGACACGGCCTGCACCGCTGACATTGGCGCTGCTGGTATTGTTCTGTATCCTGCCGCCGCTGAGATTATAGCCGACGATGCCGCCGACCGTGTTCCGTCCGGTGACGGTGCAGTTTTTCTCGGTCGTGCAGTTTTCAATCGTGCCCGCCGTCCTGCTGCCGACATTCAGACCCGCGATACCGCCGATATAATCCTGCGTTGCGCTGCCCATGCTGCCGGAGAGCGTGCAGTCGCGGATGATGCCCTCGTTCAGACCGACCACGCCGCCCATGGCATTCAGACCGTTCATTGTGCCCTTGCTGGCACAGTGGTCTATCACCTGATTCTCACCGTTGACGCCGATCACACCGCCGATAACGGAAACACGCAGTTCGCTGCTGCCCAGCTCATCGGAGAGCGCCTTCGCGGCGTCCGTGTACTTCTGCGCCTGCAGATAGGATACCATATCCACACCGGTTTTCAGCTTACTGTCCGGGAAGGTGTCATCTGCCGGACGGTCAAAGCCGCCTGCGTTCAGGCAGTGCTCCACCTTCATTTGGGTCTGCGGCTCACAGCTGCCGATAATGCCGCCTGCATACGCATACGCGCGGATGGTCATGTTGTTGGAAACCGCAGACAGTCTGTCTGCACTGTTGCCGTCCGCTGTGATAGTGATGGTATGCGTATTGGTAGATGCCTTGACCGTTCCCGGCACATTGCTGTTGTTTGCCGCGATGCCCGGCAGAAGCGCATACAGCGTTCCGCCTGCCCGGTCTTTCTCCGTGTAGGTGCGCTGATAGCCGATCAGACCGCCGCAGAATGCCTCTGCAGTGACCGTGCCAAGGCTGTTATCGACCTTGAGACCGCTGACCGTGACATTCTCTCCCGGGTTGACCACATTTGCACCGATCGCACCGCCGACATAGTACCGTCCCTGCACACTGCTCGGCTTGATGGTCAGCTTCTTCTCGAGCAGCTTTGTCGAAGCATTCAGACCGATCAGACCGCCGACGCAGTCTCCGGTTGCAGCAACACGACCGCCGATGAGCGTATAATTGATATCAATCGTGCCGTCTGTGTCGTTATAGCCGACCAGACCGCCGACATAGTGTCTGCCGACGACGATGCCCGCCACACTCCGGGTGGAGACTGCGTTATCCTTGTCGCTGAAGGTGATCGTGCCGCTGTTGTAGCCGGTCAGACCGCCCGCATAGCTGCCGACGGCTCCCCAGTCCGTGACACGCCTGTAGATCGCATTATTGGTGTCCGAAACATAGCTTGCACAGTTTATGATGGCCGCATTGTTCTCATTTGCACCGCAAATACCGCCGATAAATACATTGTATCCTGCAACGACACCTGTGTTGACGCAGTTTTTGATCGTCGAACCGCCTTTATTCTCACCGATGATGCCGCCGACATACGAATTGCCGATGACATAGCTTGCGTTAACGGTTGTTCTGGTGCCGTTTTCACTGAGCAGTGCCGTCTGCGTATCAGACTGATTCAGCGCACCGACGATGCCGCCGACATACTCGCTGCCGAGAACGTAGCCGTTTGCCTCGGTCTCGCAGTCATACAGCACACTTTGTTCGCCGTAGCCGACAATGCCGCCGACATATCTGCCGCGCAGCTTGTCTCTATCCTCCTGCTTATAGGTGTAGCCGTCCGCATATCCGGCACGGCTCCTGCATTCGGAAAGAGACGCGTTATGCGCGTAACCGACAATGCCGCCGATATAATGTCCTGCCAGAGAATGATCATCTGCGGCTGTGCTGCTGAGAATCAGGCCCTCATTTTGGCAGTCAGCCATATCTTTTCCCGTGGCCTGATCCTTGCCGGAAAAATAGCCTGCAATGCCGCCAACCGAGCGATTGCCCGTTACAGCAGCGCTGTTGGTGAGGGTCTTGACTGCGGCACCGTTTGTTGTCAGGCTGCCCGCAATACCGCCGATACCGCGCGCAGTACCGCCGGTCGGCAGCGTACCGGTTACGGTACCCGATGCAGACAGCTTGATTACTGACTTAGAATCGCTGACCTCAATCACACCGGCCACACCGCCGATGCCCTGCGCCTGTGCCGAGGTCAGCGCAGCTTCCACCTCGGCTTCGGTGCCGTCCACGGTATCGCCCTTCAAAGAGCCGTTGCTGTAACCGCAGACAGCGCCGACACCCTTGAGCTTACCCGAGTCAATCTCCACCTGCGGATTGAGCAGGCGCAGATCATGGATTGTACCTGCGTTTTTTTGAAACAGACCAAGATACTCTGCGTCATCGGCAATCGAGGTCTCATCCAGCTTGAGATTACTGATGACATTCCCGCCGGTAAACACGCCGGCAATGCGGTTCAGCAGACCGCCTGTGCCATCCAGTGTCTGATTGCTGCGCAGCGCAGGGATGCTCGGGAAGCCGATATCCTTGCCGGCGGAGACCGAAAGCGCGCCGCGGGCTGCCGTACCGTAAACCTTTACACTGTCGCTCGTCCAGTCCAGCGAACGTGCGGTAACGGCAAATACCGCCGCCGTATCCATATAACGGATATTGGACAGATGACGGAAGGTTTCGATCTCGCACCGGCTGTTATTCGACCGGGTGCCGTCACCGAAAAGCGTGTTCGCCTTATTGGATTCGATAGCGTCACTCTTTTGATACTCCTCACCGCCGGTGTTTTCTGCATTCGGGTCCGGAAATACCTGCACAGCTGCGTAAACATTCAGCGGGTTTTCCAGTTTGCCGCCGAAGCGCGTGATGCTGGTATCGCTGCTCTGCCGGAAGGCTGCTTTGTTATCAGCGGACAGCTTATCCAGCCGGTCGTACAGCTTCGCATTCATCATACCGTCCAGCACAAGTGTTGCCCGCTTGCTGGTCCGGTCATATTCCATGGGGAAGGTATAATTCTTCGTCGCATTATCCTCGGTCGTAACCACAACCGACTGCGAACCCGTTTTCAAATCCCTGCCCGGAATATTGATCGACAGAAGCTGCGCTTTATCCTCACTGCTGTACAGCTTGACCTCGTAATAAACCTTATCCAGATCCTGATCCTTCACATTGCTCGACCAGTTCAGCGACAAAGTTTCACCGTTTACCAGATTGATCGAGGTGATCTTCAGCTTAGTCGCATCCAGACTGACAGCATTGACTGCATCCTGAACCGAGTAATAGCCCAGCCGTTCTTCCCTGCGCGTATCGCGGCCGCGCTTGCTGTAATCAATATCCAGCCAGCTACCGGACATATCCGCCGGTTTGCTGTCCTCATTCGATCCGTAGTACAGTCCCTTGCAGTTTGTGCCGTAGAAAACCGAATAAACCTGACCGCTTTCCACGTCGATTTCGATGCAGATTGCAGCATTCAGCACACTTTTATCATAGGTATCCTGCGAAAGAAGCGCACCGACGAGCGCACCGTCACCCGACAGCTCACCTTCTGCGTATTCGCCTGCATCCAGACGAATGCCGTAAATACGGCCGACCAGCTTTTTCCGGTCCTCGTCCGACTCATCAAACGACTGATTCAGCACGCCTTCCTTCTTCACCCTACTGCAGAACGACTCCCATTCACCGCCGGTACGAAGGTAGGTCAGCTCGGATTCTGCCGACAGATACATGGTCTTAGCGTACGATTCATTCTTTCGGAACTGCGACAGATGGATATACCCCAGAAGGCTCGGTACAGCGATGGCAAACAGAATGCTCAGAATGACCAGCGTAACCACCAGCTCTACAAGGGTAAAGCCGCCTTTTCTGCACTTTTTGCGCTGCTGTGTCATATTTGCTGCCTCCTTCCCTTTGGATACAAGATAAACGGGTATACTGCCCCAATTTAGTCGTTTTATATTTTACCAACTCCTACGTTTTCTGTCAAGTATCGACACCGTTCAACTGCAATCCCCGCTGTTTTCGCTTATTTTCTCTGATATTTACCATGATTTTCATGCCACAAAAAAGGCTGTCGAAGCGAGCTTCGACAGCCTTCTGCAATCTTTACGATTTCTGAATTAGAGGAAGATGTACTTAAGTACGAACAATACTGCCAGAACGTACATCAGCGGAGCAACCTTCTTGCCCTTGCCGGCTGCAACATTCAGCAGAACGTAGGAGATAACGCCCAGAGAGATACCCTCGGAGATGCTGTAGAACAGCGGCATGGCGATGATGGCAAGATAAGCCGGGATGGACTCGGTCAGGTTGTCCAGATCGAAGTTGATCTCGGTTACGGTGCCTACCATCAGGAAGCCGACCATGATCAGCGCCGGAGCGGTTGCGAAGGACGGGATGGCAGTGAAGATCGGCGCAAACAGCGTGGATACAAGGAACAGGATGCCGGTAACCAGAGCGGTCAGGCCGGTACGGCCGCCGACTGCAACGCCGGATGCGGACTCAACGAAGGTGGTGGTGGTGGAAGTACCCAGAATTGCACCTGCGGAAGTTGCAATCGAGTCTGCCAGCAGAGCGGGCTTGATGCCCGGCAGCTTGCCGTCCTTATCGAGCATCTTCGCCTTGGTGGCAACACCGATCAGCGTGCCCAGAGTATCGAAAATATCAACGAACAGGAACGAAAAGATGACAACGATAAAGTTTACGATGCCGACTGCGCTGAAATCCACGTTGAAGCACTGGCCGAAGGTCAGACCCAGCTTGGAGAAGTCGGTCATGCCCCAGCTCGGGAACAGGGAATAGAAGCCTGCGTCCGGCGTCGGAACGTAAAGGCCGGTCACCTGACAGAGCATGCCGAGGATCCAGGTCAGCAGGATGCCGTACAGGATGGCGCCCTTCATCTTGCGGGTATAGAATACTGCGGTGAAGAACAGACCGATCAGAGTCAGCAGCGCGCAAATGCCTGCGGTGTGGAAATTCTCCGGGAAGCTGATGATGCCGACCAGCGTAGCGGAGTCTACGCACAGACCGGAGTTCTGCAGACCGATGAACGCAATGAACAGACCGATACCAACCGAAACGCCCTTTTTGAGCGTCAGCGGAATGGCATTGAAGATGGCCTCACGCACATTGGTCAGCGACAGGACGATGAAGATCAGGCCCTCAATGAATACGGCCAGCAGAGCGACCTGCCAGCTGTAGCCGTAGCCTGCAACAACGGTGTACGCCATGAAGGCGTTCAGACCCATGCCGGCAGAGAGCGCGAACGGCAGGTTTGCCATAAACGCCATGCACAGCGTGCCCAGGCAGGATGCCAGAGCGGTTGCTAGCAATACCGCGGTGGTATCCATACCGGTGGAGCCGAGTACGCTCGGGTTTACGGCAAGGATGTACGCCATGGTCATAAAGGTAGTGATACCTGCCATAACCTCGGTCTTGACTGTGGTTTTGTGTTCCGATAGCTTGAAAACACGTTCAAACATCGAATAACCCCCTTTTTAATTTTCAGGCTTTCGCCTTGATTACTGTGAAATGATAATTTTACTTACTTCCCCTCGTAAGCGACAACCGTCTCCGCCGGACAGGTTTTAATGCGGTCGCGTCCGTGCAGACCCTTGAGCTCCAGCAGGCAGACAACCTTGACGACCTTTGCGCCGAGCTGCTCCAGCAGGTGGACAGCCGCCTCAAGCGTACCGCCGGTAGCGATCAGGTCATCGACAACGACGATCTTCATCCCCGGCTTGATGTCATCGCGGTGTACCTCGATGGTCTCCATGCCGTACTCCAGCTCGTAGGACATGCGGGACGTTGCACGCGGCAGCTTGCCCTGCTTGCGGATCGGAATGAATGCCTTATGCAGATTATACGCCATCGGTGCACCGAACAGGAATCCGCGGGATTCCAGACCGGCGATCGCGTCAAACTCTACGCCGTCCAGCAGCGCAGTCATCTCGTCCACCGCCAGATGGAAGCCGTCCGCGTCACCGAGCACGGTGGTAATATCGCGGAAGATGATGCCTTCCTTCGGAAAATCCGGAATGCTGGTGATATACTGCTCAACCTTACTCATGAAACCTCAATTTCCTCCTTATCCCTGCCGCCCGGCAGAGAATCAATTATGCTGTTTTGTCATTTGGCAAGCAAAACAGCAATACACTTTATATATTATCAAATCGTGTCGTTTGTGACAAGAGATTGATTGTACGAAATACAGATTTTTATCATGAAGATTATTGCCGCTATACAAATCCTCATCAAATTGTTCACTATCGGATATGGAGCGGGCGCCGTCCGGACGACTGGGCGGTTCACCGCACCCGCGGCGGCGGGCAAGAGGGCAGACACCTGCGGTTTCTACCCTCTTAACTCCCGTTTCCCTTTGTTTCCGAATCCGGCGCAGACCAGAGACCGGCGACCGCTTCGAAAAGGAGAACGGCAGAGGATTCTTTCTACCGTAGGAGCGCACAATGTGCGCCCATTTCTCTATCTCTACGCAGTGTCAGATTTCGTTCTGCTACACAGGCGGGTTCATCTACGCAGGCGCGACATAACAGTGTCGCGCAACTCGTTGGTAGGTGGCTGCGGACGGCACCTGCAGGCTACAATTATCAATAAACTTTACCGTAGGGTGCGACGACCTCGGCGCACCGTATCTAACGATTGATACACGTTACCCCGTAGGGGAGCACATTGTGCTCCCACGCAACGTCAAATCAAACGGTTCTTGGACGTTTCTTGCGCAGACTCCAGTCGCGCTGCGGGCGCACACTGTGCGCCCCTACGATTAAGCATGTGCAGATGGTTTACAAATGGTGCGCCGAGTCGTCGCACCCTACGGTTTACATTTATGATGAAATATAATGACATGAAGAAGGGTAAAACATTACGTTCTCTTCACGCTAATTTTCCATTCTCCATTCTCAATTTTCCATTTCTCTCCTCATCCAGCTCATCAGCATTCCAACGATATAGACCTGCTGCTCCGCCGAAAGCGACACGCCCTGCGGAATGCCGTGCCACTTCTCCAGACAGCCGCGGCAGCAGCAGGCGGTAGCGTGCTGCGCGATGAACACCGGATGTCCCCGCATGGGGGTCTGCTTGCCGTCGTTTTTCGGCGCGGCCTGTGCAAGCCGCTTGGAGACGAAGTCTGCCGCGTGGTCAGCAATCGTATTCCATCCCTTATCGCGGATGTACTGCTTGTCCTGCGCCTTTAAGTGAAATCGGCTGCGGAAATTCGAGCGCGAAAGCCGCACGAGCATCTGCGCATAGGTTTCCTGCCGCTGTTTGTCTGTCATTATGCTCACCTCTTTTTATAGTATACTCCGATCGACTTTTTTACGCAATCCGGATAGAACATTTGTTTTCTTTTCCCGAATATGATATACTATCTCTGCATTTGATTTTCTGTATCTTCAAACGAAACGAGGAAACCTATGGAACCGACCAAATTTGATATGAAATATGCCGCTGTCCGGCGTGCGATCATCGAACAGCGCTTTTCCAAGTTAAACGACAAGCAGCGCGAGGCTGTCTATCAGACCGAGGGTCCGCTGCTCATCCTGGCGGGTGCAGGCAGCGGCAAGACGACCGTGCTCATCAACCGCATCATCAACATTCTCAAGTTCGGTGACGGACTGGAAAGTGAACTTGCGCCCGACTGGGCGACCGAGGACGATCTTCTGTTCCTGACCGAATACCTGACCGATCCCAAGCCGGAGAACCGCGCCCGCGCGGAGCACCTGTGCGCGATGAATCCCGCTCGCCCATGGCAGGTGATTGCGATCACGTTCACGAATAAGGCCGCGCGTGAGCTGCGCGAGCGTCTGGAATTTGCCCTCGGTGACGAGGAAGCCGCGTCCGCTGTCTGGGCGTACACCTTCCACACAGCCTGCCTGCGCATTCTGCGCAAGCACGTTGACCTGCTCGGCTTTGAGAGCGCGTTCACCATCTACGATGAGGACGACAAGAAGCGCGTCATTCTCAACGTAATGAAAAAGCTCGATCTCGATCCCAAGAATTTTGATCCGCGAACCGTGATGGGCATGATCTCCCGCGCGAAGGACAAGCTGATGACCCCGCGTCAGTTCAGCGCGGATGCCGCTGGTGACTACTTCCGGGAAAAGGTCGCAGACGTCTACCGCGATTACGAAAAGGCCATGAAAAAGGCCTGTGCGCTGGATTTCGATGACATTATCATGAAAACCGTGCTGCTGCTGCAGAACAACCCCGAGGTGCTGGAATACTATCAGCGCCAGTTCCGCTATGTTCTCGTGGACGAGTATCAGGATACCAACTACGCGCAGTATGTGCTCACCAGCCTGCTGGCAGGCTATTACGAGAACATCTGCGTTGTCGGTGATGACGACCAGAGTATCTACAAGTTCCGCGGTGCAACGATCACGAATATTCTGGAGTTTGAAAAGCAGTTCAAGGACGCGAAAACCATCCGTCTGGAACAGAATTACCGCTCGACCGGCAACATCCTCAATGCCGCAAACGAGGTCATCCGCAACAATGTCGGTCGCAAGGGCAAGGAGCTGTGGACCGACCACGGTGACGGTGCGAAAATCCGTCTGCATCGCTCGGACAGCCAGGAGGGCGAGGCCGCCTACATCGCAGACACCATCCGCGAGGGCGTGGAGCAGGGCCGAAAATGGGGAGATTTCGCCGTTCTGTACCGCAATAACGTCCTGTCGGATAACATTGCCGCCGCATTCATCCGCGCGGGCATTCCGTACCGCGTGTACAAGGGCCGCGACTTCTTCTCGCGCGCCGAGGTCAAGGACATGTTCGCCTACCTGTGGGTGATCGAAAATCCTGCAGACGAGCTGCGTCTGCGCCGTATCATCAACACGCCTGCCCGCAAGATTGGCGATAAGTCGGTCGAAACCGCCATGCAGCTTGCCGTCGAGTACGGCACAACGCTGTATGATGTGGTATGCCATGCTTCTCAGTACCCTGCCCTGTCCCGCGGCGCCGCGGCAATGGAGAAGTTCGGCGAGATGATCGAAAATCTGCGCAAACTGCGGGAATTTGTCTCGCTTTCCGAGCTGTATGACGAGCTGATGGACAAAAGCGGCTACATCCGTGCGCTGCAGCTCAAGGGCGGTGTAGAAGAGGAAAACCGCATTGAGCATATCGAAGAGTTAAAATCTTATATTGTCGATTACGAGGACAAGACCGAAACGCCGTCGCTCGGTGATTTTCTCGAGAACATGGCGCTGTACACGGATGCCGACCAGTCCGGCGAGGACGATGACGCGGTTATCATGATGACCATGCATGCCGCCAAGGGTCTGGAGTTCCCTGTCGTGTTCCTCGCGGGCATGGAAGACGGGCTGTTCCCCGGCTTCCGTGCAATGGAGAAGGACGAGGACATGGAGGAGGAACGCCGCCTGTGCTACGTTGCTGTCACCCGCGCAAAGGAGCAGCTGTATCTCACCTGCGCGGAGCGCCGCCTGCTGTATGGCCGCACGCAGTATTCGCATCCGTCGCGCTTTGTTGATGAGATGCCGGAGGAGCTGCTTGAGAGCAATATCACCGAAAGCCGCCGGTTCTCGAACGCGACTGCACCCGATCCGACACTCTCCCGTCCGCAGGTGGCGCGCGCGCGGTACGTCTCTGCCGCAAATACTGCGCCGAGCGCGTCGCTGGCCTCGGCAGCTAAAAGCAATCCGCTGCCGAATTTTGCCGCAGGCGACCGCGTGTTCCATAAGGCCTTCGGCGATGGACTGATCGTGTCGGTAAAGCCGATGGGCGGCGATGCCCTGCTCGAAATTGCATTTGATCAGAAGGGCACCAAGCGGCTGATGGCAAAGAGCGCCGGACAGTTTATGCACAAAACTTAATATACAAAAACCCTCTGAACACATTCATTCAGAGGGTTATTCAAACTTAAATTCTACATTTTCTTCAATAATTTCAACCAATTCATGCGGTTTCATATTCAGCGCAAATGCAATCTTAAATAGCGTATCAACATTAGGACTTCTTAATCCACGTTCGATTTTGCTGTAATGTGTACGGTCTAAAGCCGCTAAACCGCTTAATTGTTCCTGCGTAATGCCCTTTTTCACCCGTAATTCTCGTATAATTATGCCAATGCTCTTCGCATCTATCATTCCGTCGTCCTCCCTATTGTTATGATAACAATAGGGCATTTATTTTATGAGGTCAGTTGACCTCGCACAGTAAATATGCTATATTGAATATAAAGAAATTTCCATTACATTCAATGTTTGAATAGGAGATGGCATTATGAGCGATTTGGCATTATTAAAACAATCCGCCGTGAAAGGCTCTATTCGCAATGTACTTATCGATGAATTTGGGAATATCGCCAAAACCCTTGCACCCAAAATCATCGATGCTGTCGTAAAGCTGAAAACAAGGAAACTAACTGTTCTATCGAAGGCTTTGGATACCACACTTCCCAAATTATTGGAAACCGTAGACAAGGGCGTTGCTGCTGCATTTGCTCCAGACCAGCAAACAGTTGACTACTCCAAAGCAATGCTGGATCTTCTTAAATATCAAATGACCATTATTCAGAACGACAACACTTTGTCCCTCTCTGAAAGAAATGCACAGCTTGATGATCTTACGATTAGATACAACGAGTACCAGAGTCAACTTGAGCAATATAAAGATCACGATGCTGGCCGCAAGAAATCCTTTATCGGCTCCATTGTTGCAGGTACTTCTGCTGTTATCGGCGCAGCCGGTATTGCAGCTTTTGTGGCACATCCCAAGGATTTATCTTCTATTATTAAAACGCATCAAAGAACAAAAGCAACCAAGCATGTTTTTGATGGCCTCTTTGATACGTTCAAAAGCATTTTCAGCATATCCCACATTTTCCGCAATCTTTTCACAAAATAAGGACATAAAAAGGAGTTCTCTCACGAGAACTCCTTTTTCACTCTCTCAGCATTTCCCTCAGCTTCTCTATGGCGCGTTTTTCGATGCGCGAGACCTGCACCTGCGACACACCGACAATGCGGCTGACCTGCTGCTGTGTCAAATCACGCGAATAGCGCAGACTGAGCACCTGCCTGTCGCGGTCTGGCAAGTCCTGCAGTGCCTCGTGCAGCGACAGATGCAGGCAGGTTCTCTCCTCCATTCCCTCGTCACCGACCAGATCACCTAAGCGTCCGCCGCCGGACAGCTCCCGCTCGAACGAGTCCACCGACACGTCCGCCTGCTCGCAGGCCGCTACTTCCTCGACCGTCAATCCGGCGGCCTGTGCCAGTTCTGATACAGTCGGTGACCGTCCGTTCCGGCTCTCCCAGTCGCTTTGCAGGCGGCGCACACGAACCGCGCGTTCCTTGACCGCCCGGCTGATCTTGACCGCACCGTCGTCCCGCAGAAACCGCCGAATCTCACCCGCGATTTTGGGCACCGCATAGGTAGAAAACTCGTTGCCGAGCGACACATCGAAGCCACGCACGGCCTTGATGAAGCCGACACATGCCAGCTGATACAGATCGTCCGGCTCGGTGCCGCGCCCGTAATACCGCCGCGCGATCGACCAGATTAAACCGCTGTTGTCCTCGATCAGCTGCGCTTCCGCATCCCTGTCGCCCGAAGCCGCCTGCTCGAGCAGCGTGCGCATTTCTCCGGTCACGCCTGCCGCTCCTTCAGCACCTTGACCATCGCAACCAGCGTTCCCTTCCCCGGCGTGGAGCGCACGCGCATTTTGTCCGTGAATGTCTCCATGATGGTGAATCCCATGCCGCTGCGCGTGTCGTCGCCCGTGGTGAACATGGGCTGGCGCGCCTGCTCGACATTCTCAATGCCGCATCCGGCGTCTTTTACCTTGAGCTCCAGAGCGCGTCCCTCGAACAGCCGCACCGTGACCGTGATAAACCCGCATTTGTCCGCGTAACCGTGCACAATGGCGTTTGTCACCGCCTCGGAGACCACGGTTTTGATGTCGCCAAGCTCCTCCATCGTTGGGTCCAGCTGCGCGACAAATGCGCCGACCGCCTGCCGCGCAAACGCCTCGTTGACCGAATGGCTCTCGAATTTCAGGCTCATTTTGTTGATGACCGCCCGCATTATTCCTTCCCCCTTTCAAAAACCATCACCTGCGGCAGACCGGCCGCCTCAAACACCCGCATCGGCTGCGGCGGCGTGCCGCGCACCGCAAATTCGCGTCCGCTGCGGGCACAGGTGCGGTACAGGTGCAGGACGACCGCCAGACCGGAGCTGTCCATAAACGTCAGCTCGGACAGGTCGAGCACCAGCTTTTCACACGGA
>ERZ791825.499-NODE-499-length-30401-cov-4.757629_pt1 | contig 30401 bp, 22 predicted proteins | sample MGYA00510298_ERZ791825 | MGnify/ENA primary metagenome ERZ791825 (study PRJEB30046, sample SAMN00792010) | human gut metagenome | study: EMG produced TPA metagenomics assembly of the A metagenome-wide association study of gut microbiota in type 2... | reverse complement strand
AGACGATCAATATAGTCAGCACGACTGCCAGTGCGCCAATGGCGGCGTTGACGATGCCGGTGCTTTTCTTTTTGGGGTTGCCAGCCATGTGCAATGACCTCCTTGCAGGCTGTCGGATTTTGTCGAACAAATTAGACGGGTGAGAAAGTTGTATATAAAATCATTATATCGTGAAAAGGGAACAGATGCAATGACAGAAGCGGAGAATCACGCGCTTCACAGAGATATCCACAGACTTGTGGATACATTGCCGATTTTGTGCTATAATGCAGAAAAAGCAATCGGAGGGACAGAGGATGAAGCTGCGTTATATGATTATCGGTGCCGGTGGCGTTGGCGGACCGGTAGGCGCGTATTTGAGCAAATCCGGTGCGGATACCACGCTTATTGCACGCGGAAAGCATCTTGCGGTCCTGCAGGAGCACGGCTTGACGCTCGTATCCGGAGAAAATGAGCGCGAGAGCATTCCGGTCAAGGCAATCGACATGGACGGCTTTCTTGCCGCGAGGGAACAGGGCGCTCCCGCGCCGGATGTGATTTTCGTGTGTGTCAAGGGATACTCTCTCGCGGATACCGTGCCGTTCATCCGTAAGGCAGCAGGCAGGGACACGGTAGTTATTCCGGTGCTCAACATCTACGGCACAGGCCGTGCCCTGCAGGCGGAGCTGCCTGAGCTGCTCGTCACGGACGGCTGCATCTACATTTCGGCCAACAGGATTGCGCCGGGCGTCATTCAGAAGCACGGTGCAATCTGCCGTATCGTGTACGGACTGCCGAGCCACAAGACCGATCATCCGGTGCTGCAGCAGGTCGAGACCGACCTCAAAAATGCCGGAATCGACCCGGTTTATTCTCCGTATGTCGAGCGCGACACGCTGCTCAAATTTGCGTATGTGTCGCCGAATGCGGCCTGCGGACAGTATTATCACGCGAAAGCTGCGGAAATGCAGCATCCGGGCGAGGTGCGCGACAGCTTTGTACGCCTGATAAAAGAGGTCGTTGCGCTAGCGGACAAGATGGGTATTCCGCTGGAGAGCAGGCCGGGGGAGCTGGTCGAGCGCAACCTGCGCATTCTGGATGCGCTTGCACCGACCGCGTCTACCTCTATGCAGCGCGATATGGAAGCCGGCAAGCAGTCCGAGGTGGATGGTTTGATTTATCAGGTTGTGCGTCTGGCGGAGCAGTACGGCGTGGATGTGCCGGAGTATCGCAAAATCGCAGAGGCGGTAAAAAAAAAGACGGAAAATAAGTGAAAACGGCAAAGACCCGGAATCTTCCGAAAAAAGATTCCGGGTCTTTGCGCTATAGGTGGTGATGCTGTTTCGACTGTCATTGTAAACAACGACAAGAAATTTCACTGCACACCGTCCGACGGACGGTGACATTCGCAATCCTTTTCGAGCGCCTGAAGCTGCTGTTCCATGGTCGGCACCTCACACTTGCCGGTGCGGATGGCTTCGCGCACGACTTCGGGCGACGCGGGTACCTTATTGATGCGCACGCCGATGGCACGCGACACAGCGTTGAGAATCGCCGGTGTGACGGGCACGGTCGCAACCTCGGAAATGCCCTTGGCACCGAACGGGCCCTGCGGTTCCGGGTCCTCGATTAAAATAATCTCGTAATCCGGCGTATCTTCGGCACGCGGCAGACCCAGCTGGCGGTACAGCGTCTTGACCGGATAGCCGTTCCTTGTCGGATAACCTTCGGTCAGTGCGTAGCCCTGTCCCATCGAGCAGGAGCCGTGCATCTGTCCCTCGATGATATGCGGATTGATGGCGCGGCCGACATCGTGCGCCGCGATGATTTTGAGCAGACGAACCTTGCCGGTCGCCTTGTCCACCTCGACAATGGCGGCCTGCGTGGCATACGCATACGCCGGAAAGTTGCGGTATTTTGCACCGCGCTTTTTCGCGCCCTCAAAATCGCCGATGGCGAAGCAGGGGGCGGATGCATAATAGTATTCCGCGCGGCGTTCTTCGCCCGGCCGCCACGGACGGCTGTCTAAATCCTGCTTGAGCTTGACGCACGCCTCATATACCGCACGGCCGCCGCACAGCGTCTGCCGCTCGGAAACCGACTCGCCGGTGGGGATAGTCAGCTCGGTGTCGCCGTTGGTGATGTAAATATCCGCGATATCCATATCCAGCGTTTCCGCCGCGATCTGCGTCATGGCTGTACGGAAGCCCTGTCCCATATCCGTGCCGGAAACGATCATGTGCAGGCGGCCGTCGCCCTGCAGAATTAGCCTGCACGCACCGTCATCGGTGAAAATACCCTTGCCGACGCCTACATTCTTGAATCCCGAGGCCATGCCCCAGCCGAGCACCTTGCTGCCTTTGGGATACTGTCCTTCGTACTCCTTGAGCGCCTTTTTCAGGCTTTTTTCGCACTGGTTGATGGTATCCATCATACCCATGCTGTATTTGAGCACCTCACCGCCGACCGAGGTCGCACCCGGATAGACGGCATTGCGCCGGCGCAGCTCGAACGGATCGATATCTAGCTTTTCCGCCATCATGTCCATCGCAGTTTCAATGGAGATCGCAGCCTGATTGATACCGTAGCCGCGGAACGCGCCGCCCTGCAGATTGTTGTTGCGGATCGCTGAGCCTTCTACCTTGACATTGGGAATGATGTACGGCCCGCCGCTCATTAGCGCGCCGGTCATCAGCGTGCCGTAGCTTTCGCACTCGTACGGTCCGCCGTCCGAGAACATCCGACAGTCCAGATACTGGAACTTGCCGTCCGGTGTAAAGCCAATCTCGTAATCCGTATGGTAGCCATGACGTTTGGTGGTGAGGATTAAATCCTCCTTGCGCGTCAGCGTAATCTTGACCGGCTTGCCGCAGGCGTGAGCGGCAACAACCGCCGGTGCTTCGAGAAATGAGTCGCATTTTTTACCGAAGCCGCCGCCGAGCGGCGTAACGATAACACGGATATCCTCCTCCGGCTTGTCCAGAATCTTTGCCAGCATACTGCGGATTTCAAACGGCGCCTGTGTGCAGGAATAGAGGATCGTTTTGCTGTCCTGCACCATGCCGATAGCCGAAACCGGCTCCATGCAGGCGTGCTCCTGCGGTTCAATATCCTTGGAGACGTTGAGCTTGACAATGTCCGTTCGCTGCTTTGCCTGCTCCACATCGCCGCTGACGCGGCCGGTGTGCACGATGAAGCTGTTTTTGCGGTAGCCGTCCGCCATGGTGTAGATACCGGGCTTCATAGTCGATTTTAACCAACTTGACGGCCGCTCTCGCGTGCGCCGCCGTATCCGCGACAACCAGCGCCAGATGGTCACCGAGAAACCGCACCTCATCCGTGCAAAAGACCGGCTGCTCCGGCGTCCATGTGCCGACCTTGTTCATGCCGGGCACGTCAGCTGCCGTCACGATGCGCACCACACCTTCCGCCTGTTCGGCGGCGGTGCAGTCCATCGCGTTGATCTTTGCGTGCGGTGTCGGCGCCCAGACAAATGCACCATGCAGCAGAGTATCTGCGCCGATGTCCTCAGCGGTGAGGTCGTCGCAGAATTTCAGTTTGCCGCCGGTCTTGTCCATGCCGTCCACATCCCAGACCGACTTACCGACCGCGGAACCGGTGATTTCGGGCACGACCTGATTTTCACCAACCACAATAACCGTGCTTTCATGGCTGCGGAAGCTGTCAATATCCGGATCTTCCCCACGCAGCCGCGCCGCTGCCAGCTTGACTGCCTCGATAATCTTGACATAGCCGGTGCAGCGGCAGTAGTTGTTTTTCAGTCCGTCGCAGATTTCCGGCTCGGTCGGAGCCGGATGGTGCAGCAGCAGCGCTTTTGTCGCCATCACCATGCCCGGTGTGCAGAAGCCGCACTGCACGGCGCCGACATCGAGAAACGAGTGCTGAATCACCTGCAGCATGGTGTCGTTCGGTGCATTTTCGATGGTTTCGACGGCTTTGCCGTCCAATCGGTGCACGAGCGTCACGCACGAGCGTGTCAGCCTGCCGTCTACCAGTACGCTGCACGCGCCGCAGTGACCGGTGCTGCAGGCTTCTTTTGTGCCCTTCATGCACTTTACATTGCGGAGATATTCGAGCAATGTGCGGTTTTCGCCGTATTCTATTTCAATTTGTGTGCCATTGAGCGTAAATCGTAGCATGGGATTTCGCCCTCCTGCCGTTACTTGATTTTTGCTTTGATGCGCATGAAGCGTCTGTGACCGGAGTCAAGTGCCTCGTAAAAGTCCTCGCTGTCCTTCGGGTCATCCTTTGTCAGCTTAGAGACCACATACATCAGCACGAATGCGGTCGCCAGACCGATCGTGCCGTACCACACATAGCCGAGATTCCAGACGAAGAAGGTCAGGCAGATGATGATCGCACCGACCGAAATCGAGGTGATAGCGGCTTTTCGGGTTGCCCACTTACAGTAAATGCCGAATACCAGCGCCGGGAACAGCGATTCGACCAGGGAGTCCGCGAAAATCATCAGATTGTAGACGTATTCCCAGTGCATGAGCGATACGCCGACCGTCACCGCGCCGAACAGCAGAATTACCACGCGGATAACCGAGGTTTCGGATGTCTTGAATTTGCAGTGACCGATACCGACCAGCAGATCCTTGTAGATGATAGAGGACATGACCATCAGCAGCGCATTTGCGGTGGACAGACCGACCGCCAGTACGCCGATGAGGAACACGATCATCAGAATCTGCGCGAGAAGACCGTGCGTGCCTGCGATGATGTTGCACATATACGGGATAACCAGTTCGGTTTCCGAGCTGGTAAGGTTCGGCATGGCAGCCAGTGCTACCAGACCGATGAGCATCGTGCCGCCCCAGACAATGATCTGCAGGAACGGTGCAAGGAACGCCATCTGACGCTGGTCCTTCAGACCCGCGCTGTAATAGCCGGAGCGCACGAAAACCTGCGGCAGCAGCAGCGTGTAGCCGAATGCACACGCAAGCGGATAGCTGACGCGCGACGGATAGGTGCAGATGCCGATCGGACCAGGGTAGGAGAACCAGTCCGGCGTCTGAACACGGACGGTCTGGAACGCCTCGATGATCGAGCCGTTGAATACGATCTTGAGCGTTACGAAAATAATTGCCCACAGCGCCAGAATGAAGAACCAGCCCTGTACAGCATCCGCCAGTGCGGTGGATTTTACACCGCCGAGCATGACGAATACCGTCATGATAATGCCGCAAATGAGCGTAAACGTCTGCGAGGATACCGCGCCGCCGGTGGCCACCTCAGCTGCACGTCCGCCGGCTACCAGTACCGCCGAGATAAACGGCACGGCGCAGATAATGTAAACAATGTCGATGATAACGGTCAGCGCCTTGGACTTGTAGCGGCAGAAGAAGAAATCCGCCGGGGTGGTGAAGTGCTTCTGCTGGTTGACCAGCCATACCTTGGTCATCGTGAAGTAGCAGATGATCGGGAACATGGAGTAGATGCACATCTCCGAGAAGAAGTAGCCCAGTCCGTAGCGGTAATATGCGCCCGGGCCTGCGAAAAATACCCAGACGCTCATGCAGGAGGCGATATAGGTCATGACCATGACCGGCCACTTGAACCGGCCGCCCTGCAGATCGACCTTGCCTGCGTCACGTTTTTCCTTCCATGTGGTGTAGCGCGCGATGGCGATTAAAAATAGAAAATATGCCGTAAAAACGATCCATACCGTTTTGCCTGAAAGTAAACCCTGTGTTGTCATTTTCTCTGTTATCCTTTATTTGTCCGATTCTTTTTGCGTTTCGGAAGCGGCAGGCGTCATATCCTCTGCCGTTTCATCCTGTTTCTCGTCCTCAATCAGAGGATACTCCTTTTCGGTCAGCTTGCAGCCGATATACACGGACAGCACCGTGCCGACAAAGCTGATCAGACCGTGTATGATGCAGGCGGTCTCGCTGCCGTAGGGGGGAAATCCCGGGAAATTATAGAATACCCAGAAGAACAGCACAGACGCCAGCCAGATTTTCTCTGTTCTGCCGATTTTCATTTTGTGTCACCTTGTTTTCTTGTTTATATGTAATTTCAGGTATGCATTAGTCCTGAGAGCGCCACTCGTCAAGTAGCGCATCCGAATCCACGACAAGTCCCAGATGCAGCGAGATCATGCGCAGCGCAGGCTCTTCGAGGTGCTCGGAGCCACGGGTCAGGTCGCGCGGCACGACGACGCGGAAGTCGCGGTTTGCGGCATCGAAGGCGGTGTTGATAACGCAGCAGTCGGTCATGCAGCCGGTGAGCACCACGCGGCGGATGCCGAGGTTGCGCAGCAGCAGCTCCAGATCGGTCGGATAGAACGCGCTCAGGCGCTTTTTGGTCGTTACCATGTAGTCCTCGTCGTGTACATCGATAGACATTCTGTTCCAGCGTGTGCCTTCGATGGCGTGCTCTGCGATGTTGGGAATCTCACCGACCGTAACCGGAAACACCATGCGCCACGCAGACGGAAACAGTTTTTCGTCTGCGCCGCCCTTACGCAGCGTTGAGCGGACATGGATGATTGGCAGACCGAGCGCGCGTGCTTCGTTCATGAAATGATTGAGCGGTTCGATGATCTCGCGTCCTCGCGGAGATGGACATGGACAGTCCGGATCGGTTGACAGGTGTCCATCGTGCATGTCGATCGTAATGACAGCTGTATCGCGGCGATTAAGGAAAACCTGCTGTAATTGCTCTGGAACCTCCTTTTCGATGCTGTCAAAGTATGCTTTCATTTGATTTTTCTCCTTCCCGGCAAAACGCCGTAGCAATCTGTGCGGCGCTGTCAATAGCGGTATTGGAGTTATTATAGCACATGTGTCATGACATGTGCAAATGTTTTGGTCGGGGTGGGTGAAAGATTGTAAGGGTGGGGGACTGGGGCGAGGTTGGGCGGGAGGATGGTGGTGCGGCTATCGCCATCGTTCCGCGAAGGGAGCGACGTCAGAGAGCAGGAAGCCCCGAACACCACCGCCATTTCAATCCACGCCCCCGCGAAGGGAGCGACGGTAGCCGGATCGCCACAGACATTGATTTCCTCATTTCAATCCACGCTCCCGCGAAGAGAGCGACCGCAGCTCATCCGAGAGGTCAATGTACCCAACACATTTCAATCCACGCTCCCGCGAAGGGAGCGACAAGGACACCAAGATGCCACTGGAGGGCGCGACTTTTATTTCAATCCACGCTCCCGCGAAGGGAGCGACAGGCCGAGCAGCGCAAGGCCGACAAGACCAAGGCATTTCAATCCACGCTCCCGCGAAGGGAGCGACCTCGGCGGTGTCGTAGTAATACTGCATATCCATATTTCAATCCACGCTCCCGCGAAGGGAGCGACATGATATCGGGTTGGGGCGACTGATAAGTTAGTTATTTCAATCCACGCTCCCGCGAAGGGAGCGACGCGACGCCCGCACCGGTCCTCGCAGGGAAAAATATTTCAATCCACGCTCCCGCGAAGGGAGCGACGAAAACGTAGATTTCTATCAGGAGTTTTCGCCGATTTCAATCCACGCTCCCGCGAAGGGAGCGACCTGCGACACGATGTATGCAGCGCTGCACCACACCCATTTCAATCCACGCTCCCGCGAAGGGAGCGACTGCGCGTTCTCACTGGTTTGAGGCAAGCAAGGCGTTATTTCAATCCACGCTCCCGCGAAGGGAGCGACGATCAGCGCAAGTATTCATTGTTGGAGTACAGCGCAATTTCAATCCACGCTCCCGCGAAGGGAGCGACGTCTGCACGCTGGTTTCCATGGTCGTCGCCAAGTCATTTCAATCCACGCTCCCGCGAAGGGAGCGACATATCACAAGCGCAGCTGCTGCAGGACTGGCGCATTTCAATCCACGCTCCCGCGAAGGGAGCGACGGTGTCTGTGCTGGCGCGCTGGGTTAAGACGATTATTTCAATCCACGCTCCCGCGAAGGGAGCGACGTTGCGCCGGTGGTGCACGGGCGGTGGGTGTTTATTTCAATCCACGCTCCCGCGAAGGGAGCGACACTGCCGCCCTACCACGAGCACCCGCGACAAGCTATTTCAATCCACGCTCCCGTGAAGGGAGCGACGCTACCATCGCTATTATCACAACGCAAAAGAGGGATTTCAATCCACGCTCCCGTGAAGGGAGCGACGTATTATCGGACGGATAAGCGAGATCAGGAGGAGATTTCAATCCACGCTCCCGTGAAGGGAGCGACGTTACCCGCATAATCAAACATCACCAGGATATTACCATTTCAATCCACGCTCCCGTGAAGGGAGCGACGCTGCCAGGCTCAACAAATGATATCTTATCGTTGAATTTCAATCCACGCTCCCGTGAAGGGAGCGACCCATATTTAGCCGGAAATCAGACGGCGAATCAAAATTTCAATCCACGCTCCCGTGAAGGGAGCGACGTATCTCGGTACACGTTCGAGCCATGGGCAGGTATTTCAATCCACGCTCCCGTGAAGGGAGCGACATGATCTCAACAAGCTGCTGAGATCGGCGGCCTGATTTCAATCCACGCTCCCGTGAAGGGAGCGACGTTAATTGCAACGAGCGACTGCGACCGGCGGCCAGATTTCAATCCACGCTCCCGTGAAGGGAGCGACCTTGGTTGCTTTTGGCATTACCGGATAACTCGGTATTTCAATCCACGCTCCCGTGAAGGGAGCGACCGCGGACGAGTGGGAGGTGTTGGACGATTGAGCCATTTCAATCCACGCTCCCGTGAAGGGAGCGACTAGCACCACCCACCAGCCGGTTATACAGAGCATTATTTCAATCCACGCTCCCGTGAAGGGAGCGACCGCCCTGCCCTCTCCGGAGGGCGCACCAATCCGATTTCAATCCACGCTCCCGTGAAGGGAGCGACCTGCTTGCCGGACTGACCTGCGCCGTCCTCCTCATTTCAATCCACGCTCCCGTGAAGGGAGCGACGATTCGTGGGCGCAGTACGGACAGCAGACTATTATTTCAATCCACGCTCCCGTGAAGGGAGCGACCCGCGCCACCGGTCAGAGCAATCCATAATACACCATTTCAATCCACGCTCCCGTGAAGGGAGCGACTCTCCCCACCGCTTTAAGTAGGTGTTTGGGGTTAAACAATTTCAATCCACGCTCCCGTGAAGGGAGCGACGCGGGATTTTCTCGCCGCAGTACGACGATCAGGTTATTTCAATCCACGCTCCCGTGAAGGGAGCGACCTCCGGTAATCATTCCACCTTCGATGTTCATCAGCCATTTCAATCCACGCTCCCGTGAAGGGAGCGACATGCGTTGCCCGTACCACTTCTCGACCGCGAGAAAAATTTCAATCCACGCTCCCGTGAAGGGAGCGACCTATCGAACTGTTCCAGAGCGAGTGGGAAGAAATCATTTCAATCCACGCTCCCGTGAAGGGAGCGACATGTGCTTGTAGTTCGCAAGGTTGGCGACACCAACCATTTCAATCCACGCTCCCGTGAAGGGAGCGACCATCTGTAAGGTGTTGTAAGTGCTCGACCCGTAATTTCAATCCACGCTCCCGTGAAGGGAGCGACGCGGGCAGTAGAACATATACTCACAGGCTGTGCATATTTCAATCCACGCTCCCGTGAAGGGAGCGACATCTTGCCCTGTCCGAGAAGATACAGAGAGAGCAGATTTCAATCCACGCTCCCGTGAAGGGAGCGACCAAAATCCGTTTGATAAAACGGGAAAAAGCGACATTTCAATCCACGCTCCCGTGAAGGGAGCGACAGTGCCCAAACTATAAGCAGATAGTAAAGGAGGTATTTCAATCCACGCTCCCGTGAAGGGAGCGACGCACGCCGGGCGACACAACGTTTTCTCTGCCGGAGATTTCAATCCACGCTCCCGTGAAGGGAGCGACCAGACCGCCGGACGACTGGAAAGCCGCAAGGTCATATTTCAATCCACGCTCCCGTGAAGGGAGCGACGTTTCTGCGGCGGACACGCTGACCGGCACGGCTGCGATTTCAATCCACGCTCCCGTGAAGGGAGCGACGACGGCAGCCCCGGTCCTCACAGGGAAGAAAAATATTTCAATCCACGCTCCCGTGAAGGGAGCGACCTTGACCCGTCCGAGGTCGAGCAGCTGACGAAAGATTTCAATCCACGCTCCCGTGAAGGGAGCGACGGACGATTGACGTTATGCGTACCGCCGCCCGGAAAATTTCAATCCACGCTCCCGTGAAGGGAGCGACTCGATACCAGTCACAAGGTTTCGGCAGTCGGACAATTTCAATCCACGCTCCCGTGAAGGGAGCGACTTGGTAATTTCATCGTCCGTGGCAAACAGGTAAGTATTTCAATCCACGCTCCCGTGAAGGGAGCGACGCGGAGATGGCGATGCAGGTTTACGCAGAATAATATTTCAATCCACGCTCCCGTGAAGGGAGCGACCACGCCACGCGCCCAATGCCGCCGTCAGCGTTCCGATTTCAATCCACGCTCCCGTGAAGGGAGCGACCCGATAGCAACTGCGACACGACGGAGAGCAACGCCATTTCAATCCACGCTCCCGTGAAGGGAGCGACCTGAGCTGCGCGCACGAAGTATCGGCGCGTTTATCATTTCAATCCACGCTCCCGTGAAGGGAGCGACGTTCGTAAGCCTTGCCGCCCTCGTGCGTGAGGGTATTTCAATCCACGCTCCCGTGAAGGGAGCGACCTCAAAGTCATAAACCGCCATTCTCAAATCATCGAATTTCAATCCACGCTCCCGTGAAGGGAGCGACTTCGACAGATACCTCGCTTTCACAAGCGCATCCTATTTCAATCCACGCTCCCGTGAAGGGAGCGACTTTGCAATGTCACTTGCAACGTCGCCCAAATAGTATTTCAATCCACGCTCCCGTGAAGGGAGCGACGCGAAACCCTGTGTGCTGCCGTCAAAATTCAGATAATTTCAATCCACGCTCCCGTGAAGGGAGCGACGTTCTGCTTGATGATCTTTGCAAGATCGAAAATTAATTTCAATCCACGCTCCCGTGAAGGGAGCGACCCGGAGCCTGCAAGCTCCTGCGCTTTCTTTGCCATTTCAATCCACGCTCCCGTGAAGGGAGCGACAAAATCAGGGTTGTTGAGTTGTTCCCATAGTCCCAATTTCAATCCACGCTCCCGTGAAGGGAGCGACGGTAGATTTGATCCACTGCTGCGGCGATAAGGTATTTCAATCCACGCTCCCGTGAAGGGAGCGACATATACACGTTATCAATTCCTACCCCCTTAGTAATTTCAATCCACGCTCCCGTGAAGGGAGCGACCGATAACAAACCATCAACACACCAATAACACACAATTTCAATCCACGCTCCCGTGAAGGGAGCGACCGGCGTGAGCCTTGTAACAGGAGGTGCATAAATGATTTCAATCCACGCTCCCGTGAAGGGAGCGACCGCGCCATTTGCCAAGTGCGGAACCGAATCCAGAATTTCAATCCACGCTCCCGTGAAGGGAGCGACCGTCAGGTTTATACTTTTCCTTTGCTTTATCATAATTTCAATCCACGCTCCCGTGAAGGGAGCGACAGCAAAAATCACCAAGACTATTCCCAATGATCTTCGCAAAATAAACAATTACAATAACAGTTTTACACAGATTTGTGCAAAACACAACTGCAAATTTGACATCCGATAAAAGTATGGTATATATCCTATCGGAAATTCCGGTGCGAAGCGCCGACGCTTTTCGGTTCGCTTACACTTCGCACCGCCTTACACCATGAGCACGCCTTCCGGCTCATAGCCGCGTTTCGTGCCGAAATGCTCAATCTTATTCTCATACTTGCTGCCGAGATAGTAAAATCGCAGACTGTCCAGTTCATCATCCATAATGGAGCACAGCTTCTGCTGCAGCATACGGCACTGAGCCGCGTCAATCAGGCATTCAAATACGGAATTCTGCACACGCTGTCCATAATTGACGCACTGCCTGGCAATCTGCCGCAGGCGTTTGCGCCCGGCGGCTGTTTCGGTGTTGACGTCATAAGTAATCACAACCAGCATATTCGGCACCTCATTTCCACAAAAACGGCGGATAATCGTCCAGATCGCCGCGCAAATAGCGCGTCAGCAGCAGTGCCTGCGCGTAGGGCACCATACCCCAAGACAGCTTTTCCTCAAGGTATGGGTGACGAATTTCCTCGCGCTTTTTCTCCTGCCAGCCCTGTAAAAAGGTTTTGCGGGCGTTCTCTGAGAGATAAACCGCACCGTTCTCCTGCACCTCAAAATCCTTCGCGGAAAACCTGCCGAGATTGACAGCCGAAAGCACAAAACGGTCTGCAAAGCACGGCCGAAGTTCTTCCATCAAATCGGCGGCAAGAGACTGCCGGCCCGGACGGTCGGTGTGCAGAAAACCGACATAGCTGTCCAGTCCGACGGCTTCCAGCGCAGCGGCGCAGTCGTTCGCCAGCAGGGAATAGGCGAACGACAGCAGTGCGTTGCATGGGTCGAGCGGTGGACGGCGCGAGCGTCCGGTGAACGAAAACACGTCTTTGTGGTTGAGAATCAATCGGTCGAATACATCGAAATAGATGGCCGCACCTGCGCCCTCCAGTCCGCGCAGAGAGCCTGAATCAGTCTCTGCCTGCACCTGCGGCAGCAGCGCTTTCAGCTTGGCGGAGGCGGCTTTGAGCGTTTCCGTGTCCACGCGCATGGCGTGGTCGCGGCAGGTGCGCTCGATGCTCCACCGCGCGTTGTAAATCTTGCCGAACACCATCATGCGGGCAATACGGCAGGCTTGTGGTGGGTCATCCGCCGTACGGTATTGTGTGCGTCGAAGCAATACATTACCGTTGCTCACGCCGCAGGTTCGCGCCAGAAACCGCCCGCGCGGTGTGCAGAACGACAAGCTTACATCTCGCTTTGCACATGCGCCCATGAGTGCCGGAGACGCGCCTGCATAGCTGAAGCTGATAATTCCGGCGAGGGCATGGAGCGGGAAACGAGCCGTTATCTGCTTCTCGCGGTTGACGACAACATTTTCGCCATCGAGCGTTAAGTATGCGTCCTCTGAGGTGACAAACAGCGTGTTAAGCAGCTTTTTCATTCCTCCATCGCTCCTTTCAGGTAGCCGGAGACAGGTTTCGCCTTCATCAGCTCGGGCAAACACAATTCCTTGAGCGAGCAGACCGAGCAGCCTTTCTGCGGTTTTACCTTAGGCGTGCAGCCGCGCCGCAGATAGTCGTGCATTTCGGCAAGGCTGTCGCGTACACGCTGCCGCAGTTCGTCTGTAAATGCAACCGGCATCCGTCGGCGCGGCTCACCGTAGAACAGCGCACCGTCGGAAATCTGACAGCACAGCATTTCCTCGAGACACATCGCCTGAGCGCACAGCTGCAGCTCGTCCGCGTCGTGCGGCTTGGGCTTGCCGCGCTTGTATTCGATTGGAAACGGCGACCACAGTCCGTCTCGTCCCTGCAGGGCAACGCCGTTTTCCGAGCGATGAAATTCCACCACATCGCATTCACCGGACACACCGAGCACCGCAGAATGGATACGCATGGCACGAACAATCAGCAGGTCGCTGCGGCTTTCCGTGCCGCCGCCGTGCGCTTTCTCGTGCAGAATCGAGCCGTCCACCGTGCGGTAATTCTCCGCCCACTGGTGCTCCACATGGATGAGCGCCCACTGCCGACGGCAGAATGCGAAATGCTGCAAACCGGAGAGCTGGAGGAAGTCCTCCTCGGCGTAGATTACCCCAGCACCTTGCAGGTCACGCCGTCCGGCAGGTTGGCTTCGTCAACCGTGATGGTGTAGTCCGTGTACGCACGCGGTGCAATCACGCCTTCGTTGTGCTCGGCATGAACCAGATCAAACAGCTTGTGCGAGGGTGCGTTGCCAAGCTCGGAATCATGCTTGAACACAATCAGCTGGCGTACAGCCATCTTGCCGCGAGCAGCCGAATGGTCGTTCTCGAACATGTTGATGATTGCCGTCCACAGCAGTTCAAGGTCATCCTCAGAGAATCCGGTCGTCTTGCGGGCGAGGTTAGCGGAAACATAGCCTTCCGCGCGGTACAGACCGTAAGGCACGATGTATTTGCGGCCCATTTCGGTGCCCTTTTTCTCCGCGTCAGCCTCGGTGGTGATGGCAACACGGGTGATCGTGACTTCCTGCGGAACAATAGGATCCACACTGCGGGCAAAGCCAAGCTGCACCGGACCGCGCACCTGTCCGCAGTTGAGTGCACCCTTGACAAAGGTGGTCATAACCGCACCGAATGTGCGAATATCGTAGAAATTCTGGCACATAAAGTCGCGCAGCTTGCTGTCAAGCTGATCGTCCTTCTTCTTTGCATCCTTGAGCTTGTCCGGCGCTATACCGACATAAGCGCAGGCTTCTGCATCGCTGCGGTTGAGAGGTACACCGTCCTTAACGTAAATGCGGTAGCCGGATTCGCCTTCCTTGGCCATTTCCACATAGTTGCGGATTTTGCGCTTGAGGCATACATCGGTCACCAGACCGTAGCCGGTTTCCGGGTCGATACGCGGCATGTTGCCCGCATCCGGATCGCCGTTCGGATTGCCGTTTTCCACGTCGAAAAAGATTACAAATTCATAGCGGTTTTTGATGGGTTCCATTTACTTGTCCTCCTTTACTTTGCGATGGTAGTATCCAAGATAAAAACAGGTGGTTTCTTCGGGGTTATAGCGAGAAGGAAGCGTCTCAGTCAGCAGAGAGAGCAGATGTTCCTTTTCGTTCTGCAATTTAACGGCGTAATTGTGCTTATTGCGCATCAGTTTTTTTATATGGTACTCACTAAGCGGAATAATTTTATTAAATGCAGTTTTAGGAGTGGAGCCGGCCGCACGAAAATAACTGTCCTTAATACTGCGGTTGATTTGATAATCTACAGATGCAAGCTGAATCTGCTCGAGGACATAAAATAACTGTCCCAGAACGTAGGGCTGGTAGGTGCAGTCTTCATTTAATTGCATATAAGCCACCTCTTGTAAAGTAGGATGATTTTTGTAATTTCGCCTTAAATACGCCTTCAAAATTGCGGCACGCCGCCAGTTTACCTCAGAATCTGCGTGGATACGGAGCATAACACCATTCAGCAGTGCCGCCGGATAACGGTCGTTGTTCCAGACAGCACGGGCAGTCGCACCGGCCATAACCGGACTCGGCTTTTTGTCGCGGGCACTCTGGTTGACGGTTTCGGCAAGCAGCTGCCACAGCGGCAGGAATCCGGTCGGCGCCTTTGCCGGACGCTTGATTTTCAGATGTTCATAGTGCGCGTTGACGTTCTTCATCAATTCACCAAACGTGTTTTTATAGAAGAATCGCACACTCAGACGCGCGGCATTCGGTGCCAGACCGAGAATGTAGAACGCACGTTCAGGATCAAGATTTAATTCCTGACACGGTTCGCTGTCTGCAAGGTGTTTGAGCGCAGCGGATAAGTCATTATCCGACCAGCTTTGCGTGTTATTGCCCATAAGGCAGCTGAAAAAATCAGTATACTGCGGTTCTGCAGTCTCCGCCCAGCAAACGACGGTGGTGTCGCCGATGTACTGCGTATGCTCGCGGTCAGCCAGCAGGTGATTGAGCGCCGTCGTATAAGCAAATGCAGCGTGCTTACCAACAGGTGCATTGTAGTTCTGCTCGTGACCGTAGGAACAGAAGGCGGGTGCGTTGAACGATACAAGTGCGGCGCCGCTGGACTGCGCATCACGCACACCCTTGATGGCGGGATGAACGGCGGCAATCTCATCCAGTTCGCCGGTGACAAGACATTGCTGTTTGGGTGCATCGGAGTCACCGTCGTAATGTGCCTGCCATGCAGCGCAGATGGCTGGATCATCTGCCGGATATTGTCCGTTCACATAAAATACCAGATTGGCACCGGCAATGATTTTGTCGTAATCATCGACAAGAGCAGGGGGCTGTGTAGCTTCGGCAGGCTGCCATGTATCAAAGAAGGAGAGAATTGCGTGTGCGGCAGGAGAGTCCACATTGTCTAACAGCTTGCGGTGCAGCTCGGCGGCGGCGTGAAAGCATTGCAGACTGCGCTCCGGTTTGCCTTTTGCGTCTATGCCAAGCAGATATGCCGAATTATCCCACATAAAGTTGGACGTGACACCGGAAGAACGCTTGACTGCCGCCGGCAGATGAATATCCTCACGCGGTCGGAGCACTTTCTTTTTGCCTGCCTCTGCTTCGTGCAGCAGCGGAATAACCTGGGCGAGTTCACCGTTTTCCCGCAGCTGGAGCGCATAACTGATTTTCGGTCTGCCCCAGCCGGGCGCATCAATTTCACCGCGGGCATTGAGGGCATCATAATATTGCGTCAGCGCCTGCAAAATCATTTGACCACCTCCGCACTGTGAATCGGGGGAACCTCCATGACACCGTCTATCAGCTTGGCGCGGAAGAACATCGGTGTGATATTGGCGGGATCGCTGTAATCCATGTCGAGCAGCATCCAGCCGAGATCGTGCTCACCGAGCAGTTCCTCCGGACAAGGCGGAAGTTGTTCACAAAGCCCAAACTTTACCGGAAATTCCCGTGTGCCGAAGTAGGGCATGCTGTAGCACTGTCCGCGGCGCAGACGGCGTTTCATAATGTCCTGAAACTTGCCGGGATTGTCGGTCGGCGCAGCCTTGTCGGTCATTTCAAAGTGCGCTTCGATGACATAGTGGACATCACGCAGTACCATTGCGGCACGCTGCTGAATGCTTTCTGATGCAGCAAGGTACAGCTCACCCTTGGTTTTTGCAATCCACGCCTTGACCGAACGTGCGTTGATGGTGTCCTTCACCTCATTTCGGCGGATGTTGGTGAAGTGAATCGGCGCACAGACATGAATGCGGTCGATGATCCAGCGCAGACCGGGGTGCCAGTAAATACTTTCCAGCAACCCTCGTGCCGCCGAGGGTGTCATGCAGTCATAGCTGACGCGTTCGGTCTTCATTTCGGGTCTGCTGAATAGAGCGTATGGACCGCTTACTTCAACTTGAATTGACATTGGTAATTCCCTCCTTTACGAAGCCTTGCCAGATATTCCTTGGCATCAACAGAGAGTGGGATATGTGACAGGGCTTCGGTGTAATTTATTGAATAGACAGGGAAGCAAACTTCCTTATCCATGTTTATATCATAGCACTAAAATAAAACAAGAACAACTAATTTCATGAAAAATGTATTCTGCAATATGCATAAATTTAAGAGGGAAGATTTATGCATGTATATAAATTAATACATATAGAGGTTGTATGTATTTCTATTATTCATGGAAAAAGTTATAATAATATTATTGTCGCTGCGAACAGCGTGGATTGAAATATGAAAAATGTTTTCAGTAGAAGAACGAGAGAATGTAATTGCATTCTCTCGTTTTTCTTTCACCCGAAAAACGCCTGACCGCTGTCTGCCTTGAGCGACAGACCGGTTTTCTCATCATACAGTGACAGATCGCACAGAATAGCACTGCGGTCGTCCAGACCATTGGTTTCATCGGCGGTTTGAAGCGCACCGGCGTCGTACAGTGCCTGAAAATGCGCATCATACACCTGCACGGCGTACTGCCCAAGCTGCCGATACAGTTTTTTAGAGCACGCACCATCGCAAAGCCGCTCGATGAGTTCAGAACCGTCCTTCCACGGAATATAAACTGTGCGTGTGTCGTTGTCGATCATGCGAAAATTCTCGGCAATCGTGCGGAACGGATACAGAGAGCCGCCGCGTCCACGCTCAAACGCGTCGATCACGCCGATTTTATCAATCGCGGAACCGTTCAGCTTGCGCAGTTCGCGGAAATAGTTTTCCATTGTCTGCGGAGAAGCGGGATCGGCATTGTTATCCAGCGCAATATTTGTCGCGCCGATGGCTTGTCCAAACAGCGGCGGAGCCTTCTCCGTGCGGCGGAAAATAGTAACAATGCTGTCCTCTGCGGCACGCTTGCCCTCGCGGTTGCAGCGTCCGGCGGCCTGCAGAATGGAATCCAGACCCGCCAGTTCGCGGTAAACGGCGGGGAAATCTATGTCAACACCGGCTTCAACAAGAGAAGTCGATACGACACGGCAGGGCAAACCGTCATTTAGTCGGCGTCGGATTTGCTCGAGCACCGTACGGCGGTGTGCCGGAACCATCAATGTGGACAGATGGAAACTGCCTTCCTCCGGCAATTTCGAGAAAATGGACTGCGCCGCTTTGCGGGAATTGACGATGCAGAGGACCTGCTCATGTGCGCACAGTAATTCGGCGAGTGCGTCATCCTCGAGGACACCGACTTGCCGGAACGTTACACGGCGGAATTTGTCAAAATAGAACGGAATCTCCGGGCAAATCTCGGAAACCGCATGCGACGGTACGAATCGCTGAATCAAATCGCCGAGTACCGGCTGGGTAGCCGTACACAGCACGGCAGTTGCGCCGAACTGCTCTACCAGAGCGCCGATGGCTGCAACGCACGGCATCAGGTGGCACAGCGGAAGCATTTGCGCTTCATCGAAAATAATCACGCTGTTCGCCAGATTGTGCAGCTTGCGGCACTGTGAGGAACGGTTAGCGTACATCGACTCGAAAAACTGAACGGCGGTTGTGATAACGAGCGGGCTGTCCCAGTTTTCGGCGGCCAGTGCCTTGGGATCGGGATTGCCGTTTTCCTCATCGTTCTCGAACTGTACACCGGAGTGATGCTCGAGTACGTTCTCATCGCCTAAAATACCGCGGAAAACATCGGCATTCTGCTCGATGATGGAGGTGTACGGTACAACATAAATCACACGTTTCATACCGTGCTCAACGGCGTGATGCAGCGCAAATGCGAGAGAACTGGTCGTTTTACCGCCGCCAGTCGGAACCGTAAGCGTGTAAATGCCCTTGGGATTGGCTGCGGCGGAAACGCACGCCTGCAAGATCTGCTGACGGAGCTTGTTCAGCGCGGAAGTCGGGTTGTCCCATTCATTTAGCTTGGCCTGTAAGCGGATGAGCAGGGTTTCGAGCGAATCCCCGATGCCGCGCGGCATATCGCCTTTCATGAATCGCTCGGTATCCAGATAATCCGCGTCCACCAGACAGGAGTACAGCATGCGCGTGCGGAATGACTCGGAAAGCGACGGCTTGGTGACCGGACGCTGCGGCAGGCGTACCGGCGGAATGGGGCAACCCGGATCGAGCGGCGGAATAGCGGGAGTGCCCCACTTTTTTATTCTGCCGGTGAAGGTGGGCGTGCCTTCCGGGTCATTTGCGCTGCCTAAATCCGGCAAACCGCTGTGATGCCCCATGACACAAGCGGCTAAGAGCAGATTGTTTGACAACATGATGTTTCGTGCACCGGCGGTTGCATGATCGACCTTTGGACCATTATCCAGAAGACGATGCTGAAATGCGGCAGTTGCTTTGCCGTCATCGTGGTGAACACCGGCCTCGTGACCTTCGGCTTGTGCACCGAATGCTTCAGCGAACTGCCCGCAGAGCGTGCCGACACCATGCTCATGATCGGAGAGAAGCTGATATTCTGTGCGTTCAACGCCGTTTTCATTGATTGGGCGGGTGTGTGCGTAGAATTTTTTATCCATAGCGATCACCTTCTATTGAATTGTTACATACAGTATATAACAGTTAAAGTCCGATAAAAAGTACAACACCCAATATGCCTGCCAAGAAGACCGCCTTAAATTACAGCAAACTGCTGAAAATATCAGTCAAATCCTATAGATTTTATTGGCTTGATTTGTACAAAACTGGCAAAACTGCCAGAAAACGAAATTCCCACAATTCAGAGGTTGACACTGGGGATTGACTGTGCTATGCTATAACCAACAAATCCAGTAGGGAATCGGAAGGGAGCGAGCAAAAATGTTCATCGTAAACGCACGAATGTCGGGTCGAATGTGTATGAACATGCTGTATTATGCTCAGATGCTGCCTGACCGACAGAATACGAAATTACTTTGAATCGTCTTGCTTGACGCTGCGCGTTCTTGCGGATTCATTGCATTTTCTGAAGCGGGGAGCTGCGAGCTTCCCGCTTTTTTTGCGCATTTAAGAGGAATAAGGAGGAATTTTCTTGATAAAATTGTCACATATCTCGAAGGAGTTTGTGAGCGGCAAGCGAACCGTTCATGCGGTGCAGGATGTTTCGCTGACGATTGACAAGGGCGAAATTTTCGGTATGATCGGCTTTTCCGGTGCGGGTAAATCGACGTTGGTGCGCTGCATCAATCTGCTCGAGCGGCCGACCTCCGGCAAGGTGATCGTAGATGGTCAGGATATGCTGTCGCTCTCGGCAAAGGAGCTGCGGCAGACCCGCAAGAAGATTGGCATGATCTTCCAACACTTCAACCTGATGCCCTCGCGCACCGTAGCTGGCAACGTAGCGTATCCGCTGCGCGGCAGCGGCCTTTCCAAACAGCAGATCGAGGAAAAAGTACAGCGGTTGCTTGATCTGGTCGGCATCGGTGATAAGGCGGAGGCGTATCCCAAGCAGCTGTCCGGCGGTCAGAAACAGCGTGTAGCAATCGCTCGCGCACTGGCAAACGACCCGAATGTGCTGCTCTGCGATGAGGCTACCTCGGCACTCGATCCGCAGACCACCAAGGCGATTCTGCAGCTGCTCAAGCACCTGAACGAAACCCTCGGCATCACGGTCGTTATCATCACCCATGAAATGGCGGTCGTCAAGGAGATCTGCCACCGCGTAGCCGTTATGGAGCACGGCAAGGTGGTCGAGTCCGGCGAGGTGTTCAACATTTTCGCTAACCCGAGAGAGGACATCACCAAGAACTTCATCCACACGACCTCTAATCTCCGCAAGATCGAAGAACTCATCGCGGAGGATTCGCCGGTCGTCAAGCTGAATCCGGGTGAACTGATCGTGCGCTTAAGCTATATTCAGCGCAACGTATCCGAGCCGCTCATCTCGACGGTATCGCGCAAATTCGACATTGTGCTCAACATCATCTTTTCCGATATTGCCATCGTGCAGAATGCACCGATTGGCGGCACGGTAGCTATCATCAGCGGCGGCCGCGATCAAATCACACAGGCAATCGCCTATCTCAGTGAGAAAAACGTAGGAGTGGAGGTCATCAAGGATGCAAGAGTTTCTGAATAACATCATTCCGAACGTAATGGCAAAGCTGCCGGACTTCTATGCAGCCATCGGCGACACGCTGCTCATGGTGGTCTGGTCGGGTGCGATCTCGTTCGTGCTCGGTCTGACACTGGGCGTGCTGATCACGGTCACCAAGCCGGGCGGCATTCTGGAAAACAAAATCGTCTATCAGATTCTGGACAAGCTGGTCAGCCTGTTCCGTTCCATCCCGTTCATCATCCTGCTGACGTGGGTAATGCCGGTTTCCCGTGCGATTATGGGTACGGCAATCTATGTTCGGGGTGCAATCGTTCCGCTGGTATTCGGTGCGGTGCCGTTCTTCACCCGTCAGGTGGAAAGCGCACTCGCAGAACTTGATCCGGGTCTGATCGAAGCGGCACTCTCGATGGGCTCCACACCGATGGAAATCATTTTCCGCGTTTACCTGAAGGAAAGCGTAGCCGCCATCGCGCGCGGCACAACCATCACGGCGATCAGCCTGCTGAATCTGACCGCAATGGCCGGTGTCGTCGGTGCCGGCGGTCTGGGCGACTTCGCCATCCGTTACGGCCACGACCGCAACATGCTGGACGTTACCAACGTCACTGTGCTGGTCCTCGTCATCATCGTTTGCATTATGGAGTTCGTTGGCGGCAAGGTCGTCAAGAAGAACACGCATTAAGGAGTGTCTGACATGAGTATTTCCAATCGTAAAGTTGTTATCGTCGGTGCAGGACATGTCGGCTCCCACGTTGGCTATGCCCTTATTTCCCAGAGCCTTGCGGACGAGATCGTCTACATCGACTCCGACCACGCAAAGGCAGTTGCACAGGCGCTCGACCTGACCGATGCGACCAATTACCTTCCGGTCCGCACCAAGGTCACCGCGGGTGACTACAGTGACGCGAAGGACGCGCAGATTATGATCATTGCGGCAGGTCCGCTGCCGACCGGCAATCAGACCCGCATGGATACGCTGGGTCAGACCATCGCCATCTTGAAAGATGTAACAAAATCCATCAAAGAATCCGGTTTTGACGGTATTATCGTCAATATCTCCAATCCGGCGGACGTTATCACGCATTACATCCAGCACACGCTGAACTGGGCGCCGGAACGTATCTTCTCCACCAGCACCACGCTGGATTCCGCAAGACTGCGCCGCGCGATCGCGCAGGAAATCGGCATTGACCAGAAATCCATCACCGCTTACGCGCTCGGCGAGCACGGCGAAAGCCAGATGGTCGCATGGTCGGCTGTCACCATCGCGGGCAAGCCGCTCAGCCAGTGGCAGGCGGAGTATCCGGACACGTTCGGCAGGCTCGACCTCGATGCACTGGCCGATGCGGGCCGCGAGGGCGGCTGGACCATCCTGCGCGGCAAGCAGTGTACGGAGTTCGGCATCGGTGCTTCCGCCGCAGAGGTCGTCCGCGCTATTTTCTACAACGAGAACCGCGTTCTTTCGGTTTCCGTTCTGCTGAACGGCCAGTACGGTCAGCACGATATTTACGCCAGCGTGCCTGCTATCGTGGGTCGCGACGGCATCGCAGAGATCATCGAGCTGCACCTGACTCCCGAGGAGCAGGAGAAGTTCAACGCATCCTGCAAGACCATGAGCGAGAATTATCAGCTGTCGCTCACTCTCTAACATCAGTCAATTAAAAAATTCACATCATAAACGGAGGTAATCCCAATGAAGCTCAAAAGAATCATCGCACTGTCCCTGTCCGCAGCAACCCTCGCCCTGTCCCTGACCGCCTGCGGCGGCTCGAGCAGCGCAGCTTCCGATGACGCACAGGCATCCGACAGCAATTCCGGTGATGCCGTAACCGTAAAGCTCGGCGTAGTCGGCAGCATCTATGAGGATCTGTGGACGCCGGCCAAGGAAAAGCTGGCTGACGAGGGTATCGACCTCGAGTTCGTACAGTTCTCGGACTACGTTACCCCGAACAATGCACTTGCGAACGGTGAGATCGACCTGAACGCATTCCAGCACCGCATTTACCTGCAGAGCGAGATCGACAACTACGGCTACGAGATCGAGAATATCGGCAATACCTTTATTATCCCGCTGAACCTGTACTCCGACAAGGTTAAGTCGGTTGATGAGCTCAAGGACGGCGACACCGTAGCCATTCCGGATGACGTAACTAACGGCGGCCGCGCGCTCAAGGTGCTGGAAGCTGCCGGTCTGATCAAGCTGAAGGACAGCGCAGACTTCAATCCGACCATCGACGACATCGAAACCTACAATAAGCAGATCACCATCGAGGAGCTCAAGGCAAATGTTATCCCGTCCACGCTGGCTGACGTTACCGCAGCTGTCGTAAACGGCAACTACGCACTGGATTTCGGCCTTAAGACTGAGGACGCCATCTACAAGGATGACCAGCTGGACATCGAGGAGTACTGGAACCTGATCGCAGCGCGTTCCGCTGACCTCGAGGATGCGGACAAGCTGGAGACCTACAAGAAGGTCGTAGCAGCGTTCCAGTCCGATGAGACCGAGGCAGTATTCAATGACCAGTTCGGCGGCTACTTCATCAAGGCAGGCTGGGATCAGGATCTGCTGGCAGACAAGTAATTCATAATTATTCCTAATGCCGCCGGAAACAACCGGCGGCATTTTCGGCAGGGAGGAAACAGTAATGCAGATCAACAAACAGGCGCTGCAGGAGATCATTCCGGACAGCGAACGCCTGCTTTTCGAGGAAAATATTCCGGCGGAATACCTGAGCGATGCGCTCGGCCGCCGCACCGGCACGGCAGACGCGCTCGTGTTCGCGCGCTCGACCGAGGAGGTCAGCGGCGTGCTTCGGTACGCCAACGAAAACGCCATACCGGTCACGCCGCGCGGCGCGGGCACCAATCTAGTAGGCTCGACAATTCCGCTGTTCGGTGGTATCATTCTGGATGTATCCCAAATGAACCGCGTGCTCGAGCTGGACCGCGACACCATGACCATCACCGTCGAGCCGGGTATGCTGCTCAAGGATCTGCAGGCTTACGTCGAGGAACGCGGCCTGTTTTATCCGCCCGACCCGGGTGAAAAGGCGTCGAGCATCGGCGGCAACATCAGCACCAATGCGGGCGGTATGCGTGCGGTCAAGTACGGCGTAACACGCGATTATGTGCGCGGGCTGGAGGTCGTTCTTGCGGACGGCACAGTGCTGAAAGTCGGCGGCAAGCAGGTGAAGGACGCGAGCGGACTGTCGCTCAAGCACCTGCTCATCGGCTCGGAGGGTACGCTGGCGGTCATCACCAAGTGCCTGCTGCGCCTTCTTCCCAAGCCGGAGACCACGGTGAGCGTGCTCGTTCCGTTTGCTGACCTCGGCACGGGTATCCGCAGCGTGCTGACTATCCTGCAGGCGAACGCCAACCCGACCGCAGTCGAGTTCATGGAACGCAAGGTCGTAGCCCTCGGTGAGAGCTTTTCCGGCGTGAAATATCCGCGTCCGGATGCCGGTTCGTACATTCTGCTGACGTTTGACGGCCACGAGAGCGAGGTCAACGCGAATATCGAGCGCGTGCGCCGCCTTGCGCTCGACAACGGCGCCATCGACTATATCGTGCTCCGCAGTGCCGAGCAGGCGGCGGACATCTGGAAGGTGCGCGGTGCGCTCGTCATGGCGGTCGAGGCCGTGTCCGAGCAGGAGCCGGTGGATATTGTCGTGCCCATCAGCCACACGGCGGATTTCGTTCGCTATATCAACGAGCTGGAAGCATCCTCGGGTATGCGCATGATCGCGTTCGGTCATGCGGGTGACGGCAACGTGCATCTGTGCGTGGTGCGTGACGGCCGCGACCAGCAGACCTGGGAGCGTGAACTGCACGACAACATGGAGCAGGCATACGCGAAGGCGTATTCCTACGGCGGCGTAGCATCGGGTGAGCACGGCATCGGCATTTCCAAGCGGTCGTACTTCCTGCGGGAGACCGCGCAGGAGAATCTTGCCGTGATGAACACCATCAAGGCCGCGCTCGACCCGAAACATATACTGAACGATCAGAAATCTTATATTGTGGGAGGAAAATAACCATGCAGAGCTTATCAGAACGCACCGCCGGCTTTACCGACTCGGTTATCCGCCGCATGACGCGCGTTTCCATGCAGTATGACGCGGTTAACCTGTCGCAGGGCTTCCCGGACTTTGAGCCGCCGAAGGAGCTGCTCGACCGTCTGGCGCAGGTGGCCTACGAGGATTACCACCAGTATTCCATTACCTGGGGTTTGCAGAACTTCCGTGAGGCGCTGGCCGCTAAGCAGACCTATTTCATGGGCCGCAGGATCGACCCGAACACCGAGATCGTTGCGACCTGCGGCAGCACGGAGGCTATGATGGCCGCGATGATGACGGTCACCAATCCGGGCGATAAAGTCATCATTTTCTCCCCGTTCTACGAGAATTACGGCGCGGACACCATTCTGTCCGGCGCAGAGCCGATTTATGTGCCGCTCGTGCCGCCGGATTTCCACTTTGACGCAAATGTGCTCGAGGACGCGTTCCGTCAGCACCCGAAGGCCATCATTCTGTGCAACCCGTCCAATCCGTGCGGCAAGGTGTTCACCCGTGCCGAACTGGAGATTATCGCGTCTCTCGCAGAGAAATACGACACCTATGTTATCACCGATGAGGTGTATGAGCATATCGTATTCGCACCCAACAAGCACACTTATTTTGCCACCCTGCCGGGCATGTGGGAGCGCACGCTGTCGTGCTCGTCGCTCTCCAAGACGTATTCCGTCACCGGCTGGAGACTGGGCTATATCATCGCTCCGCCGGAGATCATCGACCGCGCGAAAAAGGTGCATGATTTCCTGACCGTCGGCGCAGCAGCACCCTTGCAGGAGGCTGTTGTTACCGGTCTCAAGATGGGCCAGGACTACTACGACGACTTGCAGGCCAAGTACACACAAAAAAAGGAGCTGTTCCTCAAGGGTCTGGACAATTTGAAGATTGCCCATACCGACCCGCAGGGCGCGTACTATGTTCTGCTCGACATTTCCGAGTTCGGCTACGAGAGCGATCTTGCGTTCTGTGAGGATCTGGCGCATTATGTCGGTGTAGGCGCGGTTCCCGGCTCGAGCTTCTTCCGTGAGCCGGTCAACAACCTGATTCGCCTGCATTTTGCCAAGAAGGACGAGACGCTGCTCGATGCACTCAACCGTCTGGAAGGTCTGCGTGATAAAATCAAACCGAAACACCGATAAACAGGAGGAAAAGCCGTCATGGATGTAAAGAAAGCCGCAGCGGAAACGAAGGACTACATCGTATCCATCCGTCGGGAATTTCACCGGCACCCGGAGCTGAGCCTGCAGGAATTCCGCACGGCACAGCGCATTGAGGAGGAACTGGACAAGTTCGGCATTCCGCACACGCGCGTAGGCGAGACCGGCGTGCTCGGCACGCTAAAGGGCGCAAAGGACAACGGAAAAGTGCTGGTTCTGCGTGCGGATATCGACGCGCTGCCCATTGAGGAGACGCACGAGTGCGTCTATCGCTCGGAGAATGCAGGCGTCATGCACGCCTGCGGTCATGATGCGCACGCTGCCTGCCTTCTGGGTGCCGCGAAAATCCTGTCGGAGAACAGAGACGCGTTCAGCGGAAAAGTCCGTCTTGTGTTTCAGCCGGGTGAGGAAATCGGAAAAGGCGCAAAGCCGTTTGTCGCAGCCGGTGTGCTGGAGGGTGCCGAGCGCGTGTTCGGTCTGCACACGGCATACGATTTGGAGGCAGGCACGGTAGGACTCAAACCGGGCATCAACAACGCCGCAGTCGATCATTTCCGCATTCGCGTGCACGGCAGGTCCACGCACGTTTCCACGCCGCATCTGGGCGTGGATGCGCTGTATATCGCCAGCCAGATTGTTGTGGCAGTGCAGGGACTGGTTACGCGCCGCACTTCACCGACCGAGCCGGTGATTATCGGCATCGGCAAGCTGAACGCGGGCACGACCTACAACGCCGTGGCCGCATTTGCTGAAATGGAGGGCACAACGCGCACCATTTCGCAGGAGAGCCGCGACCGCGTTCGCGCACAGGTCAGTGAGACAGCGCAGAGCATCGCTGCGCTGTACGGCGGCACGGCGGAAATCGAGTGGACGGACTTTGCCGCTGCGCTCGTCAATGACCCGAAGGTGTGCGAGGAAGCTGCTCAGGTCGTGGACGAGCTGCTCGGAGAAGGACACGTTGTCACAGACCGTGAGCTGTCGCTCAGCGGCGATAATTTTGCTGAGTTTGAGCTGTATAAGCCGGGCGCGTATGCGTATCTCGGCACCGGCAATCCGGATTTTCCGCACACGATGATCACCAACCATAACGGCGGCTTCGATGTGGACGAGAATGCACTTGTGACCGGTGCCGGTCTGTATGTCGGGTATACAGTCGCGCGGCTTGGATAAAGCAAAACGCTCAGCTATCAAACGATAGCTGAGCGTTTTGCTTTTGAAATTACAGTTTTGAACTTACATCCCGCACTCAAGTCCGTTATACCGTGTTACTACAAACGGATAGCTGAGTGTCTCCGGCTGGATGCCAAGCTGCCGCAGACCGGCGCACAAATCCTCGACAACCTGCATATCGTGATCGCGCTGCGCGACGGACAGTTTCATTTTATCTCCATACGACGAGATCAGCAGGGCAAACGGCTGCACAGCACACGGCAGGATTGCGCCGTAATCGAGTACATACGGACGGCAGCTTTCCGGCAGGGCGAACCGGCCGACATTGGTAATGAGAAAGCTGTCCTCGAGCACAAAATCAGTCGTGACCTTCTGTGCCGCCTGCATTTTCTCCGCGAGCGGCATGTCTGCTTCATGCAGCGATTCACAGCGGTCTGCGGCGGCTTTCGCGCGATAGAGCAGCTGTTCGCGCTGCATCTGATCCTTCAAAAATGCCTTCGTGCGCCGGAACACCTCGTCATTCGGCAGATCGCGGTATTCCGGAAAATACGGCAGATCGATAAAGCAAATAAAATACCGCGTGGTAAGCGTCGGCAGCAGCGGACGCAGATCGACCGGAATCTCCGCGATAACCGGCTTGTCCGTTCCGCCGAACTTATCATCAAACGCTTTCATCATCAGCGGAGCCAGTACGGACAGCGGACTGACGCCGATGGACTTTGCGTAATCGTGCAGCTGCGAAAACGGGAACGTCACCTCGGTGACGACCTCGGAGCCGTTAGCGCCCCACTGTACCTCGGGGGCATGAACAGCCTCCGGCTTTTTCCAGATGCCATCCGGCGAAAATTCACGGTCTGCCAGCTGCTCGTAGCCGTTTGCGCTCTCCTCAGGAGACCAGCGGGTATCCATGCCGCGCACAGAGCCGTCATTCTCAACCGGGAAACCGCAGTTTTTCAGGTACTGGAACAGTACACAGCGGATAAACTCCTCGAATCCGCGTCCATCCGAGATAGAGTGCTGATACTCCATATAGATGGTCTTGTCGTGGTAGCCGACGAGAAATAAGTATCCGTTCGTATCCTTGGAGCCGATGGTGTAGCGGGTGGATACGCCGTCGAACGGCAGCACTACGGCGGGCTGCACGTTTCGGCGATAGCGGAACGCAGTTTCGGTCGGCTCGGCGGTCAGCATCATGTGCGGAAAGCGCAGCAGTGCCTGCTCAACGGCTTCGCGCAGCTTGTCCGGGCGCACTTTATCGCGCATGCGGATGGTGTGGCGTGGCACACAGGCGACGGTTTCATGGGTGTTATACAGGAAGATTTTTGCATAGCTGTCCGTGCGGAGCAGCGGGTCATTCATGGTCATTATAGCATTCTCCTCAAAGCATAATCCGGCGCATCTTATCTGGTAATTTCAGTATATCACCCTGCAACGACGTTGTAAATCAAAATGAGTCGAATTTGCACAGTATTATGCAAATATAGAACATGATGTACGATATAATGAGCCGCGAGCCTGAAAATACTTGCGATTCGGTTGGCAGAGTATATCACGCCGGAGAAGCTGACATATGGGCATGGAATTTCTGCCGCGGCTGTTCGATTCGTTCTCGCGTGAGCGTATTCCGTGTGAGAAGCAAAAAAACAAGCGACACCATTTTTCGATTGGTGTCGCTTGTGTGCGTCTTCAGGCGCTGTCGGTATTGTCTGCCCTTACAGGGCGGTTGTTCATACCACATCCGTTGTGTGGTATGGATCGGATGGGATTACTGGTCGGTGTAGCGGCTGAGGATAACCGCTACCTGAGCACGGGTTGCGGTGCCGTTCGGCACGAGCGTAGTCGGGGTAACGCCGGTTACCAGACCGTTGCTGTTCGCCCAGCTCATTGCTTCAGCAGCCCACGACTCGACAGAAGCCGCGTCTGCGTAGCCATCGAGTGCTGCGCTGCCCTGCGGCGTATGACCGCGATAGGTATCGTAGCGGTACAGGATGGCCGCCAGCTGCTGACGGGTGATCAGCGTATCCGGCTGGAATCTGCCGTCCGTGAAGCCGTTGACGATGCCGTTTTCGGAGGCCCATGCGATGGCTTCCGCGTACCACTTGCCGTCTGCCACATCGGTAAACTGTGCGGTGGAAGCGGCCTTGCTGCCGCTCATGCGGTAGAGTACCTGAACCAGCATTGCGCGGGTCATGCCGTCATCCGGACCGAACTTAGTCGCGGTCAGGCCCTTGAACCAGCCGTTCTCGAGTGCGGTGTTGACCTCGTTGTAGAACCACTTGCGCAGGTTGACATCGGAGAAGTCGCTGCTGTACTCGTGGGTGATAACGAAGGTGGAGAAGTGGGTGGTCTTAAAGGTAGCCTTTCCGGTCGCTGCATCATAAATGACAGGCAGCTTCTCGAACGAGCCGTCCTCAGCAAGATAGTATGCAACCAGATGCGCGGCGTTCTCGCCGCTCTTGAGGCTGTATGCCACAGAAATCGCAGCCGTGCCGTTCAGCGCGTGAACGCGGGTTGCAGTGCCGTTTTTCGGCTGTACCTGCGCAGAAATGTTCAGGATAGTGCTGTTCTTCGGCAGGTATTTGCGCTGTGCGTCAGTCAGGGAGGACTTGTCAGCGGAAGCGAGCGAAATACTTGCCATACCGTCAGCCTGTGCGGCGCTGCCGAGTGCGGTCAGCGTCTCACGGTCGAGTGCAACCGTGCCGTTCGGCAGGGTAAGCGCTGCGCCGTTCTTTGCACCGGCAAGAGCAGCTACCACATTGCCGGTGAGCGATACCGCGCGTACGGTGGAGTCTGCGGACAGATCAAGCGTCAGCGAATCCTTGCCGGAAACCGCAGTCAGCTTGGAGCTGTCGGCAGAAACCGCTGCGGTGCCGTTCTTTACCGCAACCGTTGCGGGAATCTTGGTGCCGTCCGGTGCAGTGATGGAGGACGAGCCGTTGTCGGACGGAGCCGGTGCAGCACCGCCGCCGCCCGCTCCACCGCCGCCGCCTGCA
>ERZ791825.484-NODE-484-length-30982-cov-55.680635_pt1 | contig 30982 bp, 30 predicted proteins | sample MGYA00510298_ERZ791825 | MGnify/ENA primary metagenome ERZ791825 (study PRJEB30046, sample SAMN00792010) | human gut metagenome | study: EMG produced TPA metagenomics assembly of the A metagenome-wide association study of gut microbiota in type 2... | reverse complement strand
ACAGTTCTATTTTTTATATTTCTATACACTTTGTTGGCATGCAATACGACATAACATTAGGAAATCCGTAACACCACCTATAAGCGGCAGTTCACAAGTTAAACTCCGGTTATTTATTCATAATCCTGCGGAATCCAGATTCCATCCTCGCTGTCAGGCTGGATCATTTTTACAAACCGCTCTGCGCCGTCCTCGATAAAAGTAATTTTTATATTGATACCTTCTTTCGAGCCGTCCTGCAATGCCTCCACTTGTACTTTGTTTTCGTTATCCAGCAGATTCAACAGATACTTTGCAGCCAATACCGGATCCTTTAGATTCTGATATAACATGGAACTGGAAAGCAGACTGTTCATAACCAATGCATCATACATGCCATTGACCGTGTAATCCATCGGCGTGCCATTAATTTGCGGATATGCCTCATCAAATTCCGTTCCTGATACAATATAATCCAGAAAACGGATATTCTCATCCGTCACTTTATAACTTCCATCTCTCTCCTCAAACGTAATATCTTCTTTCCACACCGTAACATGTGGATCAGATGTCCATGCATAGTACAAAATCTCTGCTGTGTTTTTTCCATCATAGGAGGTCGTGATCGTATACCCCTTCGAATTTTCATCCGACGTATCCCACATTGGCCACGGGCTTGACCATCCAAAGATGGTATCTCCTTCGTCGATCACAAGCAGCTGCTCCTTCATCATTTTTTTTCTTGCTCCATCCATGCACAAACTGTCAATCGCTGCTCCGTCCCTGTCACAAAATGCATCCGCCCAGGTTTGTAAGAAACTTTGTTGTTGTGCCCGAATCGCATCGGACTGCTTTTTTAATAAGGCATTTAGTTCTGATTCCTGATCAGCCAAAGAATCCTTCTCTGTGTTTAACGTTTGGTCAGTCAGACTGCTTTCTGATAATTCGGTTGCAATATTTTCTTCCACATTATCGTTCTTTTTCGGATTGGTAAGAAAAAGTGCTCCTATTATCACACAGAAAAGCAATGCTGCTGCAATCAGCCAGAAGGTCGGCTTTTTAAAATTCAGGATTCCTTTTACTCTCTGTTTCACACCCACTTCTCCAAATGCTAACGGGCAGATGGTGATCATTTTTCCCGGCACATGGAACGAAAGCAGGACAAGTGAATACTCTTTTTTCTGCTCTGCGCTCCAGTCCTTTATCACACGCTCATCGCATGCCATCTCAATGTCCCGGCAAAACAGAATGTACGCCAGCCAGCAGAACGGATTGAACCAATATACTGCAAACAACACATAACCAAGTGGTTTCCACAGATAATCCAGCCGTCTGATATGCGCTTTTTCATGCGCCACAACATTTTTTATCTGAACTTCTTTTAACGATGATGGCAGATAGATCCGAGGATTTAACACTCCAAAAATAAATGGTGTCTGGATTCTGTCACAAATATAGATATTTCCTTCTATGCGGACGGATTCTCTCACTTTCCTGCGAATATGTATATAACTGACTGCTGCATATACGAGCAAAACCGCTACACCGCATAACCAGATAGATGCAATCAGGTTCATCGGGTTTTGCGCCGTCTCCTGCTCCGGAACTGTGATACCCTCAAAATAATATTTTTCAAGATACCGGTTTGCCGTGTTGTCTAAAGCCGGCATTTCTGCCAGAACCTGCGATGTTACCGCACCTGCTTCAATGCTTACAACCTGTGCGTTTGGTGCGAGGCTAAATGTCGTCTCTAATTGAAACGGGCACAGCAGCCGGATTCCAACCAGCGCCCACAAGATACAGTGAATCCACTTCGGCGATCTCCTCAGCAGACAGCGTGCCAGCACCACAACCACGATCAGCACACTGGCAGATATACTCATGTTCAACAATTTCAAAAAGAGTCCTGACATTTTCAGCCCTCCTTTCCAATAGCATCGATCATTTTCTTTATCTCGTCCACCTCTGATTTATTTAATTTTTTTCTCGTTGTGAACGCGGCAAGAAACGCCGGAAGGGAACCTCCAAAGTTTTCCTCCACAAATTTTTCACTCTGGGCAGCGTCGTATTCCTCTTTCGTCATCCGGGCGGAAACCATTCCTTTTTCGTTCTGAAAGATTCCCCGTTCGCACAGCCTCTTTAAAACTGTGTAAGTGGTCGACTTTTTCCAACCAAGCTTCTGCTCACATAATTTCACCAGCTCACCGGACGGAAGCGGTTCATTGCTCCATATGATTTCCGCAAACTGCGATTCTACTACCCCTAATCTTAATTCCTCCATTGTTACCTCCTCGGTCTAATGCTTGTAGACTTGTTGTTTTTAGTCTACAGTCATTAGACCAATTTGTCAAGAAAAAATCCACAGATATGTGGAAATCCATTTCTTTTTTCCTCATATCTGTGGATAAATAAATTTTTATAAATTTGTTTCTTTCCAAAATCACTCCCACAAATCACCCCAGATATCCGTGCACAACTTTGTACAATATTCTCTGGAAAAATTTTCATCTTGTTCTATGATTGCGTTTTTTCCTGCCATTTCATCTGTATAATCTTTCAGGAAATAAGTGGTGACTCCATTATGCCCCGGCTCCACCTGCGTCACAAGTGCATTCACGCCATAATCTACAATAAATCCCCTGCCAGCCTCATCAAGTCCAACTGTGATCTCTGCCATGCCTCCCACCATACGGTTTGCAATTCCATCGCCGCTGCTGGATGTCCAGTTGACGAAATTTCCAAGCGAATAATAGACGAGCATTTGATGTCCGGTTGTCTCATCCTCTACCCATTTAATCGGTTCAATCACATGCGGATGCGTTCCGAGCACCAGATCAGCACCGCTTTCTGCAAAAATTTTTGTCCACTTTTTCTGCATGCTGTCCGGCTGCAGACTATATTCTGTTCCCCAATGCGGACACACAATAACAAAATCGGACTGTTCTTTCGCTGATGCAATATCTGCTTTTACTTTTTCTTCGTCCAGAAGATTTACTGCATACGGCATATCCGAAGGCAGTGCAATGCCATTCAGAGCATATGTATAATTTAATACCGCAATTTTTATTCCATTCTGCTCTAAAACGGTAACGCTATCCTGCGCATCCTGACTTTTATTAATTCCAAGAATTTTTATATCAGGATGTTTTTTCTCCCAGTTTGCAAGGCAATTAGTAATTCCTTTTTTCCCCTGATCCATCGCATGATTTGTTCCATGCAAAATGACATCAAATCCGGTTTCTGCCAATGCATCCGCCACCTCGTAAGGTGCATTAAAGCTTGGATAACCAGATACTCCCAGTTCCTCCCCGCCAATGATAACTTCCTGATTGACAATCGCAATGTCTGCCGCCTGCACCTCGTCTTTCACATTGGCAAAAAGACTTGAAAAATCATAAGAGCCATCCTCTGCCTGACAGCTTTCTTCCACCGGAGTGTGAAGCAGAACATCCCCGACCATGGCAAGTGTCACGGTCGGACCTGAATACACATCTGAGATTTCCGGCTCCTTGGTTGTAATATCCACAGCCTGTTCTGTCTCTGCCTGAATGTTATCCACGCTTTCTGTATTTTCGACTTCGTTATCCACGGAAGCTTTCTCTACATGGTTGAAACTGTAGATCATTTCCTGCCTGTCACAACCGGATAGCGTGAACATAGCAAGCAATATCATTGGTATCTTTTTCATTTTCACCTCCTACGAAAGCAACGCCTGATACACATCCCTCTTACTGATCCCACGGTCTTTTGCCACAAGTTTCATTGCCTCTTTCCGTGCAATGCCCTGGCTCTCATATACCTGCATATGTTCCTCTAATGTCATGGATTCCCAGTTTTTCTTCTCTTCCTCGGCAATCTCCTCAAAACTCTTTCCCTGCAAAACAAGGACATACTCGCCGCGTGGTTCGTTTTGCTCATAATAGCTGAGACTGTCACCTAACGTTGTCTGCATTTTTTCCTCATATCGCTTTGTAAGCTCCCTGCAGATTGTAAGCTTTCTGTCACTTCCAAGAACGCTCTCCAGTTCCTCTAACGTTTTCACAAGATGGTGCGGTGCCTCATAGATAATGATGGTTCTTGTCTCATTTGCAAGCCCGTCTAAAACAAGCGCCCGCTCTTTCTTATCTCTCGGCAAAAATGCTTCAAACGCAAATCTTCTGGTCGGAAGCCCGGACATGGTAAGCGCCGTGATACATGCGGCTGCCCCCGGCAGGGACGTCACCTCAATGCCTTCCTCATAGCAGATACGTACCAGATCTTCCCCCGGATCAGAAATTCCCGGTGTTCCGGCGTCGGTGATAAGTGCAATATTCTTTCCCTCCCGCAGCTTGTCCACCAATTGGTATGCCTTGTCAATTTTATTAAATTCATGGTAGCTTGTCATAGGTGTCTTGATCTCAAAATGATTCAGCAGTTTGATGGAATTTCTCGTATCTTCTGCTGCGATCAGATCAACCTCTTTTAGCGTGCGAAGTACCCGATAGGTAATATCCTCAAGGTTTCCAATCGGTGTTGCGCACAAATATAACTTTCCTGCCATCATTATTCTCTCTCCAATATCCTCCCGGAAGTATTTTTCAATTTATCTTCTTGCATAGATCAAAATGATAATGTTCTGAATATTTGTTACGAAGCAATATGAATGAAATGGTACAACTAACAAAAAACTAAATTACATCTGTCCGCTGCGCATCAGTCATTTTTCGCATGATTATAAAAAAAGCACACGTAAATATAATGCCTTTCATCATTGTGGTTGTTGTAAGTGCCCACCATATTCCCAGAATTCCTAGCACACCACTACTTAAAATGATTGCAAGCGGAATACGAAGCGATGTGAATACAATACTAATCACACTACACAGGCGAGTCCTGCCAAGTCCTGATAATGCACCTACTGTCATCAGCTCAACACATAAAAAAGCTTCGCTGTATCCGACAATGATCAAATAGTCAACTGCTGTTGCGATCGCTGTCTTCTCATGGAAAAACACGCTTGCGATCGGTACTGGAACAACTACAAACACAAGGGTGATCAAAATCCCCCATATACCAACAGTGCACAACGATGCACGATATCCCTTCTTCACACGTTCGGTTTTACCAGCACCATAGTTTTGACCGATAAAAGCGTTCATAGCTGCGCCAAATCCATCTGCCGTATTCCATGAGATTGATTCAATCTGACCGCCCACACGCTGCGTAGCGATTGCCTCTGGACCAAAACCAGCTACCATACGTGTCAATACCATAGAGATAAAACAATACACCATACCCTGAAGTGCAGTAGGAATACCTATTTTGCAGATTCCCTGCACATATTCCAACGGAATTTTTACAAACAAGCGAAGACCTTTCAACACATTTTCCTTCTTCTGTAATATAACTCCAAACAGCATAATCATTGTAACAATTACCTGTGCCAAAACAGTTGCCATCGCTGCGCCTGCCGCTCCAAATCTCTGAAATGGTCCCGGTCCAAGAATCAAAACAGGGTCCAGGATCATATTCGCCGCCAAACCAAAAAGATTTGCAATAAAAGGAGTTTTAGAATCTCCCTGAGCCGTATATATTCCCGTTAATGTGAATGATAAAAATGAAAAAACAATGAATCCGCATGCAATCTTAGTGTAATCCAACGCAGCACTCAATGTTTCCGCATCATCCAGCTTGAAAAATCCAACCAGCTGATTTGCAAATAGTGCTACAATGATCCCATATGCGAGTCCCATCAATAATGCCAACTGCATCGCTGTCTGTGCATATCCATGTGCCTTTTCCTTCTCTCCTCGTCCTATGCACTGTGCAATCTGTACCTGGCCTCCCATTCTTGCCATCGAAGCAAGCCCCTGCGAGAGCCATGTAAACATACCTCCAACGCCTACTCCGGCAACCGCCTTGGCGCCTAGCAGTCCAATCCATGCCATATCGGTAATATTATATAATGTTCCTAGAAATGACGATGCCATAATTGGAATCGCAAGTTTCGTTAATGTCTTTAAAATTGGTCCTTTTGTTAAATTTCCTTCCATTCAGTCCCTATTAATTCCTTTTCCCTTGTATTTCCTTCTGCATGACGTTCTATTTCTGTACATAAATTTTTCAATCATTTTATACATACTTTACCTTTTATCCCTCTATCTTTGTTTCTGCATTTACTCTTTCTTCTCCATCATCTTCGGAATCACAAAATATAGCGCAATTCCAAGTGCTACGATTCCAAAAGAGATAATCTGCGATGTAGAAAAAATTCCAATGCTTCCACGATAATCATTTCGTAAAAATTCGATCAAAAATCTTCCCACTCCGTAGAGCACCAGATAACCTGCTGCCACTCTGCCCGGCTCTGGCTTCTTAGATGCATACCACAGTAATACGCCACAGATCAGGAAATCACCTGCGGAAGAGATCAGCTGTGTCGGAATCAGGCTTACACCATTTGGTGCAAAATCAGAATGTGTAAAGGTAATGCCATACCACGCATGTGTCTCTCTTCCATAGCAGCAACCGGCACAAAAACATCCAATACGCCCAAATCCCTGTGCCATGGAAACTGCAGGCATCACAAGATCAAAATAAGAAATAAAATTTTCTTTTTTGATACGGCAATAGACATAACTTGTCACAATTCCACCGATAATTCCACCATAAACGACATATCCGTTTTTGAAATCCCATAAAATAGATGGATCTTCCATAATTGCCGGAAGCTCTACAATATAATAGAGCAGGCGACAGCCAACCATTCCACCAATCAACGCACATAAAAATATACCGAAAATCGTATCCTCACTTAAGCCTCTCTTCTTTCCCCGGTAATTACATAGGAAAAGTGCCGAAGCAAATCCAATCGCAATCATCAATCCATACATATAAATCGTGATCGGTCCAAGCGTTATCTTATTAAACATATAATCCTCCTTGTTTTGCGAAACAAAATGCTATTTTACGAAGTAAAATTTGTCCTCTGGTGAGCAGAGGGTATATCCTCCTTGTTTTGCGAAACTCATTCAATAGTGAATATAATTGTGAAAGTTTAACAAAAGCTTGAGAAAACACTGGGGAACGGTCGGTTCTTAGAAGGCAGGCTCGACATAAGTCGTGACTGGCTTCTTAGTACCGTTACCAGTGACACGTAGCGAAAGCGTGTTTTCGAAAATTTTGTTAAACTTGAACAATTGTTAATGACTTAAACTTGAGTTTCGCACTTAATATTTAATACCCATAAATGTCATAAATCTCATCCGTATACACGCCCTGCTCCTTGTATACAATGAGCGGCTTCTCCACTGTCACACGGGATTTTCCTCCGCGCAATCCCTCGATTAACACCATATTCGGTTCCTTATCAATATAAGGATATACCAGGCGCATACGCTTCGGCTCTATCTTATATTCCACCATTTTACTCATGATCTCTGCCAGACGGAACGGGCGGTGTACCATATAAAATCTGCCTCCCGGCATAAGCATTTTTGCGCTCTCCCGCAAAATATCGTCCAGCGTGCACAAAACCTCATGCCTTGCGATCGCTTTTGCTGTGGATGGCGAGTTTTCCCCATGAGTGCCGATCATGTACGGCGGGTTTGTTGTGATGACATGAAAAGAAGATGCTCCAAAAATATTTGAAGCATCCCTGATATCTCCTGTGATCACTTTGATCTTATCCTCGAGATGATTGTACGCGACACTGCGTCTTGCCATATCTGCGCTTTCTTCCTGAATCTCTAACGCTGTAAAATCTGCTGCGTCCGTCTTTGCTTCCATTAAAATCGGAATAATTCCGGTACCGGTTCCAAGATCCAGTACTTTTTCCCCTGCCTTTGCTTTCGCAAAACCGGATAATAGCACAGCATCCATGCCAAAACAGAAACGCGCCGGATTCTGGATGATTCCATATCCATTGCGTTGCAGCTCGTCCAAACGCTCTCCTTCATGAATCAGATTATTTTGTATCATCAATCTTTGACTTTCCTCCACGGTCTTCTAATGCAGCCAGCTCTTTCATTTCCTCGGCAGTAAGCTTCACATCTCTGCGTCGTTTTGGTTTGAATTTCAACTGATCTGCCTGATATTCCCGCAGTTCCTTCTCATCGTTGACTTCCACTAAAACTTTTACAAGCTGGCGAAGTACATTTACAGAAGAAACTTCGCCCTTCAAACCATCATCCGTTGTGACATAATCACCAACATTTGGCAGACGGCTGTTGAGATACTCGTATGTCTCTTCCTCATTTTTCAGACAGCACATCAGTCTGCCGCACACGCCGGAAATCTTGGTTGGATTCAGGGAAAGATTCTGCTCCTTCGCCATTTTGATTGATACCGGTGCAAACTCGGAAAGGACTGTGTGACAGCACAGTTCACGTCCACAGATTCCATATCCTCCCATAATCTTTGTCTCATCGCGGACACCGATCTGACGCAGTTCGATCCTTGTGCGGAATACGGCTGCAAGATCTTTTACCAGCTCACGGAAATCAATTCTTCCGTCTGCGGTAAAATAGAACAGCAGCTTATTATTATCAAATGTGTATTCTGCTTCCACTAACTTCATATCCAGCTTATGTTTTGCAATCTTTTCCAGACAGATCTTAAACGCCTCTTTTTCCTTCTGGCGGTTCTTCTCTGCCTGCTTTTCATCCTGCTCAGTCGCAATGCGGATGACCGGTTTTAATGGCTGGACGACGCTCTCCTCGGACACTTCCCTCGGATCAGTCATGACAGTTCCCATCTCAACGCCTCTTGCAGTCTCAACAATTGCATGCATGCCTGCTTTTAACTGTAACTTTCCAGGTCCGAAATAATATATTTTACCTGCATTCCGGAAACGGATTCCTACTACTTTTACCATTCTAGTTCTCCTTAATTGTCAGCAGTAATAACTCAATCACCAGATCAAAGTTTACGTTTGCGTCCAGACGTATCTGGGCTTTGCGCAAAGCTTCCAAAATACTGTTGATTCCATTGTAAGAGCTTTTTTCTGCCTGTCGTTTTATGTCGTAGACCTCATCCTTGAAAATAAGGCCATTTACGTCACCTGTTGCTTTAAAATATAATACGTCACGATACCAGATCATCATCAGATCAAAGTAATCGTTAATTTCTAATTTGTAATCTGCGATCTGCTTTACCGCAGCGGTCATCTCATAGAGATCAATATCATCGAGACGCTTGATCAGCTGCAGTGCGCTTTCCTTCATCTCATTAAAATCATCAGAGGACGCAAGCTGGATTGCTTTTCCCACATTTCCCTGTGCAAATGCCACACACACATCCGCCTGATAGTCAGGGATCTGATACTTTTCCATCAGGAACTTTTTGATTTTCTCATCCGGCACAACTTTAATATTCAACGTCACGCATCTGGATAAGATCGTTGGCAGAAATGTGTCCGCATTCGTTGTCAAAAGCATGATGACCGCATATGCCGGCGGCTCCTCGATGGTTTTCAGCAGTGCATTCTGTGCCTGCTGGTTCATCTTCTCCGCCTCATCAATGATATATATCTTGTGACTGCTGCTGTATGGTTTCACATCAATATCATTATTTACCTGTGTACGGATATCATCCACAGAAATGGTATTTGGCTTGTCGTGGTTTACATAAATAATATCCGGCTGATTATGTCCCAGTGCCTGTCTGCAGGAATGGCACTCCATACATGCCTCTTTTCCATGCTTTTCACACTGCAAAGCCATTGCAAATGCCTCCGCCAGCATCATTTTTCCGGATTTGTCCGGTCCATTGATGATGTACGCATGGGATACTTTATCCATCCCGATCGCGTTCTGTAAATGCTCTATAATCTGCTCATGTCCGATAATATCTTTAAATCCTGCCATATGCCGCTCCTTTAAGTCAATATATCTAACAACAATCCACGGATCTCACCTATCCTGCTCAGGATCGCAATGTGATCCTTCTCATCCTTCACAAGCTCCCTTGCCAGTTCATCCAGATTTGAATCGATCAGCCGGATCAGTCCATACACTCTGTGCCGTCCTTTGCGGTCTAAGAAATTCTCTCTGGAAAACTTGTGTGAACGATACACCACCTCATTTAAAAAGTCTTTGATCAGTCCACGGTATTTTTTCATATCGCGGATATCCATATGCTGTGCAATACGGTTCCCCTGTGCCGTGATATCATTCATCAAAAGATCGACTTTTGCCTGAAGATCTGCATCGGTGATGGCACTCGCCAGAGTGAATTTGAATGTTCCATCTCCGGTTTCCGTTGTCACTGTATCAGGTACCTGTGTCACCTGTGCTATATTATTTACTTTAATATCCACCAATGCCCACCTTCTTTCCTACCTGTCTTCTAAAATTGCCCTGCGGATCTCTTCCTCTGTCTCATCGAGATCCTGATTGACAAATCTCCTTGTGATCCCTGCTTCCTTTAACTTTTCCCCGGAAAAATCTTTTGCATCTGACAGAAATCTGCGGCAAAGTTCCTCATACTTCGGACTTTCCTGCATCCGCTCCCTGTTTAACGCCCGGCTCAGGCGTTCGCCGTCTTCCACTTCTATATAAATCGGCACAACTTTCTCTTTTCCAAAGTAATCACGGATCTTTAAATAAGATTCCAGTGTTCCTATGATCAGATAATTCTGGTGTTCCAGATCGATCTGGTCATCATTCACGGTAAAATATTTCCAGATCCCATGGATGGTATCATAAGCACGAAGCTCGATAATACGCCCTTCACGCTCCAATTCTTCCACTTTCTTCTCATCACAGAAAAAATATTCTACCCCATTTTTCTCCCCGGCACGCACCGGTCTTGTCGTATATGGAACAATGGTCTTTAATGAGAGACTTTCATCTCCCAATATCTTTTTAAACAGGGTATCTTTTCCCGTGGAACTTTTTCCCATGATACAATATATTTTACCCATTTTTCCTGCCTCATTTAGTATAATATAGTCTTTAAAAATATACAATCTTTAGAATTTTTTCGTTACTGTTCACTCGTTCCACACGCAGTCCAAGTGATAAGCATTCCTCAATATTATCTGCCAGACGCTTCGTGATAATCTCTCCCGGAACGATCATCGGAATTCCCGGCGGATACAGATAAATCGTATCCGCAGACATATTTCCGACTGCCTCCTCTAACGTTACTTCTTTATATGGAAGCTCCTCTGCCTGATAAATCTGCATTTCACGCGGATATTTCTGATATATTTTCTCAATAAACGAATGATACTTCTCATCACTTGTCGGATTCTTCAAAATTTTGTTTCCATTTGAAACGTCCTCTGCCACCTTTGCATCGATCTCATGCAGTGCGCCTGCCAGACGCTCCAATCCTTCGTCCTCATCCATCAGACTTGTCATTCCCAGCACATAATAACCGGAAACCATCTCCATCTGTAAATGGTATTTTTTCAAAAGAATCTGATGCAGTTCATCCCCTGTCATCCCGGCTCTCTCCGCAAAAATGACCAGTTTGGAATCATCCCAGTCAAATGCTTCCTCGATACTTAAATCTTCATTCTGCATGACATGCAGGTATTTTAAATCGGCTGTTTTCTCATAAAAAGCTGTCAGACGCTTTCTGTAATCTGCAAAGAGCTGCTGCCCATGTTCTGCGATCAGCCGGATACACGAATCCATTCCCGCCATAAAAATATAGGATGGTGAACTCGTCTCGTAAATGGACAGATACCGCTCCACCCGCTTCGCATCAATGAGATCAGACGCCAGATGCAGCAGCGCTGTCTGGGTAAACGACGGCAATGTCTTATGTAAACTCATAATCACTGCGTCCGCACCAAGTTTTACTGCATTTTCCGGGAAACCGCCTCCGAATCCAAAATGTGCTCCGTGGGCTTCATCTACGATAAGCGGAATCCCGTGTTCATGGCACACCTCTGCAATCTTTGCCACGTCTGAAACAATCCCCTCATACGTCGGGGAAGTGAGGATCACTGCCACCGCATCCGGATTTTCATATAGCGATTCCTGCACCTGCTCTACTGTGATCTGCCCCTGGATTCCATTTTTTGTGATAGAAGGATACAGATATTCTGCCTGCAGTTCATTCATATATAATGCATGATAGACTGCTTTGTGACAATTTCTTGCGACTAATACCTTGTCCCCGCGCCTCGTAGCAGCACTGATGGCAGCCAGCAAGCCACAGGTACTTCCATTTACAAGAAAAAAGCACCGTTTTGAATGGTAAAGCTCTGCTCCGCGCACTTCGGCTTCCTTTATCATACCGGTCGCATGATGCAGATTGTCAAATCCGTCAATCTCCGTGATATCAATCTCATACGGATTGGGAAACGACAGACTTTTTCTTTTGTGTCCCGGCATATGGAACGGATAATAGTCCGACTGCGCATATTCCTCTAAATCATCTATCAAATACTTCATGTAAGCCTGCTCCTGATGTTCGATATCCATATCAGTATATAATACCAGATACATACTGATATACCCTAGTATAACACACTTTCCCCACAGATTCAGCAATGACTTGCATTACCATCCACTCATTACTCTTGAAAAAAAAGTATTTCCTATGCTATAGTATTTTAGATTGCGGATCAAACAATAACATTCCGGAGGTATAGTATGGAAAATGCGCTTGTGATCCTCTGTGGCGGAAACAGCACACGGATGGGAACCGATAAGGCTCTTCTTCCTTTTGGGGACACCTGTTTAATTGAATATCTTGTCAGAAAATTTCAGCCGTATTTTTCCAGAATCTATCTCTCGGTAAAAATAAAGGGGGATTACTCCCATCTGAAGCTTCCCGTAACTGAAATCCCGGATATCTATCCGAATCAGGGACCAATGTCCGGCATTTTTTCCGGCTTATCCATGATCGATGAGGAATGCGCATTTTTTATGTCTGTAGACACTCCGTTTCTGGAACCGAAAACAGGACTTGCCCTGCTCTCAGAACTCGGTGACGCCGATATCTGCACACTTGAGGGAAAGGCTTCTTATCTCGAAACTGCAACTGCAGCCTACTCCAAAAATTGCATTACAACCATCGGAAAATGTCTCCTGCTCCACCAGCTCACGTTCAATACGCTGCGGGAGAAATGCAGCACCAGATACGTGACTGAGGCTGCGATCGCCGAGGCTGCACCGACACCGATCGATATCCAGTACTATAATCTGGACACCAGAGACAATTATTATCATGCGCTTCGTATTTTAAGCGGAATTGTACCGCCAGATTCTTCTCAGGCGTTGATTGAATATTTTAAAGACACCAGAGATTTATTTTTGCATACAACTCCGGTGATCTCCTTTGTGGCAAAACCGGGAACGATCATGACACCTCTCATTGAGCGGCTGCTTCCTTTATTAGAGCGTGAGGGGTTAAAAGTCGTTCACCTCATCAAAGAAGATTCCTCTGTCGTATTCAAAAACGTCTTTTTTGAGCCGACTCTGGAAAATCTCTCCTCGTCGCTCTCCGGTGCCGACCTTGTTCTGACGGAAAATTTTGGAGCAGATGCGCCGAATAAAATTGAAATTCTGCGGAAATACTGGTCGGAAACACCGTTATCTGACGAAAAAGATCTGATCGCTGTATTTGCTGATTTTCCATATCATGCAGAGACTACCCTTCCGGTCTTTGATCTGAACAAACCAAAAAATATTGTCACATTCCTCCGGGAATATCTGGGCAGACAATAAAACCAGAAATAAAGGCTGCCTGTTGGCAGCCTCTTATAAATATCGTTCCAGATCCGGCATCCAGTCTCCAAAGAAAACCTCATCTCTGCACATTGCATTCCAGACAGGTCTCAAAAACAAAACAATCCGGTGCAATACTGTTTCCCAGGAAATATTCTCTATTCCCTGCTTTCTAACATATTTTTCCCACCGTTTTTTCATATAAGTGTAAGTATCATAAGATTCCAGCATTTCAATCCTTTTTTCCTGCGGGCTCACTTCCTCGTTTCCACACAAAAAAGACAGTGTCTCGTAAATATGCCTTCCATCGACAGTTTCCTGCTCCAGAAGACGAAATGTTGTATCGTATACCTCCATAGAAGGAATCAGTTCTAAAAACTTTAAAATAGAAAAAAGCTGCTCTGCCAGATATGTCTCAACCGGAAAATGCTGATATACTGCACACTTCTTCTCAAAAAAGACTGACTGCAGCTTTTGTTTTTCCGGTTTTGCTGCATGATAAACCAATGGACTGATATGAATTACAAGCGGAACCTTCATCTCTTCCCATTCTCCGGTTATGTAAACCAGATAGCCCTGTTCCTCTTTTTCCATTGAACAACTCCAGCGGATATGTTGTTCCCGTTTTGCACAGATCTCCTCTGCAAAGCCGGTGATCCACTTTTCGTCCAACACCTGCTGCTCTTTTCCATCATCCTGTCCGTATACAAAATGAAGTGGCTTCTGCCACTCCTTCCGATAACCGTCGATACTGAAATCCTCACGGTCTTTCAGCCATAACCGCTTTGCAAAATCGGTTTCCAGAATCTGGAACATCAACGTTTCCTGCAAAAAAACTTCCAGCAGATCTGCAAATGGGATTTGATATTCTATGCTTTTTTCTTTTAACTTCTTCTTCGTAAGTAGGTTCTGTTCCATTTAAAGCCAGACTCCAATCATATTCTGAACTTTTTTCACAACTTTACGCTCTTTTGCATAATACATCAGTTTTGCAATATCTTTCTTCGGGTCTTTTATGTAAGCCATCAGTCCTTCTTTGAATCTTTCCCGATCCATCTTGTCCTCGTATTTTAAACATTCACAGATCAGTCTTTCCTTCTCAAAAATTCGGACTGTCACATCAGAAAGCTGTATTTCTGTCACTCCAAGTTCCAAAGTCTCCGGCTCTGCATACATCGGAATGATCTTCGGATAATCCATTTTAAAACGTGATTTGGAAGTATTCTTATCCACCGCAAGCCGCCAGCCATACGGTTTCTTTTTGATATAGCCATACGCATATAACGCATTCTCCAGATTCAGCACGCAGTCCGGAAACAGCTTTGCCACAAGCTCCTCCTCTGTAAAATCACTGAGATGAACTGCATAATAACCGCTTTTTATGCGCAGAATGTCCCCCTTTTCCACAAAATCAAGGATCCTGCGATAATCGATCCCCAGCCCGGCGAGCTGGCTCTTTTTTACAATTCCGCCATTATCCAGTATAAACTTCCTGACCCTTTCTAACAGCAACTCTCTTTTTTCACTGACTGCATATGACTCCGACATGCTTTATCTCCATCTTCTGCGTCTTCTACGTTTTTTTCTGATTCTTCGTCTCTGATCTTTTCTGTCTCTACGAACGGCTCTGTTGTGTTTGATAATATAGTAATTATCGTAAAAACGTTTTAAGAAAAATAAAAGTACACCAAGCAAAATCACTGCAACAATGAGTAAAACAACAACAATCGGTTTCACCTGCACCGTGGAGACTGCTTCCTGTTCCTCCTCCTCGGTCGACTCATTGTCAAATGCGTAGCCTTCTACGACCACGCCGGTTGTCTTAATATCTGCTTTTCCTACATTTCTTCCCGCATAAGTATACGTGATGCTCCCTGCGATCTCCGGGTCGCTGTCATTATATTCCACAGAAGATGAGGTATCTGAAAATTCTGCTGTTTTCGGCAGAACAATGACGGCATCTTTATCAAGCTCCACAAATGGCGCAATATTGTCCAGATTGCCATTATCCACCGTTGTTTCTGCGCTGTAATCCGTATCATTTTCTGCTACATTCAGCACCTGAAAATTGTCAAATGCATAATCAAATAAATTTACCGTATCAATAAACTGATTCGGTGACTGTGTGTCCATTACCACACAGATCAGTGTCATACCATCTTTTTCCGCGTAAGTCACAAGCGTGCTGTTTGCAGTCGCCGTGTATCCGGTCTTTCCGCCGACACAGTACGGATATAAATACTTACGGTTCGCATTGTGGTAAGTGCACAGCATATCGTGATGATTCCTTAACACCGTCTCCTCCGCATGCTTATTGGTTGGAGGGATTGTATACATCTTCGTTCCGATAATAATACGAAACGTTTCATTCTGATAAGCCGCCTGCGCGATCAACGCCATGTCATGTGCGGTCGTATAATGATTTTCATCCTGCAGGCCATGCGGATTGGCAAAATGTGTGTTAGTGCATCCTAATTCTTTTGCCTTGGCATTCATCATATCCACAAAATTTTCTACCGTGCCACCCACATGCTCTGCGACAGCGTAGGCACATTCATTTGCCGACTCTAACATGACACCGTAAAGGCACTGCTCTAAGGTCATCTGCTCGCCGTAATCTCTGGCGATCCCCGATCCTTCCGTATTGTTGATCGCATCATCCGAAAAAGTGACCATGTCACTCAGGTTGCCATTTTCTAACGCCAGCAGCGTGGTCATGATCTTGGTGATACTCGCCGGGTAGTGTGCTTCATCACTATTTTTTTCATAAAGGATCGTGCCTGTGGACTCTTCCATCAAAATAACACCCGGTGAGAGTGTTTCCGGCGCATCCGGCCAGTAGTCTGCCGCCTTGACGTCCACTTTTCCAAGACAGACAGTAGATATAATCGTAAGGATCAGGCATGCTGCCTTTTTCCATCTATTTTTCAACATCATAAAAACTCCAATAATCTATCAATATCATATGAACATTATTAGTATAATCGTTGAAAAAAATACATGCAACAATTTTTCATGATTTTATCGTCTGAATCTGCAAATGCACACTTGAAAGTTAGTGTTTTCTTATTGTAGAATATAAACGATTGTTTCACGATGCTGTGCTTTTACTGCACGGATCGTTTGAAAATATATTTCAGGAAAAAATTTATAGTTTACATAATATAGAAAGGTTGTTTTATGAGATTAAGAAATATTCCAGGCGCAGAGGAAGCTATTTTAAACAGCGAATACTGTATCAAAAATCCAGAGGAGCAGAAAGGACACTGGCAGGACTGTTTTGACAAAGTGCAGCCGCTTCATATCGAAATCGGGATGGGAAAAGGCCGTTTTATCATGGACATGGCTGCCTTGCACCCGGACATTAATTACATCGGTATTGAACGTTATTCAAGCGTGCTTTTACGTGCCTTACAGAAAATGGAGTTAAATCCGCTGCCAAATATTAAATTCATCTGTATGGATGCCACCGATATTGCAGAAGTGTTTGCCAAAGACGAGGTAGACCGCATTTACTTAAACTTCTCCGATCCGTGGCCGAAGGACCGCCATGCGAAGAGACGTCTTACTTCGAGACAATTTTTTGCGCGTTATGACCAGATTTTGAAAAAAGAAGGACATCTGGAATTTAAGACTGACAATCAGGATCTTTTCACATTTTCATTAGAGGAAGTTCCGGAAGCCGGCTGGAAATTAGACGCTTCCACCAGAGATCTGCACCATGATGCCGTCTTAAATGAAGGCAATGTCATGACGGAATACGAAGAAAAATTTTCTTCCAAAGGAAATCCGATCTGTAAATTGATCGCATCGAGATAGAAAAAACGCCCGATACCAATGGTTTTACACCATTGATACCGGGCATTCTATTTATCCTTCAATTGCAATGTAACGTTTTTCCGGAACAGCTTTCTTCTGTTCTTTCGGAACGTCCAAGGTCAGGATACCGTTTTCGTATTTCGCATGGATATCTTCCTCTTTCATGTTCTCACCAACATAAAAGCTTCGGCTCATGCTGCCTGCATAACGTTCACGTCTGATGTATTTGTCATTCTTATCCTTCTCATCCTTATCGAGTCCCTTCTCGGCACTGATAGTCAGGTATCCATCATTCAACTCAAGATGAAGCTCATCTTTCTTGAATCCCGGAAGATCAATTGCTACTTCATAGCCATTATCTTTCTCCTTAACATCTGTCTTCATCATATTCTTTGCATGTTTGCCATACAATGTTTTATCAACATCCGGGAATGAAAAATTCATTAAATTGTCAAAATCATCAAATAAACTCTCTCCAAAAATACTAGGCATCAACATAAGTCATCTCTCCTTTTCTATCTGTCCACTTTTTTGTGGATATTCGTATGCTCATTAACCTTGTTTCTTTGGAACTAACAGATTAAGGAACTCGGGGAATCTTTCTTTCTCTTTTGTTCCCTCTTCCTTTGTTCTGACTATGTTATACACCTGTTTGTTAGCACTGTCAAGATGTGAGTGCTAATTTTTTTGTGAACTTTTTGTGATTTTCTTCAAAATTTTAAATTTGAATTCAAACATAAAAAAAGCACCGACCCCATAGCCAATGCTATAAAACCGATACTTCGTAATGCGCCACCAGGGGTTCGAACCCTGGACACCCTGATTAAGAGTCAGGTGCTCTGCCAGCTGAGCTAGTGGCGCATGTCTTTCAGCGACGAATGTTATTATATAATACTTTTTTTAGAAATGCAACTATTTTTTTATAAATTTATTTCGCATTTCACTATTTTATGGTATTTTATAACTAATGTGTGCCCGGCTTGATTTTATATCAAAATAAATACGGCACCATTTTATAAGGAGGTTTCACATGCGTGTTGAAGAACGATTATTAAAATATGTCTCTTACTGGACAACTTCTGACGAGGAATGCCGACAGATTCCATCTTCGGAAAGACAGTTTGAGTTAGGAAAAGTGTTAGAACAGGAATTGCGCGATCTCGGTTTAGAGAAAGTCACTTTAACCGATCACTGCTATGTTTACGGACTGCTGCCGGCAACGAAAGGATATGCTGACAAGCCTGCTGTCGGTTTTATTTCCCATATGGACACTGCTCCTGATTTTTCCGGAAAAGATGTCAAACCACAGATCATTCCAGATTATGACGGCAATGATGTTCTTTTAAAAGGAAGCGGCGCTTATCTGAAAGTATCCGATTTTCCTACACTTAAAACATTAAAAGGACGCACACTGATCACTACAGATGGAACAACCCTGCTCGGCGCCGACGATAAAGCCGGGGTTTCCGAGATCATGACGGCAGTGGAACAGATCATCACAGAAAAAATACCTCACGGCGACATCTGGATCGGCTTCACACCGGACGAAGAAGTCGGAAGCGGTGCTGATTTATTTGACCTTGACTATTTTAAAGCCAGATTTGCCTACACCGTCGACGGCGACTACGAGGGCGAAGTTGCCTATGAAAACTTCAATGCCGCAAGTGCTTCTTTTGAGATCAATGGCATCAATGTCCACCCTGGAGAGGCAAAAGATATTATGATCAACGCTGCCCTTGTCGGCTGTGAGATTGCATCTCTTCTCCCTGAAAATGAGACTCCTGCCCACACCGAAGGCAGAGAGGGATTTTATCATCTGACTGATTTTAGCGGAGACATCGCCCACGCCAAAGTGAATTATATCGTGCGCGACCATGACAAAGCCACTTTTGAAAAACGTCTTGATACCCTGCGTGGCATTGAGCAAAAAATGAATGGAAAATATCACGCAGACACTGTAAAATTGAACATTCAGCATTCCTATAGTAATATGCTGGAAGTCATTGAAAAGAATGAATATGTCGTTGCAATTGCAAAAAAAGCAATCAAAAACGTTGGTCTGGAACCAGTCTCCCGCCCAGTCCGCGGTGGTACAGACGGCGCCAGATTAAGTTTTATGGGACTTCCTTGTCCGAACCTCGGAACCGGCGGCTATGGTTTCCACGGACCATTTGAACATATCAGTGTAGAAGGTATGGATACCGCTGTTTCGGTTATCAAAGAAATCGTAAAAATCACTGCCGAATAATGATCGGGAACGTTTTTCCTGTTACACAAAAAATCTGCCATACAAAAATTGCATTTGTATGACAGATTTTTTATTCTCTTAAATATTATTTTTTACTTTACACCGAAGTCTTTCTTCTATTATAAGTTTGCAATCAATGCTGCGATCTCATCCGGTGTCATAACCTTATTCGGATCTGACAGATCAGGCATTGCCGGCTCATCATCTACAACAGTTTCATCTTCCAATGGAATCTTCTCGACCGGAACATTATCATCCGAATCCGTCAAAGTATCTACCATTATATCATCATACTTGGATAAATCTTCCTCCGGAGAAGAAACTTCTTCTTTACCAATTGATGGTTCCTCCATATCAGATGGAACTTCCTCGATCGGTGTCTCCTCCATCACGGACGGTTCTTCTTCAATCGGTGTCTCCTTCATCACGGACGGTTCTTCTTCAATCGGTGTCTCCTTCATCACGGATGGTTCTTCTTCGATCGGTGTCTCCTCCATTGCAGACGGTTCTTCTTCAATCGGTGTCTCCTCCATCACGGATGGTTCTTCTTCAATCGGTGTTTCCTCCATATCAGATGGAACTTCTTCGATTGGTGTCTCTTCCATCACAGTTGCTTCTCCAGCAGCCGATGGGATCTCCTCAACTGCGGCTTCCTGAACCTGTGGTTCTTCTTTTTCAATTTTATTCTCTTCTGCCAAGATACGTTCCTCGGTAAAAAAGTTCTGTTTTGCAGACTCTGCTGCTATCTTTGCATCAGCTCCGATCGTATTCAATGTATTCTGCAAAACTTCCAGCTGCTGTAATATTTTATTCTGATTGTCTAAAATATTCTGTGCATATGCGCTGTCATTTTTATTAGTTTCCGGTGCCGGATGCGAAACATTGTCTGATAAAACAGCCTCTAACATCGAAATCTTTTCCATGATGTGGTCATTGGAATTCATCAGTGCATCTGCATTCTCTTTACTTCTTCCAATGGAAACCTTTGCTACTGCTTTCTGTGCGTGGATAATATCCTCCACATTTGCTTTCCGGGACTGGTTTCCTTTTTCAATGAGTTCATACAGATCATCAAATGTTTTCCTCAATAAAAGATAAGACGCTTTTTCTGATTTAAAAATACTATCATACTGTTCTTCTTTGCGATTCTTTTCTGCCATCAGATAAATTGAAATGGAATCTACCAAAAAATAGATTGCAACCAGAAACAATGCTGTAATGATCGCCAGAATAATAAATTTCTGAGGCATATTGATCATTGCATATAAATCTGCAACCAGTAAAATCACCGCAACTAACAATGAAATATTTATGCGGAACCTGACATTTTTTTCGCTATTCTTATCCATAAGAGCTACCTCCCACTATTGCGTCCTCCGTGACGCTCTCTGTGGCTATTTTACCATAACTTACACGAGATGGCTATATGCGAAAACAACAATCTTCAACAGAATACGACAGAAATTTCTTTTTATAATAAAATAAGCTGTCCGATCAGCTCCGCTCCTTTATAAAGATCGTCGGCGGTTGTGTACTCACGTGTCGAATGTGCATTATACATTCCATTCGATAAAACAAGCCCTTCGATTCCGTTTTTTGCAAAACTGTTGTTATCACTTCCGCCGAACGTACCTGTAAGTTCACCGGAAAATCCTAAGATTTCACAGGCTTTTTGAAAATCGGTCACTGACTTGCTCTCAAGTGGTGTCTCATAGGCAATCAGATGGATCTGGCTTGTCACCTCCGCCGTGGCATTGATCTTCTGCGCCTCCTCTGTGAAAATCCGTTCCGTCATACGCACTGTCTCCAACGCTTTCCCATGATCGTAACTTCTGATCTCTCCGGTCAGCACACAGCAGTCCGGCACAATGTTTGTCGCTGTTCCACCCTGAATCGTTCCGATATTAAACGTCGTCTCTTCATCCACATGCCCCATGCAGAGGCGGCTGACCGCATTGGCCGCTGCAAAAATCGCATGGATCCCGTTTTCCGGCTCAAATCCGGCGTGAGCAGCTTTTCCTTTTATCTCAGCTCTCACGGAAATGATAGACGGCGCACGGCTTGCAGCGGTTCCCACCGCCCCGGACAGATCAAGCACATACGCCTGTTTTGCGGTTACTTTCGAGTAGTCAAAAACATCCGAACCTTTGACATATAATTCCTCACCAATTGTAAACAGAATTTCAATTTTTTTATGAGGTTTTCCACTGTCAAGAACAAGTTGTACACCATAGAGAATTTCCAGAATACCACTGATGTCATCTGCACCAAGCACAGTATCCCCGGCAGAATGTATTGTTCCGTCTTTTTCCAAAACGGATTTTTTGCCGCTCCCAGGTTCTACAACATCCATATGTGCGCAAAAAATAACCGGATCTCCTTCTAATTCTCCATCTAAGACAGCAAAAATATTTCCGGTGTCGCCACCGTAATAAGCTCCTGCCTGATCTTCCTCCACAGAAAATCCCATGCTTTTTAGTCTGGCAAGCAGCCAGTCTGCGGTGTTCCGCTCATGAAAACTGATGGAATCAAAGGATACCAGTTGTTTAAAATCTTCTATGATGTTCTGTTTCCATGCCATGATGAGGTACCTCTTTTCTATTTATTTAATCTGCATTTAATTTAGTTTGATTTGAATTTAATCTAATCCGCAGTGCATGTCGGAAAAATCTATAATCTAATCCGCAGTGCAACCTGGAAAATCTGCGATTTTCCAGGCTGTCGGGCATTCGCCCTCTTCATAATGTGAGGAATAAATTATTGCCTGCAAGCAGTCAAATTTATTCCTCACATTATGAACACTGCTCATTATATTACATATTCCGGTTCATTCAGCAGCTGCATTTTTCTCAGGAATTCTTTTGTCCGTTCATTCTGTGGATTGGTAAATACTTCCTTCGGCGTTCCATACTCCACGACATGACCGCCATCTAAAAATATCACTTTATTGGCAACATGCCTTACAAAGTTCATTTCGTGAGATACTAAGAGCATCGTGTGTCCCTCTGCCGCAACATTTTTGATCGTTTCAAGTACTTCACCGACAAGCTCCGGGTCTAAGGCTGAAGTCGGCTCGTCGAGCAGGAGTAATTCCGGTTTTAGGGCAAGTGCTCTGGCAATTGCGACACGCTGCTGCTGTCCTCCGGACAAATGTTTTGGATAATGATTTGCCCATGATGCCATTCCAACACGCTCTAATTCTTTTAAAGCAATTGCTTTTGCATCCGTTTTGCTCTTTTTCTGAACAACCATAAGACCTTCCATAACATTTTCCAACGCTGTCTTTTTCTCAAACAGATAAAATCTCTGGAACACCATGCCCGTGCTCTTACGGAATTCCAGGCTGTCTTTGTGTTTCTTGGAAAGATCGACCGTTTTTCCACCAAAAACAGCCTCCCCCTCCTCCGGGATCTCCAACTGGTTGATACATCTTAATAAGGTTGATTTTCCTGTACCGGAAGGACCGATAATTCCAACAACATCGCCTTTTTCAATTTTTAAATTAATATGGTCTAATACTTTATTCTCATGAAAACTTTTGGAAAGGTTTTTGATCTCTAACATTTTTATACCCCTCTCTCATCCTCGGATATCTCTACTTTTGCCACCTGATCCGGAATCTGCATTTTCTTCTCAATCAGCCTGATTCCCTGCTCGATCACAAATGTGATCACCCAGTAAATGATCGCAAGTGAAACATATACTTCAAAATAACGGTAAGTTCTTCCACCAATGATTTTTCCCTGTGCTGTCATCTCAACGACTGCACAGACAAACGCAAGGGACGTTCCCTTTATCAGTCCAATAAAGGAATTTCCAAGTCCCGGGAGCGCCACGCTTAGCATTTCCGGAAAAATGATTCTGCAAAACGTCTGGAAATATGTCATTCCGATCGCACTTGCAGCCTCGATCTGTCCGACATTGACAGATGCCAAAGCTCCCCGGAAAATCTCTGCGATATACGCTGATTCATTGATAGAAAGTGCGATGATCGCATACACAAAACCGGAGGTTGTCGAACTCTGATAATTCCATCCATTTTGCTGGTATATGTATTTTGTGATCATTGGGATTCCAAAGTATGCAATATACAACTGCACGATCACTGGTGTTCCCCGGATCAGCGAGATATACACTCCTGCGATCTGTTTTAACAAAGGAATATTTTTTGTTTTGATCAATGCCAGGAGCATTCCGATGATAAGTGCAATGATCATGGAACTGACTGCAAGGATCAGGGTTGTCGGAAGATATTTTAAAATCTCCGGAAGCTGGCTCAAGACCGCTTCAAAATCAAATAACTTTGCCATAGTTTTTCTCCGTTCGTTTTCTGTTTTTATCACTACAATTGTCTGTAGAAATTTACAGTGTTTTTGAAGTCATGATGCACACAAATTCTCCTTCACCGGAGCGGGTGGAAAAATCCGGTGTATATCCAAGCTTCTCATAAAAGCCAAGTGCCTTCTCGCGGGAATTGATCCGTATGTTTGTAACACCCCGCTCTTTCAAAAGCTGCTCTGCTGCCTTGATTCCAAGTGCCCCGTAATGTTTTCCCCTGTACTCTTCCAATGTGGCAACACGCTCGATATGACCGGCATTTTCTTCATCGATCCGTACCCGGCAGGTAGACACCGGAAATCCGTTTTCGTGAACCAGAATGTATTCACTGTCCTTTGTGTCATCCGCAAATTCGTATTTGAGTGGAATATCAAACCCGACACACATTGCCTGTATTCTGATATAATGCACTCCTGCTCTCTGCCATTCTTCTGTTGCATGCACTGCTTCCATCATCTTCCGCTCCTTGCTTCTCCCTTAGTTCCACGGTTTATAAAAATCGTTTGGAATTTTTAATTTATTTGCCGGATCTTTGCTTAAATGCTCTCTTCCAGTCGGTGTCTTCCAGATCGCATCAAAATCAGTATCCGGAATCACGATATCATAATAAGTAGACTCCCAGTAATCCGGGTCTGCCTTGCTAAGATCAACACTCGCTGCAAAATCTTTAAAATACGTGTTGTGGTAAAATGCCGGAATCTGATATAAATCCCTTGCATATCCCCATAAATTCTTGTAATCCACGAGACGCCTTTTACATGGACCAATGTTTCTGGAATAAGCGACATCGAATCTTGCCAGTGTCACATATAAACGGATATCACTGTCTGTCACGTAATCTCCAAACAGAAATCTCTGCTGTTCTAAACGTTCTTCCATTGCATCTAACCCTGCAAAAAATGTCTCATAAGCATCGGAAAAAGCCTGTAAGGATTGTGCGAACTGTGCTCTGTAAACAGCATTGTTAACATTTTCAAACAGCCACCAGTTTAACTTGTCAATCTCTTCTCTGAGTTCTTCCGGGTAAAGATCCGGTGCATCCGGCTTTTGGAATGGCTTAAAATCAACCTCCAGATAGTTGGTCAGCCTGTGATAATCGTTGTTCACTACCTTTTTCTCTTTGTAATCCACAAAAGAAGGGACTGTTGCACGGCCTGTGTACTCCGGGTCTGCATTGTAATAAAGCTCACTCAGAAACTGTGCTCCTGTTTCCGGGTTGATATGATCTGGCGAATTTATAAATTCCCAGCCCAAAGGTTTTTCGTAAGCATCATCATCCCAGCCTACGATTTCCACTTTGATCGCATCCTGTAAACCAAGAAGTTCCCTTGTAATGGATGCACGGTTTGACCAGTGGCATCCTTTTGCCCAGAATAAAATGTACCGGTCTTTCTCGACCGGATTTTCCCCGGGTCCGAATCCTTTTGTAAAATGATTTGGCTGTCTGTGGAAATTGCCATATTTGTCTACTTCACTTACTGTCTCTGTCGGACGGACTCTGATCTGCCTGCCGTTTACTTCTATATACTCTGCCATAATATGCCTCCTGCCTATCGCTTCCCAATTTTAAATTTATTACCCGGATCACTGCTTAAATGTGCCCTGTCTGCAGGTGCTCCCCAGTATGCATCAAAATTGATCTCATCTAAAAATCTTGCATTAAATGTCTCCATGAGATGTCCCGCTTTTTTATTGGAAGGATTTGCAAAATCTTTAAAGTACGTGTTGTTCTTAAATGCTGGAATCTGGTAAAGATCTCTTGCATATCCCCACAGGTTTTTGTAATCAATGAGACGCTGTTTTGTGTGGCCAAGCTGGAATGCATAGCGGATATCAAGTCTTGCCAGCGTCACATAAAGTCTCACATCACTGTCTGTCACATAATCTCCAAATAAAAATCTCTGATGTCCGAGCCTTTCTTCCAGAATATCAAGTGCTGCATAAAATGCATTGTAAGCATCCCAGAATGCCTCTTTGGAGCGGGCAAATGCTGTTTTGTATACACCATTATTTACATTATGGAATAACCAGATATTTAACTTATCAATTTCTTCCCTGAGTTCTTCCGGATAAAGATCCGGTGCATTCTCTCCATGAAATTCCCTGAAGTTTACTTCAAAATAGTTGGTCAGTCTGTTATAATCGTTGTTCACTACTTTTCCGGTCTGTACGTCGATCAGCGCCGGAACTGTCGTTCGTCCGGTATAATCATCATCTGCTTTATAATATGCCTCACTCAAAAACTGAATGTTTAAAACCGGATCTGTGTTGTTCTCGTCATATACAAATTCCCAGCCAAGATTTTTTTCATGAGGCGCATGTTCTACCATATTGATACTGATGGCATCCTCCAGCCCCAGAAGCTCCCTCACGATGGATGCACGGTTTGACCAGTGGCACAGCTTTGCCCATACCAGACGATAACGTCCTTTTTCTATCGGATTTTCGCCCGGTCCGAATCCTTTTGTAAAATGATTTGGCTGTCTGTGAAAATATCCGTTCTCGTCAACCTCTGAAACTGTCTCTACCGGACGGACTCTGATCTTTCTTCCATTTACTACTTCATAATCAAATTCTGCCATTTTTCTGCCTCCTGCTTTTCGTTCTTCTTAGTTGATCGGTGTTTCAAATTTATCTGCGGATGGAACCTGATCTGCCCCAAAATATTTCTGTGAAAGTTCTTCTAATGTGCCATCCTCCTGTAACTCTTTCAATACCTTATTAACATCCTCCCGAAGCGCTGCCCCCTCGTCATTTAACGGGAATAAGAAGTACGCATCCAGTGCTGTTGAAAACTTTGCTGTCTCATCAGCAGATAGTTCTGTTTTCTGTAATCCGTCAAAACCAAACTCTTCGATGTAGCTGTTGTAAATTGGAAGGTCATCTACCCTGAAATCGCTTGTTCCGTCCTGAATATGTTCAAATACAACCGAGAGATCTGCCTCTGTGTAAATAATCTCAATCTGTGATTCCGGATTTTCTTCATTCCATTTTTCAATGGCATTCGTGACATTCACTCCGGCACCTGCCTCAATCTTGTAACCTCTGTCTGCGGCATCCTGTAAAGAAGTGAGTGGTTCATCATCTGCCCTCTGAACAAATACATATTTAATCTCATCATATGGGAAAGAATAGTAGTAACTTTCCGCTCTCTTCTCATTGTAGCTGAAATTATTGACCGCAATCTGATAATTACCAGCGGTAAGTCCTGAGAAAATCGCATCAAATTCTGCGGTCTGCAAATTCAGACTGTACTGTGGAAGCCGGTCAAATACTGCCTGTAATACTTCGATATCATATCCTGAATAACTTCCATCTTCCTCCACGGAAATGTAAGGCTTTGGCGAACCTCCGGTCACTGCATTGATCACGGTGACATCTCCACTGTTCTCTGTTTCTGCACTGACGTCTGCATTTGTGGATGCATTATTTGTATCTGCGCTATTTCCACCGCACGCTGTTACACTGATTGCTAATGCTCCTGTAAGAATTCCTGCTGTTAATTTTTTTACTAAACTCTGTTTCATAATGTTTTCTCCTCTTCATTTTTCTATTTCTACTTTTAGGCATCTTTCTCTCATACACTTTCATACGTTAATTCTAAAGAGTGTGCACATAAAGAAAGAAGCAGGTCGTTGTCATATGTTTATCACAACTGCCTGCTTCTTCTCTTTGCAAAACACTCAGGTGCATAAATCATATGAAAATAAAACCGTATTCATCCATACAGCACATACAACAGCGGCACATCTGTTTTTTGTTCTTTACAATCGTATTTGTTTTCATATGATTTTCTCCCTTCTTTATTTCCTATCTTTTTGATATGTTTTATAGGAATTAATTTATGTTTGTGATTATAACTATGTGGTCATGGTTTGTCAATTGTTCTAGTTATAGAAGATTCCTTGTGGTTGCTATAGGTTTTTCTTATAACTCATATTGTCGTTCATTTCACTTTAATTTTTTGCAATAAAATAATCCCCAGTATCAGGATGCTTCCTCTGTCTGATAGAAATCATCTTAATACTGGGGATGTTTGATTTTATAAATATTTATTTTTTGCTTATCTTACTTTTTTTCTGATTCCAACTGCGGTCAATGCTCCACAGGAAAGAATGAGAAGTGTGATCCACAAAGCTGCCTGACCGTTATCTCCAGTTTTCGGTGAAACTGCTGTTGTATCTGCTGTCTGAACTTCAAAGTTTGCTGTTGCAACTCCATTTGCAGAAACAATACTAATACTGTGTGATCCGGCTGCCAATGTGCTTAAATACTCCGGTTTCAAAGTGATAATGATACTTCCTTCTGTTGCCGTATAGCAGTCTGCACTGAGTTCTACGTTATCTACCATAACTTTCTGGAAGTTTGCAAATGCATCGCTGGAACGGAAATAAATTGTATTTCCACTTCCCTGCGTATAGCTGCTGCCTGCACCTTCAATGATGGTTGGTATAACCTGCTGACTGCCCTGTGTACTTGCCGTTGTTGCCGAAGCCGGTGTTGATGTTGTTGTAGATTCACCTTGCATTGTTGACGGTTCACTTGGTGTCGGTGTCGGTTCTGGTGTTGGTTCTGGTTCTGGTGTTGGTTCTGGTTCTGGTGTCGGTGTTGGTTCTGGTGTCGGTGTTGGATTTGGATTGGTATTATTACTTACGAAAGTTGTACCAATCTCACCAGTATATCCTTCTGGTTTTTTATTTAATGCTGCGGTAACTCCAGATGCTGTGACAACTGCATTTGGAGATATTGTTATTTTTTTACCACTTTCTAATCCATAGCTGGAAATCTCTCCTTTTTCTGCCTTAGCTACCACAGTTCCTCCACTAATCGTTATATCGCCATCACATTCAATACCACGGCTACTGTAAGCTGCTTCTGCAGCATATGCTGTAATATTACCATTTTTAATAACAATACCATCATATGCATATATGCCACTTGTACCAGCTGTTGCCTGTGCATTTGCAATAATTGTACCCTGACTATCAATTTCCAGTTTTCCTAGCACACTAATACCATGACTGGTATCTGCTGTTCCACCTGTTACATCAAGTGTCCCATCTCCTGTTATGGTTAAATTTCCATGAACATATATTCCGCAACTCCATCCATTTGTACTACTACTGTAAGAACTGCTTATATTTTTTATTCTATTTTCATTTTTAATTATTATGTTCAGGTCTTGTAAGGTTTCGATTTCGATTCCGCTTCCATTACCTTCATAATTAAATCCATCTAAGGTCAGTGTATTTGTCTGATTATCATAACTCCAGCCTGTGCCGGAAGTATTGGCACTGGTAACTTCAACTCCGCCTACCCTTAGATTGTAAGATGTTGAAGTGGATGGTGTGGAACTGCCGCCAGAAGATTTTTTTTTCGTATAAAAGATACCCTCTTCGCCATCTTTTGTTGTAATCTCATAACTGTCATTATCAGAGACAAATACGTCCTTTAAATCTTTACAAGAAGTTGTAATTTGTTTTCCATTTGAATCCGTGGAAACTCTTATACATATCTTTGCTTCTGATGTTAATGGGCTATCTGTACTCAGATTTATTATTGTACTAGATGATTCGCCATTACCAACACTTAAATTACTATTCATTCCATCAGCCGTTCTATTGCCGTAAATCTTTGCATTTCCTCCAATTGTCACCGAAGGTCCCTCGTACACATATATACCTGCTCCATTCTTTCCTGCATCACAAGTATTATCTGTAATTTCTCCTCCGGTCATTATAAATGTACCAGACCTAAAGACAATAACCCCTGCTCCATAACTGGCTTCATTATTTGAAATTTTTCCTCCGGTCATTATAAATGTACCGCTGCGAACTCCAACAGCTCCTCCTCGATCTACACCATTTGCATCCACATCTTCACATTTATTTCCTGTGAGAATTCCAGATTCCAGTCTCAAAATACCACTGTCTACATAGATACATCCACCTCCACAATTATTGTCATTATATCCGCCAGTAATTTTTCCTGCTTGTGCTGCACTTGTGTCTTTAATTGTCAGGTCTCCTCCTGATACAGTAAATGTATTGCCATTCCATGTTGCTTTTATGCATCCACGATCAATGGTATGTCCTGCAAGGTCAACCGTTACGGTATTGCTTACATAGATTGCACTATTACCAGTTTCAGCCACAATATCATTACCTAATTGAATATTACCACCCTTACTTATTGCATTTTTTAACTCAGTCCACGAACTTACTGTTGTTACCGCATCATCTGCCTTCACTTCCATCACACCCAGTCCTGCAACCATGGTTATGACAAGCATCATACACAGCAATCCTGCTATCCATTTGTTCAACTTTTTCATTCCTTTTTCTCCTTTGCTTTTAATGTAAAAAATTCGTTGTACATGATTACCTGTTTCTAATGTACAACGAATTTCTTTCCAAATGGGCGGATTGTCATGAATCGACCGTAAAATGTATTGAATCGACCATATTTTTTCACTACGTCTGTATTTTATGCTTTACAAGACAGCCGAAGGATATTTACCTAAACAACCCAATAATCGTTAGACACTATCCTCTGGAAGAAAATATAAACTATTGTTTTGTCGGCATCAGAAGAACCGGCAAATCCTACATAATGTATCAGCAAAATGCTCAGCAGCGAAATTGCTTCTACACTGGGCGGCCGTTTTGTCATCATGAATATATATCCTTATTCCTTCTCTGAGTATCTGACTGCAAATGGAAAAGAAAAGAATTATCTGGATACTATCAGCACAAGTGATAATGCTCATGTGCGGTAAAGTAACACACAAGAATTTGATAGACAACCGCCCATTATTCCGTTACTATTCTTCAATATGGATTGAGAAAGCCTCTCTGATACAGTATAATAAAGTGTGATAGTGTCAAATGACCTATGAAAAAACTGAGCAAAAGAAAAAGGCTCAGATGAA
>ERZ791825.475-NODE-475-length-31464-cov-17.140533_pt1 | contig 31464 bp, 29 predicted proteins | sample MGYA00510298_ERZ791825 | MGnify/ENA primary metagenome ERZ791825 (study PRJEB30046, sample SAMN00792010) | human gut metagenome | study: EMG produced TPA metagenomics assembly of the A metagenome-wide association study of gut microbiota in type 2... | reverse complement strand
ACGTGGAGGTGCACGCCTACGTCAAAAACGGCAAGTACTGCGTGGTGAACAACACGTACGAGCCGCAGGACACCACCGTTTACACCACAGACGGCAGCAGCTTTGCTCTGCATCTGGATGCCAACGAGATCAAGTGGTATGAGATCTAAGTTCTCCTTTTCATAAACGAATACAACGGGCAGCTCTGTTACCAGAGCCGCCCGTTGTGTTTGCTGTATCTGCCGATAACTCAACCTGTGTCAATCGAACGCTGCAATGGAGATGGCTGGAAACGCAGAAATTCAGTAATGCGAGCGTAATAGACCTGCAGAAAAAAGAAACTGCCCGCGCGAGTATGCGTAAGATGGTGAAGCACTTGCTGAAAAAATATAAGTATGCGCCAACGTCAAGCGGCGCAAGGGCTGCAACAAAAAGACCGTGCAGAAGGACTGGCTGGAAGATCTAGTCGTCCGGGAGACCATGAAGCTGATTCAGGACGATGCGGTGATCGACAAGATCGTTCAGCTCGTCATGGATGTCCAGAATCAGGAGAACACCACGATCCCGCTACTGGAAAAGCAACTGCGAGAGGTCAACAAAAAGCTGGACAACCTGATGAAGGCTATCGAGGACGGCTTGTACACCCGGACAACGAAAGAGCGTCTGGAAGCGCTGGAAATCCAGAAAGATGAACTGACTGCAAAAATCGCAGATGAAAAATTGAAGAAGCCCAGCTTCAATGAGGATTTCATCCGATTCTGGCTGATGAAATTTAGAAAGTTCGATATTTCGCAGAAAAAGCAGCGGAAAGCACTGATTGAAATTTTTGTAAATGCCATTTTTCTGTACGATGATCGGATGCTGCTCACGTTCAACTACAAGGATGGCACCCAAATCGTCCGATTTGAGGACACTTTGACCGCTGATTGCGGAGAAAAAAGTTTGCGTTTGCGAAGCAACGAAAGCCCCAGTGGGGCTTTTGAGCAACAGAACGGTCTTGCGCAAGCAAGATGGAGGGGCCTTGCCCCGACAAGTTCGGATTTGTCCAGTTCTGCTGGACCAAAAGCTCCACAGACGAATTTGTTCGTCTGTGGAGCTTTTTTGTTTGCCCACAGCGTGGTCAGAAAATGAAAAAAGAATGCAAAATGCGGTGCGCTTGAAAAATGTCAGGACGGGATTTTTGTAAAAAATGTAGAATATCTTGCCGGAAACTGTGCATTCTCTCCAACAAAAACTGCCCAAACGTGTTGATATTGAGAAAAAAGCTTCACAAACGTTTACAAAAGGGTAACAGGTTGGTATACTTTATGGTGGTAAACGTAACAAGCCATGGAAGCTGAAAGGAGAACCTACCCGTGAATACCGCTGCACCGTCCCGTAAAAAACTGCTGAGCCTTGTGCTGACACTGGTGTTTATGCTCACCTGCCTGCCGGCGGCCTTGGCGGTTGATCTGAACGTGGACGCAGGCTTCTACTTCAAGCAGAGCCGCGGCGGCACCTGCACACTGGCATCCGCAGCCATGATGCTGCGCCGTCGTGCCTATTTTGACGGCCTGACCGACTGGTCCACTGTGACCGAGAACAGTGTCCGTTCCACAGCATGGTCCAACGGGCTTTCCCACAGCTTTACATATAAGGAGATGCAGGTGGGCTACGGCACACTGCCCTCCCGCAAACAGGAAAAAGTGCAGACCCTGATCACCCTGCTTTCGCAGCACCCGGAGGGCATCGTGCTGTATGACCGCAGCCAGCCCCATGCAGTGCTGCTCACCGACTACACCAACGGCAACTTCTATTGCTCCGATCCGGCAGGCAACATCTCTTCCGGACGCATCCCGCTGGAAAACTCCAGCGTTTCGGTCAATAGGTCCTCCTGCTACTGGTATGTGGCATCAGATCACAACTTCATTGCTGCAGAGGCTGACGGCCTGCGTCTGGAAGGCATGAGCTACCCCATCAATGTCCGTGCGGGCAAGGGCATGGCGCTGACCGGCACTGCAAATGCTGCGCTGGGCACCACCTTGACCAATGTGCAGTTGGCAGTGCTGGACGAGAACGACCAGACGGTGTTCACTGCACAGGCAGCACCCAATACGGCAATCTTCTCCTTCAAGTCGCTGGACAGCTCCATCCGCTTTGGCGAACTGCCCGCAGGCAATTACACCTACATGGTGGTCGTGACCGATTCTCAGGGCGATAACCTCTGCTTTACCAGTGACTTCACGGTTTCGGATGGCTCGGCAAGCAGCGGCGTTTACTGGTCGGTGAAGGATACCGAGGGCACCAAGCTGCTGGACAGCATTCAGGAAGTTCAGGATGCCTTTGCAAATGCAACTGAGTCCACTCTGGGCTGGTTTGGCGGTCTATTCCAGTAAAATCATAAACGAAAAAAAGAAGTCCCGGAATACACTTCCGGGATTTCTTTTTTTGCTGTAATTTGTTGTAAAAAAAGCTTATTTCAGGGTTCCGTCCAGTACCTGACTGTAATACCAGGGCTTTGGTGCGCGGAAGGTCTTGCCGCTGAGGAATTCGAAATCCGGCTGGTTGAAGCGGGGCATGGTGAGTTCCCATGCGCACAGGGCCTGATACTTGAGCTTCAGCTCGCGGTTGGCGGTGTTGTTGCCGTATTTGCTGTCGCCCAGAATGGGACAGCCGATGCTGGCCATGTGGGCGCGGATCTGATGGGTGCGGCCGGTGATCAGCTGCACCTTCAGCAGAGCCAGACGGCCGGAGACAGCGATGGTCTCGTACCGGGTCTCCACGTCCCTGGCACCGGGCTGCTTGTCCTCCACGATCTTCACGATGCCGCGGTCGGCGTCCTTGAGCAGATAGCCGCCCAGAGTGGCATCCGGCGGCATCGGACGGCCGAAGGTGACGCAGAGGTAGGTCTTTTTCACATCGCGGTTCTTGATGGCTGCAAGGAACAGCTCCTCGGCTTCCGGGGTCTTGGCAACGATGACAAGGCCGCTGGTGCCGGTGTCCAGCCGGTGGCACAGCGCCGGGGTGTACAGGTCGTTCTCCTTGTACTCACCCTGCTGGTTCAGGTAGAGCAGGGTGCGGTTCAGCAGGGTATCGTCCTCCGGACCATCCACGGCAAGACCGGCGGGCTTGTTCACAATGACGATCTGCGGGCAGTCGTAGACCACCTGTGCCGGGCCGCGGGCGTTCTTCCACGCCGGGCCTTCCACACGGCGGTCCGCATCCAGAACTTCATCCAGAATGAACAGCTTGATCTCGTCACCGGCCATCACGCGGGTGGAAAGCGGCTGCTTTTTGCCGTTCAGCTTGATCTTGTTCTCCCGCAGGGCCTTGTTCAGGCGGCCCGGGGTCAGGGCGGGGTACTGCTGGGTTAGATAATTGTCCAGCCGGGTAGGGGCAAGACATTTTACTTTTAAAATTTTCACGGGAAATTCCTCTCTATCTTAAAATCAGTTGCAATAGAATGGGTTCTTGATTCGTTTTTATTGTAGCGGAACAAAAACCGCGCGTCAAGCGCAGAGAAAAGGAAATGTTGACTTTTCCGCGCGGGTGACGTATGATACCGAGACAGGTGCGGAAAACACCGCCCCGACAACAACAGAAGAAGGTATAGAATATGAAACTGAATAAAAAGGTGCTGGCCGTTACGGCCATTCTGGCAGTGGGCATTCTGGCAGGCTGCGGCAGCAGCAACAGCACCGCAGGCAGCGCGGCAAGCGCACCGGCTTCCGGCGTGGAAAGCAGTGCGGCTTCGTCCGAAGCAGCCGGTGAGATGGGAGATGTGCTGCCCATCGACGCCGGGGATCTGAACGAGATCAAGACGGGTTCCTACAAGTTTGCAGCCAGCATCACCAAGGTGGCCGACGGCCAGGCGACCCTGAGCGTATACGGCTACGACAGCTACCTGCCCGAGGACATCGACGCCTTGCAGGAGGGCAGCGTGCTTCGGATCCACGACCAGGGCGACACCACCGTGACCAAGCTGACTGTGACCAGCATCGACAGGGATGCCGACAACGGCTATGTGACCATCAACGGCGGCATCGAAGCGGGCGGCGTGGAGCTGACGCTGGACCACGATGTGTACCGCACCGTGACCTTTGACGATTACCCCGTCTACTATGAGATGGGCGAGGTGACCCTGCCTCTGGCCGGGGGCGTGACCCTGAGCGACAGCTCGGCCGACCCGCAGGCTTCCGCCGTGGAGACGGACGGCGCCGATGCCGTGGCCGAGGCCGTCAACGCCGAGCCGGACGGCTGGATGCCCAACAACACCCTGGTCTTTACCGAGGATGGCACCATCAGCAGCATCGTCCGCATCTGGGTGCCGTAAATTTTGCTCAAAACCGTTGACAAACGTTTTGCGTATGCTATAATTTAGCTGTACGCAAAGGGGCACTTCGCCTGCCTTGCGGAATGTAAAATTATGACAGATGGCAATGATGGGGTCAGAAATGCACACCGCCGTTCAGAGAGAGCGCTTCCAGCTGCAAGGCGTTCCGGTCGGGATCATTTCGCGCCACCCCGGAGCTTCCGGCGACACAAGTCGGACGCTGCGCAGCGTTAACGCGCCGAAAGCGGCAGGGGACACATTTTATCCTTTGCAATTTGGGTGGTACCACGGAGTTTGATGCACAAGCAGCCTTCGTCCCTTTTGGGATGAGGGCTGTTTTTTGTTTTTTTCACCGTGCCGCCCCTCTGCCATAACAGCATAAAAACGGCGCACAAGCGCCAAAGACGATTGAGGAGAGAAAACCTATGCAATGGACCGGTTTGAATGAACTGCGTGAAAAGTACCTGAGCTTCTTTGAGAGCAAGGGTCATCTGCGTCTGGACAGCTTCCCGCTGGTGCCGAAGAACGACCCCAGCCTGCTGCTGATCAACAGCGGCATGGCACCTATGAAAAAGTGGTTTCTGGCTCAGGAAGAGCCGCCCCGTCACCGCGTGACCACCTGCCAGAAGTGCATCCGCACCCCGGATATCGAGCGCGTTGGCATCACTGCCCGCCACGGCACCTTCTTTGAAATGCTGGGCAACTTCTCCTTCCAGGATTACTTCAAGGATGAGGTCATTCCCTGGGCATGGGAGTTCCTGACTTCTGACGAGTGGATGGCCATTCCGAAGGACCGCCTGCACATCTCTGTGTACGAAGAGGACGACGAGGCTTACGATATCTGGACCAAGAAGGTGGGCATCGCCCCCGACCACATGGTGCGTCTGGGCAAGGAAGACAACTTCTGGGAGCATGGCTCCGGCCCGTGCGGCCCCTGCTCCGAGATCTACTTTGACCGCGGCCCCGAGTACGGCTGCGGCAAGCCGACCTGCGGCGTGGGCTGCGACTGCGACCGCTATATGGAGATCTGGAATCTGGTGTTCAGTCAGTTCGATGCCGACGGCAAGGGCCACTACGAGCGTCTGGCACGCCCCAACATTGATACCGGCATGGGTCTGGAGCGTCTGGCCTGCGTGATGCAGGGCGTGGGCAACCTGTTTGAGGTTGACACCGTGCAGAGCGTGCTGCACCATGTAGAGCACATTGCCAACAAGACCTACGGCGAGGACGACAAGACCGATATCTCCATCCGTGTCATCACCGACCACATCCGCAGCTGCACCTTCATGGTGTCCGATGGTATCCTGCCTTCCAACGAGGGCCGCGGCTATGTGCTGCGCCGCCTGCTGCGCCGTGCTGCCCGCCATGGCCGTATGCTGGGCATCACCCGCCCGTTCCTGGTGGAGCTGGTGGAGACTGTCATCCAGTCCAGCGAGAGCGCATACCCCGAGCTGCGCGAGCACGATGCTTATATCAAGAAGGTCATCGGCACCGAGGAGGCAAACTTTGCCCGTACCATTGATGCCGGCATGAACATCCTGAACAACATGATCGACGGTCTGGAAAAGGCACATGAGCATCTGCTGAAGGGCCTGGACGTGTTCAAGCTGAACGATACCTTCGGCTTCCCGCTGGATCTGACCAAGGAGATCGCTGCAGAGCAGGGCATTGAGATCGACGAGGAAGGCTTCCACGCCGAAATGACCAAGCAGAAGGAGCGTGCCCGTGCAGAGCGCCTGAAGAAGAACATCTCCGGCTGGAGCGAGGATCTGTTCGGTGCGCTGGATGCAGAACCCACCGTCTTTACCGGCTACGAGACCCTGAACGACACCGGCGTTGTGGTGGCCCTGAGCGACGAGGAGACCCTGACCGATGCCATTGCTACCGACGAGGAAGCAAAGGACGGCGTGCTGGTGGTTCTGGATAAGACTCCCTTCTACGCTGAGATGGGCGGTCAGGCTGCGGACCACGGCATGCTGAACAGCGCCGACTGCAGCCTGCGCGTGCTGGATGTGAAGAAGACCCCCAAGGGCTACTACGTCCACACCTGCGTGCTGGAGAGCGGCATCGTGAAGGTGGGCGACCACCTGACCGCTCAGGTGGATAAGGAATACCGTATGGCCATTGCCCGCAACCACACCGCCACCCATCTGCTGCAGGCAGCTCTGCGTGAAGTGCTGGGCGACCACGTCCATCAGGCAGGCTCCTATCAGGATGCAGAGATCACTCACTTCGACTTTACCCACTTCAGCGCTGTCACTCCCGAGGAGCTGGCCCGCGTGCAGAAGATCGTGAACGATAAAATCTACGAGTCCATGAACGTCACCGTCCGGGAAATGCCCATTGAGGAAGCCAAGAAGCTGGGTGCAATGGCTCTGTTCGGCGAAAAGTACGGCAAGGTCGTGCGTGTTGTGGACATCGAGGGCTGGTCTACCGAGTTCTGCGGCGGCACCCACGTGAAGAATACCGCCCAGATCGGCGGCTTCAAGATCGTGAGCGAGGCCTCCGTTGCTGCGGGCATCCGCCGCATCGAGGCTGTCACCGGCCGCAACCTGCTGATCCGTGCAAACCTGCAGGAGGCTATGCTGCATACCGTGGCAAACACCCTGAAGGCAAACAACGTGACCGCTCTGCCCGTCCGTGCCGAGGCCGTGATGGCTGAGAACAAGGCTCTGGCCAAGGAGCTGGAAGAGATCAAGGCACAGGTCGCCGCTTCCAAGGTGACCAGCCTGTTTGACAACGCCGAGGAGATCGGCGGCGTGAAGATCGCTTCTGCATACTTCACCGGCACCACCGGCGACACCCTGCGCGGCATGTGCGATACCATCCGCGACAAGGCTGTGAAGCCCGCTGTGGCGGTTCTGGTGGGCAAGGCTGAGGATAAGATCACCATGGCTGTCACTGTGACCAAACAGGCACAGGAAAAGGGCCTGAAGGCCGGTGCTCTGGTCAAGGAGATCGCTGCCATTGCCGGCGGCAAGGGCGGCGGCAAGCCGGACTTTGCAATGGCCGGCCTGAAGGACGAGACCAAGATCGACGAAGCTCTGGCTGCTGTCGGCACCATCGTCAAGAAGGCTCTGGGCGAATAAGAAAACGGGTTCGCCCTCTCCGTCAGCGCTGACGCGCTGCCAAAGTTTATGGTTTTGCCAAGGGCTCTCTCTTTGGGAGAGCTGGACGCAAAGCGACCTGAGAGGGCGGGGACGTTTATAAAATATCAGGAAGGAGTTGTTTCCCATGGAAGATTGTCTGTTCTGTATGATCGCGGAGGGGAAAATCCCCTCCAAGAAGCTGTACGAGGACGAGCAGGTGGTGGCGTTTTACGACATCAACCCGCAGGCCAAGGTGCACTTTCTGGTGGTGCCCAAAAAGCACATTGTCTCTGCCGCTGCGCTGACCGAAGAGGACGGCGCACTGCTGGGCCATATCTTTGCAGTGATCGCAAAGCTGGCTGCGGAGCAGGGCCTGAACAACGGCTACCGCGTCATCTCCAATGTTGGCGAGGACGCAGGCCAGACCGTGAAACATCTGCATTTCCATGTTCTGGGCGGCGAAAAGCTGCCTGTCTGATTCCAATAAAAAGGGAGCGTTGAATTATGGCTGAGACCTATACTCTGCACGTTGCAGGCCTGACCCGTGAGCTGACCATCTGCAAGGTGAATGACCACATGGACATTGCTGCTTTTATCATGCTGGGTGATGCCGAGCTGACCGTGGCTGCTGCCGCTGAACTGCTGAAGAAGTGCCCGGATTTTGATATCCTGCTGACCGCCGAGGCCAAGGGCATCCCTCTGGCACACGAGATGAGCCGCCAGAGCGGCAAGCCCTACGTCTGCGCACGCAAGGGCGAAAAGCTGTATATGACCGACCCCGTGGTGGTGGAGGATCAGTCCATTACCACCGCAGGCAAGCAGAAGCTGGTCATCGACCGCAAGGAGCTGGACAAGATGAGCGGCAAGCGCGTTCTGGTGGTGGACGATGTCATTTCCACTGGCGGTTCGCTCAAGGCTCTGGACGCGCTGGCTGAGCAGACCCAGTGCACCATTGTGGGCCAGGCCGCTGTTCTGGCCGAGGGCGATGCAGCTGAGCGCAAGGATATCATCTTCCTGGAGCCGCTGCCCCTGTTCTTCCACTAAGCTGCAATGCGCCGCCCGCTCTGCGTTTTCTGCGCTGGAATGCTGGGTGTGGAGTTAGTGTGCGTTTTTTTGCCGCAAACGGAACTTTTTGTGCCGTTTGCGGCATTTTTTGTTGCCGTTTGTCTGGTGCTGTGCATCTTTGATGCTGCCCGCAAAGCAGCGCTCTGCATCCTGCTGGGTGCTGCTGTGGGTATGGCATCGGTGCTGCACACGGCAAACCGGCTGGAGCGCATCCGTGTGCAATATGCAGGCCGTCCGCTGGTGCTGACCGCAGAGGTGGAAAGCACGGCGGATTCCTACGATCCCGGTATCGTGGATGCGGTTTTGCATGTAGAGAAAGTGAACGGCAGCGCGGAATCCTTCCGGGTGGAGTGCAGTGCTTTGCCGGAGTGCAAAGCCGGGGAAAGGGTGCAGGGAAGATTTATACTGTCGGCCCCGGCATCCGGAAGCCGGGTCGGCCTGTATGCGGACGGCATCGCTCTGCAGGCGGAAATGGACGAGGATGGGCCGGAGCTTACAGTTCTGGGCGAAGGCGGCAGCTTCCGCGCCCGCACCCACCGCCTGCAGCAAAGGCTCAGTGCGTCGCTGCGCCGCCGTATGGACGGCAAGACCGGCGGTGTGCTGGCTGCCATGACTACCGGCGACCGGAGTTATCTGTCTTCGGCCATGCGCAGCGCCTACCGGGGCGCGGGTCTTGCCCATGTGCTGGTGGTAAGCGGAATGCATGTGTCCATTTTGTGCGGTGATATCCTCAGCACACTCCTGCCCTACGAGTGGGAGCAGAGCTACCGCAGGCGCAGACGCCGGGCGGTATTCCGAAGTCTGCTGGCCTTTTTGCTGATGGGCGTGACCGGCTTCACACCCTCGGTATGCCGCGCCGCAGTGGCGGTCTGGGTCGGTGCACTGGGTGTGTGGCTGTACGGCCCGCCGGATACCCTTACCTCTCTGGCGGTGGCAGGTATCGTTATGACCGCAGGCAACAGCTATGCAGTGTGCGATATCGGCTTTGAACTTTCGTTTGCGGCGGTGGTGGGCACGGTGGCAGGCGGTGTGTGCATCCGCCGCGCCCGGGATGCGTGGTACCGCCAGTTCTGGAAAAACGCGAAAAATCCGGTGAAGCGCCCATGGTATTTCAAACTGCCGGAACGTCTTTGGGGCCTTGCGGAAAGCATTTGCATCTCGTTTTGTGCTTCGGTGGCCACATTCCCGGTGCTGGTGCTGCGCGGGCTGAGTGTGAGCATTTATGCGGTGGCATCCAGTGTGGCGGTGCTGTGGCTCATCCAGCCCATAATGCTGCTGGGCCTTGGCACGGCCTTTGCCGGCCTGGTACCCGCTCTTGCTCCGCTGTATGGGGTGCTGTCCGCAGCGTCTGCGGCGTTGACCGGCCTGCTCGACCGCTGGGCCGTCTGGATCTCTGCAAAATCGGGCGCGGGAATCTACTTCGATACGGCCTATGCAGCCATCGTGTGTCTGGTGCTGATCCTGTTGTGCTGGCTGGCGTTCCACTGGCGGGTACGGCTGCGGGTGGCAGGGCCATGCATCCTGCTGGCGGTAGCTGTTTCCATCGGGCTGGGCAATGCTCTCAGCCAGGATGTGGTGCACATCGACCTTGTGGGCAGCGCCAACGCGCCGACAGTGGTCGTCACCCAGAACGATACCGCCGTGGTGCTGTTCCGGGGCGGAGCTTCTGCCCAGAACGCAGTGGAAAACCAGCTTGCCCGGCGGGGCGTGCAGACTGTGGAGCTTGTGGCAGACCTGCGCACAAACCCTAAAACGGCCTGTACACTGGAAGCGGAGCGGACACTTCCGGCAGCAGAAATGGCGGTGAACACAGCACAAAAGCTGCGGTGCACACCGGCTCTGGTGGAAATGCTGCGCACCCGGAATGGCTGTCTTGTGCGGCTGACTGTGGGCAACCGGCAGTTTGCCGTGGTCAATGGAACTGTAGAACTGGCAAAACAGGTCACAGTGCAGTGGCTTCTGGCATCCCCTGCAAAGCCGGATACTGTGCAGTATAAAAATGTTCTGGCCCTGCGCAGCTATGACTGGATGGACAACAGAAAAGAACTGGCGGCATCCATCAGCCTGCGGCGGCACGGCGGGCTGAAAACGGAGTGATGCTTTGCAATCCGGGCAGAGTGTGGTACAATAGAACAACACCATAAGAGAAGGGAGGTGCCTGCATGGCGACCGAGACAAAACTCCGGCAGTTGGCGGACAAGGGCTGCCCGGTTTACTATTTTTATTCCAGTGAGCGGTATCTGGTGCGGCAGGCGGTCACGGCCATCACCCGCATCCTGACCGCAGACAGCGACGAGGATGCCACGGTTCTGGATGGAGCTGCGCCGGAGATCGAACAGCTCATCATGGCGGCGGGCACCATCTCATTTTTTGGTACCCGGCGTGTGGTGGTGCTGCCGGAGATCGACCCTGCAGCTTACAGTGACAAGGATCTGGAAGAGTTGAACAGCACCCTTTCCAGTCTGGAAAATGCTGTGGTGGTGCTGGGCAGCGTGTTTGAACTGGAGCGCAGCAAGCTCAAAACAGGCAAGCGCGCACAGAAGCTGATCGCGCAGTGCAAGGCGCTTGGCTACACCGAAGAATTGGCTAAGCCCAAGCCCTTTGAACTGAAAATGATGATGATCGACCGCGCAAAGGAGCAGAAAACCACCCTGCCGGACGGCGCAGCGGCGGCGCTGCTGGAGCGCTGCGGCGAGGATCCGTTCCTTTTGGAAAATGAGGTGGACAAGCTCTGTGCATTGTCCGGGTATCAGACGGTCACGGCAGCGATGGTGGCGGAAATGGGCACGGTCAGTCTGGAAGCAGACGTGTTCGAGATGATCCGCATGATCACGGCCAAAAACGCCACAGGTGCCTGCAAAAAGCTGCAGACTTTGCTGCGCCTGCAGCAGGAGCCCATTGCCATTACAGCGGCCATGATCGGCAGCTATGTGGATCTGTACCGGGTCAAGCTGGGGGCAGCAAAACGGAAAAATTACAGCACGGTATTCAAGGATTTTGGCTATAAGGGCAGTGATTACCGGCTCAAGCGGTCGGCCGAAACAGCCTCGCATTATACGCTGGGCCAGATCGAAAACTGTATGCAGGTGCTGCTGGAACTGGACCAGAGCCTGAAAAGCCAGCCTACCGATGACCAGATCCTGCTGGAAACAGCGCTGTGCCGGTTGGCAATGGCGGGGAGCGGACGATGAAGGAAAACGAAATGATCCATACAGGCCGGGTGCTCATTGTGGAGGGCAAGTACGATGCGGCCCGGCTCTCCCATCTGACCGATGCCATGATCCTGCTGACGGATGGCTTTGGCATTTACAGCGACAAAAAGCGCCAGCAGCTGTTCAAGGCGCTGGCGCAGAAAAACGGCCTGATCCTGCTGACGGATTCGGACGCAGCAGGCTTCCGCATCCGCACCTACATCACCAATCTGGTGGGAGAAAAGAATGTGGTGCAGGCTTATGTGCCCGCGATCCACGGCAAGGAAAAGCGCAAGGAGCAGCCCGGCAAGGAGGGCCTGCTGGGGGTCGAGGGCGTGGACGATGCCATTGTTCTACAGGCGCTGCGGGATGCCCTTGGCGCTGAGGCGGGTGCCGCAGCGGCCCGCCCGGAAGGACGGCAGATCACCTATACCGACCTCTACGAGTGGGGGCTTTCCGGCAGGCCGGGCAGCGCCGAGCGCAAGGCAAAGCTTCTGAACGCGCTGGGCCTGCCGCCGCGTCTTTCCAAAAAGGAGCTGGTGGAAGCGCTGAATCGACTGTATACTTTTGAACAATTGGACGAACTGCAGTTGAAAATTCTGGATAGCTGACTGCATGGCGCAGGGGCGAGCACACCGTTCACCTCTGCGCTGTTTTTGTGCTCGGAACATCCCACCGCTGGCGCAGAAGTTCCAGCGCATGAGTTTCCAGACGGGAAACATAGCTGCGGCTGATGTCCAGCAGTTTTGCAGTTTCCAGCTGGGTCAGCGGCGGCTGGCCGGAAAGACCATACCGCAGCAGAATGATCTGTCGCTCCCTGGCGGGCAGGCCGTCCAGCAGCTGCCGCATCCGGCGGATATCGTCCTGCGTTTCGCAGGTGTCCTCCATGCAGAAGCTGTCCTGTAGCACATCGGCCAACGTCAGCGCAGAGTCACCATCTGATTCCAGCGCTTCCTGCAGCGAGACGGTCCCGCCGGTTTTGCGGTTCCGGCGGAACTGCATCCGGATCTCATTTTCAATGCACCGGCTGGCGTAGGTGGAAAAGCGTGCCCGACGGTCAGAGTCGAAAGTATCCACTGCTTTCATCAGGCCGATGGTGCCGATGGAAATAAGGTCGTCCTGATCGCCGGGCAGGGCGTAGTATTTTTTTACGATGTGTGCCACCAGACGCAGATTGCGCCGGATCAGTTTTTCCCGTGCGGCAGGGTCACCGGCACGCAGTGCGGAAAAGGCTTCGGTTTCCTCCCGGGCAGAGAGGGGCCGCGGAAAGCTGCCGCTTTCCAGATGAAGCGCCAGAACCAGAAACTTTGTGGCAAAAAATTGCAGAAGAGATAAAAACATGCCGACCCCTCCCCATAGTATCATAAACGGTTACTGTAATTTATGAAGGAGGGCTTGCCTTTTTTCCGGACTCCGGGGAGAACAACGCTGCTTCGTTGTCCACAAAATGCTGATAAGCGTCCTTGTATGCAATCAGGTGGACAGGATTCTGCAAAATAAACTTGATGGAAAACCGGGTGAACGAATGCTCGGTGGTCGTAAAACAGTAATATTTGAGTTTCTTGGAACAGGCATGATTTCGGTCATGCCTGTTCCGCTTTTATCAGTTCATCCACGGGAATGTAGCCAACAAGGTCATATTCGATATGTACCTTCTGCTTGCGCTTGCCGCTGGACTTGTCCGGTGCCTCTACATAAACCGCCTTCACAAGCTCTCTGAGAGCGTATGGCGTGAGTTCTGTGAGGTTGGTGTATCTGTGTACCCGCTGAATAAACTGCTCAAGGTTTTCTATCTGTCGTTCCTGTACTTCGACTTCGTTTTGCAGATTGACGATTTCAGCTTTAAGCTGCGCCTGCTCGTCCTCGTAGGTCTTGCTCATCATGGCAAAGCGTTCATCGTTCAGCTTGCCCTTGGCGTTGTCCTCGTAGATTTTAATAAACAGGCGATCAAGCTCCCCTATACGCTTTTCTGCCTGTGACAGACGCTTCTTATATACCCTTATGGTTTCCTCGCTTTGCAGACGGAGTTTTTGCTCCATTTCCACCCTAAAATGAGCTTCATATCGGGTCACATACGAGATAACCTCTTTCATGTGCTTCCAGATCACATCCTCCAAAACCACGGCACGAATGTAGTGACTGCTGCACTTATCCTTGTTGGCTCGATGGGTGGAACAGATGAAAAAGTCCTGCCGCTTTTCAAAGTAGTTGGTGGTGGAATAGTAGAGCTTCTGCTTGCAGTCAGCACAGAACACCAGACCCGAAAACGGACTGTTCTTGCCTGTTGCCGTTCTCCTGTGTCGCTGCTTGCGAATCTCCTGCACCTTATCAAAGACTTCCTGCTCAATGATGGCAGGATGGGTGTTGTAGAAAATCTTTTGATTTTCTTCGGGATTTTCCCTCTGCTTCTTATCCCAAATGGAATTGGTGTAGGTCTTGAAGTTGACCGTTGCGCCGATATATTCTTTTCGTTCAAGAATATTGACTACGGTGCTTTCGTGCCAGCGGTAAGGATTCTCCGGCTCGGTGTGCGGTGTTTTCACGCCTTGCTTATTTTTATATGCAGTAGGCGTGAGTACCTTGTCCTTTTCAAGCTGTTCTGCGATTTGGCTCGGTCCACGCCCATTCATGCAAAGTGTGAAAATCTTTTTGACCACCTGTGCGGCTTCTTCGTCGATGATCCATTCTTTGGGATTGTCGGGATTCTTCATGTAGCCATACGGCACATGAACAGTCAATCTCTCGCCACGCTCACCTTTTGCTTTCTGCACCGCACGAATCTTGCGACTCGTGTCCTTTGCAAAAAACTCATTGAACCAGTTTTTGATACCGGCGATGTCGCTGTCGGTGCTGTTCGGATTGATGCTGTCATAGTGGTCGTTGATGGCAATGTAGCGAACATTGTTTTGAGGGAATGTGTAGTTGATGTACAGTCCAGTCAAGGCGGAGTTACGACCAAGTCTGGATAGATCTTTCGTAATGACCGTGCCCACATGACCGGCTTCGATTTCATCGAGCATTTTCTGAAAGCCTGGGCGGTCATAGGTCACACCACTGTATCCGTCATCAATAAAAAATGTCGGCTGGGGGAAGCGGTGATCTCGTGCGTATTGGAGTAACATAGCCTTTTGATTCTGGATGGAATTGGACAAATCTTCTTTGCCGTTCTTCTTATCCTCTTTGGTGTCCTCTACGGACAATCTGCAATAGAGCGCTGTGATTTTGTCGGTTGCCCTTAACATTTCGTTATCCTCCTTCGGTTGGGCAACTGTCTGTACAGGATTGGAATTTGTATTTATATCAAAAGAGGTGTCGCTGTTCATTCGCCATCCTCCGTGATATCAGATTCATCATCGGCAGCGTTCTGCTCCATAATGCGTTTGAGCTTTTTGTCGAGAGTTTCCGTGCCCTCGTAGCTGCCTGTTACTGTGTATTCTGTGCCGCCAATGTTCTCCACGATTTTCACATCGGGCAGCCAGAACGCAGAAAGATTTTTTACAATAATGTTGCCGTTCTCGTCAAAAGAGAAATTACGTTTAGGTGCATCATCGGGACGAGGCTCGACCTTGGCGTATGGGTCGGGATTGGAGAAATAGTATTCGGGGACTTCCTCGTCATACTCTCCACTCGCAATCTGCTCTTGAAAAATCGTTTCATCTATTTCTTCGGGAGTAAGCTCACGAGCTTCTTCCTCTTTACGTTTTTCATCCATTGTGTCGAACCTCCTTTTCTTTCATTCGCTTCGATTCTTTTCATTCAAATTTTGCAAGATAGCAAAACCGCCGAACGCCGTCAATGGTCAAGATGAACGGCTTCGCCGCCATTGACAGCGTTCGTCCGTTTTGCTTATGGGCAGACAAGGCGGCGGTTGCCGCCGATTTCCATTTAGGAAATGGCACTTGCCATTTTGAAAAATAGAGAATAGCAAGCACAGTAGGTGTATGTACACTCTGCGATTTTTCACAAAACACAGTGCTGCTGATTTTGCGAAAAATGAAAATCTTCGATTTGCTTGCTAAGTTCAAAACAAACTTAGCAAGCAGTGCACGTGTGGACACACTCGTGCTTTTTGCAAATTTCAGCGGTGCTGCTCTTTGCAAAAACTTGTTGGGAAACATCCCAAACCCTTCAACGATTTTTTCAAAATCGGCTACGCTCCTACGGAGCTGAACATCACTTTATTTTAGAAAGCGATGTAAGGATTTTTCGGATTCCTTCATAAATTTCCTCTTGGTTCTTTTTGATTTCTTCAATGTCGGCTTCATAGATGTTGTCGGTTTCATTCAACCTTTTTGCAATCTGATTCTCGCTGTTGGAAATACGTTTCATCTTGGAAGTCAGCTCACGCAGTTCGGGCAATTCCAATTTTACAACATACCCGTCAATTACCATTTTGCGAATATAGGCACTCATGTTGTCCGTTCCCATCTGTTCCATTTTCTTTCTTATCAATTCGTATTCCTTGTCGTTTACAAAGAACTTTATCTGCTTCGGACGAAGCCTGTTTCTGTTTTCTGGCATATTCTCTTATCCTCTTTCTATGAGATAATATAAACCTATTTGTATCGTCATTCATCAATATAGGCATACAGCCTAATAAGGTCATTCTCTTTTGTCACCTCAAAAACAGTCTCATCGCCGTATTCAATATGGGAATAGCCACCATCCGGATAATCGTAATAGGTGTTTTTGCCTCCGGCAAAAGAAAGGGAATAACCGATGCTTGAAGGATAGGCACAGACACTTGCCACAGTCCGTCCTCTGTTTGTAAACACAATATTGGTCATGCCCTCGCTGACACTCTCCTTCAAAGCGGGGCTTTTTGATCCTGTGACTCTTTTGATTCGGTCAATGGATGTATAGGGATCAAAGGTATAAACCGATGTCCATTCAAAAGGCACCACTTCTTCCAAGGTCACATTGTCACTGGTGATCCCCGTCAGGGCCTCCTCTAATTTTGCGTTGTTCATATAAATCATGGGATCTCCAAAAATCATATACAGAACAGCCAGTACGACGATAATTCCGAGGCCAACGCCGTGCCAGCGCTCAGAGCGTTTCCACGCCGCCGCTTCCACTTCGCTCAAAGTCCCCGTCTCCCATGCGCCATTCTCCGTGCGCAGTCGTTTCTGCTTGCAAACATACCATGTAAACCAAACCGCATATCCCAGCGCTGTCAGCAAAAGAACAATCAGGAAGGCTCTGAGCAGCGTAGTAACCGGGCAGATTGCAGCCAGTAGACCGGCTAAAAGTATCAGGATGATCGGAATATCCGATGCGATATACGCAAATCTACCAAACAAATCACTGTAGAACACTTTCCCGTATTGCGCCTGTTTAACATCCTCGTCATAGGCCTCCTGCGAAAACGCTGTGACCAGTCCTTTGATGGACATATATCCAATGAAGATGATCCAAAACAAATCTGGAAAACCATCAAAGCGCATCACTTTTATCACAACAAATGCACATCCCAACAGAGATGCCAGCAATGTTTTGGGACCAACTAATTTCATGAACATACCTCCTCACAACTTTAATATAAATGCCAAGAAATTCTTCTTGCAAGTTCCTTAGCGATAGAATGAGCTTATCTGTTGTCACTTTTCAACATATCAGAAAAATCAAAACCCTATATGTGTGTCCACACATATTATACAGGATTTCTGCTATATCTTCAATATGATACGCAAAGATTTATCGCATTAAAGTGTAAACATTTTGAAAACACGCCCCAAGTTGACCTTGGAGCGTGTGAACATCAATCAAGCGGTCTGTATTCTGTTACTGCCTTTAGATAGGCTACGGGATCGCCGTTGAGTATCAAATCGGCGTATGCAATCGGGTCATTGTAAATGAGATAGTCCAGTTCTGAACGCTGATACATATTGTCTGCGACCTCGTTTTCAACGGCAATGGTATCAATGGCAATTATGCTGCCATCCGAGAACTTCAGCTCCACACAGGCGGTATCCATGTTAAATTCGCAAGATAAAAGACGCTTCATAGCAAACCTCCGTAATTTCAATGATTTTGAGATAAAAAAGAACGATGCTAAGTCTTTCGACTCGACATCGTTCTTTTCGTTGATGTTTCCAACCCTGTCAGACAGATGCCGTAAAATAGTAATTTTTTAGAATTACTGTCTTACGAGCATCCGTCCAACGCCCGGTTTTTGTTTTGATGCCCAGCCGTCCCAGTTCTTCAATCAGACTGGAAAAGTCGCTGATGTTGCGGCTGATGCGGTCCAAACGGTAGACCACGATGGCCTTGAATTTCCGGTCCTTGGCCGCAGTCATCATCTTTTTGAAATCCGGGCGGTTCAGGTTGCCGCCGGAAAAGCCCTCGTCCTCAAAGACAACGGCATGTTCCGCGGCAGCATCGCCGTAGTGAGTGCGGATATATTCGCGGCAGAGGTCGATCTGATTTCCGATACTTTCGCCCTTGCCGGTGTAGCGGGATTTGCGGGAATAGATGGCAATGGTGTCGGCAGTTTTGGCCATGAGATACTCCTTTCCTGTTGTCTGGTGGCCGTAGATGTGGCTATTGTAGCATGGTAGGCCATCTTTGTAAAGAAAAATAACGATAGTCATACATATTTCATCATACTACGAACGGAGGTGTCAAGGATGTGACAAGGCAGAACAAGCGAGGAAGTCAGGATGTTTGACTATTTCTATGGGCAGTCGGGCGAGATGTTCTCGTATTTCCGGGTGCCCAAAATTTTATTTCAGGACATAAAATTCAAGGACCTGTCCACTGATGCCAAAACGCTGTACGGCATCCTGTTGGACCGCATGGGGCTGTCGGTGAAAAACGGATGGCTGGATGAGCAGGGAAGGGTGTATATCATTTTTCCTGTGCAGGAAGTGATGGATGCACTGGGCTGCGCAGACAACAAGGCTACCAAACTGTTCCGGGAATTGGAAAAGTTTGGACTGATTGAGCGCAAACGGCGCGGGCTGGGAAAACCAAATCTGATTTACGTCAAAAACTTTGCAGACCCGCGTTTCCGGAATCGCGAAAAGAACGGTTCCGGTGCCGCGGATTCAGCGCAGCCGGAGGCGGCAAAATCACGAGGAAATAAGACTGAGTGGAATAAAACCGAGGGGAGTGAACCTGATCATTTCTCTTCCGATGCGGAAAGCGAACCGGATGAGCGCACACGGCTGGAAGCGTATTTTATGCAGTCGTTGGAGGTGGACTTGCTGCTCCGGGTCTGCCCGGATGAGGAGGATACCATCGATCAAATCGTGAATCTTCTGGTGGATACCTGCTCTTCGAAACGCAGAATGCTGCGGGTGGCAGGGGATGACAAGCCCGCGGAGGTCGTGCGCAGCCGATTCATGAAGCTGAATGTTCTGGAACGGCACTGCAACCGGGCCAAGATCTCGGTTATCTCGGTACATGGTCTGCGGCATACCCACGCTTCGGTGCTTCTGCTTGCAGGTGTATCTATTGCAAGCGTGGCAAGGCGGCTGGGGCATTCCAGCATGACAACAACGCAGAAAACCTACCTGCACATCATTCAGGAACTGGAAAATCAGGATATTGACCTTGTAATGCGGTCACTCTCTGGATTAAGCTGATAAAATAATCAACCATCGCTCGCGCTGATGAAGGATGATAAGAAAAACGTGGTCGTTTTGATGTTATTCATAATACAAAAAAGAGTGGCAGTGTTCAAAGCGAAATGCTGTCACTCTTTTTTAAAACTTCAACCTCTCCTGCAAAAAGCGGCACAATAGCTCCGCACAGGCGTTGTGTTGTTTTTGGGGACGGAGGAATCCGGCACAAATAGGCGGCAGACCGTCTAATATTACATCCCGGACATTGGACATCTGGTTGCTGGAAGATTTCTCGAAACGGTTCAGAGATACACAATTCTGCTCCTGCGTGCGGTAGAGTACCTGATAAAATTGCTCGACCAGCTCCAGCTGTGGGTGTGCACTGCTCTCCCGCAGTGCCTGCCACAGCGGTGCCAGGGCATCCGGGGCAAAGCCGGGCACCAGCAGGGTCTGCCCGTCCAGCTCTGCCGGTGTAATATGCGTTCGCTCCCAGAAAGGGCTGCTGCGGCAGACCATGACGGCGGCGGTATGCTGTGAAAGGGCGGTGCGTGCAAGCCCCGCAGCACAGCCGCCCAGGTCCATCACCAGCCCGGCATCCAGTGCGCCCCGTTGCAGTTGCACCGGCACTTCATCGTTGGACAGGGAAGTAAGCTCCAAGGGGATGCCGGGGTACTGCTGCCGGAATGCTTCCAGCACCTCCCCCAGATTGGGCAGATAGTCCGGAACCAGTGCCACGCTGATGCCCAGCCGCAGCGGTGCAGACTGGATGTCCTGATAAGCTTGCTGGCACAGGGCATTGAATTGCTGCACCACCGGCGCAGCCTGTGCCCGGAACCGCTCACCCTTTTCAGTAAGAGCCAGATGATTGCGGTTGTTGACAAACAGCTTGCCGCAAAGCTCTTCTTCCAGTGCAGCAATGCTCAGCCGCAAGGCCTGCCGGGACAGATACATCCGCCCGGCGGTGTGGGTGTAATTCAAATCTTCGCACAGCGCCAGAAAATAGCGCAGCTGCTGGATGGTCATGATGTGCTCCTTTTTGCAAAACGCAAGTTTTACTTGATACTTATAAGGATATTATATCTTCTTTTTCTTTGTTTGTAAATGTGATACTTTTAACAAGAACGGCAATGGATTTTTGTCGATACGAAGGATATAGCAAGAAAAGGAAGGAATTATTATGGAAAAGATCTCCCGTAAAGGATTTCTGAAGATCGCAGCAGCTGCTGCCATGAGCGGCGTGACCGCTGCCGGTCTGGCTGCCTGCAATGCAGCCAGTAGCGCCTCCGGCGTTTCCAGTGCAACCGGTATCTACACCCCCGGCACCTACACCGCTACTGCCAAGGGCATGAGCGAGATCACCGCCACTGTCACCTTTGATGCCAACACCATCACCAAGGTGGAGCTGGACCTCTCCGGCGAGACCGAGAGCATCGGCGTTGCAGCCAAGGACAAGCTCATTGAGCAGATCATGAACGCCCAGACCAGCCAGATCGACGGCGTGACCGGTGCAACCGTCACCAGCAAGGCCGTGCAGAACGCTGTGGCAGACTGCATCCAGCAGGCCAGCGGCGGTGCCATCAACCCTGCACAGCAGTCCACCGAGGAGACCTCCTCTACCGCCGACTGGCTGGGTGAGGCACCGGAGATTGCCGAGAGCGATATCAAGCAGACCGTGGACTGCGAGGTTCTGGTGGTGGGCGCCGGTTCTTCCGGTAGCTTTGCTGCCGCCGCTGCCGCCGAGGCTGGTGCCAAGACCATCCTCATCGAGAAGTTTGGTCACGATATGGCCAGCGGCATCCGGGATACGCTGGCAGCCTGCGGCTCCAAGCAGCAGCAGGAGGACGGCGACGACGTGAGCAAGAAGGACGCCGTGCGCTACCTGTGCAACTGGAGTCAGGGATACACCCGCCGCAGTCTGGCACAGGTCTGGGCCGATAAGAGCGGCGAGACCATGGACTGGTTCACGGATGTTCTGGCCGAAAGCGGTATCGACTTCCGCCACGAGATCGACGAAAAGCACGAGGGTGACAATTACGAGGTTCTGGATGTCGGCCACAGCACCCAGTATGGCGAAGAATACAGCGAGCAGCTGACCATGGATGCCGTGCTGAAGCACGCTGAGGCAGACGGCCTTGAAGTGCAGTACGAGATCACCATGGTCAAGCTGGAAAAGGACGGAGACCGCGTCACCGGCCTCATCGCCAAGAATGCCAACGATGAATATGTGCGCTACAACGCTTCCAAGGGCGTGATCCTCGCCTGCGGCGGCTACAGCGGAAACGAGACCATGATGAACGCCCTGCAGCCCCAGAGCGTGGAGCAGACCTGCGTCAACTACTCCAAGCCCGGCGCAAAGGGCGACGGCATCAAGGCGTGCCTGTGGGCTGGTGCCATCATGGACACCACCCACACCTCCATGATCTTCGACCGTGGTGCCATCAAGCCGGACCAGACCGGCGAGTACGGCAAGGCCAGCGATGGTGCCCTCTTCTGGATGGGCAGCCAGCCGTTCTTGAAGGTGAACCTGAAGGGTGAACGCTTTATGAACGAGTATATGCCCTACGATTTGGTGCTGCACGCTGCCGCCAGCCAGCCCTACCACACCTACTGCACCGTGTGGGACAGCAAGTATGCCGAGGACTGCGAGCACTTCGCCACCCATGGCTGCAGCCGTCTGTATCCCCATGTCAACGGCACCAACCCGGTGTTCCCCATGGACTATGTGCAGGCAATGAACGCCGACCTGCAGGATCAGGGCTACATCGTGGAGGCCGACACCATCGAGGAGCTGGCCGACAAGCTGGGTCTGCCGAAGGAGACCTTTACCGCTACGGTGGACCATTACAATGAGCTGGCCGCCAAGGGCGAGGATGAGGACTACGGCAAGGAGAACTACCGCCTCTCCACCCTGAGCGAGGCACCCTTCTACGGCGTCCGTCAGGCCGGCGGCTATCTGATCTGCACCATCGACGGCATCCAGATCGACGACAATATGCACGCCATTGATCAGGACTTCAAGGCCATTCCCGGTCTGTATGTCATTGGTGACATGAGCGGCAACTACTTCTCCGGCAGCTATCCCAGCCTGATGGCAGGTGCCGCCGCAGGCCGCAGTGCCACCTTCGGCCGCCTTGCCGGTCAGAACGCTGCCGCAGGCATCTGATTACAACGTTTTCCTTCTCTTCTAATTATATCTGCACCTGAAAAAGCCGCTCCGGGTCTAGCCGGGGCGGCTTTTCTGATGAATGCGGAGAAGAAAATGTATTCTCAGGCGTGAAAACCGCTCACTGCCCTTCTTTTCCGTTCGGATGCTCGTCCTTCTCCAGAACAAGATCCATGAGATATTCAAAGGTGATAAGCACGCGCGCATAGAAATAGTTGGCGGTAAGGTTCCGGTCGTCCAGCATCTTGTCGTCCAGCAGCACAAAGGCAGGGTCTGCACAGCGGGCGATGGGAGAATTGTCGGCACCCACAAAGGCAATGATGCTCCGGTGCTGTGCAAAGGAATCCTGTACCGGCTTCAGGATGGTGCCAGTCTTTCCACTCTTGCTGATGGCAATGACCAGCCCGGCATTCAGTGCACCGCTTTCGTAGACCTCATAGCTGTTGGAGCCGATGGCGCAGTAGCCCAGAACCAGCAGCTTCCGCACCATAAATTCCTGCAAAGGGGCACAGAACCCGGTGCCTGTCACAAGGATGGGCTTTTGCCGGTTGGCGTGGAGCAGCTCCACAAAGCGGTGTATTTTTTCTTCTGGGATACCCCCGATAAAGGCGGTGATGTCGGAGGCGTGGTTTTTGTTGTCGATCTCGTTCTGGATCAGAAAACCGATGCGGTAGATCATATCGGTGTAGCCGGTATAGCCCATCTTTTTGCTCAGCCGGATCACGGCCGCGGGGGAGGTATAATTCTGCGCTGCAAACTCTCGCACGCTGCACTGACCGCCGTTTTTTGCGGTTTCCAGCACCGCCTGCAAAAGCTGCTGCTCGTTGGCATTCAGATGGTGCTGATCTGCCAGTTTATAAAGGTCGTGTTTCATATTTTACTCCGATTTTCGAATCAAAGAACGGCTTGATTCCATAAAGTATACGCTGAATCGCGTATTTTGTCAATAAACATTTCGATGTATCCAACATGAAAGCGAAACATGTTTCAGCTTTTGCGAACAAGTTCAAAAAAAGTCCAATTCGGTAGATTTTTTTGTGCAGAGTGATATAATCAAGCCATCGAAACGGTAAGGTGCACCCCCGAAACGAAGAGACAATTTGAAAAGAGAGATTCATGGAACGTTAGGAGAACACCAATGAAACAAAAAGTTATGGATGCTATGCAGAGCTTTTCCAGAGCTCTGATGGGCCCCGTTCTGTTCCTGCCCATTGCGGGTATGCTGCAGGCGATTTCTTCGGTCATGAGCAACACGGCACTGGTGACAGAGGGCGGTGTTGTCTGGACCCTCGGCAAATTCATCAATGGCGGCGTTGGAGCAGTCATTGGCAATCTGGGTATCCTGTTCTGCGTGGGCATCGCAATGAGCCTTGCCAAAAAGCGCAAGGCAGATGCGGCATTTCTGGCACTGGTCAGCTATCTGGTCTGGCTGGCAGCCAATTCCCGCTGGCTGGATGTGGCAGGACTGACCATCGCCGGTGATACGGCAAGCGCTTTGTACGGCACCGGTCAGACCATCTGCCTCGGCTATCACGTTACTGACATGGGCGTATTTCTGGGCATGATCCTTGGCGTGGTGGTGGCGCTGGTCCACAACCGCTTCATCGACACCGAGTTTGAAGGTGCCATGGCCATGTACGGCAACAGCAAGTTCGTCTTTGTGGTGCTGCTGCCCATCGTTCTGGTCATGGCGGTGGTTGCCAGCTACGTCTGGCCTGTGGCTGCGGCGGGTATCAACGCCCTGACCGGTGTCATGGCAAGTGCAGGCGCGTTCGGTGTGTTCCTGTACGGCTTCTTGAACCGCGTGCTGATCCCCACGGGTCTGCATCATCTGGTCTGGTCGCCCTTCCTCTACTCCGCACTGGGCGACAGCATGATCATCGGCGGTGAGCAGATCGTTGGCGCAAAGCCTGTGTTCCTTGCCCTGCTCAGTGACCCCAGCGTGGCAATGATGCGGGATTCCGCACGTTTTCTGACCTACGGTCTGATGAAGACCTTCGGCGTGATCGGCGTGGCAATGGCTTTCATCTCCACCGCCAAAAAGGAGAAGAAGGCTGCCACCAAGGCACAGATCATCCCGGCTACCCTTACCGCCTGTCTGGTGGGCGTGACCGAGCCGCTGGAATTCACCTTCCTGTTTGCAGCTCCCGCGCTGTGGCTGGTGTACTCGGTTCTGGACGGTCTGTTCCAGATGATCGTTTACCTTGTGGGCATCCGGGTCTGCGCCACCAACGGCATCATTGATTTTCTGGTGTTGAACCTGCCTGCCGGTATCGGTCGCACCCGCTGGCCGCTGTATGTGCTGGTGGGTCTGGTGGAGATCGTGGTAATGTACCTCGTTTTCCGCTTCCTCATCGTGAAGATGAACCTCAAGACCCCCGGCCGTGAGGACGGCGAAGAAGTCACCGACCTTGCTGCAAACGCAGCTGCTGTCAAGCAACAGATCCGCAGCGGCGCAGCCGAAAAGACTGCTGCCAGCGCAAACGATGCACAGACCGCAGCCCATATCGTGGAAGGACTGGGCGGTGCAGAGAACATCCTGAACACCGATAACTGCATGACCCGTCTGCGAGTGCAGGTCAAGGATGCCGCTCTGGTCAAGGACAAGGAGTGGTTCAAGCCCACCGGCTCCGCAGGTCTTGTGGTAAAGGGCAACAACATCCAGATCATTTACGGCCCCAAAGTGGGAAAGATGCGTGCCATCGTGGACAGCTACCTTGGCCGCGCAGAATAAGATATCCGCTTTTATTCATCATACAAAAAACATTATAATAGGAGGCTTGCCTTATGAAAACGTTCAAACTGGTCATCGCCGGCGGCGGCAGCACTTATACCCCCGGCATCGTCAAGAGCCTGCTGGTGCAGAAGGATCGCTTCAAGCTGAATGAGCTGGTGCTCTACGATAACAACGCAGAGCGTCAGGAGGCTGTGGGTGTCATCGTCCGCCATGTGGTGGAAATGTTCGACCCGGAACTGAAGCTGACCCTGACCACCGACCCGGAAGTTGCCATGACCGATGCCGACTTCATCTTTGCACAGATGCGTGTCGGCCTGTACGCTATGCGTGAGCAGGACGAGAAGATCCCGCTGAAGTACGGCGTTGTGGGTCAGGAGACCTGCGGCCCCGGCGGTCTGGCTTACGGCCTGCGTACTATCTACCCCATGGTGGAGCTGATCGATTACTGCGAAAAGTACGCAAAGCCCACCTACTGGATCGTCAACTACTCCAACCCCGCTGCCATCGTGGCAAAGGCAACCTTCCGTCTGCGCCCGAAGGCTCGTATCCTGAACATCTGCGATATGCCGGTTGCCATCGAGCGCAACATGGCCGAGATTCTGGAGTGCGACCGTCATGATCTGGAAGTGGACTACTTTGGTCTGAACCACTTCGGCTGGTTCACCAAGGTGCGCCTGAACGGCGAGGATGTGACCGAGAAGCTCAAGAGCTATGTAGCAGAGCACGGCTATATGCCCCAGAACGCCAAGAGCGATGTGCTGCACAGCGATCCGTCTTGGCTGCACACCTACGCAAACGCCAAGAACATCTGCTCTGCTTTCCATGACTATCTGCCCAACACCTATATGCAGTACTACCTGCTGGGCGATGAAGTTGTAAAGAGCAGCGATCCCAACCACACCCGTGCCAACGAGGTCATGGAAGGCCGCGAGAAGCGTATCTTTGATGCTGTGGCAGATTATCGTGCCGGTAAGGACGTAGACCTGACCAAGTTCTTCGGCGGTGTGCACGGCGAGTTCATCGTGGACGTTGCCATGAGCCTTGCCTTCGACCTGCGCAAGCGCTATCTGGTCATGGTGGAGAACAACGGCGCTGTGGAGAACCTGCCCTCCGACGCCATGGTGGAGATTCCCGCTTATATCACCGACCGCGGCCCGGAACCCGTGCGTGTGGGCGAGATTCCCACCTTCTACAAGGGTCTGATCGAGCAGCAGGAGGCTGTGGAGAAGCTGATCGTGGATGCCGCTGTGGAGCACTCCTACGAGAAGGCACTGATGGCCTTTACTCTGTCCAAGACCGTGCCCAGCCTGCTGGTCGCCAAGAAGATCTTGGACGATATGATCGTTGCCAACAAGGCTTACTGGCCGGAGCTGCACTGATAAGTACTTCGTCAGCGGCTGATACCGGACAACTGAGCCCATAAAACATTGAACGCCTCCCCGGCATTCCTTCCAAGAAGGATGCCGGGGAGTTTTTTTGCTGTCATATTTACAAGTCAGAGGAATCGAAGAAGTCTTTTAATGTAATTCCTAAACCCTGACAAATTCTTTCAATCGTCTCTACGCTTAACTGCCCTCCCCGACGGGCGGTGGTTTGAATCGTGGAGTACGATATTCCGCATTTCTTTGCCAATACACATAGATTCATATCACGCACTTGCATCAAATCCTGAACACGCTTGATCGTATCCACGAAAACTCCTCCCATCTTTTTAGTTCAAAACTTTTCCAACGACCTCAAATCTTTGCTCTAGAGATGGAAAACCAGCAAGGATTCATTTGAAATTTATCCCCGAACAAATGAACTCTGCTATAATGCGGGTGCGACATATGAGGCCGACAGAATTTTGAAAGAATTGCCAGAGACATTGGAAGTACGTAAGTCCAGAGACTGCCTGATGATGAATCTGGAGGAGGCGCAGAAGTTCTTTGGTATCACTTTTAAGAAACCGTTATTTCCATGGCTTTCAAAGATTTTTGCATAAAATGTTTTGAAAGAGATGCTTGTTGGACATCACTTTCGATAAAATGAACCTCAGAAGGGAAAAAATATATTTCTGAGGAAGACAAAACAATGTCAAACGGTGATTATGGTTACTTCAGCAAAGGTGATACGGGCTATGCCCAGTACATGGCGGCGTTCAACCGCAACTTCGGCGGTTCGTCTGGCGGCGGTGGTGGTGGCGGAAACCACAACAACAATGGCGGTGGCGGCGGGGACGGCAGCGGATGCGGCGGCCTGATCGCTATTGCAGTGGTCGTGGTGCTGATCCTGATCGTCTTGGATGGCTGAATCAATCCCTGCAGGTGAAACACAGGTTTTCCCTGTGGGGATTTTTCGAATCTGCTTGTAGAAAACGGCGGTCTATGATAGCATGAAATCAAAGAAAAACAGGAGGGCTTACACATGGTTTTACTGGTTGTGGATACACAGAAAGGTATCGTGGATGAACGCCTGTATGCGTTCGAAAAGTTTGTCAGCAACATCAGGAAACTAATCCGAACTGCCCGCGAACAGGGAATCGAGGTTGTCTATGTCCAGCATGACGATGGGCCCGGCACCGGTTTCTCCATCGGGGACGATGAATTCGAGGTCTATTCCGGGTTTGCGCCACTGCTGACTGAAAAACGGTTCGTCAAGACCGTATGCAGTGCGTTCAAAAAAGAAAGCGGTCTGCTGGAATATCTGACGGAAAAGGGCGAAAAAGATGTGATGGTCTGCGGCATCATGACCGACTTCTGCATCAATGCAACGGTGGAGGCGGGCTTTGAGCATGGCCTGCACATGATCGTTCCTGCCTATGCAAATTCCACGCAGGACAACGAGTACATGACAGGGGAGCAGAGCTACCACTATTACAATGAATTCCTCTGGCCGGACCGCTATGCCGATTGTGTGCCCATGGACAAGGCGCTGGAGCTGCTCAAAAAGTGAGGTGTTTACAATGATTCCTGAAAAAGTAAAAAATCAGATTCAAGTGGTGCAGGGTGATATTACCAAACTGGACTGTGACGGCATCGTGAATGCGGCCAATCGGAGTCTGCTGGGTGGCGGCGGTGTGGATGGTGCCATCCACCGGGCAGCAGGGCCGGAATTGTTGGCGGAGTGTCGTACGCTGCACGGCTGCCGCACCGGCGAAGTAAAAATCACCAAGGGCTACCGGTTGAGAGCAAAGTATATCATTCATACGGTAGGCCCGATTTATTCCGGCACAGCAGAGGATGCCGCGCAGCTGGCGGACTGCTACCGCAATTCGCTGAACCTTGCCAAAGAGCATGATGTCCATAGCATTGCGTTCCCGGCAATTTCGACCGGCGTGTATGGCTACCCGCTGGAAGATGCCACGGAGATTGCGGTCAAAACAGTGGCGCAGTGGCTGGAAGCACATGCGGATTACGCAATGCAGGTGATTTTCTGCTGCTTCGATGCCCGGACGGAGCGGGTGTATCAGGCAAGGCTGTAACCGGAAGAGGTGTGAGAGATGGGCTTTTTCAAAAAGCTGTTTACAGGGATCGGGTTTGCGGCAGGTTTTCTGTTCTTCGGATGCTTGTCAGTGATTGTGTATGCGTCCCGCGGGCGGCATAAGCCCCGTCATCGGCGCAGCAGTTTTTGGAATACGCTGGAACGCTATCTGATTTTTTCGTGGATCTGTGAAGGTGTGTGCAGCAGCCGGAAACGAGCGGAAAAGTCCTATTATCAGCGCACAGGCAGCGATTTCTGGCAGACGCAGACACGGGTTCGACCGAAAAGTGTTAAAAATGCTGTTCCTGCGGTGAAAACACCAAGGCCGGAGACAAAAAGCACAAGCACAGGTGCAACGCGGTCGGTAAAACCAAAGAGAACGGAGCGTCCTTCTGCGGCACAGAAAGCATCGGCAGCACAAAGCGGTGCCAAAAGCGTGTCGGTACCGACTGTACTAGGGCAAAACGTTTCGGCGGCTGACGCAGAAAAGCATAGCGAACGGTCAAAGCCTAAGCCAGAACCCAAGCAGGAGCATGCTGCGCAACAGCCAGAAGCCAAAGAATTACATCAAAAGTCCGCACAGCAATTGGAAGCAGAACGGCAGCAAAAACTGGAAACTCTGCGCACTGCGATGCAGAAACAAATTTGCGCCATCCATGCAGATGTAGAACTCCCGGCCAACGGTCAGAATGACAGTGGGGCGGCGGAGCAGAAACTGCATGTCCTGTTGTACAAGTCCACGCTGCCAGAAAATGACCTGAATCAAGCGCTGGATGAGCTTCGGACGGAGCGCAGACGGCAAAAGGCAGAGTATCAGGGCGCACCGTTCGCAGATGTGTTTCTGGTAAACCTGATTTTGTCCGATGAGGATAGTGAGCGGGCCTGCATCGTGGATGTGGGGGATACCGGCATGAGCTATGTCATTCCGTGGGGCAGCATCCCGAAAGACCTGCAGGAACCGCTGCACCGCTATGTATCGGAAGCGGAAGGAAAGCTCTACGGCTACTGCAAGGAAGAACTCTGCAACAGTGAAAGCGGCAGGATGGTCGTGGAACTGTATCTTGGTAAACAGGATGGGCATGGCTCCCGAATCCTGTACTGAAAATGGAGTAAAGATTGAAATACAGAGAAATCGCAGACGGCATTTTTGTTGACCGTCCCAACCGCTTTATTGCCCATGTGGGAGTGAATGGAGCAGTGGAAACCGTCCATGTCAAGAACACCGGGCGGTGCAAGGAACTGCTACTGCCCGGCACGGCGGTTCGGCTGGAAGTGTCAGATAACCCGAAACGTAAAACAAAATACGACCTTGTGGCGGTACATAAGCAGGGACTTGGTTGGGTCAACATGGACAGTCAGGCACCCAATAAGGTGGTAGGGGAGTGGCTTGCAAAACAGGGCTACGACTATATCAAGCCGGAATTCACCTATGGCAAGTCCCGCATCGACTTTTATATGGAAAAGGGCGAGCAAAAGTATCTGATGGAAGTCAAGGGCTGCACACTGGAAGTGGACGGTATCGGCTACTTCCCGGATGCACCCACCGAGCGCGGCGTGAAGCACCTGCACGAGCTGGCGCAGGCACAGCAGGCAGGGTATCGGTGCGCAGTGGCTTTCGTGATTCAGATGAAAGGCATCACCGAGGTGCGGCCAAATGTCAGCACACAGCCGGAGTTTGGTACGGCACTGGCCGAAGCAAAGGCCGCAGGTGTGCGGGTGCTGTTTTTGCTCTGCCATGTAGGGCGGGATAGTCTGGAAATCGTGGAGCAGAGGGAAGGGTGAAGACGGCAGAAAAATGCTTTGCGTGATTCAGTTACAGAAATCATAACTAGGAAATGTTATCATATAGATACAAGAAACACACCGACAACATTCCAATGGAGGATTTCGATATGAAGGCAAAGTTTTACATCTGCAATCACTGTGGCAACCTCGTCACTACCATCCATAACGCAGGCGTTCCGCTGGTCTGCTGCGGGGAGAAAATGAAAGAGCTGGTTCCCAATACGGTGGAAGCCAGCGGCGAGAAGCATCTGCCGGTGGCAGAGCTTTCTGGCAGTCGTCTCACGGTCACAGTGGGCGCGGTGGAGCACCCCATGGCGGATGTTCACTATATTCAGTGGATTTTTGTGGAGACTGAGAACGGCGGGCAGATCCGCTATCTGAATCCGAGGCAGGCACCCAAAGCTGTTTTTGAACTGGGCAGTGAAAAGCCGGTGGCCGTTTACGCATACTGCAATCTGCATGGGCTCTGGATGACGAAACTCTGATACAATCAATGCAAACGGGGAGTGATTTGATGTCACTCCCTGTTTTTTGATGAGAACTTTATGCGGTTCTTTTGGTTCGGAACTGTGTATAAATGGGATGGATAAAATGAGCAGGCACACTATATGCGTTTGTTAAACGCTAAAAGTGTTTAATTCTTTGCGTTGAATCGTGAAAATGAGACCTGTGAAAAACGTAGAAAATTTGATATGTTTGCGCTGCAAACTAAGGCATATTGATGTTTTTGAAACGAGTTTATAGTGAAATATGTGCGATTCGAGTGCAGATATTCATTCTTGTGAGTTTGTTGTGCGAATTTGTCACGTTCCGCCGCAAAAAAGGACTTGACGGAAAAAATACTCTGTGATAATTTATGAGCAAATTCGCTTTTGTGAAATAAAGTCGAATTTGAATCCGCGATTTGCGGAAAAAGAAGGGGATTACGCAGGAACAGCTGAGTATAATGCTGAACATTAGTGCGAACCATCTTGCAAAAGTTGAAACGGGAAGCCGCTGCTGCTCGATTGAGTTGCTGCAGGATCTTTCGTCCTGCCTGAATGTCAGAACGGACTATCTGCTGAACGGAGATGCACCGCATAACAACCATCTGAGGGAAAGACTGACGTTTCT
>ERZ791825.452-NODE-452-length-32539-cov-17.996060_pt1 | contig 32539 bp, 49 predicted proteins | sample MGYA00510298_ERZ791825 | MGnify/ENA primary metagenome ERZ791825 (study PRJEB30046, sample SAMN00792010) | human gut metagenome | study: EMG produced TPA metagenomics assembly of the A metagenome-wide association study of gut microbiota in type 2... | reverse complement strand
ATCAACAAGCTGGCTGTGGATGCCAACGATGAGGTCATCGGCTATCAGTTCGTCAAGCTGGGCAAGATGATGGAGGATATCCGTCACGGCAAGACCCCCAACGAGGCTTATGAGAAGAACGTGGGTACTTACGGCCGCTTCAGCAAGGAGCAGGGTGCTGTGAAGTACATTGACCCGCGTGAGGAATAAGAGAGGAGGAACAACTCATGGCAACTTTTGAATCTATGGATCGCCGCATGCCGAAAATCGAGGCATGCCTGAAGGCTAACGGCCTGGAGTCTCTGGACGCTTGCAACGAGATGCTCCTCGCAAAGGGCATCGACTGCGACAAGATCGTGCGCGGCGTTCAGCCCATCTGCTTTGATAACGCTGTCTGGGCATACACCCTGGGCACCGCCATCGCCGTCAAGCGCGGCCTGACCGATGCTGCCGAGTGTGCTGCTGCCATCGGCGAAGGTCTGGAAGCTTTCACCATCCCCGGCTCTGTCGCTGAGCAGCGTCAGGTCGGTCTGGGCCACGGCAATCTGGGCGCTCGTCTGCTGAGCGAGGACACCACCTGCTTCGCTTTCCTGGCAGGCCACGAGTCCTTTGCTGCTGCTGAGGGTGCTATCGGCATCGCCCGCACCGCAAACAAGGTCCGCAAGACCCCCCTGCGCGTCATCCTGAACGGCCTGGGCAAGGATGCAGCTTACATCATTTCTCGTATCAACGGCTTCACCTATGTTCAGACTGAGTACGACATCCCCACTCAGACCCTGACCGTCGTCAAGGAGATCCCCTTCTCTGAGGGCGAGCGCGCAGCCGTCAAGTGCTACGGTGCAAACGACGTTATGGAAGGCGTTGCCATCATGAAGAAGGAGGACGTTCAGTGCTCCATCACCGGCAACTCCACCAACCCCGTCCGCTTCCAGCATCTGGTTGCCGGCACCTACAAGAAGTGGGCCATCGAGAACGGCAAGAAGTACTTCTCTGTCGCTTCCGGCGGCGGCACGGGCCGTACCCTGCATCCCGATAACGTGGCCGCAGGCCCCGCAAGCTACGGCCTGACCGACTCTCTGGGTCGTGTGCACGGCGATGCTCAGTTTGCAGGTTCTTCCTCCGTGCCCGCACACGTTGAGATGATGGGCCTGATCGGCATGGGCAACAACCCGATGGTTGGTGCTACCGTTGCATGCGCTGTTGCTGCAGCTCAGGCTAACGCCTAAGTTTTTCCTAAGTTTCAGCGAGGGGGAAGCTGCTTTCCGAATGAGCAGCTCCCCCTTTTTTGCTGATAGATGTCCGAACACAAGCAACCCGAATATGAGAAGGAAGAAACAATGAAAAAGAATCAGATCCGCAAGAGCGTGGCTGCGCTGGCCATGGCGGTTGTTGTGGGTGTCAGTCTGCTGGGCTACGGCTGCGGCAGCAAGTCCGCTTCCACCGCAGGCGGCGTGTCCGGCGATTTCACCGGCACTGCCAAGGGCATGGGCGGCGACGTTACCGTTACCCTGACGCTGGAAGACGGCAAGATCACCGGCTGCACCGCTGAGGGCAAGGACGAGACCCCCGGCATCGGTACGCTGGCACTGGAGCAGCTGCCCGCTCAGATCGCTGAGACCGGCAGCATCGCCGTGGACGGCGTGTCCACCGCGACCATCACCTCCAACGCCATCAAGGAGGCAGCAGCCGCTGCCCTGACTGCCGCCGGCCTGAACGCCGACGACTATAAGATCGAGGTCAAGGCCGACGAGACCAAGGCCGAGGATTCCACCGTTGACGCTGACGTTGTCATCGTGGGTGCAGGCGGCGCAGGCATGACCGCTGCCATCACCGCTGCTGCCGAGGGCAAGAGCGTTGTGATCGTGGAGAGCCAGGCCATGGTGGGCGGCAACTCTGTGCGCGCTACCGGCGGCATGAACGCCGGCAAGACCGTGTATCAGGATGAGAACGAGTTCGGCGAGTCTGCCGGTGTCGAAAAGACCCTGAAGACCGCTGCTGAAAAGTACGCTGACAACGAGACCATCACCGCTCTGGCAAAGACCGTCTCTGAGCAGTGGGCAGAGTACCAGAAGAACCCCACCGGCTACTTCGACTCTGTTGAGCTGATGGAGCTGGACACCATGATCGGCGGCAAGGGCATCAACGACCCTGCTCTGGTGGAGACCCTGTGCTCCAACTCTGCTGATGCCATCGACTGGCTGGACGAGCACGGCATCACCCTGCACAGCGTTTCCAGCTTTGGCGGTGCATCCGTCAAGCGCATCCATCGCCCTGTGGACGCAGAGGGCAAGACCGTTTCTGTCGGTTCCTACATGATCCCCCTGCTGGAGGAGAACTGTGAGAAGGCTGGCGTTCAGATCCTGCTGAACACCACCGCCAACGAGATCCTGACCGATGCGAACGGCGCTGCTGTGGGCATCAAGGCCACCGGTTCTACCGGCGAGACCGTCACTGTGAACGCCAAGGCTGTGGTGCTGACCACCGGCGGCTTCGGCGCAAATCTGGACATGGTTGTCGAGTACAAGCCTGAGCTGAAGGGCTTCATGACCACCAACGCTGCCGGCGCTCAGGGTCAGGGCATTGAGATGGCCACCGCCATCGGTGCTGGCACTGTGGATATGGACCAGATCCAGATCCACCCCACCGTTGAGGCCAACACCGCTGCCCTGATCACCGAGGGCCTGCGCGGCGACGGCGCTGTGCTGATCAACGCCGAGGGCAAGCGCTTCATCGACGAAGTGGGCACCCGTGACGTGGTCTCTGCTGCTGAGATCGCTCAGACCGGCAGCTACAGCTGGCTGGTGGTCGATCAGGCTATGGTCGATGCTTCCAGCGTCATTCAGGGCTACATCAAGAAGGGCTACACCGTGACCGGCGAGACCTACGAGGAGCTGGGCAAGGCAATGGGCGTTGATGAGGCTGCTTTTGCCGAGACCATGAAGACTTGGAACGGCTATGTTGAGGCCAAGAATGACCCCGACTTTGGCCGCACCAGCTTTGCAAACCCGCTGGATACTGCTCCGTACTATGCAATCAAGGTCACTGCTGGTGTGCACCACACCATGGGCGGCCTGACCATCAACACCAACACCGAAGTCCTCAAGGAGGACGGCACTGTGATCCCTGGCCTGTTTGCAGCAGGTGAGGTCACTGGCGGTGTGCACGGTGCAAACCGTCTGGGCGGCAACGCTGTTGCAGACTTCACCGTGTTTGGCCGCATTGCAGGTAAGGCTGCCAGCGACTACGCTGCATGAGTACCCGCAAAGCACCTGAAAACGCTTCCGGCTCCAAAGGCCTGAAGCCATGGATGAAGAACCTGATCTTTGCTGCAGTGATCCTTGTGCTGGCAGCAGCGCTGTATTTCGGCGTGCGCGCAGCACACAGCAGCAAGGGCAGCGGCCTGCAGGCCACCGTCGATTTTGGCGATGGCATCACCGAGACTCTGCCGCTGGATACAGACCACGATTACCTGTATGATGTGGGCAATTATGTCGTGCATCTGCAGGTAAAGGATGGTGCCATCGCGTTCTTGGACAGTCAGTGCCCGGACCATGTGTGCGAGCAATTCGGCTGGCTGGACAAGGACGGCGCATGGGCTGCATGCGTCCCTGCCGGGGTGTATGTGGTAGTGGAAACTACAGCTGAATAAAGATCGTGCTTCAAAAAAGAGGCAGTACCCTGCAAGAGCGGGGCACTGTCTCTTTTGTTTTGTCTGGAAGGCAAAAGAGGGCACGGTGTGAAAGTTGGGTAAAACTTTCACACAAATGCGTCAAAACAAAATTTAGACGCTTGTGTAATAGACGAAAATGCGATAAACTAACAATAAACTCTTTATCGCGCGCTTTTGCAAAGTCTGCGCCCGATACCGAAACCAGGGCATGCCCTGAAAGATACAGGAGGAAACAGCAAGCATGATCTTTAAAAAGAAGCAGGATGCTGCGGTACAGCAGACGGCTGCGGGTGAGGCAAAGCCCGCAGCGAAGGGCGGCAAAGCAGCAGCCTTTTTCCGCAAGAACTGGAAATGGATGGTGCCGGTGGTGTGCGTGGCCGTGCTGGGCGGATGGTTTATCCTGCGCCCGGACAGAGCACAGGACGCCAATGTGGATGTGAGCTATGTGCAGACCACGCCGGAAAAGCGGGATCTGACCAACTCCCTCAGCGGCACCGGTACGCTGAACCCGGCCAATACATACAATGTCAAATCGCTGGTGGCAGGCAAGGTGCTCACCAGCACCATTGAAGAAGGCGACATTGTGGAGGAAGGTACTGTGCTGTACACGGTGGATGCCTCCGATGCTACCACCAAGGCCGAGCAGGCCTCCATCACCCTGCAGCAGGCACAGCGCAGCTACGATAAGACCGTGGACCGCCAGTATGTGCGTGCCGAGGTGGCAGGCGTTGTGGCGACTTTGAAGGTGGCCAAGGGTGACGAAGTGACCAGCGGCCAGGAAGTGGCTGTCATCCGCGACAGCTCCAAGATGGTGCTGCAGCTGGAGTTCCCCGCGGCAGATGCCGCTACCTTCTCGGTGGGCCAGAGCGCTGAGGTGACGCTGGACGGCACCTTTGAGACCCTGACCGGCACCGTGACCGCTGTGACCGGCACGGATGCGCTGAGTACCGGCAACCTGCTCACCCGCACCGTGACTGTCACTGTGCGCAATGCAGGCGGCCTGACCACGGCTCAGGCAGCAACGGCCACCATCAACGGTGTCAGCTGCATTGCAGCCAAGTGCTTTGAATATCAGGCGGAGCGCACCCTGACCACCCTTGCAGCTGGTACCGTGACGGCCATCAATGTGCAGGAGGGCGGTGCCGTGAACAAGGACGACATCGTGCTGCAGATCAGCGGTGAGGACCTGACCGAAGCAATCCAGTCCGCTGCGGAGACCCTGCGCAGTGCAGAGCTGAACATGGATAACCTGCAGGAGGCCATGAACAACTACACCGTCACCTCACCCATCAGCGGCACCATCATTGAGAAGAATGCCAAGGCCGGTGATGCACTGACCGCCGGTGCAGACCTGTGCACCATCTACGACCTGAGCTATCTGGTCATGGTCATCAATGTGGATGAGCTGCAGGTCAGCGATATTTCGGTGGGCCAGAGCGTGCAGGTGACGGCAGATGCAGTGCCGGATAAGACCTACACCGGCACCGTGACCCGCGTTTCCATGAAGGGCTCTTCCAACGGCGGCACCACCACCTACCCGGTCACGGTGCGCATCGATGAGACCGAGGGCCTGCGCCCCGGCATGAATGCCAACGCGGAAATCGTGATCGCGGAGGCCAAAAACGCTTTGGCGGTGCCCAATGCGGCCATCGTGCGCGGCGGCTATGTGCTGGTGACCAAGGATTCGCCCAGTGCCGCCAATGCAGACCCCGATATGACTGCACCGGAAGGCTATGTGTACGTTCCGGTCAAGATCGGCGTGAGTGACGACGACTATACCCAGATCATCAGCGGCGTCACCGGCAACGACACCGTGGCCTATGATCCCAGCTCTGTGAGCACCGATTACTATTACGATGATGGCGGCAGTGATGGCAGCAGTGCCATGATCTTTTAACGCAGGAGGAAGCGATGAGCGCTCTGATCGAGTTTGATGAGGTGTGCAAGTATTACCAGATGGGCGATACCACGGTAAAAGCAGCAGACCACATCACCATGAAAATCGAAAAAGGCGAGTTCGTAGCCATCGTCGGCCAGTCCGGCTCCGGCAAGTCCACCTGCATGAACATCATCGGCTGTCTGGACGTGCCGACCCATGGCACTTACCGGCTCAACGGCAGGGACGTGGGCAAGATGAGCCGCAACGAGCTGGCTGCGATCCGCAACGAAATGCTGGGCTTTATCTTCCAGCAGTATAATCTTTTGCCGAGGCTCAACCTGATGGAAAACGTAGAGGTGCCGCTGGTGTATGCGGGCATCGGCCGCACCGAGCGCCACGCCCGGGCCAAAGAGGTGCTGGAGCAGGTGGGCTTGGGGGATAAGCTCAGGAACCGCCCCAACCAGCTTTCCGGCGGCCAGCAGCAGCGTGTTTCCATTGCCCGGGCGCTGGTGCGGAACCCGGCTGTCATTCTGGCCGACGAGCCTACCGGCGCACTGGACAGCCACACCGGCCGCGAAGTGCTGGGGATGCTGCAGCAGATGCACGATGAGGGCCACACCGTGGTGCTCATCACCCATGACAATTCCATTGCGGTGCAGGCAGACCGCATCATCCGTCTGGAAGACGGGCGGGTGGTCTACGATGGCGACTCCCATGCGCCGGAGGCCATCGTGCAGCCCACACTGCTGCCGGATGAGGAGGAAAAAGCATGATCATTGAGACCTTCCGTCAGGCCATCCAGAATGTGTGGAGCAATAAGCTGCGCACCTTTCTTACCATGCTGGGCATCATCATCGGTGTCATGGCAGTCATTGTTATCGTGGGTCTGGGCAACGGCATGACCAAGAGCATGCGTGACAGCTTTTCGGCACTGGGCACCAACACCCTTTCGGTGCAGGTGTGGGGCAACGGCTCCCGTACCGTTCCGGTGGAGGAAATGTACAAGCTGCCCACGAAGTACCCGGAGCTGATCCAGTCCATTTCGCCGCAGATCGATTTCAGCGGCAGCGGCACGCTGAAGATCGGCACCAACAGCTACCGCTGGTCCACCATCAGTGGCGTGGACGAGAACTATTCCGCCATGAAGAATTACCAGATCGCGCAGGGACGCGGCCTGCAGTACATGGACATCAAGGACAACAAGCAGGTGTGCGTCATCGGCGATTATCTGAACCGTGTGGCCTTTGGCGGCAACGGCTTGGGCCAGACGCTCAAGATCGGAGCCAACAAGTTCCGCATCGTGGGTGTGCTGGCGGCAAAGGTGAGCGACCCGGACATGCAGCAGGGCAGCGATGACGACTGCGTTTATCTGCCCTATACCACGGCCATGCGCCTGTCCAGCCAGAGCATGGTGAGAAACTATGTCGCGGTCATGGAGGATGAGAGCCGCGCCAACGAAGCAAAGTCTGCGGTGGAAAGCGAGCTGCAGCATCAGCTTGGCTCGGATAACGGCTACTACGTCTACAGCGCCAGCGAGTGGCTGGAGGAAATGAACAAGATGATCAACATGGTCATCGTGATCCTGACCGGCATCGCCAGTATTTCGCTGCTGGTGGGCGGCATCGGCATCATGAACATCATGCTGGTGTCGGTGACTGAACGCACCCGCGAGATCGGCATCCGCAAGGCACTGGGCGCCAAGGAGCGCACCATTCTGTCGCAGTTCGTGGTGGAAGCAGCCACCACCTCGGCGCTGGGCGGCGTACTGGGCATTGCACTGGGCTACATCGTATCCATGGCGGCGAACCGGTTGCTGCCCATGTTCACCAGCGGCACCACGGTCACGGTCAGTCCGTCCTTCAACTCCATCGCGGTGGCCTTCGGCATTTCGGTGGGCATCGGCGTGCTGTTCGGCTACCTGCCCGCAAAGCGCGCAGCGCGGCTCAACCCCATTGAAGCATTGCGCTATGACTGAACTCTTCTCAGCCGGCGTTGCGCCGGACTGCCAAACACCAAGGAAGGGGAATATACCTATGAAAAAACGTCTTTTCGCATGTCTGCTTGCAGCATGCCTGGCTGTATCCGTGCTGGTGCTTCCGGCATCGGCGGCCAGCCTGAACAACTCGGCCATCCAGACGGCCATCACGCTGGGCGCTATGGATACCAGCCAGACCGGCAGTCTGGATGCTGCCGTCACCCGCGGTGCATTTGCCAAGATGCTGGTCTCCTTTTCGGCCTACCGCGAAAGCGCCAGCCAGCAGGGTAATCTGGGCACACTGTATAAGGATGTGCCCGGCAGCTCTCAGTGGGCACCCTATGTGCGCATTGCGGTGCAGCAGGGCTGGATGAACGGCTATACTGATGGTACATTCCGCCCGGATAATACGGTCACGCTGGAAGAAGCCTGCACCGCAGCGCTCAAGCTGCTGGGCTATAAAATGACCGACCTCAACGGTGTGTTCCCGACGGCACAGCTGAACAAGGCGCAGGAACTGGGCCTGCGTAACCAGCTGAACCGCAGCCAGAGCGAGGCCATGAACTATGAGGATTGTGCTTTGCTGTTGTATAACACCCTCACGGCAAACACCGCCTCTGGCAGCGCCTATGGTACCAGCCTGGGCTTTACGGTTTCGAACGGTCAGGTGGACACCTCTACCGTAATGCTCAAGAGCCTGAAGGGACCCTTTGTGGCAGCGGAAGGCACCCAGCTGCCTTTTACGCCGGTGAGCATCTACCGCAACGATAAGGTCTCGGCTTCTGCAGAGCTGAACCGCTACGATGTGTATTATTACAGCGAAAGTCTGCAGACTGTATGGATCTACACCCGCAAAGCAGCAGGCCGCATCACTGCCGTTTCGCCCAGCGCCAGCGCACCCACGGCCGTTACCGTGGCGGGCACCAGCTATCAGCTGGGCAGCACAGCGGTTGCCTCCAAGGTATCCAGCCTGAACGGCGGCGGTGTGGGCGAAGTGGTCACTCTGCTGCTGGGCATGAACAATGAGGCGGCGGATGTTATTACCGGCGCAGAGGCCGACGAGGTGTTCTACGGCGTGGTGCAGGGCGCAGCCCGCAGCCTTGTGGAAGATAACGGCGCGGATGTGCTGCAGCGCGTGGCTGTCATGTGCACCGATGGTGTTCAGCGCACTGTGAATGTGGACAAAAGCCTGAACTACCCCAAGGGCTGGCTGGTAGAGATCCGCGTAACGCCGGAAGGCGAGTCCGTGAGTGGCATCGAGAACAAGGTCGTTACCGGCAAGGTCAATGCAGATGCAACGGCACTGGGCAGCTATGCCCTTGCCGACGATGTACAGATTCTGGATACAACTGCGGAGGGTGTGGCTGGGACGGTTCGTCCCAGCCGCCTAGCGGGGACAGACCTGAATCTTCTGAACGTCCGCTACTATACGCTGAATGAGAAGGGCGAGATCGACCGCCTGATCCTGAATGATGTCACCGGCGACCTGTGGACCTACGGCGTGCTGGATGATATCAAGAATGTGGCAGTCAACTACTCGGAACTGCAGACGCTGGCCAAGATCATTTCCACCGGCAAGAGCGACAGCACGGATACGCAGGATAAGATCGTGGACGACCTGAAGGATGTTCTGGTGCCCACCACCAGCGAAGTGCTGTGGGGTGTGATCAACGGCGACATCCTCTCCACTCTGTGGCAGAAGATCACAGCCAACACGGATAGCCTGCTCAGCCTTGGTCTGCGGCAGGTGGGCAGCCTTGTAGGCGAACCGTATGCATCCATCTTCCGCTATATTGGCGGCGGCGCTACCTATGTGTGCTATGTCAATGGTTCGCAGGTAGCTTTCACCACCAACGTCAAATATCCGGTGCTGGTAGGTGGTGTTGCAGCCCGCAGAGAGACGACCGGCAGCGTGCGGACGATGGTCCAGCTCATGCCCATGAAGATCGATCAGGTGGGTGCAGCGTCGGTCATGAGCAACGGCACCCGCTTTGAGATGGCGGACGACGCACAGGTGTATCTGTGGTACAAGGGTCAGTACTACGCCACCAAGCTGACCGAGGTCAACTCGGAGGGCTACTACCTGACCGGCTGGTACGATAACTTTGGCTGTGCTGCGGGCAAGCGCGTGCGTGTGATCGTGGCCGTCAAAAAGGACTGATGGATTATTACAGCGTCCCGCGCCGCATTCTGCGCGGGGCAAGACAGTTGGTGTACCCACGCCGCTGCCCGTTTTGTGATCGGGTGCTGGGCAGTGTGCCTGTCTGCCCGGATTGTGCCGCGGAGCTGGAAGAGCTGCGCAGGAAGCCGGGAATGCGGCTGGACGCTTCTCAGCATTATTTAGGGGAACTGACCGGTGCAGCAGCACCGTTCCGGTATGAGGGCTGTGTGCGGCGCGGCATCCTGCATACAAAATACCATGCTGCACCGTGGGCGGCGGTGGAGCTGGGCCTCTGGCTGGCAAAGCTGGCCTTTGGCAGCGAGATGCATATGGCCGGTGCAGAACCGGTGCCGGAGCTTGTGGAAGGCATGTCCCTTGGGTACGACTGCATCGTTCCCGTACCGGCATCCGGCAGAGCGCGCGGCTACAATGTGCCGCAGCTCATGGCGGTGCCGCTGGCCCGCGCACTGGGGATACCGCTGTACCCGAAAGCACTGGGCCGCACTCGTGCGAAGCGGCATCAGGCGGGCCTGCCCTTTGAGCAGCGCCTTGCCAATGTGGCGGGTGCCTTCCGGGTGACAGACACGGAACTTGTGGAGGGCAGAAAGGTGCTTTTGGTAGACGATGTGATCACTACCGGTGCCACGGCAGCAGCCTGCACACAGGCGCTGCTGGCAGCCGGTGCCGAGAGCGTGTTTGCAATTGCACTTGCCACTGTTGAATTTGAAATGTTTCCCGCAAGGGATCAGCCGCTGCAGGAAAACGAGCCGGAGTTTTGAAAATTTATTTGCAAAAACCTGGCAGAAAAAGCTTGACAAAACACCCTGAATCAAGTATACTAATTGAGCTGTGAGCGATAACCGCTTGCAGATATCCGGGTGTAGCGCAGTTTTGGTAGCGCGCTTGAATGGGGTTCAAGAGGCCGTGAGTTCGATTCTCGCCACTCGGACCATTTGCTTCTCAGTCGAACAGCCTTCGGGCTGGTTCGACTGGGGAGCTTTTTTCATTTTTCCACAATCTTCCTCGGCAATATTGAAATAGATGGTCAGTTCTGTGTTGCTCACCTCAATCTTGCTGACAAAGGTATCAATCAGGCGGCGGCGGTATGCCTTGGTTTTCTCGCTGGGGGCAATAAGGAACTGTTCCAGCAGGTACAGAACTTCTTCCTTGGAGAAGACCGGGTACTTCGGCTCGGATTCCAGCGATGACAGCTGATAAGAAAGCGTGTCTGCCTGCTGTTCCAGTTCGGCAAGACGGTTGGTCAGCATAGCCCCGGCGGTGCCGTTCTCCAAAGCGGACAGCAGATTCTTTGCCTTGCGCTGCACGTCGGCAAGCTCGTGCTGCAATGCTTCCTTCTCCGGGTTGGGCTGGTTCAGTTCGGCGGTTTGGGCTGCGATTACGCTGTCTGCAATGCGATCCATCACGTCCGGCTGCAACACGTCGTTACAGACGGTGCGGATCACCAGACCTTCCAGCTCGTCCTTCGGGATGTTCCGGCGGTGGCAGTCCTTGCACGGACAGTTGTAGTAGAAGTACACCTCGCCGTTGCTGCTGTGGCCGGACACGCCCTTCATGGCAGTGCCGCACTCGCCGCAAAACAGCTTGCCGGACAGGATGTAGTCCGCGCGGTCATTGCGCGGGGAACGGCTCTGGCGGTTACGAATAAACATCTTCTGCGCCCTCTCCCATAGATCGTCGTCAATAATGGCCGGTACTGCGCCCTCAATGCGCACATCAAACTTGGGGCTGACATACACGCCCCGGTACACCTCGTTCTGGATGATGCGCACCACGCTGGATTTATTGAACGGGTTGCCCCGGCTGGTGCACAAGCCTTGTTCATTCAGGTGTGCAACGATAGCAGAGGACGCAGCCCCGGCGGCGTACTGCTCAAAGATATACCGAACGGCGGCAGCCCCGGCAGGGTCGATGATATACTTCTTGTCCTTGTCCACGGTAAGGCCAAGGGGGCGGGAACTGCCAATAGCCTTGCCCTTCAAGGCACTTTCCCGCATACCGCGCCGCACCTTCTCGGCCAGTTCGGCAGAGTAGTATTCGGCAAGGGCTTCCATCAAGCCCTCCACAATGATACCACCGGAACCTTCAACGTTGGCTTCTGCGGCATAGAGCAGCTCTACGCCGTTGTCGCGGAGCTTCTTTTTATAGATGATGCTGTCATACCGGGAGCGGGCAATGCGGTCTGTTTTCCAGCAGATCACATAGTCGAACATCCCTTTCCCAGCATCGGCGATCATCTGCTGAAACTCCGGGCGGTCGTCCGTCTTGCCGGAGATATGCCGGTCGATGTATTCATGCAGAATGACCATGCCGTGGATACGGGCGTAAGTCTCGCAATCCCGGCGCTGACCTTCAATGGACTGCTCCGTTTGATGACTACCGCCGGAGTAGCGGTAGTAGGCAACAAGCCGGTTTCCACCGGTCGGCTGTTTTTTCATAGAGATACCACCTTTGCAGAAAGAGAATGCGGAGGTTTACATGGCATTGAACAGGTCGATTACTTCCTGAGGAAGGTTGTCGGTCTGCATGAGAACCATGCCTTTGTGAGCATAAGCAGGGAATGAACCAAAGCCTTCCATGATAACGGTGCCGTCCTTTTCAGTAGTCAGATAAGCGTCGGACGAAGGATCGAAAGTATACACCTCAATGTTATAATCGGGTGTTTTGTATTTGTAACCGTCTACGCCGCCGATAAGTTCAGCAGCCATACGAACCTTTTCCGTATAAGCAATACCGTTCTCAGAAAGCGCGGCTTCAAAATCGGAAAATGCATCATTGACCGGCGCAGAAGATGAAACGGCAACAGAAGAAGTAGGTTCAAAGGAATTGGATGCAGTGGACGAAGTGATGCTGGATGCAGGCACGGAACTGGAAGAACTGCCACAAGCGGAAAGAAGGAGAACGGCGGCACAGGAAACAGCAAAGACAGAAATTTTTCTCATAAGATAATACCTCCATAGAATAATTTGTATACACGAAAAAGCCTACCGGGCCTGTCCCCCGGTGGGCTTTTTCTTTTTGCGCGGATTTACTGGTGATTCTTCAGCCACTCAGAAGCGGCACGTTGAAGAACTAACCGGCGGTAGTACACGATTCGCTCTCCGGCGGCTCGTTCTTTTCCCGAAGGGCTTTGAACTCGTCGCTCTCGGCAATGCGCTGGGCTTCCTTATCAGGTATTGCTGTGCTCTGGTCTGCGGATTTTGCGGAACGGTCAAAGACGTTATGCACATACTTCAGAATCACGTCACGTTCCTGCGGGTCCAGATCAAGGAACGCTTCAATTACGGAACGCTGCTCTCTGCTCAGATCGTATTCCGTGGACAGCCGATCCAGCACGCTTGCCCGGGTCTGCTCAAACATTTCGCCCTCACCAGTGCGGAGCCACTGTTCGTTTACACCGAACTCCCGGCAGATAAGAGTAATGGTCTGAACGGATGGATTGTTCTTACCGCTTTCCAAAAGACTAATGGACGCTTTGCCTATGCCAATGCGGGAACCAAACTTCTCCATACTAAGTCCAAAATGCTCTCGAACCTCCCGGATTCTATCTTTCATACCTTTGTTTCACCTCCTTTACCATAATAATAGCACGGTGCGTTAATTAAGTCAACGAAAAAAGAAGAAAAAGGGGTTGACAATGATAGTTTGATAAACTATAATGAACTCGTAAAGTTAACTTAGCGAACACAAGAGCAACAGAAAGGGGGTGAAGAGGATGGAGAACCCGGCAAAGTTCCTGTGCCAGAACAAGGGCAGGGACATGAACGACAAAACAATGAAAGCCCTTGCCAATGACATTCTCGCAAAATGCCAAGAGCAAGAGCTTTCCTACGCAGAGATGCGGACACTCATTATTATGCTGTCTGGCCGTTTGGAAAGTGCCCAAACAGCATTGAGAGATTTGCCGATCTCAGTCGTAGGGATTACACCTTTTTGATTTTAGCAAGAGCAATGTCAAAATTGGCAGGGTCCATTGCAGAGTAGAGCGCAATGTAACCGGTAAAGGTGTCAAGAGCGTAAGCGGCGGGGTTTTCGGAGAGAGGAATCCCCTTTGCAAGCTCTGCGGCGGTAAGCTGCATGGACAGATCGTAGACGAGCTTTTGGCGGTCGGTCAAAATAATCACCTCCTTCCTGCCCTGATTATATCACGGCAGGAAGGAGCGGACAACAAAGGAGCGTGAGAAAGAATGAGCGAGAAGGACAAGAGCCAGAGCAAGGAAATGGCCGAACTGCTGGCAGAAAACCCGGAAGCAGCAACCTATATCGCAGGCGTGGTTCAGGGCATGAAGCTGGCAAAGGCTGGTGCACAGGCACCGGAAGACAAGAAGGAGAGTGAACCGGCATGAGGAACTTTATTATGTGGTTCTACGGCGTGGATGCCGCCCGGGCAGCCGCACGGGAACCGGTTGCATGGTTCGCACTGATCGTAACCATTGCCGCCCTGCTGACATGGGGCTGGTGCAGCATCAGCTACACCACGAAGCTGGAACAGAAGGTGAACCTGCTGGAAGAGCGTGTCCGGCGGTATCGCTGGGAGTGCGAACGCTTAGAGCTGGAAAAGCAGTTGAAGCGGGAGCGTGCCAGATGATGGGCGCGGCGGCGGTAACGGTCGTCGTGGTGTGTGCGGCGATGTACACCATCTTTGAAGTGATAGAGCGTAGAAAGCGCAAAAAGTTTGCGGAGGATATCCGGCGCTACATCCAGAACCACAAGGGGGAATGGACCGGTGATAATAAAGACCTGCGTTGACTGCGGGGCGGTGATCCTTTCAAATAACGTCACCGCCCGGCGGTGCCCCGTTTGCGCAGAACGATTTGCGGAACGGGTACGCAAGAAGTATAAGAACCCGCCCGCTGATCCACTGACCGCCGATGTGCGCAAGGCGGACGCAGCGGGCAAGTCATACGGGTACTGGCGCTTGGACAAACTGCTGAAAGAGCAAAAGGCCCGGGAAGAGCTGGATAATCTGATCGAGAGGAACAGAGAGCGGAGGGAGCGGAAGGAACATGAACAACAGCAAGAAAAGGCATGATGGCGGGGCATACCGCCGGTTCGACACGCTGACCACGCTGTACTGCCGCCCGTGCAAAGACCGCCGGAAGTCCAGACAGACGCAGCAGCACAAGAAAAAGAAAGGCAGGAAGAACGGATGATCCTGATTATGCTGACCGCAATTCTGGCGGGAACGCTGGTTCTGGCCGTGATCCTGACCGCTCTGCTGTGCTGGGTGCTGGCAACACCGGCGTTCTGCAGCGGGACGGTGGTGCTGATGTGGCTGCTCCTGCTGATCGTCTTTGTGGCGGTGGGCGGCAGAGACCCGCGAGATTGACGGCGACGGTCTGGGCGCACCGGATCACGCCCACCATGCAGCCGGAAACGTGGGGACGCAGACGGCTGCCCCGGCCATTCCGACAGTCGGGGGTCCTACCTACTGAGGACTGAAAGAATACATAGGGCGGCCCGCATGGGTGGGCGGCAGCCTGTCAAGCCGCCCGTTTTATGGAGTATGCAGGCGCGTCCGGGGGTGTAGCCCCGGAACCGGTTCGATTCCGGGATGCTCCACCAGACCGAATATTCACATCAAAGAGAAAGGATGAAAGATGGAGAAAAGATGGGATGCCTATTTGGCTGTCGCTCTGGATGGCGATGATGTCGAAATTCAGGTTGACGGCCACGCGGGAGATATCGCGCAGATCGCGGCTATGGCACTGGCTGACGTAATCGTGCAGTCCAGCCCGGAAAAGGAACAGGCGATTAAGATGCTGGACGACATGAAGAACCGGTTGGACGGTATGCTGGATGATGTATGGAACGCCCGCAGTAGCGAGATTGAATACGGTGAGCGGCAGAGCGTCCGGTGGCACTGTGAAAAGGATACCGCTATCGAGGAAGCGATGGCAAAGCTGAAAGAGAACACGAACACCGGGTGCTTCGGTGACTGTGCTACCTGCTCTGGCGCTGCTGTGGACGACCGGGCGGGCACCGGCAGCAGGCCGCAGGATGCAGACGACGGCCTGCCTTCGTAAGGGGGACGACTACATGGATAAGAGCAAAACGCATATTCTGGCGTTTTTCACGGGCCATGATGCGCCGGGGCGGAAAAGTGCCTATGTGGAAATGAACGGGCAGGGAGATGAACTGACCCAGCTTGTAGCGAGTGCTGCTATCAAGATGTTTTCTCTGGGCACCACCAACAAGAACATTATTCAGATGCGCAAGCAATACCTGTTTGGCATCATCAACAAGTGGCTGGATGAAGACAGCGTGCAGGACATTGAGCTGAAAGAATATTCGTATGAAGCCACTGGTACTGGTGACGTGGGCGGAAATGTGCCGTCCTGAAAGGAAGTCGTGTTATGAGCAAGAACATTGCAAAGCTGGTCGTGAAGATGAAGAGCAAAAGTTTGATCGACATAGAAACGATGGGAGACGGCGCGAACCAGGTATTTATGGCCGCAGCAGCGGTGGCGAACACCGTTGCGGACAGCGGCAAAGGTAACCGTAAGAAAGCGGAAGCCATTATGACGGTGGCTAAGGACATCATCGACAGCGTGTTTGAAGTCGCGTGGAAGAGCGAGTATGGCGAAGTGCCTGCTGCTGAACCTGTTGCCACTGCCGACACAGCGGAGAAGCAGGATGACCATGCCACTGCCGCCACGGCAAAAAAGCGGAATGATCCTTCTGCCAGCCAACCCGGCAACATGGACAGCATGATGGAGAAAATTGTTGCAGATGCAATGAAGCAGGCAAAGGAGAATCCGGGTCAGGCGCAGGGCGTGATGTTCAAGGTCCCGGCAGGTGATATGCCCATGGAAGAAGTGGTAAAGCACATCATCAGTGCGGTGGACAAGCAGGCACGGAAAGACCAGAACGGGGGCTGAACCTATGAGCGTGAAAGTAACTGGCGTTGTTGCTGTCCCTCTGCTGCATATCCTGCGGGAGTTTGCCGCAACGGCAGACCTGACCGGGAAGCCCACCAGATACCCGGAAGGCGCTGCACAGTTTGCGGCGCGGAAGGAACGGAAAGCCAATGACGACGACCGAACCTGAACACGGCACGCGGGAATGGTCCGAAGACCCGGTGGGCGACCTGCTGAAAATGTATCAGACGATCAAAGATGCGTTTGAGAAAATCACAGAGGATATTAAGCGATTTTCTGAAGGACTGGCAGACCTGACACACACGCTTTTACCACTGGAAAAACCGGGATGGGCCGTTCACAACAAGCGCCGTTACCGGACACGCAGGGTCCAACCAAAGCTCCGCTTGAATGCGGTGCCGCTGGGCACTGGCACCTACTTATATAAGGCAAAAGAAATGAAGAACCTTGCTAGGTCCACAAAGACCCATCCAGCCCCGAAGAAGGGCGAACAGAAGAGTGAACAGTGTCAACATACGTTCCGTATCACGTCGCAGCGGTGCGCGCCCTGCGATGGGTACAACAAGGAATGCGAAGAATATAGTGTGACACACCACAAAACAAACTGAATGTAGCCGCCCGGCCAGAGTTTTCAGCAGATAAGCAGCAGTTGTCATGTGTGAAGGCCGGGCGGCTTTTTATATGGCGCAGGGTGTGCCCGCAGCACGCTGGGAGCGGGGTCGAACCCCGCCTGCGCCGTTTTGCTCGCATATTCCATGGAAGCCGGTCAAGGTTTGTTCATCTTCCAAAACTGGCAGGGAAATACGGATGCTGAAAAAGCAGCGCTAACCTTCCGTATAAGGCGGCGAAAATCCGACCTGTCCGTATTTCCTAAACCGTGCCCGCATGGCAGTCCAGCATAAGCTGAACGGCACGTCGCAGCGTGAGCGCAGAAACGCCCTGTCCCAATTGCCCAGGCAAAAGGCAGCAGACCCGACCGCAACGGGTCGCCCCACCGCGCCACCTCTCTTGCGCGGTGGGTTTTGATATGCGGGTGTAGAAAGGAAGTTGCCTGCCGTCCTGATCCCCAAGCGGCAGACAAGCCGGTTCGATTCCGGCCACCCGTGCAAGAACAAAAAACAGAAGGGAGAAGAATAATGAAAGGGTACTACATGACGTTCAGGTGCAGGCTGTGCGGGAAGACCTTCACCAACGGCGGAACTGGTGATAAAGAGACAGCCTGGACCACAACGGCAAATGCGACGTTTGCCGCCAGTGGAATTGGGCCGTTGAAGGAACTTGAAAACCAACCGCTTGTGCATGAAACGCATTGCTGCGAAGACGGCAGTTTCGGCGTTGCGGATTTTCTGGGAATGAAGTGGGCAGAAGATGACGAAATTGTGGCAGATTATTTGATCGGCAGCAGCCCGTGCCAGGACTTACCCCATAAAGCAAGGTGGGGTGACAAGAAGTGATCCACCTTGGAGACATCACAAAGATACACGGCGACCAGATAGAACCTGTGTATTGCATCACCTTCGGTAGTCCATGTCAGGATTTGTCCATTGCAGGACGCAGAGCAGGGCTTGCAGGAGAACGGTCTGGATTGTTCATGGAAGCGGTTCGGATCATCAAAGAAATGAGGAGGGCGACACATGGAAGTTATCCAGTTGTCGTTATTTGGGAAAATGTTCCCGGAGCGTTCAGTTCAAACGGCGGAGAAGACTTCCGCGCCGTGCTGGAAGAACTTGCCCGCGTGGAAGAACCAGACGCTTCAATTCCTAGACCTCCGAGGGGGGCAGATGGAGCAAGGCCGGAGCAATTGCCGGAAATGGATGGTCCTTGGCTTGGCGACAGCTCGACGCTCAATATTGGGGAGTGCCCCAGAGAAGAAAACGTATCGCTCTTGTCGTGGATTTTGCAGGTGGACGTGCCGGAGAAATACTATTTGAGCGCGAAAGCTTGCCGGGGCATCCTGACCAGAGCATCCCGACGTGGCAAGAAGCTACAAGAACTGCTGGAAACCGCCCTGCTGGAAATGATCGAATGGTGGGCCAGCAGGGGGGGGGCAAGCCTACACCTTGAAAATCCGGTCAGGCTGTGCCGGGGGCGGCAAAGGTGCACTGGTGCAGACCGAAAAAACAGGAACACTTTCGACGCTACAGGATCAGACCCTTTTTCAGCCGGTCTATTGCCTGGCAGGAAACATTATTGATCGCTCTGAAACGGCCGGCGCAAATGGTTCCGGCGTGAAGGAAAACCAGAGCTACACGCTGAACACTGTTGACCGTCCAGCAGTAGCGTATAAGGCCTTTGATGCACGGGGAAACGGTGATGGCAAGACAGTACCGACCATTACCGGGGATCACGAAAGCAGAGTGACGGACTATACCGCTATCCTGACGGCGAGCTATGGCGTTGGGAATGGGCAAACGAATGTTTCCGTAAGCAAAGAAACATCCGGCACGTTGACCACAATGCACGACCCACAGGCGGTAGCTTTGGAGTATCGACGCGAACGGCTATGCGCTGGCTTTGCCTATAAAGCAGGAGCAAAGGCGAACGGAATTGGATACGAAGTGGAAAAAATGGGCACATTGTACGCGGAAAGACACGACGCAGCGGTGATAGAAAAGACGATACAATGGATCGTGCGCAGGCTGACCCCGACAGAGTGCGAGCGCCTGCAAGGATACCCGGACGGGTGGACGGACATTGGAGAATGGACGGACACCAAAGGGAAAAAGCACAAGGCGGCAGACAGCCCGCGTTATAAGGCACTGGGAAACAGCATCGCGCTTCCGCAATGGTTCTGGATCGCCCAGAAAATGAAGCAATACCTTCCGGCGGGCGCAACGCTGGGCAGCTTGTTTGACGGAATCGGTGGCTTTCCTCTAGTGTGGGAGACTACATACGGGAAAGGCACGGCACGCTGGGCAAGTGAAATAGAAGAGTTTCCAATCGCGGTGACGAAAAGGAGGTTTGGAAGTGAAAATGTCAACAGTCAATAAAGCGGTGCTTGCCGCGCTCCTGACGGCTACGCTTATCGGAGGTGCAAGGAATGCAGCTTTGGAGAATCGGGTCAACGATCTGGAAGGACAGCGTATTATCTATTCCGCCCGTCTGGCAAACTGGCAGGACAGGGCAATTCAGGATGAAGAAGTTATCGACCAGTTGCAGAACGCCGCCGGTGAAAATGCCCTGCCGGATGGGCTGACAAAGGAATATGCCGGGAAATTTCTGTGCACGGCATACTGCACAGAAGAATACCCGCACATTTGCGGCACCGGCGACGGCATCACCGCCAGCGGCGCACCGGTGACGGCGGGGCTGACTGTTGCAGCAGATGAAAGCCTGCCGTTTGGAACCGTTCTGTACATAGAAAACATTGGCGTGCGCGTTGTGCAGGATCGCGGTGCAGCCATTCAAGGCAATAAGCTGGACGTGGCTGTTTCTGGCAGCCATGAGGATGCACTGAACTGGGAAGGATACGGCGAACACCGGGTCTGGATCATAAAGGGAAAATAAAATGAGAGAGGGAACTGAACGCAAAGCCTGCCCTGTCTGTGGCGGACAAATTATCGTGTCGGATCATTGGATGTTTTCTTACGATCAGCTGCTTGGCAAGCGCGGAAAACTTCTAAAGAAAAGAACAAAAAGTCCAGCAGGCCCGGTTGAATGCCAGACGGCATATTGTCTGGATTGCAAAGAAGTGTGGAATGCCGACGAGTTCATGATAGACGAAGAAGATCGATTTGTGGACTTCAAAGATAGGGGAAATGGCTAAAAACATGGATCATAAAGTAAAAATCGGAAAGATAGAAGCGACCGGAATTTTCGCGGCGCTGGTGATCGCGGCAGCTGTTCTCTGGCTGGTGGCGGCTGTGCTTGTCCCGGCGGCGCTGGTGAAATTCTGCTGGCTTTATTTGATGAGGTAAAAAAATGAATTGCGATATTTGCAGAGCAAGGGAACGATGTGTACTGTATGTGCAGCCGGGATCGTTCATGTGCGCACTCTATCGGTTGCAACAGAGTTTAGAGGGAGAAGGCCAACCGCAACCTAAGCCGACGTTTTGCCCGTATTGCGGGAAACCGCTAAAAATCATTGGCGCGGAACGCTTTTGCACAAATATGGAATGCGTGAACAGATACCAGCCTACGGGGAAATGAGCGTAGACAAAGCGTGGAGCCGCCCGACGCGGCGACTTCTTTTTATATGAGCATGGGACAGGCCCCACCCGGTTCAAGCCCGGAAATGCTGAATGAAAATAAAGGAGAAAAAGAAAATGGAAACGATGGTTCAGCTGGCAGAAAGAATCCTAATGTGGGCTGGGGTCGCATTTCTCGTATGCGTAATGCTGGAACTAGTCATCATGATTGGATGGCAGATTGTTGATATTATCCGGGAGGGCTTGGAACTTAAAAACTGGAAGGAGTGAAAATAGACCATGGCAAAGTTCAGTATTATGCTGTTTGGCATTGACAGCTACACGAAGCACCAGATGCAGCTACCGTACAAACTGGATGCGAAGACTGCGGATGCGGCGCTTCGTGAAGCACGGATGTGCGCAATGACTTTCTATCCGAGGTTCAAGGAAACGGAAAAACCTGACGTGGAGGTGGTGAAAAGATGAAACTTTCCGCACTGGCAGCCCAGATCAAGAACTGCGGTCATTGTGAGGTAATCAACAACGGCGGCAGAATTTTTGTCGGCACGGGGAGTGCCTTTTACTGCATGGATGGCTACCCCAGAACACAGGACGCGGGAGAGTTGGGCGCTATGCTGGGCATTCCGCAGAAGAAGATGAAAAATATCTTCTACCATGAAGAATGCACCATCGACGGAAAACTGTACGGCGTGAGGTGGGATGATGAACCGGTACATGAGGGAATCACCTCTGAGATAAAGACGCGGATCGTTATCAACGGAGAAGAACTTATCGCGTTGCGAAATCCTGACGGCAGCGTCGGGTTTATCCGGTCGGAATTGTTGAAGCCGGTGGAGGGTGAGCTGAACAAGGAGTTTGCGCAGATTTGTGTACGCCCCGCCAACCAGGAGTGCCGGTTTATCTATGCCGTGAAGGACGGCATGATCCTTCGGGCATTGGTCGCGCCTATGAATATCAAAGATGACGTGGCGAATGATCTGGACGAAATCATAGCAGAGCTGATGTCGAGACGGCAGAGACAGATCGTTGAAAAGATGCACGATGACTTGCGGGACTTGTCTGCCCAGGAAGCGGCAGAAAAAGCCGCTAAAAATAAAAATCAGGAGAAAAAATAATGGATGCTGTAGAAAAAGATGTCCGTTTGCTGGTCAAAAAGGAACTGAGAGCCGCAAACCAGAATTTTCCGATGTTCCATAGCGCACATGAAGGGTGGGCTGTGATCCGGGAGGAAATGAGCGAAGCGGAAGTGGAACGCTATCTGCTGGACAGGTGGATTGAAGAACGCCTGTGGAACGAAGTTAAGGGCGATTTGCAAATCCCGAAAGAAGACCTGAAGGAAATGCAGTACCGCGCCGTCCACATGGCGGTTGAAGCAATCCAGCTGGCAGCGATGATCTGCAAGCTGGAACGGAGCCAGCGCCGGTGGCCGGAAAAGATAAGAGAACTCTTCTAAAGAAAGGCGGAAAGCATCATGACTTTGGCAAAAGAAACCATTGAAAAGGCCGTCAACTGGTGGGTGGAAAAAGTGACTGCCAACCAGCCGCATAGCAATGGGGATAACGGCTACACGTCTATTGTGACGTGTCTACTTGCGGATTCTACGGCAAAGAAAATCTCAAAGAAACAGGTTGAAGTTTTCAAAAAAGAACTGGCAATGAGGATTGAGAAAGAAGCAAAGGCGTGGGCAAAAATCTCCGTTGGGTGTGACTATGGGCCATGCGTGATGTTGGAACAGGCTGCTCTTGAAGCAGGTATTCCGGCTGCAAATTTCCCATTCAAGACGTGGATGTACATTTCAGAAAAAGACGGCATAGTGGTGCGCGACGGGTACGGAGCGCAGCCTGTAAGAATTTGAGGTGACAGCATGGACAAGAAAAAAGATACCCCGGCGGAAGTCGAAACCGTCACGGTGACAATGAGCCGCCCGGTGGCGGAAGCTGTGCAGGCTGCTTGCGAGATGTATCTGCGCCTGCACATGGGACAGTTCAATGATCTTGCGGAAGACCTCTGCATGGTGAAGCACTATGCCGATATGGATGCAAAGCGATTCAAAAACGCAGAGGACGAAAAAGAAGATTTTTACCGGGCACTGGAAAATCGGAACATGATGCAGGACGACATGGATAGAGCTTATCAGATGTTTGCCTGTCACCCACTTATCGAAGACGGTATGCGCATTCCGTACCGGGCAGAACAGGTCTGGCTTGGTATCCGTCATGCGCTGGCGTGGCACGATAAGCCGGAGGGCGACTGGACGAATGTGAGCTTTGACAAGCCGCTGAACCGGTCGGATCAGCCGCAACCCACTGTGAAGCTGACAACCACCGCAGATCATGAGCCGAAGCGTGATGGAAAGAAAGCAAAAGGCGGGAGAACAAAAAAGTGAGAAGAGATGTCGAGATAAGAATTTGCGATCGTTGCAAAAAAGAAATAATGCTAGATCGGTACAAAAGCGGCTATTCGGAAGCTCTCAGGGCGTGGAAAGAAGGGCCAATCAAAGACACTGACCTTTGCCCAGAGTGCTACAAGCTGTACTCCGAAACGATGACTAAATTTTGGAGGGCAGAAAACAATGGTTAAAGAAATCTGCGAAAGGTGCGGAAAGGCCTATGAAGCCGGTCCGAACACCCACTACTGCAAGGAATGCAGAAAAGAAATCCGAAGCGTGGCAGCAAAGAAGAGAAATCTTTCTGATATGGGACACGCTGCAAGAAAGGAAAAAGCAAATGAGCGAAAGAATGATAATTGATGCCCTGCCGGTCAGAAATAATATTCTGTTGGGAATCATGGAAATAAAAACGGGAAACGTGGTTGTGGATGCGATGATCCAGAGCGCATTTAGAGCTTGCATCGAAGAGATGGACAACGCACCGAAAATCGAAGTGCCGGAATGGAGACGGGCAAGTGAAATCCCGGCAGGAGGCAACGATGAGTGGAATTGGGTTTTCATTGTTGGAAAAGACGCGAAAAAAGCATATACAACAACGGCGGCTGCTAAATATGATGCCAAAGAAGATTGCTGGGTGACCGATCTACTAACGGAGTTCAAAAAAGTTGATGGTCATTATTTGACAAAAGACCTAGGGTATGAAGTTACACACTGGATGCCGCTGCCGGAACCGCCTGAAAGAGGAAAAGATGCATGACACTGGATGAAAGAATCGTGGTTGAAGCGTATACCGGCTATGTGATGACTGGCGGACAGGATAACCCGAAGGAAAACGGTTTGTGCCACAAGTACATAGAGCAGAAAATGGGCCGTCCGGTTTGGACGCATGAATTTGCCTTCGAAGAAGTTTGGGAACAGGTACGCAAAGCTGTGCTCCCTGATTTTCTGAAACTCTGTCGTGGTGAGGAAGTTAAACTGAATTTGGAATAATTTTCCAACATAACATGAAGCCCCGTTGAACCGCCGCCTTGGGAAGGCGGCAAGGGGCTTGTATGTAACACTTAACTTGACGACCACGGAGGAATGACGGGGAAAGCGGGGGTCAAGGGGGAGAAAACGAGGGCAGGTCTATAGAGCCTGCCGGACAAGCAAACCTGAAAGGACCTGCCCGGTGTTGTCTTCCCCTTGTCCTGCGAAGCTGTGTGTGACTGGCCCAGAAAAAAAGAAAATCCCAGTAGAACCTTGCGGAAGGAGGAAGTGAACGGTGCGTGCTTGGTACATTCGGGAACAAAAGCATATCTGCGGTGAAGTGTACACAGAAGTAGACCTTTTTGAAACCAGCGAGAAAGAACACACTGCGTCCATCCGCCGCAAAAGGGAACTGGCAACATCCATTGCACAGCAGAAGTACAATGATGCGATATCCAGGCGGTATTTTTGCCAGCTGGCCTATACGAACTTCGGAGAAAGCGACTGGGCCGTTACGTTTACATACGATGAAGCCCACAAGCCTGCACCCGGCGATTTTGCAAAGGTTGACCGGGACTGGACAAATTTTACCCGCCGCTTGAAGCGCTACTGCAAGAAAACCGGAAAGGATGCATCGAAGTGGATGCAGGTTGCAGAATACAGCGTTGTGGACGAGTACGGGACTGTTACCGGGCGGCACCATCACCATGTGATCCTGCAAGGCAATCTGACGTGGCAGGAAATCAAGGACTTGTGGCGGGACGGTGCCGGACGGCCAATGGGGCTTGTGAAAGTTGAGCCTATCGACCTGACCTGTTCCAGCTTTGAGCGCTTGACGACCTACATGACAAAAGCTCGCGCCCGCATTCGCCGCTGGCGGCAGAGCCAAGGACTGAAAAAGCCAACGACACCGCGCCCAAATGATACCCGTTGGAGCCGCAAGCGTTTTGATGAAGCCTTCACCCTGCCGGACGACCGGGAGTATTGGGAGAAAAAATACCCCGGCTACACCCTGCGGGAATGTGAGCAGCATGTCACCGGAAACAACACGAAGCATCTGATCGTGAAGCTGAAAAAGAAGCCGGACACTAGGAGGAAAAACAGGAGGAACCAGCCATGAGCACAAGGCTGAACCTTGAAGACCTTCCGCCGCGATACCGGGCGCAGGCAGAAGCCCAGATTGCACGGCGCACAAGGGGAAAGTGTACCCCTGCGCAGCAGACATTGGCGGATGCAGCAAAGTCTGCTGGAAAAATCGGGAAAACTTTCGAGAGCCGGGGAGAATACGAGTATTACATATCTGTGATCCTGCCAGGCATTGAATCTGGCAGGATCATCAAGGCAACGCCGCACGTTGCCTTTCCCCTGCTGCCCGCAAAGGAGTATGGCAATGTCAAACTGCCAGCGGCGCGATATACGGCAGACTATGTGCTGGTGTATGCTGACGGAACAGTGGAAGTAATCGAAATCAAGTCGAAATTCACCCGGCGGGCACAGCGGGACTACATTTACCGCCGCCGGTTGTTTATTGACCTGATCGCAGAGCCAAAAGGCTATAAGTTCACGGAAATCATCACGCCGGACAGCAAGGATGAAATCCGGGAGTGGAAACGCCTTGCAAAACAGGCAGGAAGGAGTGAAAAGCTGTGACGGATGAAGAAAAAGCAGGAATTGAGACAAACGCGGTGTTTCTTTGCCGCGAAATCAGCAAGGAAACCGGCCAAATCGCGGTCTATGAGCTGGATGTGCCGGTAGATGGTCACATGATCTTCTGCCTGCGCATTCGACAGCAGTTTAACCCGGAACTACGGTATTTTGCGGTCGGGGCGAACTTTTACGCAGAAAACAAGAGCATAATCTTTGCCGCACTGAAAAAGCGCCGGGCAACGAAGGCAGATATCGAAAGCCTGGGTGCTATTGTCGAACTGGGAAGATAAACCGCAGAAAAGAGGTGCAGAACATGGGGAAGCCTAAGAAAAAGCCGCTCCCGGCGTATTTCAAAAAGTCGCTGGGTTTACAGATCAGGCAAAAGCAGGCAGCCCGCCGAAAGGCGGCGCTGGAAGCCAAAAAGGCAGATACCACAAAAAAACAGTAACGGCAGAGCCGCAGGAGGGCGCAGAAGATGCGGATTGAAGATGCAAAAATGGTTTTGGACTACGCGGCGGATATCCAAAAGAAGCTGCGCACCATTGCGGCAGAAAAAGACCTGCTGGAAGGCGATCTGAACTGTCTGCGCGGCATTGAGTACGGCGGAATGCCGCACGGAAGCGGACACAGCGACAGCACCGCAGACATTGCCCAGAGAGCCGAAGAACTGGGGAGCCTTGACCGTTTGCGGGAACTGGAAGTACAAGAAGTGGTGCTGCGTGGGGACTTTGCTGTGATCCGCGCACAAATCTGGTCACTAAAGACTGTGTACACAACAGTGATTTCGGAATTATGGCTGCGTGGCCACAGTTCGGAGGAAACGGCGCATAAAATCGGGTACAGCGTATCGCACACAAAGCGGATAAAAGCAGAAGCTTTGGTGCGGCTTGCTGAAAGCCTTGACGATATGCCGCAGGCGGAAGAAATCCGTGCGCGTGCGTATAATGCGCGTAAGTAAAGCGCACCAGCTCAGAGAATGCAAACGCTGCACCCCGGAAGGGTCTACGAAAAACGTGAAAGCGTTTCACCTTCGCGCGTATGATATAAAGGCAAATTCGGCCGGAAACCATTACGCGTATGTGAAACATTTCCGCGAAACGCAAAAACGCCGCTGGGAAACAAACACGAATACCCGAAACAATGAAAAATGAGCAAAGAAATACCCGGCGGGCTGTATGGCCTACCGGGTATTTATTTATTCGTCAATTTTCAAGACGTGGATCGTGGGCGGCTCTGGCGTGGTGCGGTAGTAACGACCATCTTCATAATTCAGATCGGTCACATGGTCCCACCACGAAATGCAACCGTGATCCCGCTGGGCGCTCTCCATGGCAGTTTTTGCCTGCTGTTCGGTCAGACCGTCGAATAACAACCGGCTACCGTCTGCAAAGCTGGCAACAAGTCGCCAAGGAGCGAAAACTTCACCTTCAATCACAAAAACACCTCAATTCTGGACGTTTAAGCAAGTTTTGATAACAAATATACGCATTTTGAGCACATAATCACTCGAAAACGCATATTTTAAGCAGGAACAGTATAACACAAGATGCCCCGGCGGGCTACCGGGGCAAGTAAGATTAAAAGCAATAGGCTTCCTTGCCCAGTGGGCTTTCAAACTCAAAACAAACAATAAAACCATCGCGGGTCTGTTGGATTGAGTTTAACTGATAGCTATGCCCACAAGTATAGCTTGATTTCAAGCGATACTTGAAATCAAGAATATTTTCCCCGCGCTGCCATGCGAGTATCAGCGAACGTTTCAGTGTGCGATCGTCTGGGAAAATGTGCTTTTTGCCGGAGCAGTCAATAAAAAATGGTTTCATGGTAGAACCTCCTATTTCATGATGGAAAAGCCCACGGAAAACAAAGGGTTAAGGTTAGGCCTGCTCAAAGTGGGACATAGTGCGCCGGGAAAGCGCAAAAGCGATAGCGGGCACGTCGTCGTCCGTTTCGCTGACGGCCTTGATCGCTTCGGCGATGCGGGCCAGATCGTCAACCGTGATGCCGCCCGGTTTGCGGCTGCTTTCGGCTGCATCGTTCAAAATGCGGTCATATTCTTCACAACCGCAGCGGGTGCAGTAGTCGTTGGCAATGCAGGCGTAGCGTGCGCCCTCAGCGTCAAGAATGCGGGTCTCTTTGAGTTTCATGTGGGATACCTCCGTGTTATGTATTGTCGCTCGTCCCGGTAGGGATTCGAGTTTTTAGATTTGCCGGTCTTGGTATATAGATACCGGGGCCGGTGACGTGTTGCCCTTGCGGGCTGGGATGGGGCTGCTTTACGGTGCAACCCCGTCAGAGTATCCGTTTTACTGCTGGCCGTCCAGAGCTTCCATGACGCGGTGGGCGGCATATTTGCCATTGTCGTTAAGCTGGCGCTGCCAGACACCCAGCGACGGTGCCCACCTGAACCCGTTGCGCTTGAGAAGTGCCCTGGTTTCGTCGTCCGGCTTGCCGTCGAACTGGAATTGAACACGCATTGCTTCGGCGTTCTCACGGTAGGTGTAGCCGTCGTGTTCCTCTTCAATCGGTTGAGATGCTTTGACAGCTTCCAGCGTTTCAATACGCTGCTTTACTCGCTTGATGTTGGCGTTGCTGTTTGTAAGTTCGTAGGTCGGGAAGGGCTTGCCGTAGAAAGCCAGGGGGGAACCGTCACCGTTGCGGCCACCGGGCAGATACACGCCGGGACGGGTGATCCATGCCATGGTATCGGCGGGGATGCCTTCAAAGCCTTCTAACGTTTTGTTCTTGCGGTAGTAGGCATTCGCGGACACCATGAGCGCGTGCGCTTCCTCCAGTCCGGCCAGCTTTGCCCGGAGAAAATCAAGCACTTCGGGATCATCGGATTTAACAGCCAGCGTGTGGGCACGCTTGAGCATATCCAAATAGTGGTCTGCCTTGCGGAAGTTCTCCATGTTCTTGTCCCACGCTGCAATCTGCTTTTCCTTCTTGCGGGTCGGGAAGTTGCCAGCGCCGCAGATCAGCACGGACGGGCACCGGGTGCCGATCTCGTTGTCCCGGTTGATGGCTTCAGCCAGAACGGAACAATACCGGTTATACAGGTATTCGGCACGCTCCCGCTGTTCATCCGTGGCACATTTTGCCTTGACCTTTTCCAGAATCGCGGCGGCTTCGGCGCACTGGGTGTTGTAACTGGCGGTGGCGCTGCCTTCCTTGTAGTCATCGAAAGAGCGCATTTGCTTTGCCAGCCGGGCGGCGGATTCGTTGATAATAGCCATTGTGTAAACCTCCAATATTCAGTTTTCAAAGCGTTTCGCTCGCCCTGGTAGGGCTTGCGGTTTTCGTGTGGCCCTTGCGGGCTGGGACGGGGTCGCTTTACGGTGCGGCCCTGCTGAGGTGTCCGGCGCGGTGTCAGATGATCCATTCGGCGTGATGGTATTCGGGGGACTGCTGGACGATGAAGGCATAAAGGGAACGGCTGGTGGAAATCAACGCCTTTACAAGATCGCGGTTCCGGGTGCTGTCCTCTTCGCACTGGTAAATGAAGCTGTCCAGCAGCTTGGCGAATTTATAAAACTCGTCGTCGATGATATAGTGCCCGTTGTCCCAGTCAAGCGAATGAAGCAAGCGCGGGAAGTTCTCCGGCATTGCAGGCGCTCCGCTGAGTTCGTCCGGCTCAATCTCGTAGCGGCCATTATAGGCGGCTTCGTTCAGCTCGTAGAGAACTGGGAAGATTTTCCGGTCGTCAAAAAGAAAGTCGTTCGGGGTGTACTGGCAACCGTTGAGCGCCTTGTGCAGTTCTGACGGGGTGAAAAGGTGAATCATGCCACAGGAACCGTTAAGCATGAATGCCAGACCGTGAGCAACGGCGGCAATGTGTTCGGGGGAAAGTTGAATACAAGACATGGTAAAACCTCCTGTTATTCTGTTGTGTCTGGGCGTGGCCCCATGAGCGCCCGCCCCGGCGGGGCGGCTGGGCTTGCACCAGCGGCGGCGGGATGCCGTCGGCCTTGCGGGTCATTCGGAAAACATCTTACCGCAAAGTGCTTTGACTTCATCGGTGGGGCGGATGGGCAGGAAGATAAATGCAATCGTGGCTTGTGCGGGGTCTTGGGTGTTAGTGGCGTACACGGGAGAATAGCCGGACGCTTTGCCGTGGTAGATGAACTGCGCCGGGTCAACCATGCAATCGTACATGGAGTTAATCAGGATCGGCACGGGTCCGACGTGGTAAAGGCGTGCAAGTCCGGTTTTCTTTTTGCCGGTGGGCAGTTCCTGCAAGAACGGCGTGCGCTCAACAGCCTTTTCCGTTGGGGCATGGTTCTTGAAAAGTTCGGTCAGATCGGGAGCGTTCTTCTCAACTTCATAGCCGTATTGCCCGGAAACGATGGTCACGCCGTCTTCGGGGCATTCGCGGAACGTGGCGGGCTGGACAATATCCAGGTACAGCATGACGGGGATTTTGAACCCGATGTACGCGGTCATGATGTAAACCATATCACCACGGCGGGAAATGCGCACGCCGCGCTGGCACTTGCCTTGATCCTTCAAGTATGCCTGAATCGCCTTCACGTTCAGACCGTACAGGGTGAAATTACTGGAAAGTTTCATGTTGTGATCCTCCGTATTCAGTTTTCAAATTGTCCCGGCGGCGTGCCGGGTGTGGGGCGGGGCCGCTTTTCTGGGTGCGGCCCTGCTAGGGCATCCCATTCAGCAGAAAGAAGTCTGCTCGCAGTATGCCGGGGCGCTGTCTGCGCTGGCGGCGGGGGCTGCTTTGGGCTGGGGTTTTGCTTCGGGTTTCGGATCGGTGGCAGGTGCGGCGGCTGTGGCTGTCTGCTTTGCATCCTCTGCGGCCTTCCGGGCTTTGCGCCACTTTTCCAGCGCGGCAGCCTGTGCCGGGCGGTCATCTTCGGAAACTGCCATAAATTCCCGCTTTGCCTTGTCCGCTGCTTTTTTCAGATCGGCGGTGCTGGGGGAGTTAGTCTGCTTGGGAGCCGGTGCATGCTGCGCGGTGGTCTGGGGCTTGTCCTGCTGTGCGGTAGCCGCCTTTGCGGCCTTGCGCTGGTCTGCCAGCATTCTATTATATGCCCTGATATCATCAAGGGTCTTAAAGCGCTTTTCTGCGGGCTTCTTCGGTTCGCGCTTCTCAACCTGCCAGCGTCCGAAAAGGTAGGCGGTGGTCATGTAGTAGTCACCGCCGCCCTGCTCAGCGGCTGCCCGGGTCAGCGGATCGGCGTCGGCGGGCAGGTCTTCGGGCTTGGGGCCGTCCTTGTATTTCCAGAGCTTGCAGCGGATCGCGGCCTTTTCGCCACGCTTGACGCTCAAGCCGCCGCGCTTCCAGCCGTCGAAGGTGTGGAAAAGAGCGGCGCACAAGTCGCCCTCTGCGATCTCCACCGGATCGGGTGCGGTGCCGTCTTCGCCTGGCTCCACAATGATTTTTGCGGCGGCGCTGGCGATTTCGTCGGCGGTGTAGTAGTGGGCGGCCAGCTTGTGCAGCTGTTCGGGGGTGTACTGGGCACAAACGGCGGTTGCAATCAGATCATTGTTTCTCATGGTGTAAAACCTCCTGTTATTCAGTTCTCAAATTGTCCCGGCGGTGTGCCGGGTGTGGGGCAGGGCTGCTTTACGGTGCAGCCCTGCTAGAGCGTCCGGGGCGCTGCTGTCAATCGACTTCGCAGCAGCTCCAAAAAGCGTCGATCACTCGATCATCGCTAAAGTCGTCCGGCGTGCCGTTTGCATCAATGACCAGCTGCACGCGGTCAAAGATGCGAAGGTCGGTTTCTGCATCCACCAGAAAAAACCAGTCGTCACCGTCGCCCAGGTCGCTGCACCAGACCTGCACGCCGTCGCCGTCGGCAGTCATGCCCTGCACCTGTGCCGGGACGATGTACCGCCCCAGGGGGCCGACGGTGTAGGGGCAGCCGGTCGCGGCGGCTTTCGGGGTGGAGCCTGCCAGAATGGCGGCGACCATTGCGGCGGTGGTGATGATTTTGTTGAGCTTACGCATGATAAAATCCTCCTGAAATCGTTGGTTTTACTTGGCTTGCGTCCGGCTGTCTGCCGTGGCGCTTGCTGTGGCATTATCTTAGCATGACGGAATGCCATTGTCAAGCATGACGGAATGCAATCTACTTTTTGCACAAAAACATGACGGAATGCTTGTGCATTTTTGCATGGCGGAATGCAGGCCGATTTGCTATAATATAATAAACGCGCGCGAAAGGGATGATATAATGCCAATTTCAGAGAAAAAGAAAATCACAAATAGCCGATATATTGCAAAATGCGATTCAATCCAGATTCGCCCGCCGAAAGATCGCGGCGGAGAAATCCGCGCCGCGGCTGCTGCCGCCGGGCAAAGCGTGCAGGCTTATATTTTGCAGGCTTGCGCCGAAAGAATGGCCCGCGATGGATTCACCCAGGCGGAATCTGGGGAAGAAGGGGGACTATAGGGGGTTACTGGGGCGGCATATAGCCTAGTTTATCGTTACCGGTAGGGCGATATCCCGTTAGGTGTAAAATCTGACCCCTCCGGCGCGGCGCAAAGTACCGCCCGGAAAAACCGCGAAACGGTACCCCCGGCGGCGTTCCGTGGAGCGGGGCCAGGGCAGAAGATCACAGCAGCACACAGCACAGCAGGCAGGACAACGCCACACCCGGCGCGCCCTGCCTGCTTCTTTTTTCTCATGATCCACGCCCGCCGCCCTGCCTGATCCGCAGCACATCGGGCACCAGCGCCCGCACTGATCCGCCGCGCTGGTTGCTGATCTGCTGCACAGACTGCACCGGATCGCGCCGCCCGCCTGCCTGATCCATAGCACAGCAGACCACGCCGCCGCCCTGATCCACACCGGCAGCAGGTACC
>ERZ791825.438-NODE-438-length-33362-cov-3.931846_pt1 | contig 33362 bp, 20 predicted proteins | sample MGYA00510298_ERZ791825 | MGnify/ENA primary metagenome ERZ791825 (study PRJEB30046, sample SAMN00792010) | human gut metagenome | study: EMG produced TPA metagenomics assembly of the A metagenome-wide association study of gut microbiota in type 2... | reverse complement strand
TCACGTTTTGCCAGAAACTATATTGAGATGGGAACTTATCTGGAGCAGATTTTTCCATTCCTGGGAGTACGATTCATTTCTATCTCAGACCGATATGATTCTAAAGATTATAAGGGAAAGAGTTCAGATATTGAAGTACAGTTTAAAGGACTGATAGCAGATTTTTATGTGAAAGATCAGTCCGTAAAGGTAAAAGCGGCAGTCAGTACCAGACGAGGAAAAGGTGAGTATTGCTGTGGCTCTGCACCGTATGGGTATCAAATCAATCCTGAAAATAAGAAAGAACTGGTCATTGTAGAGGACGAAGCGGAAGTGATCCGCAGAGTATTTGAACTGACAAACCAGCGATATTCCAAGATGGAGATTTGTAAGTTATTTAATGAAGAGGGTGTATTGACTCCCTTGCAGTCTATGAGCAGACGACAGAAATCAGACAGCAAGAAAGCTGCATCAAGAGGATTGCAGTGGACGAGTGATATGATACGGAAGATTGTGGATGATAAGACTTATATAGGCTGTATGGTCTATGGAAAGACAAAGATTCCAGATCCCGGAACAGGGAAAGAAGTACCAGTGCCGAGAAAACAGTGGAAAGTGATGGAAAATCACCATGAGCCGATCGTATCAAAAGAAGTTTTTGAAAAAGCACAGTCCCTGCAGATCAGATACACTAAGAAAAGCAAATTCGACAGGGAAACAACACTATTAGGTGGCTATGTAAAATGCGGGAATTGTCGCAGAGGCCTGACTTCAAGCAGTCCGGTTCATGGTCATATCCTTTATAGCTGTGCTTACAGTAAAGGAAAAGAAGATACAGGATGTTTTGCGGGGAAAGCTGATAACAAAATGCTGGAGTATATTGTACTGGCAGAAATAAAGGCATATTTACGTCAGAATATCGGTCAGGAACAGATGCAGCAATCCATGAGGAAACAGCATGAGGACAGCATAGAAGCCTATAAGACGGAACGTTCAGATTGTGAAAAGCGTCAGGAGCAGATAAAGATTCAGAATCGCCAGAACTATGAGAAATATCATGAAGGACAGATGAATCAGAAACAGTTCATGGAAGCCAAGATGCAGTTGGAAGAAGAAAGAGAACGACTGCAGAAACGTGTACAGGAACTGACTGCTCTGATAAATGACGAGAAAGAAATCCTGATGAAAAAGAATGTTCCGGTGGAGCAGATGTTGAAGTATTTAGGTTATGAGAAGCTGACACGAGAGATGCTGGAAGAATATGTGCAGGGAATATATGTGTATGATGATGGGAGAGTGGAGGTGGAATGGGAATCACTGACTTGATTTGTAGCAATAATGTAACGTCCACTACTACTGAACTTGTAGCAATGACGTTACATCCTCCCTGCTAATTTTGTGACAACAATATAACGTCCTCTGTTCCAAAACAACGGTTTTATGGGAAAAATCGAGGGGAAAAAGGTCAAAAAGTTTGTAGCAATGACTTGACATCCTCGGGGGCGCTGTGTGCAGCGCAAAGCCTTCCGCAGGTGGAAAATTGAAAAATAAATTATTCAATCGAGAGATTTGTGTCTGCGCACACTTGACACAAACTCGACATGTGCAAAAAGCGTGCGCAGAAATGAGCGGAAAAATAAAGTGAATGCACTCAGAAAATGGTGGTGGGTATAAAACGTTGACGTTTACGGAAGAAAGCCAAAGGCTTACTGTGCGGCAGCTTTGGCATGACGCTTCCGCACCCGGTGCTCCAACGCCTTGTAAAAGCTGCTCAGGCAGAGCGTGAGTAAAAATACGGTCAGGGTCCAGACCACAGGATGTGCCGTAAGACCAAGCTTGTTTGCAGCCAACTCCATATACCGGATCAGTACCTGATGAATCAGAAAGCCGTAAGGCGACAGCCCGGCCAGCCACAAAAACGGCTTTGCGGAAAGCAGCCGGGAAATCACTCCCTTGCCCACGGCGAGCAGCCAGACCAGTAGCACCGCAGAGGGGGTGAACAGCACGTTGTACCGGAAGGCTACCGCGCCCAAAGCTCCCACCTGTCTGGCAGCGATGAAAAAGCAACCGCCCGAAAACAGTACAGCTGCCAGCTCCAGAAGGGAAAAGGCACCGTAGGGTATACGCTCTTCCTTGCGGCTGCGGTAAAGGCAGCCCATACAGCAGCTGATGGCAAAATCTCCTGCCCGGAAAAGAGGACACAGATAGGTCAGGTAAAATACGGCCTTTCCACTGAGTCCGGCCTTCCAGATTGCAAAGGAGAAAAGGAATTGTGCGCAGAAAATCGCGGCAGCAATACAGCGCAGTCTGCGAGTATCGGCCTTTTTCAGCACGGCGAGCAGCCAGGGAAAGATTGCATACAGAAAAGCCTGCACCGAAAGATACCACGCTACTCCGTTCAGGCAGAACCAGAAACGGCTGGAGGGAATCCAGGTTTGCAGGAGAAAAATGCTTACCACAAGCTGCGCTGCACAGGACAGCACCCCACGGGCAGAGGGCTGTACCAGGAGCCCCTTCAGCACAAGGAGCAGGGCAGCAGCCATCATAATAAGGTGCAGCGGATACAGCTTGCGTATTTTTTGCAGGGAAAAGACCATGGCAGACCGCAGTCCCGGTGCTGTGCGCGGGCGGTCGTAATAGTTGCAGGTCATCAGAAAACCGGACAGCGCCACAAATACGGAAATTGCCAACGGCCCCAGCCACGGTGCGCCGCAATGGGACAGGACCACGCTCAGAAATGCGACTGCCCGCAGCCCCTGTAAAGATGAAATCAGCTTTTTGTCTGTCACAATATCCTCCGTTCTGCCGCAAGGCGTGGTTCATGACAATAGAATGTTCGCGGAGCGTGCATTCTATTGTATTGCGAATGGCGCAGGTGAACAGTAACTTTTTTTACAAGTGTTATAAGCATAAAAAAGGCGGCTTGTTCTGTCAAGAAGTATGCGGAGAGCGTTTTTCCGATCCGGCGATCGACGGCGTGCGCTCCGCTGTCAACGGCTCCGGACAGCTCTGCCGTCAAAGGTTCACTGTGCGGCAGCTTTGGCATTTTCGTGGCAAAAATCAAATATTTTTTGCAGCAATGACTTGTCCGGAATCATTTTCCAACCGCCCCCCTTCTGTACTCACTGGGTGTCACGTCATAATATTTCTTAAAGAACCGGATATAGCTCCGGACGTCGGAGTAGCCGACTTTCTGGCTGATCGACTGGATCGTATCAGCAGTGTCGGTCAGCAGCGCGAGGGAACATTCCGTGCGGTAGCAGTTTAAGTACTCGGAGAGCGTTTTTCCGGTGTCGAGCTTGAAGAGCCTGGAAAGATAGACCGGGTTTAAGCTGACGACGTCCGCGATCTGAGGGACGGAAAGCTCCTCCCTGTAGTGCTGCTGGATATAGGAAATTGCCTGGCAGATATAAGTGTGGGCTTCCATGGAGGTTTTTGTTTTGGCATTTAAAAGTCCCTGGATGCAGGAAAAGAAGATTCGGCTGCATTCGGAAGGATCCGCAGCATTTTCCAGCTTTTTGAGGTAAGGGCTCAGCTGGGTGTCCGGAATGTCATCCCCGAAATCAAGCAGCGCCACATAGACCTCGCACAGGAGGATCGTTGTAAGCTTTCGGGCTTCCTGGGTGTTTGCTGTTTCCAGATAGCGGGAAAAAAAGCTGTCGGCGATTTTGCGGGCAACCGTCTGATCGCGGTCGATCAGCGCACGAGAAAGCTGGATGGACAGGTTGGGATCCAGGGAGGAGGTCAGATCCTCCTGATGACCGATGATCATAAAATCCTCTGTTTCCGGAGAAGTGAACAAAAGGTTTCTGCGGGCCAGCTGCCAGGATTTCTGGTAGGAGGGCGATGCCTGTTCACACAATACAATGGAAAAGAAGGGATCAATGGAAAGCGTCTGCTGCATGCGTTGGGAAATAGCGCTGCAGAGGCGCTTTAATTCTGCCGTCAGCTCTGCATCTGCGATGGAGGTATTGAGCAAGATGCAGATATTCTGCCCGTTTGTATGGATGCCGTAGGCTTTGCCAAGGACGGAAAATGCCTCCGAAGCGCTGGAGAGGACAACGAGACGCAGTTGCTCCTTTTTTGCGAAATCCTCCATGCTTTCGAGGGCAGGCATGTGGATGAGGATCAGGGAAAAGAAGCGGTACGGAAAGACCAGACCGTATTTCATATATTCCTGAGGCAGGGCAGTGACATCGACAGAGGCATGGAGGATACCAAGCAGCAGACGCTCCCGGACGAGCTGTTCCTTTTCGTGCAGGACGGAATGCACCTCTGAGACCTGGGCAGTCAGACTGTCCAGGGCAGAGTTTAAGCGGAAAAATTCATCATGATCGTCGGACAGACCGAGGGTGTAGGGCGTGATGCCGAGTTTTTCCATAATGTCATCCACGGGTTTTAACAAAACCATGCTGTAGATAGCAGAAAGTAAAAAGCAACAGAATAGTATAAAAAAGTATTCGCAAAAACGTCTTAAAAGAAAGGGAGTAACTGCTTTGAACTGCTCTGTGGTGGACACATAGTAGGTACACTGCAGCGTATTGGAGTTCTGAACGGCAGGATAGGCATTATAATCGGGAAAAAGCAGGGCTTCATTTTCATCAGCGGACAGAGAAGAATCCCAGCGCTCGTACAGAGCTGCATCCGTGGCATAGATAAGCTGATCGCAAAAGGTAACGACAGCATGATAGCTGTTGTCGTTGTCGGAAAGAAGGGCAGCAGCATCCCTGCGCAGCTCCCGCATGGCATAGGAAATTGTGATATAGCCCTTCGGATTGGAGGAATACAAAGGCAGACTGTGGGCATAGACCACAACCGGTACAGCAGGACGCGGGCTGTAGTAGCGCTCATAAGGAATGTTTACAACCCAGGCCTCCTCCGTGTCCATTTCCGAAAGGATCTGGAGAAAATCCGGGTTATAAAAATCACTGTAGGTGTACATGCCTCCGCTGGAATCGAAAACCCGTTCACTGCGGTCAAAATACAGGCAGATCGTTTCAAAGGAGTACAGCTGTGTGTAAGGAGAAATATCACTGATCATACGGGAAAAATAATCGATGGTAGGATCCGGTGAAACGAGGATGTGATTTACGGAGGCAAGCTTTGCGATAAAAACAGAGCCTACCTTCATAACGGAAAAAGTATTTTCCATATTGGAATAGGCAGCGTCTGCCTTTGCCTCCAGCTGCTCCTTTAACTGTAGGTTGTTCTGCCAGATGCTTAAGAGCGTGGAAACAAAAAACAGGATCGTGGATAACAGTGTCAGAATAAAAAAACAGGAAGAAAAGTGTCTCGAGCGAATGATATTTTTCAGCTTTTTCTTTTGCATGGAACGATCGAATGATATCAAAACAATTGCCTCCCTTTGATTGGTTCTGACACCATTATACCGAAAAAATGCACAAAGCAAAAGAAAGGGAGTGCAAAAATGGATAGCAAAAATCCGATGAATCTGCAAAAAATAAAGTCAAAAAGTTGCAAAAAGTCAATAAAGGGGTGATAGATCAAGGCTTTTTTGAAATCGTTATAAATGTAACAAAATAGGTCGGATTTTTTAATTTTTAACAGAGCTGTGTTTTTATATAATGACCTCAGAAACGGAAACAAAAAAACGCAAAGGGGTTGCAGCCACCAGGCGGGCAGCATTTACGGAACAGGACTGTTTCAGAAAAAAAGAGAGGGAGGAAGGTACATGACGGGAAAGAGGGAAAAAACCGCAGCACTTTCAAAGGGCCGACAGCAGGGGGGCCTGCAGAAGGCAGCACTGTATTTCTGGAAGCATAAATATCTGTATCTGATGCTGCTTCCGGCGATTCTGTATTACATCATTTTCTGTTACGTTCCGATGTACGGCGTAACAATTGCATTCAAGGATTTCAATCCGATGCTTGGAATCTGGAAAAGTCCGTGGGCGGGGACGGAAATGTTCCAAAAGCTGTTTGGAATGGAAAAGTTTTATTCCGTTTTCTGGAACACGATCCGGATCAGCCTGATCCGACTGATTTTCGGATTTCCGTTTCCGATTATCATTGCGCTGCTTTTAAATGAGCTGCGGCTTGGAAAGGTAAAACGGGTCATCCAGACAGCGATTTACATTCCGAATTTTATTTCCTGGGTCGTTCTGGGCGGTATTCTGACAAGCCTGTTATCGATGGATTCGGGTATTGTCAACGGCGTCATCAAGGCGCTCGGCTTTGCACCGATCGGATTTTTGACAGATGAAAAGTATTTCGTCGGCACGATGGTCGTTTCGATGATCTGGAAAACGTTCGGCTGGAACACGATTATCTATCTGGCGGCGATCACCGGAATCGATCCGCAGCTGTACGAGGCGGCGACCGTGGACGGGGCGAACCGGTGGCAGAAGCTGTTACATATCACATTGCCGTGTATCCGTTCTATTATTATCGTTGTGCTGATTACGAGAATCGGCGGACTGATGCAGGCGGGCTTTGAACAGATTTTCGTATTGTATCATCCAGGCGTATACGGGACGGCGGATATCATCGATACCTATGTATACCGGATGGGCTTGCAGGAAGGCAAATTTGAGCTGGCGACAGCGGTCGGCTTGTTTAAATCCGTGATCAACTTTGCACTGGTTGTCATTGCAAACAAGACAGCACGCATGGCAGGAGAGGAGGGAATTTACTGATGAGCAGGGAAAAGCCGAAAAAAATCAAGGTTTCTGTCGGCAGCAGGATTTTTGACACAGTAAATCTGATTTTTCTGATTCTGCTGGGGCTGACAACCTTTTACCCGTTCTGGGACTGCCTGGTTGTTTCGTTTTCCTCGCTGAAAAGCTATCTGGCGACGAACATCCATTTATGGCCGGACGAATGGTCGTTTGAAGGCTATGCCTATATGTTAAAAAGCTTCGATCTGTGGAGATCGTATGCGAACTCGATTTTTATCACGGTTGTCGGCACACTGATCAACATGCTGATTACGACGATGGCGGCGTATGTGCTGTCGAAAAAGGATTTAAAGGGACAGCGGTTCTTCATGTTTCTGGCAGTGTTTACGATGATGTTTACCGGCGGAATTATTCCGACCTACATCGTTGTAAAGGATCTGCATCTGATGAATTCGCTGTGGGCGATGATCCTGCCGTCGGCGGTCAACACCTACAACCTGATTATTTTAAGAAACTTCTTCTTGGAGCTTCCGATGGAGCTGGAGGAAGCGGCGCTTTTGGACGGATGTACGGAGATCGGCGTATTGTTTAGGATCATGCTTCCGATTTCCAAACCGGCGCTGACGACGGTGACGCTGTTTTATGCAGTCGATCACTGGAACGACTTTTTCTCGGCGATTATGTATATCAATAAGAAAGAAGCATGGCCGCTGCAGCTGTTTTTACGGTCGATGCTGTTTCAGAATGACGCAGCATATTCCAGCGGCGGAGAAAGCCTGTTTTTATTAGGACAGCCGATGAAGATGGCGGCTGTGATGCTGGCAATTATTCCGATCATGTGCGCGTATCCGTTTTTCCAAAAATATTTCACAGCAGGGATGACGGCAGGCGCAGTGAAGGGGTAAAATATAAAAGGGAAAGAAAGAGGGAACAAAATGAGAAAAAGAAGTAAGTGTGCATTTCTGGCAACAGCGATGGCAGCGACAACGATTCTGGCAGCAGGCTGCGGCAACAGCGCTTCGGGTGGTCAGAACACTGCGGATTCTGCAGAGCGGGTTCCGATCCGTTGGCTGACGACCGGCGACGCTGCGGCAGAAGCAATTCAGGATAACGACCGCATTATTGAAGCGATCAACGAAAAACTCGGCATAGACCTGACGGTTGAAATCGTTCCGGAAGCCAATACGGAAAAGGTCAACGTTGCGATGGCGTCCGGCGATTTCCCGGATGTGGTAACTGGTGCATACGGGACGAGCGCAACCCAGCAGTGGATTGATGATGGAATGGTTATTCCGCTGAATGATTACATGGATTCCTTCCCGAGCATGAAGGCATGGCTGGAAAATTACGAGTGGTCGGCACAAAATGGAAAATATTACGGCATGCCGTTTATTGCACAGTACAGTGTGGCCAATACCCTGATCGTGATGCGTCAGGACTGGCTGGATAATTTGGGATTGTCCTATCCGCAGACGTTGGATGAAATGAAAGACGTCATGCTCGCTTTCACAAACGACGATCCGGACGGCGACGGACAGAACAATACATACGGCTACACGGCAGAAAAGCCGGGACAGTTTGACTGGGTATTTTTCGCATACGGACTACCCTATGCGGACTATTCGCTGGATGAAAACGATCAGGTAATCCCCGTTTTTGAAGATCCTGCGTTTGTAAAGGGCATGACCTACATCAAAGAGCTGTGGGATGCAGGTACGATCGATCCGGAGCTGATGTTGAATGATATGTCTAAAAAAGAAGAAAAGTTCTATCAGGGCAAAGCCGGCATGATGCCTGCACCCCTGTTCCGTCATGTGACCCGTCATGAAAACAGCGTCAGAGAGCTGTTCCCGGACGCTTCGATCTGCTATGATCTTTCCCCCGCAGGTCCGGACGGCGCGAGAGGCTTAAGCAAGCAGGGCAAGAGCGGTATGATGACCTGTATCACCGCAGCCTGCAAGAACCCTGACAAAGCGGCAGCATTTGTGGACTTCATGGTTTCGGAGGAAGGAAATAACCTGCTGCGTCTTGGTATCGAAGGTATTCATTACACCAAGGATGGCGACGAAATCGTCTTCAACGAAGAAGAGCGTGCAAAGGATGCTTTCTCGCCCAATGGCTGGGCGCACGCGCTGGCATGGGGCTCCTTCTACTGGCCTCTGGAGAGCAACTACATCCCTGTAACCGATCCGAACCGGGAACGTGCGCTGCATACCGTTGATCTTGCGACCCAGTGCCAGGTTCCGAACCTGATTAAGCAGAAAACGCAGGTTGAGATCGAAAACGGCGCCGCAGTGGACGATATTTACACCCAGTACTTTTCGGATATGCTGCAGGGTAAGCTTTCCATCGAAGAGGGTGTAGAGCAGCTGAGCAAGTCCTGGAGAAGTCAGGGCGGTGAAGAGATCCTTGAGGCAGTCAATGCAGAGTATCAGAAAACAAAAGCAAAGCAGTAAAAAGGAAAATCTAATGATATGGAAAAAACAGGGAAAAAACCGAATATTATCATGATTCTGGCAGACGATCAGGGCCCCTGGGCGATGCACTGCGCCGGGACACCGGAGCTTTATACGCCCAACCTGGACAGAATTGCAGAACAGGGAATGCGGTTTGACAGCTTCTTCTGTGCCTCGCCGGTGTGCTCTCCGGCGAGGGCATCCATTCTGACCGGGAAAATGCCTTCCGCTCACGGCGTACAGGATTGGCTCAGAAGCGGAAACTTAGACGGCGAGAAATTTGCCGCCCAGGGAAAGGAAAATCCTTATTTCGAGGGCTATAAGCAGGAACGGAAGCCGATTTCCTATCTGGAAGGACAGCCCACCTACACGGACATTCTGGCGCAGAACGGCTATCACTGCGCACTCTCCGGAAAATGGCACCTGGGTAACAGCATCGAACCGCAGCAGGGCTTTCAGGAGTGGTACACCATCGGCATGGGCGGCTGCTGCTATTATCACCCGGACATGGTGGAGCATGGAGAAATCACCGTGCATCATGGGGAATATGTGACAGATCTGATCACGGATCGTGCACTGGAATATTTAAAAGAGCTGGGCGAAGGGGACGACCCGTTCTATCTGTCTGTCCACTATACTGCACCCCATTCACCCTGGGAAAAGGAGCACCATCCTGCAAAGTGGATCGATTACTACGATGGCTGCACGTTTCCCAGCATTCCTAACGTGCCGGATCATCCTGATCTGCGCACCGGCGCGGTATATGGAACCGGTAAGAGGGAAGAAAATCTGCGGGGCTATTTTGCGGCGATCAGTGCGATGGATGAACAGATCGGCAGACTGCTGGATGCAGTAGAAGAACAGGGGCTGGCAGATAATACCGTGATCCTCTTTACAGCGGACAATGGAATGAGCATGGGACAGCACGGCGTCTGGGGAAAGGGCAACGGGACATTCCCGATGAATATGTATGATTCCGCAGTTAAGGTGCCGTTTCTGATTTCCTGGCCGGGGCACATTCCTGCCAATACCGTCTGCAGCGAAATGATAAGCGCCTGCGATCTGCTCCCGACGATCCTTAAGCTGACGGGACTTTCCGACAAGCAGCCTACGGGACTTCCCGGAAGAAGCTTTACAGAGCTTTTGGAGGGCAGACAGCTGGAACACCGCGACGAGGTCGTGATCTTTGACGAATACGGGCCTGTCCGCATGATCCGGACGAAAGAATGGAAATATGTGCACCGGTATCCCTATGGAAAACATGAGCTGTATCACCTCGTGGACGATCCGGGAGAAGAGAAGAATCTGTACGGTTTACCGGAATATAAAAAACTGGTAACCCAATTAAAGGGCAGGATGGAAAAATGGTTCTGCACCTATTCCGACCCGGCCATCGACGGCGTGCGCTCCGCGGTCAACGGCTCCGGACAGCTCTGCCGTCCGGGGGTGTATGCAATCTATGAGGATCCCTTTGCACCAAAGGGCGTGGAATGATTACAAGGTGCATAAAAAGTAATGTACGAGACTATGATATACAGTTAAGACAAGGCCGGTCAGGGAAAGATTCTCTGACCGGCCTTTTGCAAGTTCATTCATCAGCCGGATGGTTGCCTGTGTCTTTTTAAAGTCCTGCATATCGAGAATTGCATAGAATATGGTGGCATAAACAATTGACAAAATTGAATAATGGATATATCATATGGGTATCAATTGATACCTTGAGGGTACTTTTATGGAAATGAAGATCATTAAAAGTGAAAAGAGAATCTGCCCATGCTGTATGGAAGAACATGTAGTGAAAACCGTTCTTATTATGGATCAGGCTACGTTTAAGAATCGCACAGTAAATTATGAGGCATCGTATTTCTTCTGTGAATTAGCAAAAGAACTCTACATGGATGAACAGCAGATGCAGGACAATGACATCAGATTAAAGGATGCATATAGAGAAAAGGAAGGACTTTTAACATCAGCACAAATAGGAGAAATTAGAGCAAAGTATGGTATAAGCCAAAGCGATTTATGCTTATTACTAGGTTGGGGTGGTAAAACTATTACAAGATACGAAAGCCACCAAGTGCAGGATAAGGCACATGATACCATTCTTAAGAAAATAGATCAGGATCCAGAATGGTTTTTGTCTCTTTTAAACGGAGCGAAAGCAAATCTATCAGCAGAGTCTTATCAAAAATATTTAGCGGCAGCAACCTCTTTATACGAGGAAGATCGAGATGCCTATCTCAGAAAAGCAATTGAAGCGAGCTATGCAAAGTTTCAGGGAAATCAAATGTTTCATGGAAACACAGATTTATCATTGGATAAAGTTGTTGAGGTAATTAGATATTTTGCATCATCAATCAAAGTGACAAGTCTTTATAAGGTAAAATTAATGAAACTTATATGGTATGCAGATGCATTATCTTATAAAAGAAGAGGTTTTGCAATTACGGGCTTAGTATATCAAGTACTTCCAATGGGAGCTGTTCCGGTGGGACACAATTCCATAATTGACTTAAAAGATGTTCCTTGTGAAGAAGTAGATATGGGTGAGACATATGCTTATCATTTTTCTTTGAGTGGGAAACAAACTTTTCCCGAATTATCAGATGAAGAGAAAGATATTTTGGATGTAGTAATAGAGAAATTTGGAAAGATGAGCAAGAATGAAATAATAAACTTTATGCATAAAGAGCAGGCATATGTTGAAACTTTATCGAGGGATATTATTCTGTTCAAATATGCTGAAAGTTTACAAATCTAAACAGAAGGGAGGACAATCAATGCTACAAGAAAGTAATCGCATAGAATTTAAAGTGGAATTGAATGATAAACTGGAAAAAGAAGTGGTGGCTTTTCTGAATAATAAAGAAGGTGGCATTTTATACGTAGGAGTAGATGATAATGGAAAGCCAGTTAGAATCTCAGATATTGATTCTACACAGTTGAAGATTGCAGATCGTATAAAAAATAACATTCTTCCGTCAACTTTGGGGTTATTTGATATTGTGACTGAAGAGATAGATAATATTTCTGTAATTAAAATCTTAATTTCCAGTGGATTGGAAAAACCATATTATATAAAGAGACAGGGAATGTCACCAAATGGTTGCTTTACAAGAATGGGGGCATCATCTCAACCGATGTCAACTGTAATGATTGACGATCTTTATAGCAAAAGGATTCATAATACATTGCGAAATATTGCATCTCCCAGACAGGATCTTACTTTTGCACAATTGAAGATATATTATCAGGAAAGAGGATTGGAACTGAATGAAAAGTTTGCAAATTCACTGGAGCTTTTAACCCCTGAGGGTAAGTTTAATTATGTTGCATATTTGCTTGCTGATGAAAATGGAGTATCTATTAAGGTTGCCAAATATGCTGGAAGCGATAAAGTGGATCTGATTGAGAATGAAGAATATGGTTATTGCTCTTTAATCAAAGCAACGCATCAAGTGCTGGAAAAGTTAAAAATTGAAAATATAACCAGAGCAAAAGTAACGAATACCAAGAGAGTAGAAAAAAATTTAATTGCACCTATTCCAATGCGAGAAGCTGTGATAAACGCAATTGTACATTCTGATTTTTCGAGGGAGATACCACCTGTTTTTGAAATTTTTAATGACAAAATGATTTTTACATCTTATGGTGGATTGCTTCCGGGGCAAAGCAAGGAAGATTTTTTTAGTTGTAGTAGTATGCCGAGAAATCGTGAATTGATGCGTGTATTTAAAGATGTGGGTCTTGTAGAACAATTAGGATCAGGAATGAGTAGAATTTTAAAAGAGTATGATAAAAGTATTTTTCATATATCAGAACATTTTATAAAAGTTGAGTTCCCATTTTCATTGCCAAAAGATAATACTATCATTGCCAATGGCGATGATAATGGCAATGAAATTGGCGATGATGATTCAGAAATGATGAAAGTTCTGGGATTATTGGAGGAAAATGCTTCCATTACAGCAAAGCAAATGTCAGAACAAATGGATATAAGTGCAAGAAAGGTAAGCCGTCTTATAAAAGCTCTAAAAGAAAATGGAAAAATTATCAGAGTAGGATCTGACCGAAAGGGGTACTGGAAAATCACTCAGTAGAGTATAATAGTCTCTTAAAGGAGAAGGTTATCAATGAACATAGACACATCTAATCTGGACTATATGCAGACGATCCTTAAGCTGACGGGACTTTCCGACAAGCAGCCTGTAGGATTTCCCGGAAGAAGCTTTACAGAACTTTTAAAGGGCAGGATGGGAAAATGGTTCTGCACCTATTCCGACCCGGCAATCGACGGTGTGCGCTCCGCGTTCAACGGCTCCGGACAGCTCTGCCGTCCGGGGGTGTATGCAATTTATGAGGATCCCTTTGCACCAAAGGGCGTGGAATGATTACGAGTTGTTTGTCAAAGAATAAGATTGAGTAAGGCCGGTCAGGGAAAGATTCTCTGACCGGCCTTTTGAGGTGTTCCACAGTTATTCCTTTGTTGTACTGTCTCCAAATAAAATCCGCATATAATCGCGGCGGGCATAGAGAATACGGTCAATGTAAACTTCGTTGCCGTAAGCACGGTAAAAGCTGATGTAGTTGCCGCTTACAATAAATCGATAATTGCTCTCTATATCTGCAATCGAAGATAGCAAAGCTCCGGCCTGAGCGTGGTTCTGCAAAATACGGGGACTTTTTGTAATTTTGCTTACGGTTGCCAATGCTGCGGATGGATTTAATAATTCTTCCTCAATATAGGTCTTGATTTCTAAGAGATCATTTTGGACTTCTTCGGATAAATGCAGCTTATTCATGATCAATCCCGAGGTTCTTCTCCACAGCATCTAATGTCAGCCAGCCTTTCTCTTCGCCGGATTTGCGGCCTTTTGCAAGTTCATTCATCAGCCGGATGGTTGCTTGTGTCTTTTCAAAGTCCTGTATATCGAGAATTGCATATCTGCCGCGTCCGTTCTTCGTCAGAAAAACCGGAGCACCAACAGCTACATCATGCAGCACGTCACTGTAATTTCGCAGATCGGAAATGGGTTTGATATTTGGCATATTTTCCTCGCGTTTCTGCGCACGTTTTTGGCGCATGTCGAGTTTGTGTCAAGTGCGCGCAGACACAAATCTTGCGATTGAAAAATTTTGTTTTTCAATCTTCGCAACTCTTTTCGCTCATAGCATATCCCAAACTGCTGTAAAATTCAACGGCAGTTTTTACAACATATAAATTTTATGGAATCTGAACGCAGAAGGGGACGAGTGAACTGTAATGAAGTTTATCCCACGCAGCACAGTTATGCAGACTGCCAGCGGCAGGAAATGCAGATACAGCAAAATTCACAAAATCCCTGAAAACAATATAAAAACGTGATATGCAATACTAGAAACATTATTTTTAACATGTTAGGATGATAGGAAATATATGAAATACAAAAAAATAATTGATAAAACGAATATATATACATTTAATAATGACATTTGTGAAAAGTTCTTAAATTTTTAATATAAATCTGAAATATTCAATATGCCAATGGTATTGCTTTTGCACAAAAAAAATCCTACAATTTAACTAAAGTGAAAATGTGGCATAAAAACCATTGTGAAACAGAAGGAACAAAACAGGGGGAAAGGAAAATCGGTATGTGGAAAGCGACAATATCACCGGAGAAACGGAAAAAGATAAGAAGATCTGTCAGCTTTTTTCTGAGCTTACTTTTGATACTGGAAATGGTATCGGGAACTGGCATGTTTGCAGAAGGAAACAGAGTGAAAGCGAAGGAAGAAACTCCATATGCCGTATACCTGGATCTTTCAGGAAGCAGCACGGCAGAGGCATTGGCATCGAAAGGGATCTATGCATACGCTTATGACGATGCAGCAGAGGCAGAAGCAGCAGAACCGGTAAAGCTGGAAAAGGCAGAGGGACAGCAGGAGATCTGGCAGCTGGGTCTGACCCGGAAATATCAGCATGTTGTATTTTGCCAGGGACAGAAAAAAGAAAACAAAAACACCACAGGGGAGCTTACGATAGACTGGTCCTTACAGGCACCCTGCTACCGGCTTCAGGGAGAAGACCTGACCGGGACAGGCAGCTTTTACGGATTGTATACCGTATATTTTGATGGAAGCCAGTACAGTGCGTTCTGTAAGAACGGCGTCAGCGTCTATGCATATGATTCGGAAGAAAGCAGTGCAGCGGATGCGCCTGTTGAGATGAAGCCCTCTGATAAGGGCGATGGAATTTACGAATACTGTCTGGACAGACCCTATGAATATATCGCATTTATGGCCGGGACAGATGGATGGGATTATACGGAAGCAACCACACCGGTTTATACGGAATGGGACTTCCGGGATCCCTGCTTTGTACTGGAGAAGGTGGATGGAGAAGAATCTACAGGCAGCTGGGTAAACCTTCATTATATGATTTATTTCGATGCATCGAAGATCAAAGAGGATCCGGAGTTCTTAAAGTCGGGCGTATCCCTTTACGCCTGGACAGAGCAGGAGGGTGGCAGACAGGAGCTTTCTGCAGAGCCGGTTCGGATGATTGCATCCTCCAAAGGTGAGGATATTTATCAGTACACCCTGGATCAGGCATATGACCATGTGCAGTTTTTCCTGGGCACCTCCTTTGATGCAGCCATCCAAACAGATGTCATCGAAATTGACTGGAACAGTCTGGCAGCACCCTGCTATCAGATGACCATCGAAAGAATCGAAACAGAAACCGAGACGGAAACGGAAACCGAGACGGAAACAGAGACCGAGACGGAAACAGAGACCGAGACGGAAACGGAAACCGAAACACAGACGGAAACCGAAACACAGACGAAGACAGAAAACGAGTCTGAAACAGAAAGCAGACCTCAGACGGAAACTGCTGCAGAAACACATACCACGGTAGAAACCGAGACCAAAGCAGATTTCAAACCGGAAACAGAGACCGGCACAGAGACAAGCTACGAAACGGAAAACAATGTGCCCTCTACACCGGAAACAGAAAAGGATGCGACAGGCTCCGAAGGAAACACTCCGGACAGCGATCCGACAGCAGAAGCTGCCTGGGAGCAGGAAGCAAGGTGCGAGACCCGTTTTTTTCACCTGGAGGTGCTGAGCGAAACGGTTGAGGCGAAAACCGTAGAAACCCTGGAACGGGGAACCGAGCCTGCCACAGAAGGATCCAAACAGGAAAACACAGAAGAAAACAACAGAGAAACTGCATCGGAAAGCAAACAGACAGAGGAAGAGACCAAACAGACCGAAGCAGAAACCGGCACAGAGGAGAGCAGTAAAGAGCAAGCTCCTTCCAAGGAAGCTGTCAAAAAGGAAGCAACAGAAGAAATCCAGCAGGACGGAAACCTGTACGACATGGGCGGCGAAATGAGAAAAGCCAGCCGTGTGGCGAAGGTTAGACTCAGAAAGGCAGCAGGAGGACTGGATTCTAACTATGTATATCTGGATACGACAGGGATGGATTTGAATCCCAGTGCGAAGTGGAGTGAAGCTGATCAGATATATCTTTTTAGAAATACGGATGGTAATAATTTTATTCCTGGAGATAAAGTCAACGTTTATGGCAAAGACTATTGGAGATGGAAAATTATTGATGGTAACAGTAATCAATTTGCATTTGTCTACAAAGCTGACTGGGAAAATGAAATTAAAAAACATCCTTATTACAGAACGGTTTTAACAGATGTGGGTTATTCGCAAGCTGGTGGAAAGGTGTTTGCAAGTAGAGGTAAAGCAATAGACGGAAATGGAAACCCCATAATAATGGATACTCAAGAAGTCTACGCCCTCAAAGACATCACTGCAGAAATCGCGAACAAGATGCCTTTATATTTCTATGACTTTACAGGTAATGTCACAGCTCCGGTAAAGGTAGTCTATTCGTTAGACAGCAGCTTCTCAGAGGAAAAAACCACAACAGTTAAGATGAATAGCGTTGATGATTTTCCGAATCTCTATACAGTAGAACTGGAAAAGGCGAAAATTGAAACAAACCCCTATGTGAAGTTTACAGATGGATCCGGCGAATCTGGAAAACAGCTGGGAGAGATTTACTATTTCGGGGAAGACAGTACCAAGGCAGACACTGGCGTAGTTTCCGTAACCTATAAAGCGGGGTCTGTGGATACCTTCCTGTATGGAGTTACCGAGCTGAAGAGCGGTGACGGTACAACAACTACTACTATAAGCGGTTGGGGCACAACACCGGGTAATGAGAGTCTGAAAGACAAAACCCTTTATTTCGATAATCAGCATTTTCCAGTAGATGAAAAAGAGGGAAGTCAGAAGGTAACCCTGCAGATTGGAACAGAGAATGTGCAGGAGCTGAAACCAGATTCAAAGTTTAAAGATAGTTTGTATAGCTATACGTTTACGGACGACGGCACAACCCAGCAGACTGTTTTGACAGTAAAGGATTCCAAGGGCAATATCTATCATTTCTTCTGGACGGATCTGGACTGTAACCTGCTTCAGGTGACGGACAACAATATAGCAAATGTCACAGGCGATTATGGATACGGAAATAAGATTTATTTTGATGCAACCTATTCAAAGCTGAATACGCCGGATGGGGGAAATGGTGGACAAAATTCCATCCCGGCAAGTGACGATGCGAAGGTTTATTTTTACGCATGGAGCACAACCAATAATGGAAAGTACCGGTCTGGAGAGATGATAAAAGCAAAGTCCCACAAAAAGGATGGACAGACCTGGAACGATGTGTGGTATGTGCGGATTCCGGAAGAGGATGGAATTGATAAAATTATTTTCTCTGCTGAGAAATTGCAAGGTAAGGATGACTGGAAAGATAAGTTCGGCAGAAGAACAGCTATTCTGACGATTCCGGGTACGAATGAGTATGGAGGAAAACCCTGCTTCTATGCAGATGCCGGTGATACTGCTGTATACGAGAATGAATATAGGGGCGGTTACTGGGCTGAAGCATATACGGTTCGGGATGCAGAGAAGTATAAGAAAACCGATGCGGGTAAGAACGTTGATGTAGTTGATATTAAGGATAGTGATTTTTCGGCAGATTCGAAGACCTTGTATGTAGATTCTACCTTCTATGACTACTACACGGATTATGAATTGAACGGTAATAATCGGGACTCCTATCCGGGTGAGAATAAGGCAACTCAGCGCAACTGGGTCACATTCCGGCAGTTTGATCAGGCGTTGAGTGATTATTATCGAGAGAAGAATATTTCCATCCCGATCTATACAGGTCATTTTCAGCCGAGTATTGATGATTGGGGTATCAGGTTCGCAGAGATCAGTGGTACATTGAATCTATATGGAAGTGATGACCATAATAAATTCTTTTCCACAAACAACTCTTCAATTGATGTGGATGGAAACAAAGGAAAATATGAATTTGCAGCACAGGGTCTTGTAAATGCGGCGCTTTCCAATGGAATGCTGATGACTGCAGACAACAAGAGTCCAGAGCCCCATTTTGACGAAGCGTTTTTACTGGGAAAGAACAGCAAAAATGCGGTCTTGGGTAAGGTCTATCACAATGTATCATTTCCGTTTAAAAAGGAAAAGGACAGCAATGGAGTAGACTATTGGTGGTTTGACAGTAGCAAAACGACACTTGCGATGCAAAAGGATCCATCCACCGGGGGATATTACCTGAAGAATACAGGGAACCAGGGCTGGGCCCAAAATGTAAACAGTAACGGAACGACTGGAGGAGATAAAGTATCATATGGTTTTTTCCCGTTTAACGAAAACACTACAGCGGCAAGCGGAAAAAATTATAACTATGGATTTGGTACAAAATTAGAGATTAAATTCCGCCTGACAGCGGATGGAACGGTTCTGGGAGATAACGAGAAAAAAGTGCCGATTACATTTGCGTTTTCCGGAGATGATGATGTATGGGTATTTATTGATGGAAAACTGGCACTGGATGTTGGCGGAGCCCATGGAGAGGTAACAGGAACGCTGGACTTTAAAAATCTGGAGGCAAAAGTAAGTAAGGTAAAGAAAAGTGCGGCGAGCGGAGATGCAGGAGAAGAAGGCACCGATAAAACAACAGGCTTCACATTGAAGGGGGATAAACAAGACGAGCATACCCTTACCATGTTCTATATGGAACGCGGTATGTGGGAATCTAATATGATGATTGCCTTCAACTTCCCGGATGATAACGAGTTTGCAGTAGAAAAACAGGTAGATAAAAGGGAGGTAAATCCCCTGTTTGTCGATTCCTTTGAGGATGCCTCTGTATTCCCCTTTACGATCCAAAATCAGGCGACACACTATGGAGCGAAGGACGTAGAAAGCGGAGCAACGGCAAAAAATCAGACATTTAACAGCTTTGAAAGCAATTCACCAGAATTGACGAAAGGCAGCCTGGATAATACATTTGAATGGGTACAAACCTATCAAGATCGAAGCGGTGTTGCCCACTGGTATGCACCGTTAGAGGATACGACCGGAGAGCACAAAGACTCGAGATTTGGTACTATCCCATATCAATCAATCGGATCTCTAGATGCGTCAACGACGAAAAAGTATCTGGATTTCAAGCTGTATTATGATTATAACGACAATCCAACAGCGAAATGTATTTATCTGGAGCTGGTGGATGCAAACGGGAATAAGACAGGAGACTGGTTATCCGGAAAGCTATACGGAAACACAACTCTTAAGGGAAACGAATGGAATACTCTGACGGTTGACTTAAGCAAATTAACCGCTGAGGCTGGTTTTGATTATAACCAGATAAAATCCATCAAATTTAATTACAGCTATCCCAGACACATATATCTGGATGACTTTGTATTCCGATCCGGCGTGCAGGTAACGCAGCATATCGGATTTGAGGTGGATCAGAGTCAGATTCCGGATTATGGTTCTGCTACATCCGGAAACCTGGTGAAGCCAAAGGGTGCAGTCTATTCTCTGAGCGATTCCTCCAGTACGGATACCGGCATGATTGAAGAAGATGGAACCTTTGTACTGGCGGATGGTCAAACCGCAACCTTCCGAAATCAGTTCCGCCGCGGCAGCTACATTTCCGTGAAGGAGGAAATAGATTCACCTGCATTTGATACAAGCTGGAGCCTGTATGAAAACGGACATATAGTAGACAAGGTAACCGGAACAGGAAACAAGGTAACGATTACGCCAGAGCAAAAGGTTTCCAACGTACGCGGAACGCAGATCAAGGATGGCAGAAAAGAGGAATATACGGGGGAGAATGGCAATACTGGATATACTTCGACGCAATGGGCAGATCAAGATCAAAACCAGGATACCATCGTGTTCCGTTCCTACGATAATCCGGATAATGAAACCGGTGTTACAAAATTAAGAGCGGTATTTGTAAATAAAGTCAAGGTTGGTTCCCTTACGATCCGAAAGGAGAAGACGGAGGATTCAGATAAGCTGGAAGGAACCTATCGTTTTCAGATCAAATTTACAAATGTCGCAGGAATGTCCCTGGAAAAAGGAGAGTCCATTACGACAACCTTTACCTTAAAGGAGGGAAAATTCCATACGATTTCAGGAATTCCCATCGGAACAGATTATGAGATTATAGAAGAAAAACCGACAGATGGCACTTCCCTGAAGGAGGTTCTGATCAATAACGAGAAAGCATCATCCTTTAATGCAAAGAAGGGCTCCGTAAACGGTACCATTACAACAGAAACAGCGGATCCTGTCGTGGTATTTCAAAATAGTAATAAACCGACCGGCAACATTGTTGTGACTAAACAATGGGTAAAGACAGATGGCACTGTGATTACGGATCTGAAACAGCTTCCGAAGAGTATTTATTTGCAGCTGCAGAGAAAAGCAAATAAAGATGCGAATTGGGAAGCAGTTGACTATTCCGGCAATATCTCAGGGAAAAAATGGGTTGAAGTTACTCCCAAGTATAGTGGTTCATCCTACGTTTGGTCTTATTCCTTTATGGATCTGGAGCAATATGTGAACAGTGCAGCAGAAGCAGAAGCTAAAGTCCCGTGGATCTATCGGGTTATGGAAGTGAATGACAAAGGAGAGGTGATTGCTTCCGGCGGAAGATACACTGTGGATGGAAAAACCTATCGAGTAGCCTATTCCATGGATGCTCCGGCAGGCACAACAACAGCAACAGATCCGACAAAAACAGGCATTGAACTTGCAGCTTTTGCAACAGCCGATGGCAAGCAACCGACGGTGAATATGACAGTGACCAATACCTATTTGGAAGAGCTGAACCTGAAAATTACGAAAAGGGGTAAAAACACAACGGAAGATTTGCTTTCCGGTGTACAGTTTAAGCTGGAGAAGAAGAATCCGGATGGAACGGGGTTTGAACTAGTCGGTGATCCGAAAACAACTGTTGACGGCATTGCCACCTTCGAAAAGCTTGGTCAGGGAACCTACAGACTGATAGAAACAAAGGCTGCAGAGGGCTACAATCTGCTGAGTGATTCGATCTTAATTGAGATTGATGCATCGAATCAGGTGAAATGGAAGATGGAGAAGGAAACAAATGACCACTGGGAGTCAATAACTGTAGAGAGAGACAATGTAATCCCGCTCACCATCTACAACACAAAGCAGCTGATCCTTCCTGCAACAGGAGGATCAGGGTTTGGATTGGTTACTATGGGAGGCATTGCGCTGATGGCGCAGGCAATCCTTATGGGTACATACTTCACGCTGCAATGCAGAAAGGGGGACGATAAGCTTCGGAAGAAGAGATAATACCCCCGGAGGTATGAAACACAGGCTGTTGGAGCAGGGGCTTATGTCCGGCAGTTGCATAAGGCGAAAACCTTAGAAACAAAGTACGGAGCGAAACGTACAAAGCAGAAGAAGTAAAAATAATTCGGCTGTCCTAAACACAAAAGGACAGCCGGACAAAAAAAGGAGAATGGAAACAATGAAGAGAATGAAAAAGCTTCTGACAGGGCTCCTGACCCTGGGAATGACATTGTCGATGATGACAATGACGGCATTTGCGGCTGAAGGTGCCGCGACTGGCACAACGACCAAAACGCCGACGATTGATACGGAAAGAATAGGTTCGATTACGATTCATAAATATGAATATAATGGAGAAGAAAAGTTAGCAGGAACTGGTAATGCAAGTGATTTACATAAAGTGCCGGGCGACGCGAAGCCATTGGCTGGTGTAGAGTATACCGTATGGAAACTCTCGGATTTAACTAATTACTATGAATATAATTCAACTGGAAATTTGCCAAAACCAACTGATTTTACAGTTGAGAAGGATGGTTCATCTTGGAAGCTGAAAAAAAATGGTGTTGTTACTGGTGATTTGATTGACTCTAAAACAACTACTGATTCAGGAGTTGTTGCGTTTAATAACTTGGATGTAGGAATTTATTATGTAAATGAAACCAAGGCACCAGATAAGGTGTATAGTCCTGTCGCTGCTTCTCAGGGTGCAGGTTTTCTGGTATCAATTCCTATGACGAATCCTGAAAATAATGAGGAATGGATTTATGATGTAAATGTGTTCCCCAAGAATAAAACAGCTTCCGGTGGAGTGGTTTTGACTAAAATGGGAAAGTGTGGGGAGAATGAGTCCCGCTTAAAAGGTGCAGAATTTGTTTTGCAGAAAAAGATTGAAGGTGTCTGGAAGTATGTGACGAAAAATGCAGAGGGCAGTTGGAAATATGATGTTACAACGAAACCCACAACCAGCGCGGAAGGAATTTTGAAAACAAAAGATGACGGAACAATTCAGGTTACAGATCTTGCACATGGAACATATCGCTTTTTAGAGGTTGATTCAACAGATGATCCGGGAAATAGTGGATATATAATTGATGAAACTAAAGAATATGAGTTTACAGTAAATACTGATGGAACAATTGTATGGGCTGCAGCTGCAGAAGGTACAAAGGTGAATGGCACTACGGGTACTGCGGCAACAATTACAATTGTGAACCACAAGCCTAATGTAGAAAAGGATGTAAAAGACAGAACTGATGGCACTTGGGGAAAAGATTCCGATTACAGTGTTGGAGACGAAATTCCTTACAGAGTTACGGTAGACGTTCCTGAGAATATTGCAGAACTGAAAACCTTTACATTAACGGATACACCTACAAATCAGGAATATCAGTCAGGTACATTAAAAATTTATTCGGATGACACTTTTAGTAATCGGATTTTGGATACTTATGTAGGAACTGCGAATGGTGACGGCTGGAAAATCGAATTTACCCCTGCTGACTTGGCTGCATACAAAGGAAGTAAAATCTACATTACCTTTGATATGAAATTAAAAGAAAATGCAGTAACTGTAGGACCCAACGGTAATACGAACAAAATCAACCTGGATTACTCCAACAAAATTTTGCCGACAACGGATCCCAATCATAGCAATCCTGGAACAGATGAAATCATAAAAGAAACCACTGTTTACACGTTTGAAATCGCTGTAGAAAAAGTAGATGCAAGTAATGAAGCAACGAAGTTGGAGGGAGTAACCTTTGATCTTTACAGAGAATTGGGCTCTGATACCACCGAAGAGGGTGTAACTGATCCTGTAAAAGGATTAACTGGAAAGTTTAAAAAGGTAAAAGAAGGTTTAACAACAAAAACGGATGGCACAGTCTCCGTATCCGGTCTTGCTAACGGCATCTACTGGCTTGTTGAGACAAAGACTATCGAGAACTACAACCTGTTAAAAAAACCGATTAAGGTTCAGATTGCAGCGACATACTCAGAAACAGAGACTATTAAAATAGATACAAATTCTGCCACCGGAAAGACGACCACCACAACAACTAAAGTAAAACATCTTAACGATGCAGGAAACAATGGTGTATTCAAAACCGTTGTCAAGAACAGCAAAGGCTTCACCCTTCCCACCACCGGTGGTATCGGTACTTTCGTATTCACCTTCGCTGGTATTGCCATGATGGCAGCAGCAGTGATTCTGCTGATCACCAGCAAGAAGAAAAAAGCAGAGTAATTCAGACAGATAACTCTTTTGTTATCTCTTCTATGGATGCTGCGAAGCTGTTGTGAAGTACAGCTGCAATTTTATCAGCAACGGGTCTGTATCGCGTTTCGTGTGGCGCAAACAGATTCCGGCACAGGACGGGGGTCACGTCCCGCCCTGTGCATCGCTCCTTCAGAACCCCCTTTCCCCCTGAAAGGAGCGATACTGCGGTGATCGCCGTCGGTCTTAGAAACCGGCTGCGGCTGCGGTAATCGGGAAAGAAAAATTTGGGATTTTCTTTTCCGCGTTGTGTTTTCCCATTCCCTTCCTGAAAAGGACATCCGGGCGCTCTCCCGTGCCCTTGGATGTCCACGAAAAAACGGCGCAGAGAAAATGCAGAAGCGGCGGCTGCCGCAGGCCTTTGATCTGTGCCTTTCCTTATAAAATGTCCGGAGGTTACTGTCATGGATAAAAAAAGAGCATGGTTTATCGCGATATTGTTTTTTTCGGGCCTGTGTCTGACTCTGTATCCCTTCGTCAGCAACCTGATCGCCCAGTCCCATGCAAGTCAGGCGATCGCCGCCTATGATGAGCAGGTTGCAGAGATGGATCAGGAACAGATTGACGCTGCCAAGGAAGCGGTCCGTAAATATAATGAACAGCTCAATGCAGCAGTGGAAGCCAGTGCCATGCAGGGAGAGGATGGAATCAGCTACCTCGATCTGGTGGATGTGGGCGAGAGCATTGGCTTTATCGAAATTCCGAAAATTGACGTATATCTTCCCATATACAGCGGAACCGGCGAAGATGTGCTGCAGAAGGGCGTCGGTCATCTGGCGGAGTCCTCCTATCCCATCGGCGGTATAAGCACCCATTCCGTGCTGACCGGTCATCGCGGACTGCCCAGTGCGGTTTTGTTCACGGATCTGGACAAACTGGAGGAGGGCGATGTGTTCTATCTCCATGTATTGGACGAGGTGCTTGCTTACAAGGTAGACCAGATCAAGGTTGTGCTTCCGGAGGAAACCCAGGACATCGGGATCGTGGAAGGAAAGGATTACTGTACCCTTGTTACCTGCACGCCCTATGCCATCAACACCCACCGGCTGCTGGTTCGTGGCGAGCGGACCGAGTATATCCCGCCGGAGGAGCTGACAGAGCAGAATGCAGTGCATGAAGTACAGTCCCAGACCATTACGAAGCGGATCGTGGATGTATGGCCGTGGCTGGTTGTATCCCTGCTGATCGTGGCAGGAGTGGAGGGCTCCATCTTCCTGTTGATCGTGAAACGGCAAAGAAGCTACGGAGATGTCCGGGAAAAACGAAAGAAAGGCAAAAGGAGCAGTCGGTCATGCAACAAAACAAGGCGCAAAAAGTAATTGAAGAAGTAAAAAAAGCATTTATCGGAAAAACAGAGTGCGTGGAAAAGCTCATGACAGCCATTCTTGCCGGCGGACATGTGCTGGTGGAGGATGTCCCGGGAGTGGGAAAAACAACCCTGGCGCTGGCCTTTGCCAAGGCAATGAATGTGGCGCAGAACAGAGTGCAGTTTACACCGGATGTTTTACCGGCTGATATTACAGGCTTTACCGTATATAACAGGGAAAAGGATGGCTTCTTTTACCGTCCTGGTGCAGTCATGTGCAATATTCTTCTGGCGGATGAGATCAACCGTACCTCCCCAAAGACCCAGGCGGCGCTTCTGGAGGTAATGGAGGAGGGCAGCGTAACCGTAGACGGCGTGACCAGACCGGTACCGTCTCCCTTTCTGGTCATTGCTACCCAGAACCCTGTCGGCTCTGCCGGAACCCAGCTGCTGCCCCAATCCCAGCTGGACCGGTTCCTGATCTGCTTTGGGATCGGATATCCCGATGCCGCAGAGGAAATGGATATTTTAAAAAGCCGCCGGAGCGGAAACGGGCTGGAAGATGTACGTCCCGTCATCAGCAGTCAGGAGCTGATGGAAATGAAAAAAGAAGTCGAAGAAGTGTTTGTACACGATCAGGTATATGACTATATCGTGCGTCTGGCTCAGGCCACCAGAAACAATGACGCACTGGAGCTTGGGCTGAGTCCCAGAGGCTCTTTGGCGCTTTTGAAAATGGCTCAGGCGAGAGCCTATCGGAAAGGCCGCAGCTTTGTGATTCCGGCGGATGTTGCGGCAGAATTTCAGGATGTTGCGGCCCACAGGGTACAGCTTGTATCAAGCTCCGGAATGGATAGAGTCCGTGCAGCAGCCGTGCTGGAGCGGATCTTAAAGGAGACCCCGGCGCCTGCTCCGGAGAAAGGGTGAAGCCTTGAAGGAAAAAGCAATTTATATAGGAGCGGTCGTTCTGACTGCTATCTGGGGCGTAGCTGCTCCCGAGGGCTTTGCTCCGTTTTTGCTGGGCTTTGAGCTGCTGTTGGCGCTTTCCATGTGGATTCTGGTTCAGATCCTGGCTGGAAAGGTAGAGATTGTGCCGGAGCCTGCAGAAGAGACGGTGGGGAAAAAAGAGCCCATCGTCCTTCGGGTAAAGCTGAAAAATGCTTCCCTGCTTCCGGCCTCCTGTGTGGTGGTTACCGTCGGCTGGCGGGATCTTCTGGATAACAGCACGGGCACTGTGGAAAGCATGGGAATGGCAGGTGGAAAACGGACCGGTGTGCTGGAATTTTGCATTCCGGTGAGGTATTCCGGTGTCTATGAGTTCTGGATCCAGTCGGCATCCGTGCGGGACTGGTTTCGGTTATGGTCAAAGAAGCTTTTGACCACAGATAAAAAAGTGCAGGTGTTGTCCGTACCCCTGGTACATCAGGCGGAGGAATGGATCCCGCCGGCACAGCTCGCCTCCGGCGGGGATTCGGATCAGCATTCCCAAAAAAAAGGCGGGGACGATGGCTCGGAGGTATTCGAGGTCCGTGCCTATCGGGATGGAGATCCGCTGCAGAGAGTGCATTGGAAGCTGACTGCAAAGACCGGAGAAATGCTGGTGCGGGAATTCAGCCTGCCAAAGCGGGAGGTGCTTTTGCTGCAGGTGGATCTGTATCATCCGCCTCAGGAAAAGTGGGATCATTGTAAATTGGAACGGCTGCTGGAGCAGACAGCGGATTTTTGCTGGAGGCTTTTGGCGGCAGAACAGGAATATGAAGTATTCTGGCAGGAGCAGGAGCAGCTGTGCAGGATGCAGATTTCCAAAGCCCCGGAGCTGTGGGTCTTTCTCAAACGGCTTTGTTTTACAGCCACAAAAGAGGAGCTGGAGCAGAAGGGAAAGCAGAGTCAAAAGCAAGCTGCCGGGAAAAATAAGGATTCGGCAGAGAGAAGCTTGGAAAAGGGCAGAGGCAGCGGTGTAACAGAGCCGGGAGCCGGCGGGCAGCTTTGGAAAATAGATGCAGAAGGAACAGTCAGGCAGGTGAGAGGCAATGAAGAAAGGGCAGGAGCCGGGACAGCTGGATAAAGAAGCGGTAGGCAGGATTACCTGTCGGATTCTACAGGAAGAAGAACCCGGCGGTATGCTGGTCAAAAAGCTGTGGCGGCTGGCTGGTATGCTGATCTGTCTGCTCTGCCTCACCGGTGGTCTTTGCAGCGCATTTCTCAGTGGCTTTGGAATCCGATATTTGGTCCCTGTTTTTTGGATACTTCTGATTGTCTCGGTGCTGTTCTGGATCGGGTTTTCCAGACTGCCCCTGGAAGGGGTGTATCGGCTCCTTGCAATTTTGGGAACCCTGATCGGCGTAAGCCTTTTCCTGCTGCTGCTGCAAAAGGATGTGATCGCCGGGTATATGTCTGCTGTAAACGGAGTACGCAGCCGGTTAAATGAGGCTTATGACGGTACCCTTGCCCTGTATCAGGCGTCGGCATCTGAGATGCAGATGACGGTATTTTTCGGGTTTATCCTGTTTTTGCTGGCGGGGCTGTTATCTGCCGGGATCTGTTATCGGACCAATCCGGCAGTGGTTCTGGCAGGAGAATTTCCGGTGCTGGCAGGGATCGGAATTGCCGGAGGGACACCCCCCTTTTTCAGCTTTTTTCTGATCCTGTTGGGAACCCTTGGAATGCTCAGTGCCGCCGCCGTCAGTCGGGCGGATCAAAGGGATCAGGACAGTGCCCGTCAAGCAAGGCAGATGACAGAGCAGATGAAAAGCAGTGTCAATGTCTGGCTGCTTTTGCAGGCTGTAGTGCTGTCGCTGTTGGCGTTTGTGCTGGTGCGGCCCCTGACCAATACCCTGCTCCAGGCACAGGAGGCAGGGATGAAGACACAAAACGGTGTGCTGCAGGCAGTCTGGCAGCTGCTTCCGGCGGTTTCCGGAGGGAGGCTGAAGCTTTCCGTTGAGGGAGTCGGCGGAGGGGTATCGGATGGCACACTGACAGATCAGGATGGCTTTTATTTTGGAAAGGTACAGGCCCTGAAGGTTACGGTTTCGGAAAAACCCTCAGAGACAGTGTATTTAAAGGGCTTTATCGGCACGGATTACACCGGGACAGCCTTTGAGGAGGCAGACGGGGAGAGCTTTGTGCAGGCAGCATCCTTGTGGAAGCTGGATGGAAATGTATCCCTTGGGGTGGAAAATCTGCCCTTTCTGCGAACCTATTATGCGGAAAACGTGGTGTTTACCGGAGAGGGAGACGATGCAAAGCCGGAGCTTTCGGCAAATGCAGCCTCCTCTGCTGTGACCCTGCAGGTGGAAAATATGGCGGCAAACCCGAATTATACCTATGTTCCCTATGGAGCATTTTTAAACGATTATTATCAGGTGCTGGGAGGTGACGGCGCACTGGCAGGTCAGAGCGTCCAGCAGGATATTTTTTCCTGTTATCCCAGAAAGCAGCTGGAGGAGGTCTTAGAGGACTGGAACGAAACAAAGCAGCAGGAAAGCACTCTGGATCAGGCGGAAAGCGCCTATGCCGCCTATGTGCAGGCACATTGCAGCAGCCTGCCGGAAAATCTCAGTTATTTGCAGGAGAAATTTGCTCCTGAGGTGGAAACAAAGGAAAGTGCAGATCCAAAGGAAGCAGAAAAAAACTGGGAAAAGATCAAAACCGCAGTGGTTTCTGAGCTGGCAGGAAAGTATGAATTTGTCCGGGAACCGGAGGCTGTGCCCGATGGGAAGGACTTTGTAGAATGGTTTTTAAAGGAATCCAAAAAAGGAAATTCCGTTCATTTTGCAGCGGCGGCCACCATGCTGCTGCGTGCCTGCGGGATGCCGGCACGATATGTGGTGGGCTATGCAGCGCCGGCAAGTCTCTTTCAGGGACAGGCGGACGGCAGCTATCAGGCTGTTTTGGAGGATGATAACGCCCATGCCTGGGCAGAGGTCTACCGGGAAGGAATCGGATGGACCGTAGTGGAGGCGACACCGGGCTTTGCCGCTCTGGTAACAGAAAGTGACGGAGCCTCAGGTCAGAAGGAAGCAGACAGCCCGGACACCCCGGTGGAAGTCTTTGATCAGGAAGACACTCCGGAGGCGGAGACGCCCGGGATCGGCAGCAGAATATTCCGGGTGGTGAAAAAAGCACTGGCGGCGGTGGCTTTGACGATAGCTGCCTGTGGGATCGCAGCAGTCATCCGGAGGCATATCCTCTGTAAACGACGGAAAAGAGGAAGAAAAGGAGAAGCTCCGGGAGAGCAGATCCAAAGAATTTATCGAAGCTTTGCCGCTCTGCAGAAATTCAACAAAAAAAGTGTATGCAGCTGTCAGGAGGAGCGCTTTGCAAAGCAGCTTGGAAAGAAATATCCGGTATTTTCGGAGAAGACAGCGCAGAAGCTGGCAAATATCGTGCTGAAGGCATGCTATAGTGATCAGGGGCTGACAAAAAAAGAGTGTCAGTTTGTACTGGATTGCTATGAAAAGCTTGCAGAAGCTGTATCAAAGGAGCTGTCGCCGGCAAAGCGTCTGGTGGGAAGCCTGATCTTTTGTTTTTGGTAAAGCGGAAGGGAGAAGTGCATGAAACGAAAAATTTTGACAGTCCTTGCCATCCTTCTTGGTCTGGCAGGGCTGGGTGTCCTGTTATATCCCTCCGTCAGCAACTGGATGGAACAGGCAAAACAGCGCAGGCAGATCGCAGCCTATCAGGAAGCACAGGCGCAGATGGAGCAGGAAAGGCGGGCTGCCCTGCTGGCAGAAGCCGACCGGTATAATCAAAAGCTGGCAGAGCTTGGCATCAGCTTCGATATGCTGGGAGAGGCGGAAAAGGAGGCACTTTTGATCGACGGAAAATCCTATGATGAGCTGCTTTTGGCAGAGGACAGCGGTGTGATGGGATATCTGGAAATCGAAAAAATAAAGCTGAAGCTTCCCATTTATCACGGAGTATCGGAGGAAGCGTTGGAATCTGGAGTCGGTCATCTGGAGGGAACCTCCCTGCCGGTTGGAGGCGAAACAACTCATGCGATTCTGTTTGGTCATCGGGGGCTTCCCTCGGCAAAGCTTTTTACCGATCTGGATCAGCTGGAGGTGGGAGATACCTTTCAGATCACGGTGCTGGATCGTGTGCTGGTCTATGAAGTGACCCAGACAGAGGTGGTGCTTCCGGAGGAGTTAAACGGTTTGACAGCAGAGTCCGACAAGGATCAGGTCACACTGGTTACCTGTACGCCCTATGGAGTCAATTCCCATCGTCTTTTGATCCATGGGGAGCGGGTGCAATAGATTGGAGATGCTGCAGCTGCAGCAGAAAGTGAGGAAGAAAATGAAAGGAAGAAAAATCCGGATCAGACAAGGGGTGAAGGGCTGGCTGCTTGCGCTGGCCATGGTATTATCCCTTTGCAGCGGCTGGAAGCAGGACGTCTGTGCACAGCAGAGTCAGAGCAGCTCGTCCAATTTGATGCAGGACGTGGATACGGACAAAAAAGGCTCCATCGAAATCCTTTTTGACACCATGCGGGACGAGCCCGTTGCAAATGCAGAGTTTACCCTGTATCAGGTTGCAGCAATGGTGGATCGGGGAGGATATACGGTGCTGGAGCTGACAGGCGGCTTTGAGGGCTGCGGCGTGCAGTTGAAAAACCTGACGGCACAGCAGTCCAAGGAGGCTTCGGCAGCGCTTTTGGAGTATCAGAAAGCAAATCACATTTCCGGGGATACGAAAAAGACTGATGCAAACGGAAAGCTCAGCTGGACAGGGCTGCAGACCGGTCTGTATCTGCTGGTTCCGGGTCAGATGCAGAAATACAGAACTGATCCGTCTCTGGTTTCGATCCCGACGAATCTGAACGCCCAGCTGCTATATGACATGTCGGTGAATCCGAAGGCCGAAAGGATTCCGGATCCGGTGTATCCGCCGGAAGAATCCGAGGAGCCCCCTACGCCGGAGGTGAAAAAGCCGCCGAAAAAGACAGAGACCATCGTTACACCGGGAATCACTCCGGAGCAGAAAGCACCGGAGAAGCTGCCTCAGACAGGACAGCTGCGCTGGCCGATCCTGGCACTTTCCACAGTAGGAGCAGGATTGCTGTTTCTTGGATGGTGGATCGGTCGAAAAAAAAAAGACTGTTCCAAGGCTCTGATGGGGCTTGGGATCCTTCTGGCAGCAGGAGCAGTGGGGATCTCCGCGTATAATATTTGGGACAGCAGCCGTGCCGAAGCTGCGGTGGAGGCGTCCTTAGAGGCCTATGAAGAAGAGCTGACTGCTGTGGAGCAGGAGTCGGAGGCGCTTCCTGTGGATGAGAACAGCGGGATGACCTTTGTGGAGGCAGACGGGCTTTGCTGGATTGGCGAGCTGGAAATTCCGTCCCTGCAGCTTACGCTGCCGGTGGCGGATCCCTGGAGCTATCCGTCCTTGAAAAAAGCACCCTGCCGCTACACCGGAAGTGCAGAGGAAAATTCCCTGATCATTGCCGCCCATAATTATAAACGGCATTTTGGCAATATCGGACTTTTGCCGGAGGGTGCAACGGTGAAGTTTACAGCGGTTTCGGGCGACGTATACGAATATGAGGTAGAAAAGGTAGAAACCTTAAATCCCTATGCAGTAGACGAGATGCTGTCCGGTGACTGGGATCTGACGCTGTTTACCTGTACCTATGGAGGAAGAAAGCGTGTGACGGTCCGGTGCAGCCTGGTTGGATGAAGAGGCAGAGAGATGGAAAAAAGAAGCATCCGCAGAAATCAGCGGCGACAGGCTGTCAGGGCCGCTGATCTCTGCGGATGCTTTTTGCATCAGAATGTTTTGAGGATTTCAGGAAAATACAATAGAATGCACCCCATGTGAGCATTCTATTGTCATGAATAATAGAATGCACGCCATGCGAACATTCTATTGGCATGAAAAAAAAGAACCTCGATCTCTCAAGGTTCTTTCTGATAATCGGAGTGACAAGACTTGAACTTGCGGCCTCTTCGTCCCTAACGAAGCGCTCTACCACCTGAGCCACACCCCGATGTGCCGTATTTCTCAACCGGACAAATGATATGATACAGCATAATCGGACAGAAGTCAACACTTAATTTGAAAAAACTTCACAAATTAGGTTTTTCTGTTACAGTTCACTCGTACCGTTTGAGCTGTTCATAAAAAATTAAGGGTTTCTTTCTTGCAAGAAATGGAAATATAGACTATATTAAACGGACAAAAGGCAGGCACAAAAAGGACAGGCGGTAAGCTCGGAGCAAAGGCTCCCTAAAGGATCCGATAAGCTGTCTGTGATCTGCAGAATGGAGTGAACATGAAATATTTCTGGTTGACCATAAAGAAGATGTTTCGTTTTTTATTAAAGCCCTTATCCTTTGTACCGGCGCTGTGCGTGATGTATATGATCTTTTCCTTTTCCGCCCAGACGGCGGACGAATCCGGACAGCTGAGTATGCTGGTCAGTGAAAAGGTGGTACTCCTGCTGGGAAAGCTGACCTCCGGCAATCTCGATACCGCGCAGGTGGGAGTGTATGCAGATGAGATCCATTTTCTCGTAAGGAAGATGGCACATTTTAGCGAATATCTTTTGCTGGGGCTGACACTTTCCCTGCCCTTGTATGTTTATCGGCTGCGGGGCTTTTGGCTCGTGCTCGCTGCCGGACTGTTCTGTGCCGGGTTTGCCGGGCTGGATGAGTACCATCAGATGTTTGTGGCAGGACGCTCGCCGGCGCTTCGGGACGTGGCGATCGATACGGCGGGAAGCATCACCGGAATTTATATGACAAGAATCATCGGATTTATTGGGAGAAAAACGATATTTGCACCTCTTTCGATGGAAAAGCGCAGAGAACGGAGAAAACGGCGCGCAGGGGCGTAGGGATGCGATGTTTTGCCTGTAGGAAAGCGAATGTGCTTATACAAATGATTTTCGTGTATTTCACAAGCGTTATCCTTCTTATTCTGTTTTGGGAGCAAAAAATAACGCCCACATTTTCTGTGAGCGTTACAGCCGCAAAATTGATTTCA
>ERZ791825.402-NODE-402-length-35666-cov-3.678835_pt1 | contig 35666 bp, 25 predicted proteins | sample MGYA00510298_ERZ791825 | MGnify/ENA primary metagenome ERZ791825 (study PRJEB30046, sample SAMN00792010) | human gut metagenome | study: EMG produced TPA metagenomics assembly of the A metagenome-wide association study of gut microbiota in type 2... | reverse complement strand
TCCATCTTCGCCCGATATTCAGGGTCAGACATTCTCAATTCTCGCATTTTTTCAGCTCTCTTACGGTTGTTCTGTCTGCCTTTTTCAAGGATTGCTTTATATTCATCCTCACTGAGTGGAAGAACAAAATTTCCAATGAAATTGAAATAAATATCCACTTGCTGAGTACGGTCTTTTGTTCTGCCACCCTCTGCTTCATGAATTACAACCTTTTCAATGAAATCATTAAGCATAGGTGTTGTCAGTTCCTCAAAATCTCGGTATTTCTTAACCAGTCGCACAAATTTATCAATCTGCACTGCCTTAGTGGATATACGTTCTGTAGCAGTTTCAAGTTCTGAAATTCTCTGCTCTAGGCTGCTTTGTTCGGTGTCATATTCTGTCATAAGGCGGTTAAACTGTCTCTCCGGCAATCGCCCCAGTGTGAAATTCTCATACAGACCTTTTATCAGATCATCCAAATCCATCATACGACGTTTTGCTTCTAACAACTCTTTTTTATCATCTGTATTATCCTTTTCACACTGCAATTCATACTGTGCTTTCAACTGTTCTACAAACTCTTTTTCATCTTTAAGGACATACTGTGACACTCTCTTAGTTGCCTGATAAATCAGCATTTCTATTGTGCTTGCCTTGATATAGTGACCAGTACATGAATGATATTTATTGTGGTACCGGCTACACCGGAATGCCTGATTGCTGTCATATATTTTCCCATCTTTTGGCTTTGAATTGATATATGCCAGTCTGCTTCCACAATCCGCACAATAAAGAAGTCCTGACAGCCTGTGCGCAGGCTTTTCACTGTTTCGCCTTGGAGATACCCTTTTTCTCATTCTCTGCGCTTTATCATATGTTTCCTGATCAATGATAGCTTCATGTGTATTGTAAAAGACAAGCAGTTCGTCCTCATTTGCAATTCTTTTCCGTTTTGTCTTAAAATTATCCCTCGTTGTCTTCCCAAGAACGGTATGCCCCAAATACTCACGTCTGTTCAAAATATAGCCCACTGTTGTAGCATTCCATGTATAAGGGTCATGGTAATTCGTACACTGGCAATCCTCAGGATGGTTCTGTCTCGCATAAGCCGAAGGAATAAGGATTTTATCCTCTGACAAGGTATCTGCTATTGCGGTTGCACCCATTCCATCACAAGCAAGCTGAAAAATGCGTCTGACAACCGAAGCAGAAGCTTCATCAACATACAATGTCTGCTTATCCTCAGGCTTTCTGTAATATCCATAAGGCACTGCACCGCTGACACGTTTTCCGTCTCGCATTTTTGCCTTGAACACTGCCTTGATTTTCTTACTGGTATCTTTTGCATACCACTCATTCATGATATTCAGAAATGGTGTAAAATCATCATCTGCCGGATTGGCACTGTCAACTCCGTTATTTACTGCAATAAAACGGACATTTTTTTTAGGGAACATCATTTCCGTATAGAAACCTACTTGCAGATAGTTTCTGCCAAATCGGGACATATCTTTGACGATCACTGTTCCCACTCTGCCGGCTTCAATCTCTGTCAGCAAAGAATTGAATGCCGGTCTGTTGAGGTTCGTTCCTGAATATCCATCATCACTGAAATGCTGAATATTACCAAAGCCATGTTGCACTGCATAATCTTCCAGATACTTCTTCTGGTTTGTTATGGAGTTGGATTCGCCCTGCATCTCATCATCACGGGACAGACGCTCGTAAAGTGCTGTTATTCTGTTATCTTTAGCCATTTTCTCAGCTCCTTTCATAATGCTAAAAAATAAGAACACACAGAAAACACTTCATTTTTTAATGACCTATTTTCTCTGTATTCTTAAAATCTAACCCTTCCGATATATATTTTTTTAGATGAACCTTCGTCTTTGCATCGAAATAAACTTTTCTTTCCTTATCCCCTTTTCCATATACCACACATTCTCTGCCTTCCAGATCAATATCGTCAATATTCAGATTTACAAGTTCTCCGACACGAATTCCGGTAGAGTACAGCAAATCAATCATTGCTAAATCTCTTGTTTTCTGGCAATGATCCCGTAATTTTTCAATTCCTTCATCAGTGATCACATTTTTTACAACGGTTTTCGTTTTAATCTTATGAATCCGTCTCATGGGACTTTTCAAAATATAATCTTCTTCCTCCAACCAGGAAAAGAAGCTGGATAAATTTCTACGAATATTGTCAATTGTAACGTTCGTACATTTACTTTCTTTTTGATATTCCGATAAATAAGATCGAATTTCTTCCGTAGGAATTTTCCTTACACTGACTTCAATCTTTGACAGTAAATCTTCCGCCGTGCTCTTATAGTATTGAATTGTTCTTTCCGAACAGCCTTCATATTGCTGCATTAACGAATCAAACAATAGAATGCACGCTCTGCGAGCATTCTATTGTCATGAATAATAACTGCGCTTCGTCAAGAGCTCTTTGCACTGCAACTTTTTCATTTCGTCGCTTTCTACGAAACCATCATTTATTCAAAAAATGCTCCCTATTCGGATACTCCTGGCGATATGCCCGGAGGGCGGCTTCCTGCAGCAGCGAAAATTCTTTTTCCATGCGCAGCAGGCGGGGCGCCTGAAAGGCAATTGCGCTGATCTGTTCGGCAATTTTTTTTGCAATTCCTTCTTCTGATAATTGTCCCATGCCAAATACCAGGGAGGTGAAGCCTCTGCCCCCTCGGCTGACCTGAATGAACTTCAGAAATACATTATACAATTCCTCCAGAAGGATCTGTTGATAACACTCCTCTGATTGCATCGCTTCTGTCAGGCATAATGCAGAAAGGATCCGGGCTCCCATCCTTCTTCTGTCACCTCCCAGGTCCAGAGTGCTTCCTTCTGCCAGGTATTTCAATTCCATCAGACATTTGACGAATTCATCCTTCTGTAGTCTGTATTTTCCGTATCGGGCTGTCCAGAGCCGGTTTCTGTATTCTTCCGCCCAAGCTTCTTCCTCTCCTGCATGCGCTTTTAAGATCTGCTGCCGTTTTGCCGGATCTGTCTCCCGGTAAAAATCATGGCTCCATGCTTTTTCCATCTGCTTCTTCCTCTTCTGCGTTTAAATATTCCTCTATATTGCTGCCGTCCACCTTCTTGTATTCCGAGAAATAGTACCGTCCATCTTTCAGACTTTCCTGGTCGAGGTCCTTTCCCTCAAACAGCGTCACTGCCATTTTTGCCATTTTCTTTGCCTGATCCACTCTGTCATTGTAAATGCTGCCCTGCATTTCTCCGGCCTTTACGGCCTCCAGCGCGTCTTCCAGGCCATCGATTCCAAAGATCACCGGCCAGTCTTTGCGGATATAGCCTACTTTCCGGTAGGCTTCCACAGCCCCCAGTGCCATCTCATCGTTATTGGATAGGACCAGTTCGATCTCTGTTCCATATTGGCTGATCAGGCGGTTCATACGATTCTCCGCCTGCCCCCGGTTCCAGTCCGCAAACTGATAGCTTAATTTTTCCAGTGAAACATCGTTTTTCATCAGTGTTTTTACCGAATACTCTGTTCTGCTGATGGCATCCTGATGTCCTGCTTCCCCTTCCAGAAGTACATACTGGATCTTTCCATCCTCATTTTTGTCCACTTCCGGATGGCTGTTGATATATTCTGCTGCGATCTCTCCCTGCATAATCCCGGACTGTTCCGCATCACAGCCCACATAATACAGCTTATCCCACTGCATCAGATCTTCCTTTACCGGCTCCCTGTTAAAGAAGATCACCGGAATATTTTCGTTTCTTGCCATCCGGATGATCCGGTACGGTGCTGTCCGGTCTACAAGATTGACGCAGAGCACATCACAGCCCGCATCAATCATTTCCTCTACCTTTTCGTTCTGTTCCTGCTGATCGTCGTTTCCGCTTTTTATTGATACGATGATCCTCCGTTCTTCGCTTTCCATGGTTTTCAGATACGCCTTCAATTCATCCGTCAGTGCGTTGATAAAGGGGTCATCCTGACTGTAGGTGATTACTCCCACACGCAGAGTTTTCTCTGTCTTGCCTGACTGATCGGAACACCCGGACAGCGCAAGGACCAAACTCCCTATTATAGCAGATAATACCATTGCCATTCTTCTTTTCTTTTTATTCATAGGAATATAAAAACCTTTCTAAATCATCGTCCATAGAAAAACTATCTTTCTGAAACACCCTATATTCTGTTGTATATCCCTGCATTTTGTAGAACTTATGCCCTATCCTTCTGACCATCTCTTCCACACTTCTATAACCGATTTCATATCCATCCGGAACAATAAGTCCCTGGATATTTCCCTGATCCAAAAGTGCGATCGTCCTCAGACTGTAGCCCACACCATAGAGCTCTGCGCCCCTGTATTTTCCATTTTCTGCCTGTTCTCCAAGCTCTTCCAGAACTCCGGCATCCAACACTACAAGGGTATCTGCCCTTTTTTCTGCCTTTATCCGTTCCACGATGTGCTGTCCTTTTCTCCGATAGATACACCAGCGGATCTCGCTGCCGCTGCCTTCCAGTGCCTCTTTCAATCCGCTGATCTCTGACTGTACCGCCTCAGACATCTTCCAGTCGGCAATAATTCCAATCTTTCGCTCTTTCGTTCTCAGCTGTTCTCCCAGACTTCTTCCGATCTCCCGATAATCCGGCTGGATCGCAGGACTGGCAGCTTCTCCCTCTTTTACCGCCAGGCTGTCTGCCATCAACAAATAGGGTTTATTTCCACACTCTTTTTTCAGCATATTTTCGGTCTCGCGTCCGGGTGCGGGATACAGGATAAAGCCATCGATATCATTGTCCTTCTGTTCTTTGATAAATTCTCTTTGCGCCTCCGGTCCGTCGATCTCATCGGTGTTACAGATAATCATATGGACATTGTTCTCTGCTGCAAACTGTTTCATCCCCTTAATCAGGGCATCCCAACGCTTATCGCCGGACTCCGGAAGGATTACGGCAATCCTGGTCTCTGCAACGTTCTGATCAAAAATCTTCCATACAAAGAAGACCGCCAGCATCAGCAAAAAAAGCTCAATTATAAGAAATTTAACCCGATTCTTTTTCATCTGCCGATCTCCTCTGGATATATTTTTGTGATTCCAGTCTTTCTGCATTTTCCGGTGTATATGGAATTGCAGGAATACGGATCGTGACCCTTGTTCCTTCATCCGGTTCACTTTCTATAGACAGACCATATTTTTCTCCAAACATCAGCCGGATTCTGGAATGCACATTGATCACCCCAACGCCGGAGCCGTGCTTCGGAACTTTGCTGTTGTCCGTCAGGATTTTTTCCAGAACCTCTTCCGGCATACCCATACCGTTGTCTTCAATGGTGATCAGGATGTCCTCCTCTTTCTTTTCTCCACTGACGATAATCCTGCCGTCCTCATCCTCATCCATATTTCCAACACCATAATAAATGGCATTTTCCAGAATGGGTTGGATCACCAGCTTTACGATGCAGTAGTTTTCGATCTCTTTCTCGATCCGGAATTCTGTTTTAAATCGTTCTTTGTACCGTGCCAGCTGGATATTCATGTAACTTCTGCTGTGCTGCAGCTCGTCTTTGATAGAGATAATGGTCTTTCCCCTGGACAGGCTGACACGAAGCAGTTTTGCCAGTTCAGAGATCATACGGACTGCTCCTTCATTTTCCTGGGCTTCCACCATCCAGGTGATGGATTCCAGTGTGTTATACAGAAAATGAGGATTGATCTGGCTTTGCAGGGCATCCAGTTCACTTTTTCTCCGTTCATTTTGCTGTCGGATGATCTCATCCATCAGTTCTTCGATCTGCTCATAAGACTTCTGTACCGAATGTCCCAGATGACGGATCTCAGAGGAGCCTCCAATATAAATATCCGGCTTTCCTCCTGCTTCATAGGTCTTAACAGAAGCGTCCAGCTCCCGGATCGGTTTGGATATCTTCCGGGATACCAGCTGGTTTCCCTCCAAAAGCATGACCAACAGGACTAAAATAGTGGCAAATACATAGTAACGGAAATTTTTAAAGTTTGACTCCTGCACGCTCTCAGGCACAACACCGATCATCTTCCAGCCGGTATAAGCTACGCTTCTGACGATCACGGTCTCGTTCTGACCATCGGCACGGATCTCGTAGGTTCCATCCTCATATTTTGTAGCTTCCAGACTGTTTTCTTTTAATAATCCGCGGTTTAATTCCGTTCCCCGGGGATGATAGATCATCTCTCCGCCCTGGCTGCTCAGATAATAATAGATCCCATCGGAAGAATCGTTGATCTGTTTCATGACATCCCGGATCACAGAATATTTCATATCCAGTAAAAGAACGCCGGTTTCCGGTATTTCTCCTTTATTGACATCCACATAGCTGCTCAGAGAAACCACCCACTGGTACCGATAGGCTCCGTCTTCAAACAATTCCTGGATATGGGGTGTGGAAAAATGTACATTTTCAATTGCATTTTCTGCATTTTCATACCACTCCTGAGTCTGCACCTGCACATTTTTCTTTTCTAACGCCACCGGCTCAGATGCGATCAGTTTTCCTTCATGGTCATACAATGCCACACTCTGAACCTTATCGGAGTTGGTCTCATAAAGAAGACTGAATTGCTCCACAAATTCCCGGCTGGATATATCAAACTGCTGAACCACGTTATAGTTTGCTCCATTAAAGATCTGGCGAATATCCAGCAGATCTGCATTTAACCGGTCTACAGTTCCCTCCACGGTTGCTTCCGCGTTGTCCACTGCTGTTTTTTCCAATGCCAGCTTAAAGCGATGGTACAGCAACAGTCCCATGACAATGATCGTGACCAATGAGATTGCCATAAGGACAGACAAAATGATCGTCTGTATGTTAAATACGGTACTTTTTCTACTTTTCGTTTTCTTTTTTCCCGGAGGCTCTGTATTTGGATGGGGAAACGCCGAATTTCTTTTTAAACACATAACTGAAGTAATTTGCATCCTGATATCCTACTTTTTCTGCTATCTTATAGCTTTTTTCATCGGTGTTGAGTACCAGTTCTTCTGCTCTGTCCATTCGGTAATCCGTAAGATAAGTGACAAAGGGCTGCCCTGTTTCCTTCTTAAAAATAGAAGAAAAGTAGGAATTGGATACCCCAAGATCTGCACACACCTCATCCAGTGAAATGTCAGGCTCCATATATCTTTGCTTTACAATATTCTGCGCGTCAGTGATCATACGTCTGGAGGTACTGTTTCTGGTACTTTTCAGTTTTTCGCTGATGGCTGTAGACATATTGATGATCCAGTTTGTCATGGAGGTTTCGTCTAACTGGGTGACTCTTTCGTAAAGGTTTTGTACATTTCCGGAGATATCATTAAAATCCATAGAATTATTGGCACAAAACTTGAAAAATCCGCTGACAATCTCCATGGTAGCCAGATTATACTGACTGATGGTATCTGCATTCTTATGGAGTTTTTCTATCTCCTTGATCGCTTCTTTCCGGATCTCCTCCTGATCTCCCACGTGAATGGCACGGAACAGATCCTGCATTCTTGTTTCCTCCAGGGGAACCGTCTTTTTGGACTCTTTCGGAACTATCTCTGCAATATTGATCGCTCGTTTGGTTCCATATAAGACACGGTAGGACACTGCCTCTCTGGCTCCCTCGTAAGAGATGCTGATATCATGCAGACTATTGCATACGGTTCCGATTCCTGCAGTAACCGCCGCCCCCATAATTCTCCATGCCCAGCGACAGAATCGGTCACAGCTATCCGTCAATTGGGCCATCTCCTCTTCTGAATGAAGCTCCATGATCAAAATTGTGTTGCCCATATAGATAAATTCCTGACAATTACAGTTCTCTGTCAGCCGCTGTTTCACTTCTCGTTCCACGGACATGGATAACAATAAGGGATTCATGCCATCCGGCACATCATTTTCCGAAGTATGAAAGATAATGCAGCAAAACAAAGGTCCCTTCATATCCACCCGATAGTTCTGAAGAAATCGTTCATAGTCCTCTTCGCCAACTCTTCCCTCGATCAGGGAAATAAAGAAATTGGACTGTAGCTTTGGCAGCACTTCCTGAAAATAATCCTCCAGTTTTTTTACATTTAATTTTTCTTCCCGTTCCTTGTCCAGGGTATTTTTCAGCTTCACCAGACTGTCTGACAGCTCCGTGGCGCTGATGGGCTTCAGCATATATTCTTTGATTTCCAGATGAACAGCTTCTTTTGCATATTCAAATTCGTCAAAACCTGTACAAAGCATAATGTAAATATTCGGATAGTCCTGGTTCAGCTTTCTGGCCAGCTCCAGCCCATCCATGTAAGGCATCTTAATATCCGTCAGCACCACGTCCGGCTGAAGCTTTTCCACCAGCTCCAGAGCCTTCACGCCATTGGTAGCACTGCCTACCACATCAAAGCCCAGATCATTCCAGCGGATCTTCTGTTTCATGATATCGATGACCTCCACCTCATCATCGACAAGAATCACTTTATATTGTTCCATGCTTATCCCCTTCTTTTTATCCCTTCTTTTTATCCCTTTCTTATTATAGCAGAATTTGCTTTCTTCTGAAGGAATATATAAAAAATTTACCAAAAGAGCAAATAAGAATGTGCCTTGGCACATTCTCGCGGAGCGTTTTTATCGTATAGAAACGAAGTTTCCTATACGACAAAAGACCGCCCTCGCCATCCATCGGACGGTCGGGCGGTCCTGCTTTCCTATTTTCCTGTATCAACATTGTCGGAATCAAAAGCCTCCAACGTTGATATCCTTATTTTTTCTGTACATATTTCAGACAGTCAAGGGTTACGGCTGCCAGGATAATGATACCTTCAAAGATGAACTGAAGGTTTGTATCAATACCCAGAATCGTCAGAGAGTAGGTCAGAGAGGTAAAGATCAATACACCCGTTACAACTCCGGAAATCTTACCGATACCACCGGTAAAGGAAACACCGCCAACTACGCAGGCTGCGATGGCATCCATATCCCATCCCTGTCCATAAGCTGCACTGCCGGAACCAACCATACGGTTACATTCCAGCCAGGAGCCGAAGCCATACAGGATACCTGCCAGGATAAATGCTCCCATCGTTACTTTGAATACAGAAATACCAGATACTGCTGCTGCTTCCGGATTTCCGCCTACCGCATACAGGTTTTTACCAAATGTTGTTTTATTCCAGATAAACCATACAATGATAACTGCTGCAACTGCCCACAGGATGATCGTCGGGAATTTGCCGATCTGCGGAATGAAGGTGTTAGGGATCGCAAAATCGATGGCACCGAAGGATACACCCTTGGTAGCATAGGTTACCAGACCAAAAATGATCAGCATATTCGCCATTGTAGAAATAAACGGATGCATTTTGAATCTTGCCATGAAGAAGCCGGCAATCATGGAAAATACCGTTGTAAAGATCACACACATTAACAATGCAAGCAATGCTTTCGCAGTAGGAGCCATAGCAGAGAAGTCAAATACATGCCCGAATACGGCACCTGTATTGATTCCATTATGCATGATAATGGTTGCTGTAACCATACCCAGACCAACCATACGTCCTACCGAAAGGTCCGTACCTGTCAACAGGATCAGGCCGGCAACACCAAGTGCAAGGAACATACGCGGGGATGCCTGCTGTAAGATATTCAGGATATTGGTAACGGTCAGCAGCTGTGTATTTTTAACAATCGGTGTGATGATACACAATGCAATAAAAATCAGGATGATTACGATGTACAGACCGTTTTTGTACAAAAACTGGGATAAATTGAAGGAGTATCTGTAATTTTCCAGTTTCTGTGCTCTCTGCTGAGGGAATGTGAACTTGGAGGTTCTCAGCAGATCGATCAGATGATATTTATGCATGAATGCTTCATGTCTTCTGTCTTTGATCTCCTGCATTCTGGATTCGTGAGCCATCTGTGCATCAAACAATTTGTTTTTCAACACATATTTTTCAGCCTTGATCTCCTCTGCATCCTTCAAAGAAGCGATCTTTTTCTGATGCTCGCTCTTTAAATCTGCTTTGACCTTCTCATATCTGCTGTTTTCTTCTGCCTTTGCAGCCTTACAGCTATTGTTTACTACATCGTAGTAATCCTTCTTGTAATGCTTCGCCAGATAATCCTCTGCCTCTGCGATCAGCTTTTTAATTTCTTCCTTGTTGTTTGCTTCTACCTTTTTCGCATTTTCCAGCTCTTTTTTGCTGTTTTCAATGATCTTATCTCTCTGTGCTTTGGATAAGTTCTTATTTTCCTTTGCGATAGCGATCTGGTTTTTCAGATCATTCACCTTGTCCGATCCGTCTACGCGTAATGCGTCAATTTTCTTTTGGATCTTTTCCACATATTCATCGATAGGCTTCAAAAGCTTTGCTTCTTCTTCAGCCGAAATAATAACGCTGTTTTCTGCCATTTCCACTTTTCCTCCTGTTACAGATATTTCGCACTGAGTCTCAGTAATTCTTCCTGGTTTGTTTCTTTTGTATTTACAATTCCAGCCAGGCGTCCGTTGGACATAACACCGATCCGGTTGGTAATACCAAGAATTTCCGGCATTTCGGAAGAAACAACGATGATCGTTTTTCCCTGTTTTGCCATATTGATGATCAGTTCATAGATTTCATATTTTGCTCCAACGTCGATTCCTCGTGTCGGATCATCCATCATGAATACGCTTGGAGAACGCTCCAGCCACTTACCGAAGATGGCTTTCTGCTGGTTACCGCCGGAAAGGTTGGAGATCATATCATCCGGTCCCATACATTTTGTATGCATGACCTTGATCTCATCGGCTGTTGCACGTACCATCTTATCATTGGATAATGCGATCCCGCTTTTATAATGATTCATATTTGCAATGGTAGTATTGAATGTGATATCACCCTTTAAGAACAGACCATTGGCTTTTCTTTCCTCTGTGATCAGTGCAAATCCATGATCCATAGCATCCTTCGGAGAGGAGAAGTTCATCAGTTTTCCGTCATACACGACCGTTCCTTCTGCTCTTGTACGAATTCCGAAGATCGTCTCCAGAAGCTCGGTACGACCGGCACCAACCAGACCATAAAATCCAAAGATTTCTCCTTTTCTGATATCAAAAGAAATGTTCTGCAGTTTTGGTGCATATTTTGTTGATATATTTTGTACGGAGAGAATGGTTTCTCCCGGTGTATTGTCTACAGGTGGAAATCTGTTATCCAGAGAACGACCAACCATGGCGGCGATCAGTTCATTCATATCTGTTTCTGTGCTCGCCTTGGTCATAACCAGGCTTCCGTCCCGCAGCACCGATATTTCATCACAGATTTCAAATATTTCATCCATTTTATGTGAAATGTAAATCAGAGAAATTCCCTGAGCCTTCAACTGACGCATCATCTTAAAGAGTTTTTCAACCTCCGGTGCAGTCAGAGATGAGGTAGGCTCATCCAGTACGATAACTTTGGAATGATAGGAAATCGCTTTTGCGATCTCACACATCTGCCTCTGAGATACAGACATTTTTTTCATTGGTTGGGTCAGATCCACTGTAATTCCCAGTTTTCTGAACAGATCTGAGGTTTCTTTTTTCATTCTTCCTTCGTCGACAACCCCAAGGGAATTCTTTGGGTATCTTCCAAGGAACATGTTATCTACAACACTTCTTTCAAGACACTGGTTCAACTCCTGGTGTACCATTGCCACCCCGTTTTCCAGTGCATCCTTTGGTCCGGAAAAGTTCACTTCTTTTCCATCCAGTACGATGGTTCCTTCATCTTTCTGATAGGTTCCAAAGAGACATTTCATCATTGTCGATTTCCCGGCGCCGTTTTCACCCATCAGTCCCATAATGGTTCCAGGTTTGACATTCATGCTAATATGCTTCAGAACCTTATTTCTACCGAATGATTTGCTCATGCCGTTAATCGATAAGATATATTTGTTCTTATCTTCTGTCATAGCTGTGCTTCCTTTTCTTAGTAAAGAAGGGCATCATTGCTGACACCCCTCTATAAATTCATCCATTTACGCTTTTTCGATCTCTAATTATTTGGAAAGAAGAGATGTGTATGCTGCTGCATTATCGGTCTTAACCATGTTAATTGCGAAAGCATCATACTCGCTCGGGTTTCCAAGACGGTTTGTGATATTGGATTCTGTCTGTCCATCTCCACCGATGTAATCTACTTTCAGGTTCAGCAGATCATCATACTTCTCCAGCAGCGGCTGATAGGTAGAGCTCAGGAAGTTATCCGATGCGTTGTAGATGTTCAGCCATACTTTTTTAGACGGGCTCTTGCTTTCATCCAGCTGGTTGGCAACCTTATCATAAACTTTTGTGGAATCTGTGAAATCGTTGTAGTTTTCAGCTGTTACAGCAATATTTAACGCATAGTAGGATCTATCTTCTTCGCTGTATCTGTAGTCTTCACCTTCTACCAGGCAGTTTCCGGCATCATCTGCTGTACCGATACCGGTATCAATATCTACGCCGTCCAGTGCGTTACGCAGAACTCTCAGTGTCAGGTAAGCCTGTACGTCTGCGTGCTGAGAAATTGTTCCGCCGTAGCCTTCGCTGATTGCTGCTACAGCATCGCTGTTTGCATCGTAACCGAAGGTAGGAACCTTGTTGTCTTTTGCCCATGCGTTGAACATAGACATTCCCATACCATCGTTGTTGGAAACAACAACATCAATCTGATCGCCGAAAGAAGCTGTCCAGATTCCGATGGCATTACCAGCTGTTGCAGCATCCCATGTTGCACCTGCTGAGTTTTTCATTTCCTGAGAAGCCAGCTCACGGATCGTATATGTTTTTCCATCTACTTCCAGAGTTGCATCCTGTACAACCTTTGCTTTTCCATCTACGTTTGTTCCAGCCGGTGTGGAATCTACTGCGCCGTCTGCTTCTACGCCGGTTCCCAGTGTAGAACGAACACCACGGGTACGAGCGATAGAATCGTTATGTCCGATATCACCGATTGCCAGAACATATCCGATCACGCCATCACCATTTCTGTCAATGGTTTCTGCGTTCTTTTTGATGTAATCCAGAACCATCTGTCCCTGCAGTTCAGCACCCTGATTTGCATCAAATCCTACATAATAAGTATTGCCGTTGAAGTTCAGAGCTTCTTTGTCCAGCTCGCCGGTAGCACTGCTGGAGGGCTGACGGTTAAACCAGCACAGAGGCTTGTCTTTATTTTCTACAGTTTCATCTGCTGATGCAGCAGAATCTGCAGCTTCTGTTGCCGCTGCTTCTGTTTTTTCTGTTGTGGTTGTAGATGCTGTAGAATCTGTTTTTGCCCCGCCGCAGCCAACCATGGACAATACCATAGCTGCTGCCATCATTGTTGCTAATGCTTTTCTTTTCATTTTTTACCTCCCATTTGGTTGTTTTGCTAAATTTCTTTCGTTCTCAGCTGATAAACCTATTATAATCACAAGAGGATTTATTAAAAATAGAATATTTTTTGATTAGTTATTGAAATTTTTAGCTATTTCACAGTTTTTTTAAGATTTTTACAGTAATCCTGTATAGTTTCTTTTATTTCAGGAGGTCAGGTATGTAAAAGATTTCACAGTCTCTTCAAGCACGTCCGGTATCTTGCTGTAAAAATTCCGGCCGCGGCAGCTGCAGTCAGCATTTCTGCTACCGGAAACGAAGCCCAGACACCTGTAATACCGAACATCCTGCTTCCAATGGAAGCCGCCGGCACAATAAGCACCAGATAACGCAGCAAGGAAATGATAAAGGATGGGATTCCCTCCCCAAGGGCCTCCAGTGCACCGGAAGCCACAACGCTGATTCCGGAAACCACAAAGCCGAGGCTGATGATCCGAAGTGCAGCTGCCCCTTCCCGGATCGTTACACTGTCCTTGGAAAACATACCCATGATCGGTTCCGGAAGCAGCAAAAACAACGCCGTACCGACCGTCAGGATCCCAAAGATCAGTCCGGTACACACGGATAGAATCTGCTTCATCCGCTTTTTTTCTCCTGCCCCGTAATTAAAGCTCAATATCGGACGCATGCCCTGCACAATACCGCTGGCAGGCAGATAAAGGAAGGTCTGCAGCTTGAAATAAACACCCAGTACCAACACATAAACCGAAGAAAACGCGCCTGCGATTTTGTTCAGCAAAGTAATCAAAAGGGACGGCATGCCCAGAGTCAGGGAAGACGGGATTCCAACCGCATAGAGCCTGCCGCAGATCGCAGGATCCGGCTTCATATCTTTTATATGGATGGAGACGCCCAGTCCTTTTTTCCTATGCCATACAAGATACATGACAAGCGGCACGATCTGTCCGATCACGGTAGCGATCGCAGCACCCTTTACTTCCATCCGCGGAATGGGACCAATTCCAAAAATGAGGATCGGATCCAACACAATATTCGTCAGACAGCCCGCTGCCAGACATAAGGTCGGAACGATCATATTTCCCAGTGACTGATAAATTTTTTCATAAGCAATATAGACGGAGATCACAAGGGAAAAGCTCAGCACCCAGGTTCCATAGGTAATGCCCATCTGATAGATTTCTTCGTCTGTCGTAAAAAGTCTCAGAAAGGACGGAAGAATTACTGTCAAAAGCACCGACATCAGTACACCGTGCACAATGCTCAAAAACAACCCCTCAGAGGCGCTCTGATCCGCTTTTTTATGTTCTCCCATTCCCAGGAAAAATGCGACTGCTGCACTGATTCCGACCCCAAAGCCTACGCTGATGCTCGTGACCAGTGTCTGCAGCGGATAGACAAGAGAAATTGCCGTCAGCGCCTTCTCTCCGACCCTTGCCACAAACATACTGTCAATAATGTTATAAAGCGAATTTATCAGCATCGACAGCATCATCGGCAAAGACATTGACAATACCAGCGGCAGCACCTTCTTTTCTTTCATAAAATTCTGATCCATTTTGACCCCTTCCTTTCCTCTACGGAGCATTTTTATCGTATGGAAACGAAGTTTCCTATACGATAAAAAAGAGCTATAAACCCTGCAGTTTTAATCTCAGAAACTGCAAAATCTATAGCCCTGTATCAGACAAACCCTATGACCAAACTGTTAGGATATTACCATATCCTGTCTAAAAAGGCAAGCTAAAGTCTTGATTTTTCCGTTCAAATCGTGTATGCTTGTTTGGAATCAAGCAGGCTTAAATGCCTTAAATCACAATCAGGAGGAACAATCACTATGGGTTATCAGTTAGTTATGATCCGCCATGGCGAAAGCGTATGGAATCAGAAAAACCTGTTCACCGGCTGGACTGACGTAGATCTGTCCGAAACCGGACACAAGGAGGCTGCACAGGGCGGCGTTCTGTTAAAGGAAGCAGGCTTCTCCTTTGATGTTTGCTATACTTCTTATCTGCAGCGTGCAATCCACACCGCTAACCATGTTCTGCAGGAGTTAAATGAAGAATGGATTCCTGTTATCAAAACCTGGAAATTAAACGAGCGTCATTACGGTGCTCTGCAGGGTCTCAACAAATCCGAAACTGCTGAAAAATACGGCGAAGCTCAGGTTAAGGTATGGCGTCGTTCTTTCGACGTTCAGCCCCCCGCTCTTGAGCCTACCGACGAGCGTAATCCTGCTCTGCAGGCTCCTTACAAGAACGTAGATCCGAAGGAGCTGCCTCTGACAGAGAGCTTAAAGGACACCATCGCAAGAGTAATTCCTTTCTATGAAGAGAACATCAAGAAGGACATGCTGGCTGGCAAGCAGGTTCTGATCGCAGCTCACGGCAACTCTCTGCGTGCTCTGGTTAAATATCTGGACAACATCTCTGAGAATGAAATCACAGAGCTGAACATTCCTACCGGCGTTCCGCTCGTTTACGAGTTTGACGATAACTTCAACGTAACCGGTCATCATTACCTTGGCGACCAGGCTGCTATCGAAGCTAAGATGAACGCAGTTGCAAAACAGGGCGCAAAGAAATAAATTTCTTTGAAATAAATTTCTTTGAATAAAAAGAAGGACATGCTTTTCATCTCCGGATGAGCTGCATGTCCTTTTTTCTTATTATCGTATAGAAAACTTCGTTTTCATACGATAATAAACGCTCCGCGAGGATGCGCACTCGGCGCAAGGGTAGATGGTTGCTAAAGCAACCGCGCCTTGGCGCGAGAATGTGCCAAGGCACATTCTTTTTTATAGTTCTATAAGAAGCCTCATTTTCCATTCGCAATGTATGCTGCCGGGCGCACCGTATTAAAAACAGCCGCCGTACAAACACGGCAGCTGTTTTTGTTATCGCTATCTGATATTTTATTTATCGATAATGCTTGCATGGAACTCCTGCAGAGACTGCACCGGAAGCTTGCCGTCACGTTTTGCGGAACGGATGCCTTCTACAGTTGCCTTTGCAGCAGCCATGGTTGTAATATACGGAATACGGTTCTTAATGGCAGCCTTACGAATGTAGCTGTCGTCGGTTGTACCCTTCTTGCCGCGGGGAGTATTGACAATCAGCTGGATCTGGTCATTCGTGATCTTATCCAGGATGTTCGGACGTCCCTCGTTGAGCTTGCATACCTTCAGGGCAGGAATACCGGCCTGTTCGATCAGGTCACAGGTTCTGCCGGTTGCCATAATTTCAAAGCCAAGCTGATAGAAGCCTCTTGCAACGTCAACTACCTCTGCCTTATCTCTGTCATTAACAGAAATCAGCACGCAGCCGGAAGTGGGCAGCTTGGTCTTTGTCGCTTCTTCTGCCTTGAAGAATGCATCACCAAAGTCTGTAGACAGTCCAAGAACCTCACCGGTGGAACGCATTTCAGGTCCGAGTACCGGGTCAACCTCCGGGAACATATTGAAGGGGAATACCGCTTCTTTTACACCGTAGTGAGCGAATTTCTTTTCTTTCAGCTCCGGCACCGGGCTCTTGCGTCCGGTATAAGGCAGGGTAACGATATCCGTTGCAATCTGAACCATGTTGATGCCGCAGACCTTGGATACAAGCGGAACGGTTCTGGATGCACGGGGATTTGCCTCGATGACAAATACCTTGCCGTCCTCAATCGCATACTGCATATTCATCAGGCCAACAACATGCAGCTCCTTTGCGATCTTTCTGGTGTAGTCTTTCAGAGTTTCGATCTGCTCTTCTGTCAGTCCTCTCGGAGGAATGATACAAGCAGAGTCGCCGGAATGGATACCAGCCAGCTCGATATGCTCCATAACAGAAGGAACGAATACATGCTCGCCATCGCTGATTGCGTCCGCTTCACACTCGGTTGCATGATGCAGGAATCGGTCGATCAGGATCGGTCTGTCCGGTGTTACACCCACTGCCTGTTGCATGTAGAAGGTCAGCGCTTCATCGTCATAAACGACCTCCATACCGCGTCCGCCAAGGACGTAGGAAGGACGTACCATAACCGGATAGCCGATTCTGTGAGCAGTTTCCAGTGCTTCTTCCACATTGACAGCCATTCCTGCTTCAGGCATCGGAATCTCCAGTTTCTCCATCATTTCACGGAACTGGTCACGGTCTTCTGCAAGGTCGATGGCTTCCGGAGTGGTTCCGAGGATATTGACACCGTATTTCTTCAGGTCTGCTGCCAGATTCAGCGGAGTCTGTCCACCGAACTGTGCGATAACGCCAACCGGCTGTTCTTTTTCATAAATTGCAAGGACATCTTCCAGAGTCAGAGGCTCGAAATACAGCTTGTCGGAAGTGTCGTAGTCTGTGGATACCGTCTCAGGGTTACAGTTTACAATGATCGTGGAGAATCCGAGCTTACGCAGTGCTTTTGCAGCATGTACGCAGCAGTAATCGAATTCAATACCCTGACCGATTCTGTTAGGACCGCCGCCGAGGATCATTACCTTCTGTTTGCTGTTGTCTACCGGGCTTTCGTCCTTGATATGATAGCTGGAGTAATAGTATGCGGAATCCTCAGTAGAACTTACATGAACACCTTCCCAGCCTTCCACAACGCCAAGCTCTGTTCTGCGTGTCCGAATTGCTTCCTCGGATACACCCAGAATCTGGCTTAAATATTTATCAGAGAAGCCATCCAGCTTTGCCTGTTTCAAATCAGCATCTGCAGGAACCTGTCCGTGATAAGCAGCAACGAGCTTCTCTTCTTCCTCAACCAGCTCCTTCATCTGCTCGATAAAGTAATCCTTAACTTTGGTCAGTTTGTTGATTTCTTCTACAGATGCACCCTTACGCAGCGCTTCATACATGATGAAATAGCGCTCGCTGCTGGGAGTTGCAAGCATGGTCAGAAGCTCTTTTTTGGACTTCTGATCAAAATCCTTTACATGACCAAGACCATAACGGCTCTTTTCCAGAGAACGGATCGCTTTCTGGAATGCTTCCTTATAAGTCTTGCCGATGCTCATGACTTCGCCGACTGCTCTCATCTGAGTTCCGAGCTTATCCTCTACGCCCTTGAACTTTTCAAATGCCCAGCGCGCGAATTTCAGAACGATATAATCGCCGTCCGGAACGTATTTATCCAGTGTGCCATATTTACCGCAAGGAATTTCATCCAGAGTCAGACCGCATGCCAGCATTGCAGAAATAAGAGCGATCGGGAAACCGGTTGCCTTACTTGCAAGTGCAGAAGATCTGGAAGTTCTGGGGTTGATTTCAATAACAACAACACGACCGGAAATCGGATCATGTGCAAACTGTACATTCGTACCGCCGATTACCTCAATCGCATCTACGATACGGTATGCCTGATCCTGCAGCTTCTTCTGTACCTCCTCGGAAATCGTCAGCATTGGAGCGGAACAGAAGGAATCCCCTGTATGCACACCAACGGGATCGATGTTTTCAATAAAGCATACGGTAATCATATTTCCTTTTGCATCCCGGACAACTTCCAGCTCCAGCTCTTCCCATCCAAGAATGGACTCTTCTACCAGAACCTGACCCACGAGGCTCGCCTGCAGACCTCTTGCGCAGACTGTCTTTAATTCTTCTTTATTATAAACAAGACCGCCGCCGGCGCCGCCCATGGTGTATGCAGGACGCAGAACAACCGGATATCCCAGCTTGTCCGCAATCGCAAGTGCCTCGTCTACGGAGTAGGCGACGTCGCTTCTTGCCATCTCAACACCAAGCGCATTCATGGTTTTTTTAAACTCAATACGATCTTCGCCGCGCTCAATTGCATCTACCTGAACGCCGATTACCTTTACATTGTATTTGTCCAGCACGCCTGCTGCCTGCAGCTCGGAGCAAAGATTCAGTCCGGACTGTCCGCCCAGGTTCGGAAGCAGTGCATCCGGGCGTTCCTTTTCAATAATCTGCTCGAGACGTTCCACATTCAGCGGTTCAATATATGTGATATCCGCTGTGTCCGGATCTGTCATGATCGTTGCCGGATTCGAGTTTACCAGTACGATTTCGTAGCCCAGCTTTTTCAGTGCCTTGCAAGCCTGTGTGCCGGAGTAATCGAACTCACATGCCTGTCCGATAATGATCGGTCCTGAGCCAATAATCAGTACCTTATGAATGTCTTGTCTTTTCATAAATCCACCCATATTATCCTTTCTGTAAACGTATTCCCTAAAAACCCATTGTATATTCTAGCACAATTTGCAAAGGACAACAAGATTTTTTTCGATTAGTTGAAGCCAAAAAACTTCTGGCAGATTTTGTAGCCTTCCACAGAAATCCATCTTCCGGTTTTTCCAGGCAGATTCATACAGTTTCCTAAAAGACCGTAACGCAGCTTTCTGTAAACTTTCTTGTCCTTTTGTCTGATGTAGTTTAACAGCTCACGCTTTTTCTCGAGAGATTCCGGTGTGTTGATGCGGATCAGCAGGATGGAGGAGATCGTCGTAATGATATCCAGATAGCTTAGCATATACTTTGCAAGGGGCTTATTGCTCATGATCTCGCTCTTCTTTTCCACAAAGTAGTCTGTCATGATCTGGTTGACCTTGATCTGCTGGTCGATTCGTCCGGTCATGACCTTTTCGTTGACGGACTGATCTGACCTGCCGATAAAATAGCGGTAGAAATTCACGTCCAGATAGTACATGTTGCGGACATACGGCAGAGGCTCAAAGACATAAATATTGTCCACATAAAACGTATGCTCCGGAAGCTTTAAACCGCATTCCCGCAAAAGCTTCGTCCGGTAAATAACAGAATGCATCAGGATATACTGACCGACATGGAAATGTCCGACATCTTCCCAGCCAAACATACGGTATTCCGGCAGGACATGTTTATAACGCATCACCTTTTTGCGGCGTTCCCCCTCTTTTTCGTAAACAAAGTTGCTGATCAGAAGATCAAGTGTATCCACACCGCCGGTCAGCTCTCTCAGCTTTTCCAGAATGGCGAGATAGGCATCTTCTTTTACCCAGTCGTCACTGTCTACGACTTTAAAATAAATTCCGGTCGCATTTTCAATTCCGGTGTTGACCGCAGAGCCGTGTCCGCCGTTTTCCTTATGGATCGCCTTTACGATCGTAGGATATTTTGCCGCATATTCGTCTGCGATTTTGGCGGTGTCGTCCTTCGAACCGTCGTTGACAATCAAAATCTCAACATCCTCTCCCCCCGGAAGCAGAGATTCGATGCAATGTGCCATATAATCCTGCGAATTATAGCAGGGAATTGCAATAGAAAGCAGTTTCATAGTGTTGTTCCTTTCATCTTCTGGATACCTGTCTGAATTTTCAGATAGGCGCTGTAGGCTGCAAATGCGGACGGAATCGGGTAATTTTTTTCGATTTCCTGTGTCTCAACAAAAAGAAGGGATTCATCCTGACCCATGGGCTCCAGTTCATCCACCAGAACCTGATAGCCGGTCATGTGCCACTCCTTATGGGTGAAAATATGTTTCGATTCCGGAAGCTTCTCCATCCGGACAGCTTCCACACCCTGTTTTTTCAGCCATTCCCTGACCTCTTCCAACGATGCCTTTTTGTCCATCGCCGGAAATTCATACAGTCCTGCCAGCAGTCCCTTTTTCGGACGCTTACGCAAAACGACCTGTCTACTCGTTCGAATCACGAGAATCGTCTTATCTTCGATCGTCCTTGCCTTTTTGGCTGCCTTTTGCGGATACTGCTGCCAGGTGCCATGCAATCCTACAAGGCAGAATTCCTGCCACGGACAGTTGCTGCACTTCGGTGCACCGTTTGGCAGACAGACGGTTGCGCCAAGCTCCATCAACGCCTGATTAAAGTCACCGGGGCGATCCTTTGGCATGACAGGACGCAGATCATCCTCTACTCTTTTTTTTACCGACTGATCGGAAATATCGCTGTTATCCTCCAAAAGCCGGGCAATGACGCGCAGCACGTTTCCGTCCACTGCGGGATTGGGCTGTTTAAAGGCAATCGAAGAAACCGCGCCAGCTGTGTAGCTTCCGATTCCTTTTAGCTTTAAAAGCTCCCTGTAATCCGACGGCATCTCTCCGCCGTATTCTGTCACAATCTGCTGTGCCGCAGCCTTTAAATTCCGTGCCCTGCTGTAATAGCCGAGCCCTTCCCAAAGTTTTAATAATTCATCATCATCCACTTCGGCGAGCGCTTCGATATCCGGCAGTCGTTCCATAAAGCGCGCAAAATACGGTTTTACCGCCTCGACCCGCGTCTGCTGCAGCATGATCTCCGATACCCAGACCCGATACGGCGTCGGTTCTTCCCGCCAGGGTAAGCTCCGTCTGCTTTTATCATACCATGTTAATAGCCCCGGCGCAATCCGGTTTAACAGTTCCTGTTTTCTCTGTACTTCAATATTTCTTGGGGTTTGTTGCTTCAATCCAGTTCTCCGTTTTTTTCTTTTTTGCTCACCGCAGGCGATTGCACTCATAACGCTCCAGTGTCATCAGGCAGCTTTTCAGCGTGTCGTACTGCTCCTCCAAGCTGCCCTCCGAAAGCTCCAGATCCAGGGAAGCAGCAATGGCATTCAACATATGAAGATCGACTTTGCCCTCCAGCGATGCAAATACTTCCAGCTTTTCTTCGTAGCTGTCCGCATCTAAAAAGGCGAGCAGGCCAGGATCAGGCTGAGGTTCAACAGGGCTCTCGGAGGATGCTGCAGCGGGCCGGGGCTCAACAGGGTTCTCTGACGACATTGCAGCGGGCCGGGGCTCAACAGGGTTCTCTGACGGCGCTGGAACGGGCTGGGGCACTGCCGCTGCTTCCGCCATCGGGATCCGCATAAAACGGTCTTTTCCCGCTGCATCAGGATATTTCTTTGCATCCACCTTTTCCAGAAACATGGAAAGCGGTCTTGCAAAAACCTGGAACTCTCCATAAAGTGCCTGATAGATCACAAGCTGCTCACCGGTCTCCGTGTGGGTTGCCAGTGCCACAATCCGATAAAGCTTTCCTTTAAAATGCTGATAAATTTCTCCTGCCTGGGGAATCTGGTTCATCAAGTCTGCCTCCTGTCCTTTTCTGTCATCGTTTCATCCAAACGATTCTCTGATATCACAGTATACCCTAAAATTCAAAAGCTGTCATGCGAAAAGTTTTCCTCTTTACGAGCCTTTCATTTGGTTGTATGATGTCTTTGAAATCTAAAGACCGCATCATTCAGAAAAGAGGCATCTTCTATGTCAGACAAGGACACGCACACTTACCTTGAAGTCAACGGTGATTTCCGCATGCGCGAGCTCGATCACAACGATCTGGAGCAGTTCAACGCACTTTTACAGTATGCTTTTCAGGTAACCTCCTACGAGCTCTTCCAGACCGGCTGGGAGCAGGAAGAGATCAAATATGCCAAACGTCCGATTCTCGAGGACGCTTATGTACTCGGTTGGTTCTATAAAGAAAAGCTGGCATCCATGATCGTCGTTTATTCCATGCAGATCAACATTCAAGACAACATTATGGCGATGGGCGGCATCACCGGAGTCACTACTTATCCGGAATACACCGGACGCGGACTGATTCATTCCCTGATGCGCTATGTCATCGACTATATGCACAAAAAGAAGCTTCCCATTTCATTTCTGTATCCATATTCCATTCCATTTTATCGGAAAATGGGATGGGAGATTGTGTCCGACAAGCTCACCTTCACAGTCAAGGATACGCAGCTTCCAAAGGCCTTTCCCGTCCGGGGCATGGTCGAACGTGTCAGCCTGGATTCCGAGGATTTTCATAACGTGTATTCCTATTTTGCCATGCAGCACCACGGTGCACTCATCCGAGACAGGCTGGCCTGGGATGAATACTGGCGCTGGGAAAATGATGATATGATCGTAGCCCTTTATTATAATGAAGAGCACAAGCCCCTTGGTTATCTGGTTTATTACATTGCAAATGAAATTTTTCATATTAAAGAAATGGTTTATTTAACCAGCGAGGCCAGACACGGTCTATGGAACTACATCAGCGCGCATTTTTCTATGATCACACAGGTACGGGGGGATAATTATTCCGGTGAACCCATGGCATATCTGTTCGAAGACAGTGAGATTGAAGAAACGATAGCTCCCTATATTATGGCGCGAATCGTGGATGTTGAAAACTTTTTGCAGGAGTATCCCTGGCAGATCCAGCCGGAGGATTTCAAAATCCATTTCCGGGTTACTGACGGCCTTGCTTCCTGGAATCAGGGCGATTTTCTCGTTTCCTGGCACGAGGGGGAAACAACCTGTGAGCGTGTCGAGGACAATCAGTCCATTAACGTCGTAGAACTCGACATTAACACGCTCACTGCCTTGATGATGGGCTACAAGCGCCCGACTTATCTTTACGACCATGAAAAAATCTCGATGGAATACTATATGCTGACCTGGCTGGAGCGGCTGATTCCGGTCAAAAAACCGTATTTTTCGGATTATTTCTAAACTTCACGCACAGAACCCTGCCCTGCAGGAATGCGGACCGGGTACACCAACACAAACGGCGGTACAGAGCTCAAAATCTGTACCGCCGTTTTCTGCACGTTGTTTCCGATAGTTCACTCTTTCTTTGCCGCCTGAATCTGATCAAACAGCTCCGCACAGGCAATTGTCGTCGCATGCGGAACAACCGGACTTTCCGTCTTCTTTGCGCGCACGCAGCGAATCGTCTCTTCGATCTCGTAGGTAAAGCCCTTCTGCGTCATCGTATCTGTGAATTCTTCCTTCAGCATTCCATCCGCCCCATATAAAAAGCATTTGGATGCATAATGGGGATCGGGCAGCTCAATGCTTCCTTCCCGGCCGTAAATCACCATGTTGTTGCCCATAGGCGCTGCAAAGCTCGTCACAAGATCTGCCAGCACATGTTCGAACTTCACCGTAACCTGATCGGTTAAGTCCACACCGGTCTGATCAAGGTTCGCAGCCGCATAGGTTTTGCGGACAGGCTCATTGACCAGCCAGGTCGCGATTTCATAGGCATAAACCGTGATATCCGTCGCAGCTCCGCCGCACAGCAAAGGGCTGTGATACCGATTGTCCGCTCCCTCCGGCGCGAGAAAACCGATTCTTCCCTGTAAGGCTTCCAGTCTGCCGATTTTTCCTTCTGCCGCCCATTTTTTTGCCTGGTTGACCGCGGGCAAAAACCGGCTCCACATCGCTTCCATTACAAAGGTTTGGTCTTTTTCTGCTTTTTCAAAAACCGCTTTTGCCTCTGCACTGTTTGTAAACATCGCTTTTTCGCACAACACCGGAACGCGATGCTCCAGACAAAGCATCGTCAGGCGGAAATGGTCGTTTGGCGTCACCGCAATATAAACACAGTCCGGCTTTTCCTCTATCAGCATCTGCTCATAGTTGTCATACGCATGGGCTACGCTGCATTCCTCCGCAAATTTTTGTGCGCGTCCCAGATCCTTACTGGCGATCGCGCTCACCTCACAGTCCTCCACCAGCGTCACTGCATCGCAAAACTGATGTGCGATGTTGCCCGCTCCCATAATGGCAAATCGAAATGTACTCATGTTTTTTACCCCTTTTCTTATATTGTGTTCTTACGCAAAAACTGCGTATTACTATGCATATTCCCCGGCTGCGTCGCTCAGCCCTTTTCCTCGCCCCAGCGCAGCAGCAGACGACTCAAATACCGTACCGCAGGCATCAATGCCGCCGGGTCCACCTGAAAGGTCGGCTGATGGATTGTCGCCCCCTTTCCGATGCCGATTTTAATATAGCAGCCGGGCACTTTTTCCATGTAGAAAGAAAAATCATCTCCGCCGAGCGACTGTTCTTCCGGAACAGTCTGAAAGCCCTCCGCTTCTGCCGTTTCCTTTGCAAAAGCCGCCATTTCTGCATCGTTGCAAACAGCCGGAGGACCGGGAATCCACTCTACCTCTGCGGATGCGCCATAGGCAGATGCGGTCTGCTCTGCAATTACTTTTAAGCGTTTTTCAAACAAGCAGCGATCCTGCCGATCCATGGTGCGAACAGTTCCCTCCAGCTGTGCTGTCTGCGGAATCACATTCCAGGTATTGCCCGCTTCCAGTCGCGTAACGCTGATGAGTGTAGGATGGAACGGATTGATATTGCGGGTCACGATCGTCTGAAATGCCTGAACCATGGCTGCAGCCGCCGGAATTGGATCAACGCCATCATCCGGGTGTGCGCCGTGGCAGCCGACGCCCGTTATCGTAATCACAAACCGATCTACTGCCGCCGCAACTGCGCCCTCCCGGATGCCGATGGCATTGACCAAATTGGTCGGATCAGAATGAAAGCCCCAGACGCGCGTAACCGAATCGAGTGCCGTCGTTTCCAACACTTTCCATGCGCCCAGGGAGGACTCTTCTCCTGGCTGGAAGAAAAACCGCACTGTCCCACAGAGCTCGTCCTTATGTTCCTGCAGCCAGATCGCAGTCCCGATTCCCGCCGTGATGTGAAAATCGTGTCCGCAGGCGTGCATCTTTCCCGGACATTCCGACGCATAAGGTAAATCCGTCAGCTCAGTAATCGGCAGCGCGTCAATATCGCAGCGAAGCGCCTGCAGCGGACCATCCTTTTCTCCCTTTACCTCCGCAATCAGACCGGTTTCCATCGGAATCGGCAGAATCTTTACATCCGCTGCTTTCAACAGCTTTTTAATCTGCGCAGTTGTATCGTATTCCTCATAAGACAGCTCCGGATGTCTGTGAAACCAGTAAAAAATTTCCATTAAATCCATTTCCTGTATCATCGCAAATCCCTCCGATGTCCTCCTGCAGTGTTCCTGCTGCAGTTCTTTCTGCTTTTGCGTGTTCCAGTCTTACTTTCCGCTATTGGGATCCAGCGCATCCCGCAGCGCGTCACCGATAAAGTTAATCGCAATGACCAGCACCACGATCATCAGCCCGGACGGAATCCAGAGCCACGGCTGTTTCGTCAGTACAGTCAATGACTGCGCGCCGTTTAGCATGTTTCCAAGGCTCGCGGTCGGCGGCTGCACACCCATTCCGAGGAACGAAAGCGCCGCCTCATCCAACATCGACAACGCCAGAACCGACGTTGCATACACCAGAATCGGCGCAGCGGTATTCGGCAGAATCTCGGAAAACAGAATATACGGAAGCGGCATTCCTGCCACGAGATCACTTTTAATAAAATTACTCTCCCGCAGGCTCAGCACATTGCCGCGAACCAGACGGGCAATTCCCGGCCAGTCTACAAAGCCCAGAATCAGAATGATGCTCCAGAGCCCCGGCTTAAAAATCGACGCCGCAACCAGCACCAGCAAAATATAGGGAAACGACATGACCATATCCGTAAAACGCATGATAATCATATCTGCAGCGCCGCCAAAATACCCGGCGATCAGTCCTAGAATCACACCGATCACAGTAGAGATCGCCGTCGCCAGCACACCGACCAACAGGGAAATCCGCGTCGCATACAAAAGCCGGCTCAAGACGTCACGACCGATCTGATCCGTTCCCAGCCAATGCTCTGCTGTGGGCGCTTTGGAAAAGCCTCCGACGATTTCATCCGGATTGTACGGTGCGATGATCGGTGCCAAAAGCGCTGCCACCACCAAAACCGCTAAAATCACAAGGCTGACCGTTGCCAGATGATGCTGTTTAAAACGACGGATGACGGTCTGCAAATAGCTTTCTCTTGAAATATCTTTTTTGATACGATCTTTTTTCTCCATCTTCGCCGCTCCTATTTCAGCTGGATTGTCGGGTCTGCCAGCGCATATAAAATATCCGTAATCAGGTTTGCCGCCAGCACAACGATTGCAGACAGCAGGCAGACACCCATAATAACCGGATAATCCCGGTTCGTGATTGCGCTCATCGTCATCAGTCCGAGTCCCGGCCAGGAAAAGACCTGTTCAATGATAACCTGACCGCCGAACAGCACCGGAATCTCCATTCCGATTACCGTAATAATCGGGATCAGTGCGTTGCGCAGCGCATGCTTATTGATGACAAGAAATCTTCCGATTCCCTTTGCCTTTGCCGTGCGCAAGTAATCCTGCTGCAAAATTTCCAGCATCGCGCTTCGAATATAACGGATATTTGTACCCGCCATGGAGGTAGCCAGGACTAACACCGGCATCACCATATGCTTTGCCACATCACCCGCGCCGCCTGCAGTTCCGAGCGTCGCCATTCCGCTGGACGGAAGCCAGCCAAGCTTTACCGTAAACAGATAGATCAACAGTAAAGAAAGGAAAAATCCGGGCACGCTGCTTCCCAGGAAGGAAAGTGTAACAACCGTATAATCTCCTGCGGAATACTGCTTGATCGCACTGTAAATTCCGGCAGGCACCGCCATCAGCAAGCTGACCAGAAGCGATACGCCCATCAGCAAAAGCGTCGGTCCCAAATGGCTTGCGATCATCTCGCTGACTGCCTGATAGGACTTGATCGAATAGCCCATATTTCCATGTAAAAGCTGTTTTAACCAGACAAAATACTGCACATAAAACGGTTTATCCAGACCGAGGGCGATTTCCTTTGCCGCAACCGCAGCCTGGGAAATTCGGGGTCCCTGCAGCATCTGCAGCGGGCTGCCCGCAAGACACATAATCGCATAGTCGATGATCGTGATCCCGATCAGAACCGGGATGGCGATCAGGATGCGCTTGATCATATATTTTCCCATGTCACTTTTATCTCCATTTCTGCTCTACGACAACCTGCTGCATCTTCGCATCGTATGCTGGTACGCCGCCAGTCAGCTGCGCAATTGCATATGGGCACGCCGCCAGATGACTGCTGCCTGGGAAAACACTGCAAAGCTCCGGCACTTCCTGTCTGCAGCTTTCCGTCGCATACGGACATCTCGGATGGAAGCGGCAGCCGGAGGGCGGGTTCGTGCTGGAGCCGATTTCTCCGGTCAGAAGCGGTTTTTGTTCCCGCTTTTTGGGATCTGCAATCGGCACTGCATCGATCAGGGCGCGGGTGTAAGGGTGTACCGGATGATGGAACACCTCCTGCGCCGGCCCGATCTCCACAATTTTACCAAGGTACATGACTGCGATCCGGTCGCTGACATAATTGACCGCGCCGAGTCCATGTCCAACGAACATGCACGTCAGCCCCAGGTCCTTTTGCAGGCTGCGCAGCAAATTCAGAATCTGTGCCTGAATTGAAACGTCCAGCGCGCTGACCGGCTCATCGCAGACCAAAAACCTGGGATTTAAAGACAGTGCCCGCGCAATCCCGATTCTCTGCCGCTGTCCGCCGGAGAACTCATGCGGGTAGCGCCCGAGGACGTGTTTGGGAAGTCCTACCATATCCAGCAGTCGATCAACATCCCTGTGGACAGTTTCTTTATTGGAAATCCCATGATAGAGCATCGGCTGGGATAAAATTTCATAAATATGCTTTCTCGGATTCAGGGAAGAATATGGGTCCTGGAACACCATCTGCAGCTGCGTGCGCACGCTCTTTTTCTCTTTTCCGGAAAGCTTCTCCATATCCTTTCCCTGATAAAACAGCCTGCCGCCCGTCGGCGTTTCCAGGCCGACCAGCTGTCTGCCCACCGTCGATTTGCCGCATCCGGATTCGCCCACCAGACCGAGGGTTTCTCCCTCTGCAATCGAAAAGGAAACGCCGTCCACTGAATGCACATAGCCTGTCGTATGGGTAATAACGCCGCCCCGGATGGGATAATATTTTTTCAGGTTTTCTACCCGGATCAGCGGCTCCTTCTCCGTGTTTTTTTCTTCCATATTTATGCTCATCTTCACGTTTCTCCTTCTTTGGCGAGCATACATCTGACAAAATGTCCTTCCCCGATCTGTCTGTAGCTCTGAAGCTGATCGCAGCCTTTTGTCCGGAAGGCGCAGCGGTCTGCAAACCGACAGCCGGGGATCGAATCATAGTTTTCCGGAACCATGCCGGGAATCGCGACAAGCTCCCTGTCCTTTTCGTCATAAATTCCGGGAACCGTCTGCAAAAGTGCCTTTGTATACGGATGTGCCGGCGCAGCAAACAGCTCCTTTACCGGTGCTTCCTCGATCATCTGTCCGGCGTACATAACGATCACGCGGTCCGCCATGCTCGCTACCAGCCCGATGTCATGGGTGATCAGGATCATCGACATCCCACTCTCTTTTTGCAGATTGCGCAACAGCGCCATAATCTGTGCCTGAATCGTCACATCCAGTGCCGTCGTCGGTTCATCTGCGATCAGCAGGCCCGGATTGCAGCACAGAGCCATCGCGATCATCACACGCTGGCGCATGCCGCCGGAAAGCGTATGGGGATATTTTTTCATGACACCGTGAGGATCGGGCATACCAACTTTTCCTAAAATCTGCTCTGCCCGCTTTCGCGCCTCTTCTTTTGACAGTCTCATATGCTTTCGGATGCTCTCCATCAGCTGGTTGCCGACTGTAAAGACCGGATCGAGAGAGGTCAGCGGGTCCTGGAAAATCATCGTCAGACGGTCGCCCCGGATTTTATCCAGCTCTTTTTCCGTCATCGTCAGAAGGTTCTTGTCCTCGAATACGACGCTTCCCTCCGTCACGGTTCCGCCTCTTCCAAGCAGCCCCATAATAGAAAGTGAGGTCACGCTCTTGCCACAGCCGGATTCGCCGACGATACAGACAACTTCTCCCTTATCTACATGAAAATTTACATGGTCCACGCTGACAGTGCGTCCGTAGTCGCTGTCAAAAACGGTTGTCAGTCCCTCTACTTCCAGTAAATGCGGCATTTGCTTTTCCTCACTTTACTCCTATATCAAGATTCTGCCGCACACCTCCCGAAAAAGAGATGTGCGGCAGTTATTATCATAGCATAAAATATATGAAATACAAACTTTTTATCGGAAGAAAACTTCTTTTTTCTCTGATAAAAATGCTCCGCAAAGATCCCACTGCGGCAGAATAGAATTCTGTGAAACAGGATTCTTCTTTATTCCACTACGTCCCAGTTCTGGACATCGTTGAAGAAGCCGTATACGCTGGGAGCTGCGCCTGTAATCCGCTTGCTGACTGCCCCCTGTGCGCTGATCACATATGCGGAGAACATCGGAACATCTTCCTGTACCTTTTTATCCACAACGGAGAACAGCTCTTTCGTTTCCTCCGGATCACTTGTCAGCTGGGATTTGGTCAACGCTTCGTTTAACGTATCGTTGCTGTAGCCGGTCCAGCTTCCTTCACCGCCAAGCAGCCATGCTACATCCGGATAGGGATCCACCGGCGCATAGGTGTACTGTACTGCCAGTACATCATAGTCCTCTGTGCCTGCAACGCTCATCAGCGTTGCGAAGTCAACGGTCTGGATTTCCGCCTTGATGCCGACTGCAGCCCACTCTGCAGCGATGATGGAGGCTGCGTTTACAAAAGTCGAATCGCCGGAATTTACATAGAAACGGATTGTCTGGGAGCCGTCCCATCCTGCTTCTTCCAGAAGTGCTTTTGCCTTTTCCGGGTCATAGGAAATCGGTGTAAGGGAATCATCATAGAACGGGCTTGCACTGGACAGGAATCCATCTACAATTTCGCCATGTCCGTTTAACAGTTCCTCCAGAATCTGCTGACGGTCAATCGCATACAGCATCGCCTGACGAACTTTTACGTCCGGAACGTTCTTTGTCTGGATAAATACGGACTGGTTGGTAACCGGGGAGCCGTATACAACTTCTACGTTGTCCAGGGCTTCTACGCTCTCATAGTCCTCCTGCGGGATATCACTCATCGTCTGCTGGGTGATATCGATTTCGCCGGATTGCAGACCTGCATACAGCTGACTGCCGTCTACGATTTTGATGTTGAGCTTGTCGATCTTGGGCGCGCCCTTCCAATAATCCTTGTTCGCTTCATAGGAAATATAATGATCCACATCGAAATCCGTTACGATGAACGGTCCGCTGACAACATCGGGATGGTTGAACCAATCCGCTGTGGAAAGCTCTTCCTCGGAATACTGCTCGATCACATGCTTGGGCAGAGTCAGCAGATATCTCGCATAGCTGTTTTCAAAGGTAGTAATCGGCATTTCTTCTTTGGTCGTAAACTGTACCGTTTTATCGTCTACCTTCTGAATGCCGTCGATGCTCTCTGCACCTTCCTCTACAAAGCCGTCGTCGCCAACGCCTTCAAATACATAATACATCATTGCAGTATTGCCGATGACCGGGCTTGCCAGGCGAAGTGCGGTATAAACCACATCATCTGCCGTAACAGGCGTTCCGTCCGACCAGGTTGCAGCATCATCGATGTGAACGATAAAGTTTTTGTTATCTTCTGTTGTGATGGAATCTGCCAGCATGCCCTCGAAGTTCAAGTCAGCATCCAGCTCCATCAACGGCAAAAACATCAGTCCGGTCGCATATTTGTTAATCTCGCCGCCGTTTAACAAAAGGGGATTGAGACTGCCGATGGTATTGGTCACACCGACGTTGATAATCTTCTCTCCCGAAGCTGCTGTGTCTGAGGATGCACTCTCTGTGCTCACCGCTGCGCTTCCGGTTTCATCTGCTGCAGCACCTGCATTCGATGCGCCGCACGCGGTCAGTCCCAGCGCCATCACTCCTGCCAGAAGCAGGCTTAAGATCCTGTTTCGTTTTTTCATAACTGCTCCTCCTTTTAGGCGAATCATCCGCCGCTCAATACCTATCTATCCGGTATGTTAGTGAGAATTGTATTCTATTTTTTTCGATCTGTCAAGACTCTATTCCCATATTCTTGACAAAATACGGGGTTCGCGTTATATTCGACAGCAGAGCGCACGATTCTTTCTATCCTATCATGATGCCAGGATCAAAAGGTCTATGCCCACAGGAGCTTGCTCATAGGTGGGTAGGATTGTGGGAGTGCGCAGTACGGAACAATCCACTGACCTTATATAATATGCTTTACCGGAGGATTTTTCAATGAAAAATTACTTAAATTATCAGTCCTCAGAATATGACTGCGGTTCTGTTTCTATTACCAACGGAATCCGCTACCTGTTTGATCGGGAAGAAATCAGTCCTGACATCCTCAAATGTATTATGCTCTATACAATGGACACTTATAACGAACAGGGACAACCATGCCGTCACGGCACTTCCGCCGCCGCAATGCGTTTTGTCGGCAGTTGGTTAAATCAGCTGGCAGCTGTCCGCTCTTTTCCGATCCAGACGCAGTTTCTTTTCGGTAACGATGTTACACTGTCCCCGGACAGCGAAATCAGTCAGGCGCTTTTGCACGGCGCAGCTGTCGTGCTGCGTCTTTTTCTCGAAGTTCCGCACTATGTGCTTTTAACCGGCATTTCCAAAGACGAGGTGTTTTTTTTCGACCCTTATTATGAGGAAGAAGGGACTCCCGAATTCGACGCTGAATATTATGCCAAGGGCATCCGGTTTATTTATGACCAGCCAAAATGTGCCAACCGCGCAGTTTCTCTGGAACGCATCAACCGACTTTCCCACGGATACTATGAGCTGGGTGAATTTTCCTGCCGCGAGGCGCTGCTGATGTTCCGCACGTCCGGCGAATGCGAATGGAACGCGTAAACGGGTGGGGCTTATAAGTCCCACCCGTAATTTTTATCGTATAGGAAACTTCGTTTCCATACGATAAAAATGCTCCGCGAGGATGCGCACTCGGCGCAGGGGTAGATGGTTGCTAAAGCAACCGCGCCTCGGCGCGAGAATGTGCCAAGGCACATTCTTTTTCATTTTCCGCTGTCACCGTAGTTTGCCAGCACACGGGCACTGGGGTCATTGACATTACAGCCCTCCCAGCTCTTGTTGGGCATCCAGAAGTCCGGCACCATCCTTGCCTGTCCGGGATAATACTTTTCAAAGATTTCCCGATACAGCAGGCTTTCTTTTGTGAAGGGCTGTGCAAAATCATATTTCCGGCGGAGCGTTTCGTATTCCTCGTCGGTGTAATACTTCTCTGCGTATTCTTTTAAATCATCCACCATGCTGTGTCCCACTGCATCGCTGAATGCAGCTTTTTCTCTCCACAGGATGTTTTCCGGCAAAATATGATCTGCTTCAAATGCCTTGCGCAGCAGATATTTTCCTTTTCCGTAGGTGTTTAACTTCTTCGCCGGGTCAATGGACATCACATAACGGACAAAGTCGAGATCGCCGAAGGGTACACGGGCTTCCAGGCTGTTTGCCGCAAGACACCGGTCGGCACGCAGGACATCATAGCAGTACAGCTCACGGATTCTCTTTGCTGCCTCTTCCTGAAAGGCTGCCGCGCTCGGTGCAAAGTCCGTATATTTATAGCCGAACAGCTCGTCGGAAATTTCACCGGTCAGCAGCACCTTTAAGTCTGTTTTTTCATGGATTGCCTTGCAGACAAGGTACATGCCCATGCTCGCACGGATCGTCGTGATGTCATAGGTTGCAAGCGCTTCGATAACGGTTTCCAGGCTTTCCAGCACTTCTTCCTTTGTCATGATGACTTCGGTATGCTCTGCGCCGATAAAATCAGCAACTTCTTTTGCATATTTTAAATCAATCGCATCTGTGTCCATGCCGATTGCAAAGGTCCTGATCGGTTTTTTCAAAATATCTGCTGCAATTGCACATACAAGACTTGAGTCCAGACCGCCGGATAACAAAAAGCCCAGCGGAGCGTCTGCATCCAGCCGTTTCTTTACCCCCTCCGTCAGCTTATCATGGATGTTTTTTGTAATCACATCAATATCTTTGTGCACATAACCATGGACAGCTGCGATATCCTCATATTTGACAAATTTTCCATCGTAATAATAGCTTCCGGGCGGAAATGCACGCACCTCGTCCACCCAGCCGATCAGGTTCTTTGCCTCACTGGCAAATGCAATCTTTCCGCTCTTGGAATAACCATAAAACAATGGACGGATTCCGATCTGGTCACGGGCTGCGATCAGCTTGCCGCTTTTGTGATCGTACAATACGCAGGCATATTCCGCATCCAGATGGGAAAACATTTCCAGTCCATATTCTTCATATAGCGGAAGCAAAACCTCACAGTCGGAACCGCTCTGGAACTGATAACCGCGCTCTTCCAGCTCCTTTTTGATTTTGCGAAAGCCGTAAATTTCACCATTGCAGATCACCCAGCTGCCGTCCCGTTGAAACGGCTGCATGCCGTCCGGGGTCAACCCCATGATCGCAAGTCTTGCAAAGCCGAGATACCCGAATTCGGTCTCAACGACCTGCTGGGCATCCGGTCCTCTCATCTTTGTCTTTAACAGATATCCTTCCATCGTTTCTTTGGTGACATCTTTTCCCGCGTAGCAGAGAATGGAACACATAAGCTTTTCCTCCTTTTCTTTTGCTGCGTTACGTAAGAACGCAAAAACAGCAGCCATTTGTCCTATTGGAGATAGGACGAATAGCTGCTGCTATATCCGCGGTGCCACCTAACTTGCCGCACTTCCTTGTACGGCCCCTTTTTCGCGTTCCCATGAAACGCTATCCCTGTAACGTGGGACTCCGGCTCGCCTACTTACAAATCCTGCGTTCAGCTTGCAGCTCGGAAGTGTTCTTTCCTACAGATATCCGCGCAGGACTCCCACCACCGCCTGCTCTCTGTGCCGTCTGTCTGTACTACTTTTCTTCGTCATCGCTTTTTGTTTTTTACAAGATAGCATACCCGTTTCGCTCTGTCAAGAAATTTTTGCGAATGGTTTGAAGGACATCTGCCTCTTACTCTTCTGCAAACAGAGGGGTGGACAGATAACGGTCACCGGTATCCGGCAGAATAACGACGATGTTTTTGCCTTCGTTTTCGGGACGTTTTGCAAGCTCGATTGCTGCCCATACTGCCGCACCGGAGGAAATGCCTACCAGCACGCCTTCCTGATGACCGATCTTTCTGCCGGTTGCAAACGCATCCTGATTCTCTACGGTAATAATTTCGTCATAAACCCCGGTGTCCAGTACGTCCGGTACGAAGCCTGCGCCGATTCCCTGGATCTTGTGTGCGCCGGCTGTGCCCTTGCTCAGAACCGGAGAGCCTGCAGGCTCTACAGCAACAACCTTTACATCAGCCTTTTTGCTCTTTAAGTACTGGCCTGTACCGGTCACGGTTCCGCCCGTACCAACGCCTGCTACCAGGATATCAACCTTGCCATCCAAATCTTCCCAGATCTCAGGACCGGTTGTCTTTTTGTGTACCTCCGGGTTTGCAGGGTTTACAAACTGTCCGGGAATGAAGCTGTTGGGAATTTCCTTTGCCAGCTCGTCTGCCTTTGCGATTGCACCCTTCATGCCCTTTGCACCTTCTGTCAGGACAAGCTCTGCGCCGTATGCCTTCATCAGCTGTCTGCGCTCTACGCTCATGGTTTCCGGCATTACGATAATGATCCGGTAGCCTCTCGCTGCTGCAACAGACGCAAGACCGATGCCGGTGTTGCCGGAGGTAGGTTCAATAA